>OJWC01000002.1_pt1 | contig 326755 bp, 297 predicted proteins | sample 1600371 | NCBI WGS metagenome assembly OJWC01 (sample SAMN04436876, study PRJEB24849) | human gut metagenome | biome: human gut; feature: NICU; material: stool | host: Homo sapiens | place: USA: Saint Louis, MO | collected 2011-12-01 | reverse complement strand
AGAAGCATACGACATTTCGTATCGGAGGTCCGGCGGATTATTTTGTGACAGTGCATCGGACTTGTAGGCCGGGTAAGGCGAAGCCGCCACCCGGCACAATAAACGTCAACCGTGGCTGGTCTGTTCTTCCATCGCGACCGGCCATTTCCGGAAGATAAGCACCGACCAGATCAGCGCGATCAGCGCCGGAATCGCCCCGAGATAGCCAATGGCCGACATCGATACATGCAGGCTGATCTGATTTCCCACCAGCGCACCGGCGCCAATCCCCAGATTAAAAATCCCGGAGAAGAGCGACATCGCGACGTCCGTGGCGTCCGGGGCCAGCGCCAGCACTTTGACCTGCATTCCCAGACCAATAATCATGATTGCCACGCCCCAGAACAGACTGAGGATCGCCAGATGACTCTCGCTGCCTGCCGCAGGCATCAGTAACAGCAGGCATGCCAGCAGCAGACCAATCGCACTGCTTACCAGCGCAGACGCGTGCTGATTGCCCAGCTTCCCGAACAGGATGCTGCCGATAATCCCCGCGCCGCCCAGGATCAGCAGCAGAACGGTGGCGAAGTTAGCGCTAAAGCCCGCCACAACCTGAACAAACGGCTCAATATAGCTGTAGGCCGTGTAATGGGCGGTCACCACAATCACGGTCAGCAGATAGATGCTCATCAGCGCCGGTCGACGCATCAGCAGCGGCAGGCTTTTCAGCGAGCCGGAGTGTTCGCTGGGCAGTTTTGGCAGCAGTTTGATCAGACATACCAGGGTGATCAGCGCCCCCATGCCGATGGCAAAGAAGGTGGTGCGCCAGCCGAAGTATTGTCCCACAATGCGTCCGATCGGCAGGCCTAACACCATCGCCAGCGCCGTTCCGGTGGCAATCAGGCTCAGCGCCTGGGCGCGTTTTCCCGCCGGAGCCAGACGAATGGCGAGCGACGCGGTGATCGACCAGAAAACGGCATGGGCAAACGCGATGCCGACGCGGCTGATGACCAGCACGGTAAAGTTCCATGCCATAAATGACAGCACATGGCTGGCAATGAACACCACAAACAGCCCAATTAGCAGCTTACGACGTTCCATCTGGCTAGTCAGCAGCATAAACGGCAGTGACATCAGCGCTACCACCCATGCATAGATGGTCAACATAATGCCAACCTGTGCCGTTTCCATATGGAAGCTGGCGGCGATATCGGACAGCAGCCCAACCGGAACAAATTCCGTGGTGTTGAAAATAAACGCTGCGATGGCGAGCGTGACCACGCGTAGCCACGCGACCCTGCGGGAAACCGTGTGTGTTGTCATAGGGATATCTGGGATTCGTTGCCTGAAAGATGAGGAGACGATCTTAAAGCCTTAAACGGCGAAAATTCAACCGTTATGTGATGTGAATCACAAAATTTACCTTCATGCAGCGGTAGCGAACGGGGTTGTTTTCATTGAAGATAAAGAACAACACAACAAAAACAGGCGGTAACACGATGCAGGAGATTGATTTTTATCTGGTCGATGCGTTCAGCGCGTCCTCCTTTGGCGGCAACCCGGCGGCGGTGTGCCCGCTCGACGCGTGGCTACCGGATGAGACGTTACTGCGGATGGCACAACAGCATAACCAGTCGGAAACCGCGTTTTTTGTGTGTACCAAAGGGGGGATCGAGTTGCGCTGGTTCACCACGCTCACCGAGGTGAATTTATGTGGTCACGCGACGCTTGCCGCGGCGTATGTTCTGTTTAACGAACTGGATTATCCGGACTCACGCCTTCATTTTGACACCGCCTCTGGTCGCCTGACCGTCAGCCGCGAAGGTGACTGGATGACGCTGGACTTCCCGGCCTGCCCGACGCAGGCACAGACGCCGCCACCGGAGATGCTCACCGCACTCGGTATCAGCCACTACGTCGAGGCGCGAAAAGGCCGCGCCTGGGTGCTGGTACTGGAGAGCCGCGAGCAGGTAGAAGCCCTTAATCCGGATTTCTCCGCCATGACGCCGGGCGAGCATAAAGTGGCCGTCACTGCCCGGGACGAGGGGGAATACGACTTTGTCAGCCGTTTCTTCTCGCCAGGCGTGGCCGTGCCGGAAGATCCTGTCACCGGCTCCGCGCACACCATGCTGATCCCGTACTGGAGTGAACGGCTTGGCAAAACACAGATGTTTGCCCGCCAGGTTTCTGCCCGTGGAGGAGACGTACGCTGCGAACTCAAGGGCGACCGCGTGCGGATGGGCGGGCAGGCGGCGCTGTATCTGAAGGGCACAGTATTTCTGCGCTGAATAAATCTAAGAGGAACCAACGATGCAGGAAATTGATTTTTATCTGGTAGATGCCTTCAGCGACAGGGCGTTCGGCGGCAATGCGGCGGCGGTGTGTCCGCTGGAAGCGTGGCTGCCGGATGAGACGCTGCTGAAGATGGCGAAGCAGCACAATCAGTCAGAGACGGCGTTCTTTGTCCGAACGGATTACGGGTTTGAACTGCGCTGGTTTACCACGCAGGATGAAATTAACCTCTGCGGCCACGCAACCCTCGCGGCTTCTCACGTTATTTTCGAATACCTGGATTATCCGCATACGGAAATCACCTTCACCACGCGCTTTGTCGGCGATCTGACGGTACAACGCAGCGGCGACTGGCTGACGCTTAATTTCCCGGCGTGGTCAACCGAGGTTGTCGATACTCCACCCGCGGTGCTGTTCAGCGCGCTGGGCATTAACGCGGCAAACGAGGTGCGTGTGGGGCGTGACTACATGGTGGTGCTCGACAGCCAGCGGCAGGTGGAGGCGCTGACGCCGGATATCGCGGCCATGCTCCCGCTGGGGAAAATGGTCTGCGTTACGGCGCCGGGGGATGAGTATGATTTCGTCAGCCGCTTCTTCTGCCCGGGGGAAGGGGTGCCGGAAGATCCGGTGACGGGATCAGCTCACAGCATGTTGATCCCGTACTGGAGCGAAAAGCTCGGTAAAACGCAGATGTCGGCCCGCCAGATCTCCTTGCGCGGCGGGGATCTGCGCTGCGAGCTGAAAGGCGACCGCGTGCTGATTGGCGGACAGGCCACGCTGTATATGAAGGGGAAAATTTTCCTTCGACTCCAGGACTACGTTCAACATTAACAACTGGGCGCTGGTGGCTGACGCTCGTTCAGCAGCGCGATAAACGCCTCAAGCTGGCGAGTCATCGCCCCGCGTCGCCACACCAGCCAGGTGGTGAGCCAGCGCCAGTTTTCCGCCAGCGGCCACGCCGCCACCTGATGATGCCCCGGCATGCTCTCCAGCATGGAGCGGGGCATCAGCGCAATGCCTGCCCCGGCAATCACGCAGGCGAGCATCCCGTGATAGGACTCCATCTCGTGGATCCGTCCCGGCGTGACGCGGTCGGCATGGAACCAGCTCTCCAGATGACGCCGGTAAGAACAGTTGGCGCGAAAGGCATACACGTCGCTGCCGCTCACCTGTGTAGCTTTTGACACTTCCGCGTGACCCGCAGGGGTGACCAGCATCATCTCTTCCTGGTAAACCGGCATCCCTTCCAGTTCCGGGTGCGAGAGCGGCCCGTCGACAAAGGCGGCGCTGAGCGTCCCCTCAAGCACGCCGTCAATCATCGTACCGGAAGGCCCGGTGGACAACGCAAACTGAATGCGCGGATAGCGCTGGTTAAACCGCGCCAGACTTTCCGGAATGCGCACGGCGGCGGTACTTTCCAGCGCGCCGAGCGAGAATAATCCCTGCGGTTCATCCCCGGCGACGACCATTCGCGCTTCGTCGACCAGCGCCAGGATCTGCTTGCTGTAGCGCAAAAAATTGTGCCCGGCGGGGGAAAGCCGCAGGCGCTGATTCTCGCGAATAAACAGTTCCACGCCGAGGTCCGCTTCTAGCTGTCGGATGCGTGTGGTGAGGTTTGACGGCACCCGGTGTACCTTCTGCGCCGCCTGGGTAATGCTGCCGGTCAGTGCGACGGCGTTAAACATCTCAAGCTGTGTTAAGTCCATTCCGTTCTCGATTCGTGAATAAGGTGGTGAGTATTATTCATTTTTAAGAAATAGCAGAGTAGGCCACAATCAATCAACTGTTATTACGTGGAGAACATCATGACCTATTCATCTGCTACCCATGCCCACTCTGTCAACCCGGCTACCGGCGAAACGCTGGCTGCTTACCCGTGGGCAACGTCCGGTGACGTTGAGCGTGCCATTGCGCAGGCGGATACCGGTTTTCGTCAGTGGCGACGCGAAAGCGTGGCGCACCGGGCGCAAAAACTTCGCGATCTGGGTGCGGCGCTGCGTAGTCGTGCGGAAGAGATGGCGCAGACTATCTCCCGGGAGATGGGCAAGCCCATTATGCAGGCGCGTGCGGAGGTGGCTAAATCCGCCAGCCTTTGCGACTGGTACGCTGAACACGGCCCGGCGATGCTGCACCCGGAATCTACCCAGGTCGATAATGCGGTGATTGAGTACCGCCCGCTGGGGCCCGTTCTGGCGGTGATGCCATGGAACTTTCCGCTCTGGCAGGTGCTGCGCGGTGCGGTGCCGATCCTGCTGGCAGGGAACAGCTATCTGCTTAAACATGCGCCAAATGTGCTCGGCTCGGCGGAGCTGATCGGGAAGGTGTTCGCGGATGCCGGTTTCCCGGAGGGGGTCTTTGGCTGGGTGAATGCGACGAATGACGGCGTCAGTCAGGCGATTAACGATCGTCGTATCGCGGCGGTGACCGTAACCGGCAGCGTTCGGGCTGGTGCGGCAATTGGCGCGCAGGCGGGCGCGGCGCTGAAGAAATGTGTGCTGGAGCTGGGCGGCTCCGATCCGTTTATCGTTCTGAACGATGCCGATCTGGATCTGGCCGTCAACGCGGCGGTGGCCGGACGTTATCAGAATACCGGGCAGGTTTGTGCGGCGGCGAAACGCTTTATTGTGGAAGCGGGCGTGGCGGACGCCTTTACCCAACGCTTTGTTGACGCGGTCAAGGCGCTGAAGATGGGCGCACCGGATGAGGAAGATAACTATATTGGCCCGATGGCGCGATTTGATCTTCGCGATGAATTGCATCAGCAGGTGCAGGCTACGCTGGCGGAAGGGGCGACCCTGCTGCTCGGCGGAGAGAAGCTTGCCGGGAGCGGAAATTATTATGCACCAACCGTACTCGGCGGTGTCACCCCACAGATGACGGCCTTCCGACAGGAGCTGTTTGGCCCGGTGGCCGCAATTACCGTCGCGAAGGATGCGACGCATGCGTTGCAGCTGGCTAACGACAGCGATTTTGGCTTATCGGCGACGGTCTTTACCGCGAACGATGCGCTGGCTGAAACCTTCTCTCGCGAGCTGGAGTGCGGCGGGGTGTTTATCAACGGCTACAGCGCCAGCGATGCGCGCGTCGCGTTTGGCGGGGTGAAGAAGAGCGGCTTCGGGCGAGAGCTTTCTCATTTCGGTCTGCATGAGTTCTGTAATGTGCAGACGGTGTGGAAGGATCGCGTCTAGTCTTGTTGCCGGGTAAGGCCAGGCCGCTACCCGGCAATTCACGTTTCCTGTCATTTTTGCGTAATGGTTCTGTCATTTTCGTTTCGTAGACTCGCTCGCGCCTAACGTATTGTTACAGAAGAAAATTATGAACCTAACGCAAATTTTTCGCCGTCTTGCGCCGCGCTTTATCCCTCGTCAGTTTGGCCTGCTGACCGGCATCTTTTGTATTATTGGCCTTTTCTCCGCCCTGCAACTCTCTTCCTCCTTCCTGCTCACCGCCTCCCTGAATCAAGCCCAGCGTAACGAACAGCGCAATCAGCTGGCCTGGCAGCAGCAGAGCAGGCTGGATCAGGCCCGTATTTCCCTGCTGGCGGCCAGCGATCTGCTCAACCGCGCCGGCGTGTACTTTATGCAGGATAAAGAGACCGGCTCGGAAGGGAGCTGGCATAGCCTGATGGACGAGGCGCAAAAATCCCTGGCGGCGTCACAGCAGGCATGGCAGGCCTGGCTTGCGCTTAACCCGCCGAAAGACGACGGGCTGGTTAACAGCTATCAGCTGTTTTTCGACGCCATCCGGGAGCAGGCGGAGGGGCTGGTGAAAACCAACAGCATTGACCTCTTTTTCGCCGTACCCGCCCAGGCGTTTCAGACCGATTTTAATGACAACTTCGCACGCTATCAGCAACGGAGTGAGAAGCAGGCGATACAGGGGCGTCAGTGGCTCATGGAACAACTCTCAGGCCTGCAACGGCTGTTCCTGTTTGCGCCGCTGGTCCTGCTGACCATTGCCATAGCCGTCTGGTTCGGAATGGCGAAGTGGGTGATATCCCCGCTACGCCGTCTGATTATCCATATTAACCAACTTGCGGCAGGGGATTTGTCAGGCACGCCGCCTGACGTTGTGCGCTTTAACCGTGAAATCAGCCAGCTCAGCGGCAGTATTACCGCCATGCAGCGCGGGCTACAGCAGTTGGTGACCCAGGTCAGCGAGGCCACTACCTCCATGGTTGAAAATATTGGATCGCTTGCGCAGGGGAATCAGAAGCTTTATCAGCAGTCTACGCGACAGGCCAAAGAGCTGGAGGAGGTGACCGCGCACATCGCCGATCTCGAAACCCACGTTGAGGGGAACACGGGGTATGCAAAACTCGCCCGCTCGCGCGCGGATGAAGCCCGACAGGCTGCCGCTGGCGGGGAGAAGATGATGTCAGCGGTGAATGGCTCGATGCAGATGATCGTCGACCGATCCTCAGAGATGCGCGGGATCGTCGCGATGATCGACAGCGTGGCGTTTCAGACCAACATTCTGGCCCTCAATGCTGCCATTGAAGCCGCCCATGCGGGAGAGCAGGGGCGCGGGTTTGCGGTGGTCGCCCGGGAAGTGGGGCTGCTGGCCAGAAAAAGCAGTCACTCTACGCAAACCATCCAGGCGCTGATTAACCACTCGCTACAGGGCATTGAAGAAGGTTCTCAGGTGGTAAACCGTCTGGAAGAGAATTTGCAACAGGTCACCGGGCTGGTGGCGAATCTGAGCAGCCTGCTGAATGATATTTCGCTGGCCACCCTGAATCAGGGGGACAGCATTCATCAGATGACCCGTCAGCTTCAGGCGCTTAACCAGGTATCACGTCAGACAGATGTGCTGGTTAGCGAAGCGTCAAATGCCTCTGAGCGCCTGCATCAGCAGTCAGATCTTTTGTTGCAGGCCGTCTCGCGTTTTCGTCTCCCTGCCTGACGTGACGTATAAGCCTCTGTTATACTCGCAGCCCGTTTTAGCCTGAGGGCAAGGAGCAAAGTGTGGCTGCGGTCATCCATAATGAGATGCTGGACGAGATTCTGGCGCAGGTTCGTCCGTTACTGGGGCAGGGTAAGGTTGCCGATTACATTCCCGCGCTGGCCTCGATCAGCGGTAATAAGCTCGGCATCGCCATTTGTACTATTGACGGGCAGCGTTTTCAGGCGGGAGACGCGCTGGAGCGCTTTTCGATTCAGTCGATTTCAAAAGTGCTTAGCCTCGTTGCCGCCATGCGCCAGTATGACGAGCAGGAGATCTGGCAGCGGGTGGGCAAAGATCCGTCCGGTCAGCCGTTCAACTCCCTTCTCCAGCTGGAAATCGAACAGGGTAAGCCGCGTAACCCGTTTATTAACGCCGGGGCGCTGGTGGTGTGCGATATGCTGCAAAGCAGACTGAGCGCGCCGCGTCAGCGGATGCTCCAGATTGTGCGGCAGCTTTCCGGCGTGCAGGACATCGCCTACGATCCGGTGGTAGCGCGCTCTGAGTTTGAACACTCGGCACGTAACGCCGCTATCGCCTGGCTGATGAAGTCCTTCGGCAACTTTCATAATGACGTTGCCACGGTGCTGCAAAACTATTTTCATTACTGCGCGCTGAAGATGAACTGCGTCGAACTGGCGCAGACTTTTCTGTTTCTGGCGCATCAGGGCCATGCCCCGCATCTGGGCGAGGACGTTGTCTCCCCGATGCAGGCCCGCCAGATCAACGCCTTAATGGCAACCAGCGGCATGTATCAGAATGCCGGGGAGTTTGCCTGGCGCGTGGGGTTGCCGGCTAAATCCGGCGTTGGCGGTGGGGTCGTGGCGATTGTCCCTCACGAGATGGCGATTGCCGTCTGGAGCCCGGAACTGGACGAGACCGGAAATTCACTGGCGGGCGTGGCGGCGCTGGAACAGCTGACCAAACGCCTTGGACGGTCCGTATACTGATGTCCACGTTAGATCCTCTTTTCGCGCGCCTGGCTCGCTCCACGTTTCGTTCGCGTTTTCATTTAGGGACGAAAGAGCGGCAATACTGCTGGGATAAGGGCGCGGAGACTATCGATCAGCATGCCGCTGATTTTATCGCCGCGCGGCTGGCGCCTGCACACCCGGTGAATGACGGTAAGCAGACGCCGATGCGCGGCCATCCGGTTTTTATCGCCCAGCATGCCACGGCTACCTGCTGTCGGGGCTGTCTGGCTAAGTGGCATGCTATCCCGCAGGGCGTGCCGCTGAGTGCGCAGCAACAACAGTATATCGTCAACGTAATTCATCATTGGCTGGTCATAGAGGTAAATCGTGCCTCCTGAACTGACAATGTCTCTGTTTAAGCTACGCTTTTACTAATGCTCAGCGTCAGGAGACGTTATGAAAGCACCTCAAATTCCCGTTAATGAAGCGGAGCGCATGAATGCGCTGCGCGAGTCCGGTCTGCTTGAGATCGACAATTACCCCGCGTTTGATCGTCTTACGCGGCTGGCAACACGCTTTTTCAGGGTGCCGCTGGCGATGATTACGCTGGTGGATGACCACGCCGCGATCGTGAAGTCTGCCGACGGCCGGGCACTCGCCAGCCAGCCTCGCGATCTCTCGTTTTGTGGTCATACGATCCTGGGTGACGCGCCGCTGGTGGTGAGTGACACGCTGCTGGACGAACGCTTTGCGGATAATCCGCAGGTGGCGGGAGATCCGGGCGTGCGCTTTTATGCCGGTTTCCCGCTGCGTTTACGTGACGGGGCGTGCGTGGGATCGTTGTGTCTCATTGATTACGCGCCGCGTGAGTTTACGGCGGCGGATGTCGCCGTACTGGCCGATCTCAGCGCGCTGGCAGAGGATGAATTTGCGGCCGTTAGCGCGGCCACAACCGATGAACTCACGGGGCTGTTTAACCGTCGCGGGTTTAACCAGTTTGCGCAGTTTGCACTGTCGGTTTCGCAGCGTCGGGCAGAACCGTTAACCCTTGGCTGGCTGGATCTGGACCATTTCAAAACCATTAACGATCGCTTCGGACATCAGGAGGGGGATAAGGCTCTGAAAGCGATGGCCGCCCTGATGCGTTCCTCGTTCCGCGAGGCCGATCTGCTGGTACGTTTCGGGGGCGATGAGTTCGCGGTGCTGTTTGCGGATACCGATGAGCCTGGCGCCTGGATCGCCATGCAGTATCTCGTCGAACAAACGGAAAAGTATAACGCGCGTCAGTTGCATCCCTGGTCGTTACAGTTCTCCTGGGGGCTGAGCGAGTTCGATCATCACCGCAATGATATGCAGGCATGGCTAAAACACGCGGATGCGCAAATGTACGCCATGAAGCGGCAACACTACGGTGAAAAATGACATAACGAAATCCTATGCCATCGCTTATTGCGTTACAAAAATGTTAATAGCAAAGTGGAGAGATTCAACCTAAGGACGCGAAATGAACTCTCCCATGCTGATTAAACCTCTCTCCCGGCAGGACATCCTCACCCACATTGATGCTCTGAACGATATCCTGGTCAACTGTGTCAACGGCGGCGCCTCCGTCAGCTTTATGCTGCCTTTTTCTGCCGGGAAAGCCCATACCTTCTGGCTCGGCGTCGCAGAGAGCGTCGGGCGCGACGAGCGTACCGTCCTGGGCTGTTTTGATGCGGACCAGGGGCTGGTTGGCACGGTCCAGCTAATCACCGATCAGCCTGAAAACCAGCCGCACCGGGCAGATGTCGCGAAACTGCTGGTTCATGAGAAGGCGCGCCGTAAAGGGGCGGCAATGGCGCTGATGCAAGCCCTGGAGGCGGTTGCGCGTGAAAAAGCGCTTACGGTGCTGGTGCTTGATACCTCGACCGGCAGCGGCGCGGAGACGTTTTACCAACGTGCGGGCTGGCAAAAGGCGGGGGAGATCCCACGCTACGCCCTGATGCCGAACGGGGACATGACGGCGACCTCGGTGTTCTATAAATTTCTGTGATTATTTTTCACCATCGCGTCCTGAGTTGATCCAGACAGGGGTTATGGTCCTGAAGTTTTGATAAGTTATCACACCAATCTTATCAGGCTGTATGACTAATCATAAAGGACCTCCATTGTGAACACACTCAACCGTCGTGATTTCCCCGGTGCGCGCTATCCTGAACGTATCATCCAGTTTGGCGAAGGTAACTTCCTGCGCGCGTTCGTTGACTGGCAAATCGACCTCTTAAACGAGCATACCGATCTCAATTCAGGTGTGGTGATTGTGCGGCCGATCCAGAGCGATTTTCCCCCGTCGCTGAGCACCCAGGAGGGTCTGTATACCACGATTATTCGTGGTCTGAATGAGCAGGGGGAAGCGGTAAGCGATGCGCGTCTTATTCGTTCCGTGAACCGTGAAATCAGCGTCTACAGCCAGTACGATGAATTTCTGAAGCTCGCCCATAATCCGGACATGCGGTTTGTCTTCTCCAATACCACGGAGGCGGGGATCAGCTATCACGCGGGGGATAAGTTTGACGATGCACCAGCGGTCAGCTATCCGGCCAAACTGACGCGTCTGCTGTTCGAGCGCTTTACCCACTTTAACGGGGCAGCGGATAAAGGCTGGATTATCATTCCTTGCGAACTCATCGACTACAACGGCGATGCCCTGCGTGAACTGGTGCTGCGCTATGCACAGGAGTGGGCGCTGCCGGCGGCATTCATTACGTGGCTGAATGATGCTAACACCTTCTGCTCGACGCTGGTTGACCGCATTGTTACCGGCTATCCGCGTGATGAGGTGGCAGAGCTGGAAGCCGGTCTGGGCTATCACGACAGCTTCCTCGACACGGCGGAACATTTCTATCTGTTTGTTATTCAGGGGCCGAAATCACTTGCAGCTGAACTGCGCCTGGATAAATACCCGCTCAACGTCCTGATTGTTGACGATATTAAACCGTATAAAGAGCGTAAGGTGGCGATCCTCAACGGCGCGCACACGGCGCTGGTTCCGGTCGCTTTTCAGGCCGGCCTGGATACGGTAGGGGAAGCCATGAACGACGCGGAAATTTGCGCGTTCGTAGAGAAGGCTATTTATGAGGAGATTATTCCGGTCCTGGATCTGCCGCGCGACGAGCTGCACTCCTTCGCCAGTGCCGTAACGGGGCGTTTCCGTAATCCGTACATTAAGCATCAGTTGCTGTCGATTGCACTGAACGGGATGACCAAGTACCGCACCCGTATTCTGCCGCAACTGCTGGCAGGGCAGAAGGCGACCGGCAAATTGCCAGCACGTCTGACCTTTGCTCTGGCTGCGCTGATTGCATTTTACCGTGCCGAGCGCAACGGTGAGCGCTATCCGGTGCAGGACGATGCGCACTGGCTTGAACGTTACCAGCAGCTGTGGACGCAACATCACGACAAACAGGTCACTACCCGTGAACTGGTATCGTCGGTGTTAAGCGTGAGCGAGCACTGGGAACAGGATCTCACTCTGGTGAACGGACTGGTAGACCAGGTTGCGCAGGATCTGGATGCGATTTTAAGCAAAGGCATGCGCGATGCGGTGAAACCACTCTGCTAATCATTATGCCCGGCGTTGGCCGGGTTTTTCACAGACCCTATTTAGTTACAACATACTATACGTTCTTTTTTTAAAAAGTACTTGCAGCACCGTGCGGTTAAGGCTCAACAGGTCAGAAAATGCAATGAACTATTAACATGCTTGCAACCGTGAGGGGGATCACGTTTAATAGCCGCGCTCTTTACTTTTCTGAAGCTGATTATGATTGTTCGTCCTCAACAGCACTGGCTGCAACTGATTTTTGTCTGGCATGGTTCGGTACTTCCCAAAATTTATACCCGACTGCTGCTTAACTTCCTGCTTTCCATCGCCGTGATTGTCATGCTGCCGTGGTACACCTCGCTGGGTATCCGGTTTACCGTCGCGCCGTTCAGCATTCTGGGCGTGGCTATCGCCATCTTCCTGGGATTTCGCAATAACGCCTGTTATTCGCGCTACGTTGAGGCGCGTCTGCTTTGGGGGCAGTTGATGATAGCGGCGCGCTCGCTGTTTCGCGAGGTAAAAAACACCTTGCCGGATGATAAACATCTTGGAGAGTTTGTCCGCCTGCAAATCGCGTTTGCTAACTGTCTGCGTATGACCCTGCGCAGAGAAACCAATGCCGATCAGCTGTCCCGCTATCTGGCTCCTGACGATTTACGCAAAGTGATGGACGCCAACTCGCCGGCGAACCGTATCCTGCTGATTATGGGGGAGTGGCTGGCCGTACGGCGGCGTAGCGGGCACCTTTCAGACATCCTGTTTCACAGCCTCAACAACCGCCTGAACGATATGTCCATCGTGCTGGCTGGCTGTGAGCGTATCGCCAATACGCCAGTCCCGTTTGCCTATACGCTGATCCTGCACCGGACGGTGTATCTGTTCTGCATCATGCTGCCGTTTGCGCTGGTAGTTGATCTGCATTACATGACGCCCTTTGTCTCTGCGCTGATTTCCTACACCTTTATCTCGCTGGATACGCTGGCCGAAGAGCTGGAAGATCCGTTTGGGACGGAAGATAACGATCTGCCGCTGGACGCCATCTGCAACATGATGGAGCGCGATCTGTTGCAGATGAACGATGAAGAGAATATCCCTGAAAGACTGATGCCGGATAAGCATTATCAGCTGACCTGACGGGCATTCCACTCATCGCGGGTGATTTCCCACAGCTCCGAATCCAGCAGGCCGCTGACATAGGCTTTCTTCTCCGTCCTGATGAGCCGCATGCCGCTGCTGTCTGAAATACGTCGGGAGCGGCTGTTGGCCGCCGCTTTCGGCGCGCGTAACACCGGTTTATTGAGCGTATTGAACCAGTAATCCGTGGCCGCAATACTCGCCTCGCGCATATATCCCTGGCCCTGAAATTCCGGCGCGAGCCAGAAGCCCCGGTTGTTGTCCTCCACGTCATACAGGCAAATCAACCCCATCAGTTCGTCAGGCGCTTCGCGACGGCGAATCGTCCAGAACCACGCAATCCCTTTGGCCATATCGGGCAGTGCAACGTTGTTGACATAATTTTCTGCACCGTTTTCCGGGTAGGGCCAGGGGACTGAAGCCACCATATAGCGGATAATCTCCCAGCGCGGATAGCGTTGCTGGATCTGGACGGCATCTTCTGCAATCAGGGGGCGTAATATCAGGCGCTCGGTGGTAAGTGTGGGTATGGTCATCCGCTGATCTCCATAATTAAGCGTTATGCTTTTGTTTAGGTTCTGGTATTTTCATCTTAATAACATTCTGTTGCGATGTACTGTACTAAAACGATGTTGAGTTAACGTCATCAACCTGCTTGAAAAGGAGAAGGGTATGGTTTTACCTGGGATAAACCTTGATAAAAACTTACCGGGCTACGATTTTGCGAAAATGTCGGGAGTTGGGGCTGCGGATTTCGATTTTAAAGCGCTTGGTGCCGCCATGGACTGTCATCGTGAATTTGCTCACGCGGGTATCATTTACTCTGACGGCCCCCAACGCTTCCTGGTGCGACCCGGCAAAAGACATCCTCAAGGGCAAAGTGGAATAGTAACGCATGTTATCGTGACCAAAGCCTCCTCGTTTCCGTCTGCTTCCACAGCAGGAAAAGCATTGAGTGATGCAGTTTCTTCTACTTCCATGGGAACTGAAATTGCCTCAACCGTTCTGTCATGTGGCGCGATGATCATAACTGGCGGAGTGATGCTCGCTGGAACAGCAGCAACTCCCCTTACCGCAGGCGGGGGAAGCGTACTGGTCGCTATTGGCTACGCCGGAACGGCTGCCACCGGTCTGCAATGTGTGAATGGCCTTTATCGAATTTATGATTTGGTTGAAAATGACGGTGCCAATGTCGCCTGGCTGGATACCCAGGACTGGTATGTCGCCACATCCACTTCCTTAGATGTCATTTCTCTGGCAAGCGCAGGCGGTGCACTCAAAGAGGCTGTTACTACCTGGCGTGCGATGAAATCCGTTTCGTCCTTGAAAGCAACCGAGTGGCTAAAAAATTATCCTCGTCAGGACCGTGCTCGACTGACTGAATTAATTATTCGCGCTCAAAACCCTGGTATAAGCAATAAAGAAGTCAAAGCGCTTATTCGAGCTGGCTTTTATCCAAAACGATTCCCATCTGGTCCTGTTCAGGTTGAGCTCACCCGGCAATTAGGTCAAGTTGTAACAAGTGCCGCGGCGCTTGCAGGAAGCGCTGTAAGCGGAGTTATTGCCGCTCCGGGGAACATACCTCGTACCAGTAAATACATTATTGGTACTATCCAGTCACTGGCGGTTTTTTAATGAAAATTCTGCGCTTGTTAACCGGACACGTTTCTTACGAGCTCCTGCAACACGGAAAACGGATTGAGGACGCTATTGCCCGTCATGACAATGACTTATTAAACCATTCCACCCCCGAACTGGAGCGGTATTTTTCACGCCCGCTTAGTGAGCTGCCACGGCAAAATGCTTATCCGGTAGCGATATTATTACCGCTATTTCTGGTGATTTTTGCGTTTAATTTGCTGCCATTTCTCCAGACAATATCCAGTATGTCGCCATCGCTACATGCACTCAGTTTTTTTGTCCCATCGCTAGCGATACTTATCTTCCTGATGCTCGCGAGTGCCTTCCTTGCCCGGGGATACACTTCAGGACTAACAGGATTTTTAGCGCTTTTCATCATCCTGCTCACATTAACGGTACTGCAATGGCTTCACTATCTGACGATGTCTGACGGCAGTAGCTGGCAGCTGATCATTGCAACGATCGCTTTGGTAATTAGCCGTATGGTGTTAAACAGTCGAGGCTTTGTGCTGTTCACGCTATATTGTCGTTCGAAGCGTCTTGCCACGCTGGCTCGCATCATGCGCCTGAAGAGCAGTAAGGATAATGTGAGGAACACATGACACTCGTCGTACGCCCGTTACAGGCAGAAGATTACCCACAATGGCGACCACTGTGGGATGGCTATACCCATTTTTATGAGTGCTACCTTGACGAGTCCGTTACCGCGGCCACCTGGGACAGGGCGCTCGCAGATTCATCACCCCTGTTTTGCCGGGTCGTGGAGAAAGACGGCAACGTCATCGGCTTCGCCATGTGTGTCCTGCATGAAGGGACCTGGTCAACCGCGCCGGTTTGCTATCTGGAAGATCTGTTTGTCGACGCAGCCGAACGTGGCGCAGGGGCGGGTAAAGCGCTTATCGACGCTCTGATCGATGAGGGCAAGCGGGAAGGGTGGTCAAAACTCTACTGGGTAACCCGTATGAACAATCCGGCGCGTAAGCTGTATGACCACTATGGTGAAGCCGACGATTACGTCCGGTACCGAATCTCGCTTTAGTCGTTTCATACCTGGGTTTGTATCACACTGTATCTGCGTCTGTGATACATACACAGGTATGCAATAAAACCGCATCCGCACACATCTCCTATACAAACGCATGGTGTTATATCTCCGTCAACTGAACTTACCCGGAGATAACATCATGTTTAATAAACTCGCATACTCAGCCGTCGCCCTGACCGTTTCACTTGGCATCGTGATGTCCTGTCAGGCAGAAGCGACGGGTAAGGATTACGCGTCGGCCTTTAACCAGGTTAAACAGATTAACGCTGGCGATTTGAACGTCGGTTACGTCGATATCGGGCCAAAAGAGGGGCAACCGGTGATCCTGCTGCATGGCTGGCCGTACGACATTCACAGTTATGCAGACGTGGCCCCCGCGCTGGCTGCGAAGGGGTATCGTGTCATTGTGCCGTCCCTGCGCGGGTACGGCACCACGCGCTTTATTTCTGATAAAACGCCGCGAAACGGCCAGCCTTCGGCAATGGCAAAAGACATCGTCAACCTGATGGACGCCCTGAATATCAAACAGGCGGTGTTTGCCGGTTATGACTGGGGGGCGCGTACGGCGGATATCGTTGCGGCGCTCTGGCCGGAACGGGTGAAATCGCTGGTCTCGGTAAGTGGCTACCTGATCAGCAGCCAGGCGATTGGCAAACAGCCTTTACCGCCGAAGGCAGAGGTTCAGTGGTGGTATCAGTTCTATTTCGCCACCCCGCGCGGTGCGGAAGGCTATGCTAAAAATACGCACGATTTTGCCCGGTTGATCTGGTCCCAGGCTTCGCCTGACTGGAAATTCAGCGATGCCACCTTCAATGCCAGCGCCAAATCCCTCGATAATCCGGACCACGTTGCCGTCACGCTCAGTAATTACCGCTGGCGTCTGGGGCTGGAGAAGGGGGAGCAGAAATATGACGCCTACGAACAAAAGCTGGCTACGCTGCCGAACATTACGGTGCCGACCATCACCATCGAGGGCGGTAACAACGGAGCACCACATCCTGCACCCGCCGCCTATGCGGGGAAATTCACCGGAAAATATGAGCACCGTACTTTCGGCGCAACGGTTGGTCACAACCCGCCGCAGGAAGATCCGCAGGACTTTGTTAACGCCGTTGTCGACGCGGATAAGCTCTGATATGTGCTATTTTCAATCCGTTACCTCTTAATCAGGAGCCTGCGGTGGAGCATATTGATCACATCCTTGTCGTCGATGACGACAGGGATATTCGTGAACTGATTGTCGATTACCTCGTGAAATCCGGCTACCACGCCTCTGGCGCGGCGAACGGGAAAGAGATGCGCGTAGTGCTCGACAAACAGCATATCGACCTGGTGGTGCTGGACGTGATGATGCCCGGCGATGATGGCCTGACGCTGTGTCGGCAGCTGCGCAGCAGCAGGCATAAGGATCTGCCGATCCTGATGCTCACCGCGCGCAACGAGGACACGGACCGGATCCTGGGGCTGGAGATGGGCGCCGACGATTACGTGGTGAAACCGTTTGTGGCCCGCGAACTGCTGGCGCGTATCAAAGCTATCCTGCGTCGTTTTCGTACTATGCCGCCTAATCTTCAGGTGACCGAGGCAGGGCGCCTGGTGGTGTTCGGGGAATGGCAGCTGGATACCGTGGCGCGTCATTTGATTGATAACGAGGGGATGGTTGTGGCGCTCAGCGGGGCGGAATATCGCCTTTTGCGCGTATTCCTCGATCATCCTCAACGGGTGCTGACCCGCGACCAGCTGCTGAACCTGACGCAGGGACGTGATGCCGAGCTGTTTGAACGTTCGATTGATCTCCTGGTGAGCCGCGTGCGACAGCGTCTGAATGAAGATGCCCGCACGCCCGCCTACATTAAAACCGTTCGCAGCGAGGGCTACGTTTTTACCATGCCGGTGACCATCGTCGAGGCCAATGAATGACGCTGTGGCCCCGCACCTTACTGGCCCGGCTGCTGATCATTGTGCTGCTTGGACTCTTGCTGGCTAACGCGCTCAGCCTGACGCTGGTCATGGTTGAGCGAATGCGCAGCGCGCGTACGGTTATGCTGGGCAATCTTGAGAACGACGTGGCGACCAGCGTGGCCATTCTCGACCGGCTTCCGGCCAAAGAGCGGCCAGAGTGGCTGGAACGGCTCAGTCGCGGTAATTATCGTTATATCCTTGGCCCCGGCGAGGCAGGCGCCGCGCCAACAGACAAGCGCTCGCGGGATGCGATTCGCACCCTGAAAGAGACGCTTTCAGCCCAATATCCGCTTCAGTTTACGGCGGTGCCAGGGCCGATTTCCCATATTCAGGCCCATCTGACGCTCCGCGACGGCGCACCGCTCACCATCGATCTGATTCCGCGCATGCCGCCTGTCGCCAGCTGGTTGCCCGTGGTGCTGGTTCTTCAGCTGTTACTTGTCGCGCTCTGCTCCTGGGTTGCCGTGCGCCAGGTTGTCCGGCCCTTCCTGCAATTCACGCGCGCGGTTGATTCCCTCGATCCTGCGGCCCATTCTCCGATGACTGAACAAGGTCCGGTTGAGGTGCGTCAGGCAGCGCACGCTTTTAATGAGATGCAGTCGCGGATACAGACGTATCTGCGTGAACGCGCGCAGATTCTGGCGTCCATTTCTCACGATCTTCAGACGCCCATCACGCGCATGAAGCTGCGGATCGAAATGGCGGATCAGCCCGAACTCCGCGATAAGCTGCTGAGCGACCTGGATAATATGTCACGCCTGGTACGGGAGGGGATTGCCTATGCCCGGTCATCAGAATCCCTGGAAGAGACCACGCTGAAGCTGGAGCTGAACGCGTGGGTTAACAGCATCGCCAGTGATTATCAGGACATTGGTAAAAACGTGCAGTTTCATGCACGCAATGCGCGTCTGCCGATCGTCACTCGTCCCGAGGCATTGCGCCGGGTAATGACCAACCTGCTGGATAATGCGCTGAAGTTTGGCGATAGCGCGGTAATAGAGATTGATGAAGATGAAAGGCAGGTCGCGATCCGCATTATGGATAACGGCCCTGGCATCCCGGAGGCAGAACTGGAGGCGGTGTTACAACCGTTCTACCGGGTTGAAACATCGCGCAACCGGGAAACGGGCGGCACCGGGTTAGGCCTCGCCATTGCCGCGCAGCTCACCGCCCAGCTTGACGGGAAATTGCAGCTTGCAAACCGGGCAGAGGGCGGGCTGGCCGTAAGCGTAACCCTTCCGCGCGGTTAATTGTACGCCTGTGTATCTGCACGCCGCGCCGATACGCAGGCAGACAAAATTCAGCTTTTCGCACACGGCCTGAACACATTCGTACGGTGAAATGACCTCACTGCACCTTCGCAGCAACCGTATCGTGAGGTCGTTATGTTTCTGATAATCGCTTTTTTAGGCGGCATGATTAGCCTGCTCAGTCCGTGCACGCTTCCCGTCATTCCTCTGCTGTTCGCTGGCTTTCAGGGGCAGCGCAAACACATTCTGGCGCTTCTGTCGGGAATGATTGTGATGTTCACGTTGGTGGCGATGATAGTAACGGTTGCCAGCGAGTGGATCGCTGACGCCACCGTTATCGGTCGCTGGATTGCGTTGTTGGTACTGAGCATTGCCGCCCTGGCCCTGATCTTCCCGCAGTTCGCTCAGCGCATTGCCCGCCCGGCGGTCAGCGCGGGAAACGTTCTCAACACCCACAGCATGCAGCGACGCGGCCTGGTTTCGGCTTTTCTGGCAGGGCTGGCCGTTGGGCTGCTGTGGTCCCCCTGTGCCGGACCGATTCTCGGGGCGATCTTCAGCATTAATATTGCGGGCCACTCGGCTATCGCAACCGGAGCGCTGTTAGCCGCTTACGGCAGTGGGTGCGCGTTGATGCTGGGGCTGCTTGTCGCGGGGGGCCGTAAGTTGATAACCCCTCTGAGAGCCAAATCCGCATTGATGGCGCGTTTGCGTCAGGGAGCGGGAGTGATGATGTTAGCCGCCGTTGCGTTCAACGCCAGCGGGATGACCTCAGCTCTGAAAGGCGCCAACGGTGTTGCCGACCAGCTGGAAAACGCTCTGTTGAGCCTTGCGCAACCATCCTCCACGCAGGTGAAACTGCAACCGGTCGCTGACGCGACGCCGAGCAGCCAGCTACCGTCATTAAGCGGCGGTACGGGTTGGGTAAACGGTGACCCTGTCACGTCTGAGTCCTTGAGGGGGAAAGTTGTGCTTATCGATTTCTGGACCTGGGACTGTATTAACTGCCAGCACACGCTTCCGCACGTGCGTAACTGGGCGAAGAAATATCAGTCTGAAGGTCTGGTAGTGATTGGCGTCCACACCCCGGAATACCCCTGGGAAAAGCCGTTATCATCGGTGAAAAACGCGGTCAACAAATGGCAGCTGCCGTACCGCGTAGTGACGGATAATAACTACAAAATCTGGAGCGCGTTCGGAAATCAGTACTGGCCAGCACATTACTATTTCGATGCGAAAGGGCAACTGCGTTACACCGCGTTTGGCGAGGGGAACTACGACAAGCAGGAGGCCGTGATTCAGCAGTTGCTCAAGGAAGCGCGTTCCTGATCCGGCTTACGGAACCCGCTGAGCGACCATAAACAGGCGCGGAAAAGCCAGCAGTATCTGCCCGTTCTCCTGAAGCGGATACTGCTCTTTCAGCAGCTCAAGATAGCGTTTCAGATAGTTTTTCTGCTCGCTTTCGTTGAGTTCCTGTAACCACGGCCGTAACCCCGTCGAGCTGACCCAGTCAATAATCGCCTGATGAGAGCTCATCTGATGGAAGTAGGTGGTGCGCCAGATATCCACGTCGCATCCCGCTTCCGTCAGAATATCGTAGTAGGCATGGATTCCCGGCAATGGCTCGCGGCCACGATCGGGGTAGCCCTGTTCCCAGGCAACTTCACGCATCAGGGCGTGCGTCGGCTCAAGCCAGTTGTCAGGCATTTGCACCGCCAGCACGCCGTTTAACTGGAGCAGTGAAACCAGGTGTGGCAGAAGGTGGTAATGGTCCGGGATCCATTGCAGTGAGGCGTTAGCATAGATCAGGCTGAGAGGCTGGTCAGGTTTGTAGTGCCGGATATCCGCCTCAACAAAGTGGCAGTCTGGCAAGGCCTGTCGGGCTTCCTCCAGCATGGCCGGGGAGTTATCCACGCCGGCGATCTGCGCTGAAGGCCAGCGCTGTTTCAGCAGCGCGGTGCTGTTGCCTGGCCCGCAGCCCAAATCCACGGCAGAGGTTATGTCAGCAAGCGGCACCCGGGCGAGTAGCTCTGCGGCGGGACGTGTGCGTTCTGCGCTGTACTGTAGATAAAGAGAGGGATCCCAGTCGGCCATTTTCGCATCTCCATGTTGAGGTGTTCAGCAAGAATAGCACAGGCAAATACCTGCGCCGGGGCAGGTATCTGGCTAATGGTGAGATTATAAAATGCCTTTGAGGGCCAGGTGATAGAGCAGCATGATGGTTTTTCCGTCGACAATCTGCCCATTTTCAATGCCCCGAAGCGCGTCGTCCAGCGTCATTTCCAGTACGTCGATATCTTCTCCCTCTGCTTTAACGCCGCCGCCCGCGCTGGTCCGATCCTGCGGGTGATATTCCGCCAGATAGAAGTAGAGTTTCTCGGTAACCGAGCCCGGGCTCATATAGGCCTCAAAAATTTTCTCTATGCGCGTCACCTTATACCCGGTTTCTTCTTCCGCTTCGGCCTTAATCCGGCTTTCCGGGTCAAGGTTATCGAGCAACCCGGCGGCCGCCTCAATGAGATCCTCTTCGTGACCATTTATAAACACCGGGAAACGGAACTGACGCGTCAGAATGACGGTTTTGCTGTCGCGATTATAGAGCAGTATCGTCGCGCCATTCCCCCGGTCATACACTTCACGCTCTTGTCGCTGCCAGTCGCCATCGCTGCGCTGGAGGTCAAAAGTGTATTTTTTCAGGTTATACCAGTTGTCGGACAACGTTTCGCTGTTGATGATGCGTATATCTGCACGTTTTGATTGCACGTTTGGCTCTCCTCTCGTAGAGTAAGCATCATAAACAGCACTATCGTGCAAATACAAGGCATATCGTGCAACAACAGGAATAATTCATGCTCACAAGCCAGCGTAAACAGTTGATTCTGGAAAAACTGGAGGCGGAAGGTCAGGTCCAGTCTACTGCGCTCAGCCTCTTTTTCTCGGTGTCTGAGGACACTATCCGCCGGGATTTACGTGAACTGGCGGCAGAAGGGCGTTTGCAGCGTGTTCACGGCGGCGCACTGCCAGCATCGTCAGCGATTGCGCCTTTTGCCGAGCGTCAGTCCGTCAAAATGGATGCAAAAAAACGCGTGGCACGGCGAGGCGCGCAGCTCATTTCACCGGGGCAGGTGGTGATCATCGATGGCGGGACGACCACCTCCGAACTTATTACGTTCTTACCACCCGATTTACGGATCACCGTGGTGACGCACAGCCCGGGTATCGCTTTGGGGCTGGTCGACCATCCATGCATAGAGGTGATCCTGATTGGTGGTCGTTTGTATAAACACTCCATCGTCACGGTCGGCGCGGCCGCTATTGAAGGCATCAATAATATTCATGCGGATCTGTTCTTCATGGGGGTCACCGGCGTTCATCCTGAGGCCGGGCTGACCACCGGAGATTACGAAGAAGCGTGCATCAAACGTGCATTTTCCGGCAGAGCGGCGGAAACGGTGGTATTGGCCTCACCGGAAAAGATCAACACGGCCTCGGCGTTTGTGATTGGCGACCTGTCGCTGGTGAATACGCTGGTTGTTGAAAACACAACGGATGAACGCTGGGTGAGCGCTATGAAAGAAAAGGGCGTTGCGGTGATCGCAAGCCAGTAAATATCTGCTTTTTTGCCAGCCTGACCGCGTGGCTGTCAAACAGACAAAGGTTATCCTTCACGCGGATTTCTAGACTAAGGCTTTCATCTGTTTAAGGACAAGCCATGAAAGCGGTCTCCATTCTGACGTGCGGCGCGGACCCAACCGCGCAACGCCTGTCAACGTCTGCCATTCAGCAGGCCATAAATAGCGCTCAACAGAACGATGTCATTGTTATTCCGCAAGGCCGTTTTCTGACCGGCGCACTGTTCCTGAAAAGCGGTGTTTCGCTTCGCCTGGACGCTGGCGCGCAGCTCGTTGGAAGCCAGGATCTGGCTGATTATCTCCTGATAAACACCCGGGTGGCCGGCATTGATATGCGCTGGCCGGCAGGCATTATTAATATCATCGATTGTGAAAACGTCAGCATTACCGGTACAGGCACGATAGACGGGCAGGGTGTCATCTGGTGGCAACGCTTCTGGGGCGATGACGAGCGCAGCGGCATGGTCGGCGATTACAGCGCCAGAGGATTGCGCTGGGTGGTTGATTACGACTGTCAGCGCCCGCGCAATATCCTGGTCTTTGAAAGCCAGAGCATTCTGCTGCGTGATTTTACCAGTCGGGAGTCTGGATTCTGGAACATGCACCTCTGTTATTCGCGCCGTATCACGGTTGAGGGCGTGCAAATCAGCAATTCTGCGGGGCCGAGCACCGACGGGATTGATATCGATTCCTGTGAACAGGTGCGGGTTGAACGCTGCATTGTTTCCTGTAATGACGACAATATCTGCATCAAATCAGGACGAGGACGCGAAGCGGCGCAAAAAGCACGTACCGCACGGGATATCGTGATTCGCGGTTGTACGCTGAATAAGGGGTCCGGGATCACGCTGGGGAGCGAAACCTCAGGCGGCATTGAACGCGTCCTGATAGCAGATAACGCGTTTAACGGTACGGGCGTCGGGTTTCGCATTAAGTCGGCCCGCAACCGGGGCGGGTTTATCCGTGATATCACCGTCCAAAATTTACGGCTTATGGACGTGCGTTTTCCGGTGCTGATCCAGCTGAACTGGTTTCCGCAGTACAGCTATGGCGACCAGAGCAATTTATCTGATAAACCTGAACACTGGCGCAAGCTGGCTGATGGCGTCGAGGGAGACGCCGGTCTTACTGCGGTCAGCGGACTGATGATTAAAAATATGACGGCGCATCGCTCAGACAACAAATATTTCTCGCGGGCATTTTTCATTGAGGGGTATCCGGAGCGTCCTGTGGCTGGGTTAACGCTGGAGGGTATTTTGATTGACGCGACAGAGTTCGGGAAAATTTCCGGTGTGGATGGGTTGCGCTTTCAGAATGTGCAGGTGACTGCCGTAGAGAACACGCAAGACTGTAACGACAGTTATGAACGTTGATGGCATAGAATCGATGGGCATAATGCGCTGAATGAGCAAAACAAGGATGGGTCCGAAACGGCTGGATTTGTTCTTAATTAATCTTAGTACGCATAATGTATATTATGTTAAATGAGATATTATGAAGCCTATCCCTCATCAGATAAGCCCATCGCATCCCCCCCCTCCCTTTGCCTCTACTGAGGAAGCCGGAGAAACAGTGTCCGTTCCTGAGTCTGCGATGCTTTGAAACCATGGTGGATATAAAACGCTTTGGCTTCCTCAGTGAGTGCATGAACCATAATCGCCCGCACCCCGATATTCTCAGCTACCCGATAACAGCGTAAAACCGCATCGTGGAGTAAATCGGCTCCCAACCCGTTTCCGCGTAACGAGACATCGACAGCCAGACGGGCAAGAATAATCACGGGAATGGGATCCGGCATGTTACGCCGCAGATTCCCTGTCGCTTGCGTATGGTTAACGCTGCCGGTAGCCAGAGAGTAAAATCCCGCGACCTGCTTCGTGCCTGTTTTACAAACGACAAACGTTCGGGCTGCGCCGAGCGCCTGGTTTTTCAGACCTCTTTGTTTTAGCCATTCGTCAAGCACGGCCTCTCCACTGACGAACTCTGCCAGTTGATGGGCGCTGGATAACGGCTCTGGTGCTGTTACACGTCCCACTGCGGTTTCCTTGCCAGCAGTTTTTCTATGGCAGGATCGTCCGCTACCGGGGCATCGAGCATGTCAATGAACTCGGCATACTGTTCATCGTTAAAATTGAATACACGCCGATCGAGGATCACATTCTCGGCTGCCTGACAGGCCATTTCCAGAATGAAGTCTGTACGTGATTTATGGAGGATCTCTGCGGCGGCATCGATAAGCGCCCGCTGGGATTCTTTGGCTCTGAGATTGAGTTGAACATCTGATTTCATGGGTATACCTCTTGTATAGCAATTGCTTTACAAGCATAGCATAAGTGGTGTGTATAGCAATCGCTATACAGAACCCTTAATCATGTCTGACCTCGCCACACCGCATATCGCAAGAATTTGCTCTCTCAGCCAGCGGTGACCAGGGTCGCGTTCCATTCTTGGGTGCCACATCTGCGATACCGTAATACGACGGCTTCTGAACGGCAGCTCGAAAACGTGTATCTGGTCCGTTACCTGCTGATTGAGTAAATAGAGCGCGGGTATCATGGCGATAAGATCTGATTCCAGCGCCACGGACAGTGCCGTCGGAAACCCCGGTACGACGCTGGCGATTTTACGTTTTGTCCCCAGTTCGGCCAGCGCATCGTCAACGGAACCGTGCAACGCGCCCTCGGGTGACGCTACCACATGGCCCCAGGCGACATAATCCTTCACGCTTATTTTTGCCTGCTTAGCCAGCGGGTGTCCCTTACGCACGACGCCCACAAACCGATCCTCAAACAGTCGTTGCAGCCGTATTTCAGGCCCCATATTGCTCTGGACGCCAATCTCCAGATCAACCAGCCCTTCCCGAAGATAGCGCGACGTTTTTTCCGGCTTAGGCGCAAAGCGTATACAAACGTCCGGCGCGGCGTCGGCCACAGCCGCTATAAGCGCAGGCCCAAACGCCACCACAAAACCATCGTTTGCCCTGATGGTAAAAAGACGCGCCAGACTTCGCGCGCTGAACGTTTCAGTTGAGGGCTGCAATACCGCCCTGGCCTCGTGCACTGCACGCCTGGCGCGATCCCGGGTCGCTTCGGCCCACGGGGTCAGTACCATGTTACGTCCGGCGCGCACCAGGATCGGGTCGCCTGTAACGTCGCGTAATCTGCTTAATGTCCGGCTCATGGCCGAGGTGCTGAGATTCAGCCGACGTGCCGCACCTGCGACACTCGCTTCGCTCAGTAATATGTCGAGTGCAATCAGTAAATTAAAATCAGGATCGGTCATAGCGCTCATTCCTGTACATTCAGATAAGGCGTTTCGTGCAACGATAAAGTGCAAATGGTGCGCCTTCCGCCCTGTAAAAGCCATCTTTATAGTTTTGTCATCCATACACGCTTCTCAGAGAACAACCTGATGACGCTCTTTTCCAGTCAACCCGGCGACGAAGGACTGCCCGGCCCGGCGCGCGCACGGGTGATGGCCGCAATAATGACCACCACCTTAATGGGCGTGTTTGATGGCACCATGATCAACATTGCCCTGCCCTCCATGGCTCAGGAGATGCAGGTACCTGCCAGTATTGCCGTCTGGTTCGCCAACGGGTATCTGCTGGCGGCTGCGATGACGCTGGCGATATTCGCGGCGCTTGCGGCCCGCCTGGGTTATCGCCCCGTATTTCTGGCAGGTCTGACGACCTTTACTCTGACATCGCTGGGTTGCGCGCTGGCGAATACATCCGAAGTGCTTATCGGTATGCGCGTGCTTCAGGGGATCGGCGGCGCGGCGACGCTGAGTATTGCCCCCGCAATCCTGCGGTCCATATTTCCCGGGCGATTGCTTGGCCGCATTCTGGGGTTGCACGCCCTGCTCATCGCCTCAAGCTCCGCTATTGGCCCGGTATTGGGCGGAACGATCCTTCACACCCTGAGCTGGCAATGGCTGTTTGCAATAAACGTTGTTCCCGGCACCCTCGCCTTAGTGCTGGCGTTTAAAGCGCTGCCGCGGGAGGCTGTTCGAAAGCAAGCGCCCTTCGACACTCCGGGCGCCGTATTGTCGGCGCTGCTGCTGGGTTCGACGATCATGGCGGCGAACAGCCTCCAGGAGGCTACTTATCACCTCGGTAGCCTTTGCTGGACAATGCTCGCTGCGCTGAGCGGCATGGCGTTTATCTGGCAGATCCGCCGCGCGGATAACCCCTTACTGCCGCCGATGATGTTTAAAAATGAACGTTTTACCCTCGCGGCCTTCACGTCGATGATTGCTTTTGTCAGCCAGGGGATCACCTTTGTTGCGCTGCCCTTCCTGTTTCAGAGCGAATACGGCTACAGTCCGGTGGTGTCTGCCCTGCTGTTTACGCCGTGGCCGTTAGGGATCGTACTGATTGCGCCGCATGCAGGCCGGTGGGCGGACACGATTTCAGCCCCGGCGATATCCACCCTGGGGCTGGTGATTTTTGTCGTGGGTTTGATCCTGCTGGCGACATTACCCGACCGCCCTTCAGTGTGGGATATCTGCCTGCGGAGCCTGGTGTGCGGAATGGGGTTTGGCTGCTTCCAGAGTCCCAATAACCGTGAAATGCTCTCCAACGTTATTCGTGAGCATGCGAGCTATGCATCCGGTGTTTTATCTATTATGCGCACGTTCGGGCAGTGCCTAGGAGCCGCCGCCGTGACCGTTCTGCTGGCCGCAGATGAAAGGTCAATTCATGTTGCGCTGTGGGTCGCCGCCGCGGCTTCTGCGGTAGCGGTCGTCGTCAGCGCAAGCCGGTTGCGTAAAATCACTCATCCTGCGGAAACAGGATGAGCGCGAAAATATAACTAAGCGCTACTCCAGTGCCAGCAGCGCAAAACTCGCCAGCCAGTGGCCGCCGCTGTAGTGGCTGCCGACAACATGTTCCACGCTTGCCGAGAGATGACGCGCAACGGCATCCTGTAGCGCCTGCTGCGCCGGGTGGTTTTCCGGCAAGGCGCGGGCAATGTGCTTCATACACCACGCGCGGCTGAGGTTAAGCCCGTCCAGGTGTGCGATTTTCGGGTCGGTGCGGTCGCTTACCTCAGCCGGGTTCATCAGCGCTGAAACGGCACCCACTTCAGGCAGAAACGCATCGAACCAGGCCGGGAAATTCTCTACCACCTTACTCATCAGTAACGCCTCGGTCAGCGCCCCGGAGATATACTCGTCGCCGCCCGGCTCGTAATGCGCCGGATATTGCGTGTCCGTATGATAAAAGCGTGTCGCCGCGTCCAGGATCGCCTGTTCAAGCCCGTCATCCGTCACCGCCCGGGCATAATCCAGCCCAAGCGCGAGCGCAAACGCCGTGTTGTAATGCGTTCCGACGCGGATGGGATAGGTGAGCTTGCTGAGATAATCCACCAGCCGCTGGCGAATATCCCGCGTTAACGGTTGCAGCGTCTGGTACCAGCGCTCCGCCTGCGGCAGTGACGACTGTTTCAGCTCCTGCGCCAGCGCCAGCAGCCAGCCGTAGCCATAAGGCCGCTCAAACGACGCGCGGAACGGCGCGGTAAAATAGGCCAGCTCCTTCGCCACCTTCTCGTCGGTCAGGTGTTCTTCGAACAGAGTGATGATCTCTTCCCGGCACGGCAGTTCGGGCCAGAGACGCAGACAGCGCAGCAGCAGCCAGTAGCCGTGCACCGCAGAGTGCCAGTCAAAACAGCCGTAAAAGATCGGGTGAAGCTCGCGAGGCGGCAGAACGTCGCCGTCATCGTTGAGCAGATGCATAATGTGGTTCGGGTATTCCTGACGTAAATAGGTCAACGGCATTCTGGCGAAGGCGTCAGCCTGATGTTGGGTTAATTCCATTGCAGCTCCTTAGCGAAACACGAGGAAATACATTAAGAACACGTTCACCACCAGCAGGGTTAACGCGGTCGGGATCTGGATCTTGATAACCTGATATTTGTCTTTTAGCTCCAGCAGCGCGGCGGGCACAATGTTGAAGTTGGCAGCCATCGGCGTCATCAGCGTGCCGCAATAGCCAGCGTACATACCGATAGCCAGCAGCGGCGCCGGGTTACCGTGATGGACGTTAATCAGGAATGGCAGAGCGATACCGGCGCTTAACACCGGGAAGGCTGCGAAGGCGTTACCCATGATCATGGTAAACAGCGCCATCCCCACGCAGTAAATGACCACCAGCATGAAACGGCTGTCCGGGTTCACAAACAGGCTGACCACCTTTTGTACCGATTCGCCGGTATTCGCCACCACAAACACGCCGCCGAGCATGGCGAGCATCTGCGGCAGGATCACCGCCCAGCCAATGGTATCGACCAGACGACGCGACTGACGCACCGCATGCAGCGGCGTACCTTTTGTTAGCCACCAGCCGGTAAGGATAGCCGCCACGCAGGCCACGCACAGCGCCGCCAGCGTAAGCTGTTTCTGGTCGAGCAGATAAACGCCGCCAATCGACACGCCTTTCAGAAACAGCGTCCCGATAACCGTTACCACGGGGATCATCAGTGCCGGTAAAAACAGCCAGTTTTTCAGCCGGTTCGACGAGGCAACACGCTCCTCCTCGGTGGACATTTTATAGTGCCCCTTCCCGACCAGCCCGAAACCGGCCAGCAGCGCAATCACGATAACGGCGCCGCCAATAATGCGATACGCCAGCGACTTACCCAGCTCCTGCACCATCAGATCGCCAAACAGGAAGATCCCGCCGAACAGAAACCAGAACAGCGCGGTGGTATAGCGTTTCGGGTTAGCGCGATCGCGAAGGGTCATCACAACCAGCAGCATCACGACGAAGCCGATCAGGTAGTACACGCGGTTAATGGTGATGAGGGTCATCATGGCGCGATCTCCTGCGTACCCTGCTCTGCTTTCCAGGCCATCACGTCGCGACGAATGCTGGCATCGAGGCGCAGCAGACGCGTCATATGGATAATCAGTGCCGCAATAGCGGTCGGAATGGCCCACAGGCCGATATGCAGCGGTTCGATCCCCTCGATCCCGTTCTCTTTCAGGAACGCATCAATCAGCAGTACCGCACCAAAGGCGATAAAGATATCTTCCCCAAAGAAAACCGCGATATTGTCGCACGCGGCGGCATGGGCTTTGATTTTGTCGCGGATAGTCTGCGGCAGTTCGCCGTATTCATTCAGGGCCGCCCCTTCCGCCATCGGCGCCAGCAGCGGACGCACTGTTTGCGCGTGGCCGCCAAGGGACATCAGGCCCAGCGCAGCCGTCCCTTCGCGGGCAACAAAGTAGAGCATCAGGATACGCGCCGAGGTGGCGCTGGCGATCTTCGCGACCCAGGCCTGGGCGCGCTCTTTCAGCCCGTAATACTCCAGCAGGCCAATCACCGGCAGGATCAGAATGAAGGTGGCAAGCGATCGGCTATTCACGAACTTTTCGCCAAAGGTTTCCAGCAGCATACCGAAATCCATGCCAACCAGCAGGCCCGTCGCCAGCCCCGCCACCACGACAACCAGCAGCGGGTTGAAACGCAGTGCAAAACCAATAACCACCACCGGAATCCCGATAAGTGGCAACAGTGTAGAACTGTCCATAAACGTTACCCTATCCAAAGTGAGCGTTGCGCGCCGACGGCTATTTTTTATACTTCGCAGCAGAGCGAAGCCGGTGCATTACGGCGCGCGATGTTGTGTTTTGCGTCAGGCTCCACAGAACCTGCACTAAAAAGCTATATCTGAACGTCAAAAACATGTAAACAATTTATCAATAAAATGTTCTTATTTTATCGACGGGTTTACATTTCGGGGGAAGGATCGTTATGACAGTAAACAAAAAGACGACGGCGTTAAACCACGACGATATTGCGGACGGGCGAATCGTCTCCTCCCGTCATCTCGTCTCAGAGCGGTGTGCTGAATTATCAGAGCTGGAATATGCGCTGATCATGACCAGCAATGCGTTTAACAAATGGATGGTGCGCTGCATGACCGCAGCGGGTGAACCGGATATGGGGGCCTTTGACGTTTCGCTTCTGCACCACGTAAATCACCGCAACCGTAAGAAAAAGCTGGCCGACATCTGCTTTGTGCTGAACGTGGAAGATACCCACGTGGTGACGTATGCGCTGAAAAAGCTGGTCAAGGCGGGATATGTCACCAGCGAGAAAGCCGGAAAAGAGCTTTTTTTCTCCACTACGGAGGAGGGAAAAGCGCTGTGCATGAAGTACCGGGAGGTGCGGGAGGCCTGCCTGATCAACATTCATGCGGAAAGCGGCATTCCGGGCGCGTCGATTGGCGAGACCGCGCAGTTACTCCGCGCGATCTCCTCCCTGTATGATACCGCCGCACGCGCGGCGGCCTCGCTTTAAGGACGGCGGAAAAGCGACATGCTCCGCCCGGCCAGTTCATAATCGACGGATTCCGTGATGATTTCCCCTGTGGGGGCATCATCCGCCGTCGAAAGCTCCAGCACCCAACCCCCTTCGCCAAACTGCGGGATCTGGAATGGCACCGTGCCTTCAAACGGGTTAAACAGCATCAGCACGTCGTGCCAGACGCCCTCTTCCTGCTCAAGATCGGGACGGCTGATGGCAAGACCAAGGGTGGAACCCTCGTCCCATTGTTCCGACTGCTGCGGTCCGCCACCGGCGTTAAACCAGCGGATCTCCAGCCCGTCGCGCCAGTTCTCACGTCGCAGCAGCGGCTGCGTCGCGCGCAGGGCAATCAACCGACGGGTAAAGTCGCGCAGCTTCTCGTCGTTTTCAGTGAGTCCTTCCCAGTTTACCCAGGAGATCTCGCTGTCCTGACAATAGCCGTTATTATTGCCCTTTTGCGTCCGGCCAAACTCATCGCCTGCCAGCAGCATCGGCGTACCGTGCGAGAAGAAGAGCGTGGTGAGGAAGTTGCGCTTTTGCCGCTCGCGGGTGGCGATGATATCCGGGTTCTCCGTCGGCCCCTCTTCGCCGTAGTTATACGACCGGTTATCGTTATGTCCGTCGTTATTATCTTCCCCGTTATCGGCGTTATGTTTCTCGTTGTACGACACCAGGTCGTTCAGCGTGAAGCCGTCATGCGCGGTAATAAAATTGACGCTGGCCCACGGACGACGCCCGCGCAGATCGTACAAATCACCGGACCCTAACAGACGGGCGGCAAAATCGTTAGAGACGTTATCCCCCTTCCAGTATTCACGTACCGTATCGCGGTATTTGTCGTTCCACTCACCCCAGCCTGGCGGGAAGCCCCCCACCTGATACCCGCCGGGGCCGATATCCCATGGCTCACCGATGAGCTTCAGCTTCGACAGCACCGGATCCTGAGTCACGGCATCGAAGAAGCCGCCGCGCGGATCGAACCCCTCCGGCTCACGTCCGAGAATGGTCCCGAGGTCAAAGCGGAAACCGTCAATCTGCATCGATTCCGCCCAGTAACGCAGGGAGTCCATGACCATCTGCAATACGCGCGGGTGTGAAGTATTAACGGTGTTCCCGGTGCCGGTGTCGTTGATGTAATACCGGTGCTGATCCGGCATGGTGCGGTAATAGCAGAAGTTATCAATTCCCTTAAACGACAGGGTTGGCCCCAGTTCGTTGCCCTCTGCCGTGTGGTTATAGACCACGTCGAGGATCACCTCGATGCCCGCGTCATGATAGGCACGCACCATGTCGCGGAAACCCTGGATCCCCGCCGGGCCGTAATAGCGGGACGCTGGCGCAAAGAAACCGAGCGAGTTATAGCCCCAGAAGTTTTTCAGACCGCGATCGAGCAGGTGCTGATCGTCAGGGAACCAGTGAACCGGCAGCAGCTCGACCGAGGTAATCCCGAGGCTTTTGATGTACTCCACCGACGCTTTATGCCCCATCCCCTCAAACGTACCGCGCAGTTCAGGCGGAATAGCCGGGTTAAGCTGGGTAAAACCTTTGACGTGGCTCTCATAGACCACGGTATGCGGCCACGGGATATCGGGTCGGCGGGAGTCTTGCCAGTCAACGGCATTGGGGTCGATGACCTTACATTTGGGCGTAAACGGCGCGCTGTCTCGCGTATCAAAGCTGAGATCCAGCTCATCGTGTCCCAGCTCATAGCCGAAGTGGGCATCGTTCCACTCAATGTCACCCACCAGTTCACGGGCATAGGGGTCAATAAGCAGCTTATTGGGATTGAACCGGTGTCCGTTCTCCGGATCGTAAGGGCCATACACACGGTAACCATACAGCGCACCCGGTTTTAGATCCGGCACATAGCCGTGCCAGACCTCATGGGTATATTCCGGCAGTTCCAGGCGGGCTATTTCTGTTTTTCCCGAAGGATCAAACAGACACAGCTCCACCCGCTCCGCGTGGGCGGAAAACAGGGCGAAGTTCACCCCTTTCCCGTCATAATTTGCGCCCAACTGCTGGCCATGACCGGCCCGAATTTCAAACGTTGTATCCTTTGGCATTTTTGTTCTCCTCGATTAGTCGCAGGTAAGCAGAACCAACAAACATCCCTTTTCAGACGTTAAATCCAGCGTCTCTGACAGAAGGCGACGCTCACCGGTAAACAGATCCCGGTAGTGCTTCCCGGCCAGCTCCTGGGGTATGGCCACGGTAGTATTGGCCCACAGCATCGCATTGTCGGTGACGTCAAACACCAGACGCGGCACGGCGACGATCAGCGCCTCGTCATCTTTTATGCGGGCATAAACAATCAGATTCTCCTCCCGCTCACCGGTCACCTTCAGCGGCAGCCAGTCGCCGTAGCGGAAAAGCGCGGGGTAATGTGGCCGCAGCCGTAACAGCGTGGCGGTGACGTACTGCTTCACGCTGCCGTCTCGCCAGCATTGCGCATCGTTAAAGAGTGCTGCATCCGCCGTGCTGAGGTTTTTCGCCAGCGCGGTGAAATCCGGTTCGCGGCGGTTATCCGGGTCGACCAGGCTGAAGTTAAGCCCTTCGCTGCCCTGGTAGATGTCCGGTACGCCTGGCGCAGTCAGCTTGATCACCGTCTGGCTCAGGCTGTTCATTAATCCCGCCCGAATAAACGGCTGGAGTGCGGCACTGAAATCACGCAGGAACAGGGTGTTATCCGGGGAGAGCAGATGGCGCACGTAGTCCAGCACCACGCTCTCGTACCCTTCGTTGCTGTCGATCCAGTCGGTACGCTGCTTGGCCTCGCGCAGGGCTTTCTCAATAAAGCCGAGGAAACGCTCTTCCAGTGACTTAAGGCCATCACGATCGTCAGGCGACAGCGTGGCTGGCCAGACGCCCGCCAGCGCCTGGAAGATCATCCAGGTGTCGGCGGCGTTCGGCGCGGTACCGTCGTTGAGGAATCGGACCTGCGTCTGGTTCATCTGCCGCCAGCGCGCCAGGTTTTCCCCCCACAGATCTGGCGCTTCCGTCAGCGTATACAGACGCGCTCGCGCATCCTCGCCGCGTTTGGTGTCGTGGGTGGAGGTTCCCAGCAGCGCATCGGGCTGGCGGGCAAGACGAATACGCATCTCCTGATGAAAACGGGAAAGTGAAAACGCGCGCGGTGTCGGGTCGGCGCCGACTTCGTTCAGGGCCAGCTCCAGGTTATGGCGGAAGAACAGCGTATCCTCTACCGATTTCGCCATCAGCGGCCCGGTCAGTTGCTGAAAACGGGTGCGGAAAAGCGAGGCCAGCGCGTGGTCATCCTCCGGCAGATCGCCGGTAAGAATGCGCACGATCAGGCTGAGCGCGGGTTCAGAGGTGTCGACGCTAGCGACCACGCGACTGAGCAGCGCCACATCCGGTGGCGTCAGCCCCTCTCCGGTGCCGTAGGTGCGATACACCGGAAACGCGATAAGCAACTCGCGCAGGGCATGGCGGATATCCTCATGCTCTACTTCGACGCCGTTATGCCCGGCCAGCTCGCTGGCTATTTTGAGCAGCGTGGTAAATTCACCTTCAAAATTACGATCGGTCATCAGCCCTTTGGCTTTGCGAAGTTCCGCCTGCCTGTCCACGGCCGTACCCAGCGTCTCGTCGTAGAGCGTTTCCAGCCGCGAGAGGTTGGTATCATCCACCAGCACTTCCGCCAGCGAGGCGATGAACTCATAGCCCGTGGTCCCCGAGACCGGCCACTCCGGAGGAAGCTGTTCCCCTTTGGCGAGGATCTTCTCTACCGTGATGTAGCAATCCGGCCCGGTCGCCGCCCGCAGGCGCTGCAAATAGCCCAGCGGATCGGCAAGCCCGTCCACATGGTCAATGCGCAGGCCGTCGACTACCCCGGCGTGGACAAGCTCAAGGATCAGGCGGTGCGTGTCTGCAAAGACCGCCTCATCCTCTACCCGCACGCCGACCAGCCCGGTGATTTCAAAGAAGCGCCGCCATGAAAGCTGTTTTGGCGCTTCCCGCCAGGACATCAGCCGCCAGCTTTGCGCCTCGTGGATCTCAGCGATGCTCTTGCCTTCGTCATACGTGCCGGGATTAAGCGGATAGGCGGTATCATAGTAAACCAGCGCTGCGCTGTTGGTGACACTGTCACGTTTTAAGGTGATAGCCCCCCGCTCCAGCTCGGCTTCAAAGGTGTCGCCAAGAAACGGCAACGTCAGCGGTCGGGACCAGTCGATATCAAAATACGCCGCATAGCGGCTCTGCCTGCCATGTTCGATAACATCGCGCCACCAGCGGTTTTCCAGCGAGGTCGACATATGGTTAGGAACGATATCCAGAATCAGCCCCATCCCCGCCTGTTTAAGCGCTGCTGCCATGCGGTCAAACCCTTCCCGCCCGCCAATCGCCGGGTCGATTTCGTTGGGGTCGGTCACGTCATAGCCGTGGGTGGAATCCGTGGTTGCGGTGAAAACAGGCGACGCGTAAAGATGGCTGATTCCAAGGTCTTTCATATACGGAATCAGGTCCACCACGCGATCGAAGGTCATGCCGTTGCGAAACTGAATTCGGTAAGTAGAGGAAGGGATCATAGCGCTGCTTCTCCATCAGCAAAGCGAACAACAATGCTGTTCGGCGGCAGGTTATCGACTGCCTCCGGCCAGCTAAAGATCGTTTTTCCGGGCAGGTCCGGTAAGGCGAGCGGCTTTTTGCCGATATTCAGCGCCAGCGACAGCGTGCCGGACGGAAAACGCCAGTTCACGGCAACCATGCCGAGCGCCGTTTGCAGGACGTTACCCTCCATGGCGCCCCGCTGTTTCAGTAACGGGACGATAAAGCGCTGACGCAGCGCAATCAGTTCGCGCGTCACGTGCAGCCACGCCCTGCCTTCCTCCGTGTCTGCCTTGTTCCAGTCAAGCTTCGACTGCATAAAGGTATTGACGTCATTGGGGTCCGGTACGGTTTCATCGTGCCCGGCATGGCCGGTAAACTCTTTCGCGCGCCCTTCCCGCACGGCTTTCGCCAGGTCGCCGTGGAAGTCGGTGAAAAAGAGGAACGGATGCGTTTCGCCATACTCCTCGCCCATAAACAGCAGCGGAATATGGGGCGACAGGAGCAGCGCAGCGAACAGCACGCGCGTTTTATCCGCGCCTGCCAAAGAGATAAGCCTCTCCCCCTGGGCACGGTTGCCGACCTGGTCGTGGTTCTGGATAAAATCGACAAAAAACTGAGGAGGTTGCTCACGACACTCTACCCCGCGCGATTTCCCGGTCTGAAGCGAGATTTCCCCCTGGTAGACAAAGCCCTCTGCCAGCGACCGCGCCAGTTTTTTCTCCGGCTCAAAGGCAAAATCCTGATAGTAGGCGTGTGATTCCCCCGTCGCGAAGACATGCGCGGCGTTGTGAAAATCATCATTCCATTCGGCGGTGAAAAGCGGCGTCTGACCATGTTCATCGCGCGGATGCAGAAAAATCACGTTGCGACTGTCTTCGGTGGTCAGATGGATATGCCGATCCGGAAATGCGTCGCGGATCCGTTGCGCTATCTCGGGAAGAATATGGGTCTCAGCGTCGTCATGGATCTGGTCGATGGCGTCGAAGCGCAGACCGTCAAGATGATACTCCGAGAGCCAGAATAACGGCGCCTCAGCGATGTATTGCCGGACGGCCTCAACCTCATAGGCAATACCGTTGCCCCACGGGGTCATACGATCCTGATGGAAAAACGCCGGTGAGAGCAACGGCAGGTAGTTCCCTTCCGGGCCAAAGTGGTTGAGTACGATATCCAGCACCACGGAAAGCCCGAGCGCGTGGGCGGCATCGATGAAGGCATGAAAATCATCCGGTGTGCCATAAGCCGAGTGCGGGGCATACAGCAGCACGCCGTCATACCCCCATCCGCGCGCGCCCCCGAACTGGGACACGGGCATCACTTCCAGTTGCGTAATACCCAGTTCGGCCAGATAAGGCAGTTTGTCGATGGCCGCCCTGAAGGTTCCTTCCCCGGTGAAGGTGCCGATATGCAGCTCGTAGATCACCGTCTCTTCCCACGGTCGTCCTTGCCATTCCCGCTGAGTGGGCAGGCTGCGACGCGGGTCAATCACCACCGACGGGCCGTTGACGTCAGACTGCTGCGCGCGCGAGGCCGGGTCCGGCACCGCCATTCCATCCTGTAAAACAAACTGATACGTCGTACCGTGCCTGACGCCGGGCACGTCAATCTGAAACCAGCCGTCGCCCACCGCCGCCATGGGAATGTCGGTATCGGTTAAACGCAACGTGAGATCTTTTTGCCCTTCTGCCCAGACGCGAAAACGTACAACGTCATCGGAAATAAACTCAGCACCCCAGTGCCTGCGACATGTTCTGAATTCCATTCATTGTCCTCGAATGACCACATTCTACGCGGAACGAAATACAAGCTTAGACCAGGATCTACAGAGTGTTATGCCAGCAGGGTATGCCGCTTCGTCTATTATCTATTTATAACTCTCATTTAAGGAATACTATGCATATTCGAAAAGGATTAAGTACCGACCTCGCCCGTCTTGAATGTTGTGATTTTTCTTTCACGGTTGATGAGATTGCCAGAGAGCCATTTCTTAATGGTGATTTGCATATCGAGGCGCTGACCGAACCTTATCTAAAAACCTATGAACTTGATCTCCAGACGCTGGAAAATCATTGCGTTAATCCGGATTCCATATTTCTTATCGCCGAAACGGATGAGGGTGAAATCGCCGGTTTTATTACCGCGTCCTGCAACTGGAATAAATTTATTTCGGTGGATTACATTGCCGTGGAGCGTACAAAACGCCGTACGGGCGCTGCGCACAAGCTGATGTCCGCCACCCACGTCTGGGCGCGAAGCCTCAATGCGCCCGGGTTACGGCTGGAGACGCAAAACGTTAATGTTTCTGCCTGTCTGTTCTATCGTCACTATGGGTTTATTCTGGGCGGTTACGATCGCTATCTTTACAACGCCCTGCCGGAAAAAGATGAGGTCGCCCTTTTCTGGTATTACATGCTGGCTTGAGAAAATATTTTATATCCGCTACCGGAAGATAGATTTGTCTGAATTTGTCAATTTTGCCCGCTTACGTTTAATTAACGACTAATCTTGGAATTCACTATTAAGGAGGCCGGTATGTCTACAGGAAATAATCACACGCTGCATTACCCTCGTCCACCGTTTGCTGAACAACCGCAAAGGGCTCCCGGGCTGGCATCGGAAATGAAGCCAATACCGGATCATGGTGAAACAAGTTATATCGGGTCTGGAAAACTGGCAGGAAAAAAAGCGCTGATTACCGGCGGTGATTCCGGAATTGGTCGCGCGGTAGCGATCGCCTATGCCCGTGAAGGTGCAGATGTCGCTATTGGCTATCTGCCGGAAGAGGAGTCCGATGCGGCATCGGTCATAGCGCTGATTCAGGCTGAAGGCCGTAAGGCGGTCGCCATTCCGGGCGACATTCGCGTTGAGTCGTTCTGCGATACGCTGGTGGAAAAAGCCGTCGCGGAACTGGGTGGCCTGGATATCCTGGTGAACAATGCCGGACGCCAGCAGTACTGCGAATCGATCGACGATCTCACCACGGCAGATTTTGACGCGACGTTTAAAACCAACGTCTATGCCCCCTTCTGGATCACCAAAGCTGCGCTGCGCCATTTGCAGGAAGGCGCCGTGATCATCAACACCACTTCCGTTCAGGCGTTTAAACCGAGCGCGATCCTGGTGGACTATGCGCAGACCAAAGCCTGTAACGTGGCCTTTACCAAGTCTCTGGCCCAGCAGCTGGGACCGCGTGGCATTCGGGTGAATGCCGTCGCGCCAGGTCCATACTGGACGCCTCTTCAGTCCAGCGGCGGTCAGCCGCAGTCCAAAGTTCAGAAGTTCGGGGAAGATACGCCCCTGGGCAGACCGGGCCAGCCGGTTGAAATCGCACCGCTGTATGTGCTGTTTGCCTCCGATACCTGCTCATACGCCTCCGGGCAAGTGTGGTGCTCTGACGGCGGCACCGGCGTGCTGTAAAGCATCCTCTCAGACCTATCCATTTCATGGATAGGTCACATTCACTCCTCTGCTGTTCTCAAAAATCTCAGTTGAACTATGATGAACTTACTATTGAGGAGCCCATCATGTTTACTGTGAAAAAACTTGCGATATCAACCCTGTTTACCGGTTCGGTTTTGTTCTTTCCCGCGATCCACGCGGTGGCCAGCGTTCCACAGCATGTGGTGAAACAGCAGGCTGGCGGCTACAGCGTTCAGGTTGGCGATACGATTGTCACCGCCTTTACGGACGGCAGCGTACCGCAGGATCTGCACGCCTTACTGCGCCGGACGACGGCGGAAAATACCGATGCGTTACTGGCTAAAAACTTCCAGGCCAATCCGGTGGAAGCGTCGATTAACGCATTCTATATCGCCATCCCCGGCCACAAAATTCTGGTGGATACCGGTTCCGGTCAGCTCTTTGGCCCCGGCAAAGGCGGGCGGCTGATTGAGAGCCTGGCGACGCAGGGCATTAAACCGCAGGATATTACCGATATCCTGATCACCCATGCGCACTCCGATCACGCTGGCGGCCTGGTTAAAGACGGTCAGCGCGTGTTTACCCGCGCGCAGGTGTATGTCGGCAAACCGGATATCGATTTCTTCTTTAACGACGAGAACCAGAAAAAGTCTGGCTATGACCAGAACTACTTCGACGTCGCGCACAAGACCTTAAAGCCCTATCTTGACGCCGGAAAAGTGAAGACTTTCTCCGGGACGGAACAGCTTCTGCCGGGCATCAGCGGTACGGTTCACCCGGGCCACACCCCAGGGTCCGCGTTCTACACGCTTGAGAGCAAAGGTGAAAAAATTACCTTTGTCGGCGACATCATTCACGTTGCCGCGGTTCAGTTCCCGCAGCCCAACGTGACGATTGCTTACGATGAGGATCAGGACGGCGCCGCCCGGGTACGCAACGCAGCTTTCGCTGAGTTTGTGAAAAACAAGGATCTGATTGCGGCGCCACATCTGCCTTTCCCCGGGATCGGCTATGTGACGAAAGGTGAGCGGGAAGGCTACGCGTGGGTTCCGGTGACCTATACCAACCGTGAAGCAAAATAAGATGTCCCCCTCCGATATGGATATGGACCTGATCCTGACGCTGGATGCGTTACTCAGGGACCAGAATATCACCCATGCGGCCGCGCGGCTGGGCATCAGCCAGCCGGCGATGTCTGCCCGCCTTGCGCGCCTGCGCGTCCTGTTCGGTGAGCCGCTGTTTGTCCCTTCCCCACACGGACGTGGGGTGTTACCGACGCCGCGCGCCGAGGCGTTAAGGCCGCAGGTCGCGACGGTTTTGCAGGGGATATCGGCGATGCTTGAACCCACCACGTTCAACGCGCAGAACAGCAACCGCACCTTGGTGATTGCCCTGCACGAAAACCCGGCGCTGATGCTGGGGGCAGAGTTGCAAAATCAGATTAGCGCTGCGGCACCAGGCATCCGTCTGCGTTTTGCGCTTCCCGAAACCCCGCTGCTGCCAGCGCAGATGGAAAATGGCGATGTGGATATTTATGTCGGCATTAACGCGGTAGCGCACGATGCATGGGTCAGACGTAAGCTGTTTGACGATGAATATGCCACCGCCCAGCGTAAAGGCCATCCACGCGGTACGGGGCCGATGGATCTGGAAAGCTATTGTAGCCTTTCCCATCTGGTGGTTTCATCCGAGGGCGACCCGTTCGCAGGCTTTGTCGATCAGCATCTGGCGGGGCTTGGCCACCAGCGTAACGTGGTGATGTCGACGCAAAGCTATGCGATGGCGCCTGCGATTGTTGCCGGTACCGATTTGCTCTGCACCCTACCCAGACGCATGTTGCTACGTTTCACGCAAACGCTTGATATTTTTCCGCCGCCGCTGGATCTGCCGCCGATCGTCATCGGTATGTACTGGCACCCGAAAAACAGCCAGGATCCGGCTAACCGCTGGCTGCGAGAACAACTTCTTCAGGCCGCCGGACGTCAGGTATGATCGAGGATGCTCATCAATTTTTTCAGCACCTCAGAGCGAATAATCCGGTGGCAAACCAGCGTCAGCTCACTCTCCCGGAGTCGGTCAAGAATATCCACAAAGACGACGTTTTGTACGCATATCGCCTTCGCTGAGGCGGGCAGCATGGCGATGCCAAACCCTGCCGAGACGAGGCTTATCACCGTGGGGACATCGGTGGCATTTTGCACAACGTCAGGCTGTATGCCCGCGCTGTGGCAGGCATCATAGAAATATTGTTCCAGTCCCATCCCCTCCGGGTCGCGCAGGGCGATCCACTTCTCCTCTTTCACCGACGCAAGCGTCAGCGCGGCGGAGCCCGCCAGGCTGTGTTGACGAGGTAAGGCCAGCACGGCTTTTTCCGTTGTGAAAGGACGGCTTTGCAGATCGTCAGGCAATAGCGGTAACGGGGCACGAATAATGGCCACATCCAGCTGGTTGCTTTGCACGCCGGTATAAAGGGTTTGCACGTTTCCCGTCATCATGGAAAGGCTGATGGCTGGCCATTTCTCATGTAAAAGCCGCAGCGCGGCGGGCAGCTTACTGTCGAATATCGCACTTGAAACACATCCGAGATTCAGCACGCCCTGTTCCCCTCTGGCCGTCTGTCTGGCATCCAGAATCGCCTGATCGGTCATTAAAATCGCGACTCTGGCTTTACTGAGAAATGCCTCACCGGCTGGCGTCAGCGTCAGGCGACGATTCGCCCGGCTAAAGAGCATTACCCCCAGACGATCTTCCAGCGTTTTTATCTGCTGGCTCAGCGCGGGCTGCGCCATGTTAAGGCGCTCCGCCGCACGATGCATGTGAAGCTCTTCCGCCACCACGATAAAATTGCGCATCAGTCGAAACTGCATACTGTGCCTTCACTATTGATAATAAAATTCATATTAAAATAGCATAAATGATGCAATTGATAGCCCTCTTCGTCCGGTTAAGAATGGAAGCATTCATCCGAGGGGAAAAATATGGAAAACCACATCAACGATCTCAGAAGTGCTATCGAACTGCTCAAACGCCATGAAGGTCAATACCTTGAAACCACCCATCCGGTCGATCCTGACGCGGAGCTGGCAGGTGTGTACCGGCACATTGGTGCTGGCGGCACGGTAAAACGTCCGACGCGCATCGGCCCGGCGATGATGTTTAACGCTATAAAGGGGTATCCCGACTCCCGTATTCTGGTCGGAATGCACGCCAGCCGCGAGCGGGCGGCGCTCCTGTTGGGCTGCGAGCCCTCTGAACTGGCAAAACACGTCGGCCAGGCCGTGAAAAACCCGATTGCTCCCGTTGTGGTTCCGGCGGCCCAGGCGCCGTGTCAGGAACAGGTGTTTTATGCCGACGATCCGGACTTCGATCTGCGTAAATTGCTTCCGGCACCGACCAACACGCCGATAGATGCCGGTCCGTTCTTCTGTCTGGGGCTGGTGCTGGCAAGCGATCCGGAAGATGCCTCCCTGACCGATGTCACTATTCACCGTCTCTGCGTTCAGGAGCGCGATGAACTCTCCATGTTCCTTGCCGCGGGTCGCCATATAGAGGTGTTCCGGAAGAAGGCCGAGGAGGCGGGCAAGCCGTTGCCGGTCACGATCAATATGGGTCTCGATCCCGCTATCTATATTGGCGCCTGTTTCGAAGCCCCTACCACGCCCTTCGGCTACAACGAGCTGGGTGTCGCCGGTGCGTTACGTCAGGCACCCGTCGAGCTGGTGCAGGGTGTGGCCGTAAATGAAAAAGCGATTGCGCGTGCGGAAATTATCATCGAAGGCGAACTGCTGCCGGGCGTGCGCGTAGAAGAAGATCAGCATACCCACACCGGGCACGCGATGCCGGAATTTCCCGGCTACTGCGGGGAGGCTAACCCCTCCTTACCGGTAATCAAAGTGAAGGCCGTCACGATGCGTCATCAGGCGATCCTGCAAACTCTGGTGGGACCGGGCGAAGAGCACACCACGCTGGCCGGTTTACCAACGGAGGCCAGCATCCGGAATACGGTGGAAGAAGCCATCCCCGGTTTTCTGCAAAACGTCTATGCGCATACCGCCGGGGGCGGCAAATTCCTTGGCGTATTGCAGGTGAAAAAGCGCCAGCCCTCTGACGAAGGGCGTCAGGGTCAGGCGGCACTCATTGCGTTAGCCACCTATTCCGAGCTTAAAAACATTATTCTCGTCGACGAAGATGTGGATATTTTCGACAGCGACGACATCCTGTGGGCGATGACCACCCGTATGCAGGGCGATGTCAGCATCACCCATCTGCCGGGGATCCGCGGACACCAGCTCGATCCGTCTCAGGCGCCGGACTACAGCCCCTCCATTCGTGGCAACGGGATCACCTGCAAAACGATTTTCGACTGTACGGTGCCCTGGGCGCTGAAGTCCCGCTTTGAGCGTGCGCCCTTTATGGAGGTAGACCCGACGCCGTGGGCGCCTGAACTGTTTAAAAAATAGCGTTAACTTGAAAATCTTCTTCACCCTTCACGGGTGAAGAACCTCACGCTGAAATTGCCGCGTCCCCTGCTTTCTTGTAACCTTTGAGCGTTTATCACATCCCCATAAAAAATGAGACTACCGGTCGCCTATGACAGCACATATTTCCAACGATCCTTTGCATGGCGTAACCCTCGAAATGCAGGTTAACGCGCTGGTTGCGCGATATGGCTGGAATGAACTGGGCAACCGAATCAAAATCAACTGTTTTCGCAAGGACCCGAGCGTTAAATCGAGTCTGAAGTTCCTGCGCCGCACCCCATGGGCGCGGGCGGAAGTTGAAGCCCTCTACCTCGACTCTCTTCACGATGACGGTAACGGGGAACAGGACGAACCGGCGTTTAATCCTTGGACGGATAGCCGGACACCCAGGAGCTAACACGCAAATGATGCGACACGTAAAACGGACTGGCGCGCTGCTTGGCTGCGCGCTTTTACTGGTAAGTTGCACTTCCAAACCACCCAAATCACTCGTTACCCCGCTGCCGCAGGCGAAACCTGTACAGCAGACCAACGAACCCATGCGCGGGATCTGGCTGGCGACCGTCTCCCGTCTCGACTGGCCTCCCGTGTCATCGGTGAATGGCCGTAGCGCGGACCAGCGTATCGCCCAGCAACAGAAGGCGCTGACGGACAAACTCGATAAGCTGAAAAATCTTGGGATCAACACCGTCTTCTTTCAGGTAAAACCGGACAGTACGGCGCTGTGGGCCTCTAAAATACTGCCGTGGTCAGATACCCTGACGGGGACTATCGGGGAAGATCCCGGTTACGATCCGCTCCAGTTTATGCTGGATGAAGCGCACAAGCGCGGGATGAAGGTTCATGCCTGGTTTAACCCGTACCGCGTTTCCACCAACACGAAACCGTCGACCATCGCCGCGCTTAACCGCACCTCGTCGCTTCATCCTTCCAGCGTGTACGTCCAGCATCCGGAGTGGATCCGCACCTCGGGGGATCGTTTTGTTCTCGACCCGGGCATTCCCGAGGTGCGGGACTGGATAACCCAGGTGGTGATGGAAGTGGTGAATCACTACCCTGTCGATGGCGTTCAGTTCGATGACTATTTTTACACCGAGACGCCGGGCTCCCCCCTGAATGATGCCTGGATCTTCAGGCGCTATGGCGAAGGATTTGCGTCAAAAGCGGACTGGCGTCGACACAATACGCAGCAGTTGATTGTGCAGGTCTCCAGGGCGATCAAGCAGGCTAAACCTGATGTCGAATTTGGCGTTAGCCCGGCGGGGGTCTGGCGCAATCGCTCCTTCGACCCGGCAGGCTCGGACACGCGCGGCGCCGCAGCCTACGATGAGTCCTACGCTGACACGCGCAAATGGGTACAGCAGGGTTTACTGGATTACATTGCGCCGCAGATCTACTGGCCCTTCGCCCGCGACGCGGCACGTTACGATGTGCTGACAAAATGGTGGGCTGACGTGGTGAAACCGACCCACACCCGCCTGTATATCGGGATCGCGTTCTACAAAGTGGGCGCGCCTTCCAGAAACGAACCGGACTGGACGGTGAACGGCGGCGTACCGGAGCTGAAAAAACAGCTCGACCTCAACGATTCACTGCCAGACGTTAAGGGCACCATCCTGTTCCGTGAAGACTATCTTAACCAGCCTCAGACGCAGGAGGCAGTTAATTACCTCCGGGGACGCTGGGGTAGTTGACTGAAAAAAGGCAGAAACGTCCTGTTTCTGCCTTTCTTTTTACGGCTTCGGCCCGAACATCGCCTCAAGCTGTTTTGCGTCTGGCATACCCACGACCTGTTGCAGTTCGTTTTGCTCATTCAGGTAATAAATAGCCGGTGTGGCATTCGCGCCGAGACTGTCCATGAGCGTCTGGTGATTTTGCAGGATCTCAACGGTTTCCCGGGACGCCGCTCCTTCAGGTTTCGGCAGCTTTTTACCGCCGGACAGCTCGTACGCTTTCCAGGCCGACACCGGATCTTTCGCATTCAGGATCGCGGAGGCGTTACGCCCGCTGTTCGGGTTAAGAAACGCAACCAGCAGCGTGTTGAGCTGAACCTTCCCGGCCTTCACCCACGGCTGCGCTTCAGCCCAGAACTGCTTGCAGTACGGGCAGAACGGGTCGGCAAAGACGAAGACTTTACGCGGGGCACTCTCCGCGCCCTCCTTCAGCGGATGCGCGGCATTGAGCTTTTTCCACATCTCGCGGCCCATCGGGGCGTAGATCTCTTTCTGGAAAAAGGCTTCGCTGAGGTTGGTTCCCTTCTCATCATAAAGATAACCAGACACGACGTGCTTTCCGTCAGGGGTCAGAAAGAGCGTCACGCCCATGTCCTGATATTTCCCCAGCCACGCTGGCGCGCCGCCGGGGGCGTCAATTTTCTTGATGATTTTGATGTCCTGCTGTTCACTGAAGTGCTTCACCACATCCGGAAGCGTCTCCTCTGCCCTGACCAGCCCTGAAGCCATCAGAGCAGAGAGTAACAGCACCTTTTTATTTGCTAACCGTTGAAGCATAACGACCCCTCTAAAATATTGTTTTTCAGAGTGGTCGAAGTTTATTGCCCTGTCAACGCTTCATAAATATCCTTGAGGCGACTACGCAAAAATCGCACGGCTTTGTGTTTGCGGGATAATAACGCCTGCACACTGTCGCCTGTTTCCTCTGCCAGCACCTTCATGCTGTAGCCCTCAAATTCCGTTTTTTCAAACACCTCGCGCTGAGGTGGCGGCAGTTCCGACAGGGCTTGCCCCAACTCTTCCCATAGCAGCATGTTGAGATACTCTTCCTCCGGCGTTTGCGGTACGCCGAATAACGTTTCTGCAATCTCCTGCTCCGGAAAGTCCTCGTCATCTGCTGTCAGGTACCCCGGCAGTGAAACCTCGTGCTTTTTTCGCGCCCGGTCGATCATCTCATTTCGTGCGGCGCGAAACAGCCAGGCGGCGACGTTCTCGACCGGTTGTTCCACTTTCATCAACTGCCAGGTCACTTCCTGAAGAATATCATCGACATCATCACGAACCGCAGTCCTTCCGCGAATGAAAGCTTTTAGCCGCGTGCGGCAGGCATTGAGTGCCGAGATCAGTAATGATTCCCCCGCCTCACCGGCTTTCATATCGCTCACTCGGCTTCCGGCGCTTTCGCACCGTTATCATCTCGCTTTTCATCCCGGCCATCGTGCCACCGGCAATGACCATGGCGCCCAAATCCCGCCCGACGCTGCTGAATGAAGGCCTCACGTTGTTCGGGGCTCATATTCATCCATTGTTCGTGCATACGGCGGTGCGCACCGAACATACCGGGACGGAAACCCAGCCCACCGAAAAGAATGCGGCTCAGCAGCAGGATCCCCAGCGCCTGCCAGAAGCCAATGGCTTTAACCCCCAGGATGGCCGGGAGCAACGCGTTCCACAGGGACATGACCAGCAGGCCAAGCACCACGAACAGGACTGCGCCAATCACGATGCCCTTACCCATACGATGGCGGCCCAAACCACGCCCGTGACCTTTTCCGTGCATATCAAAATTTCTCATGTGTGCCTCGTTTATGTTGAATGATTATGGTCTCTGATGAGGTAGACGGATGAGAAACAGAAATATTGCCGGGGGAAGAGAAATTTATGTGATAGCGGCGTTGTATGGATAACAGTATTGGCTGAAGGAGATTGTGCTGCGGCTGAATGCAAACATTAAAAAGGCTCCCTCGGGAGCCTCTCTGAACATCACGCCGTAGCAGGCAAACTAAAGCGCGAGATACTTTGGGACAGCTGCTGCGCCTGCTCCTCCAGCGAGGCCGCGGCGGCGGCGGATTGCTGCACCAGCGCCGCGTTCTGCTGGGTCACACCGTCCATCTCCGTTACGGCCTGCCCAACCTGACCAATCCCGCGGCTCTGCTCTTCTGAGGCAACCGAAATCTGTTCCATCAGCGCATGCACTTTATTCACAGAGCTGATAATAGAATCAATCACCTCTCCCGAACGATTCACCAGTTCCGCACCGTTTTTCACGCTGGAAACAGACTGGGCGATGAGGCTTTCGATATCCTTCGCCGCCACCGCGCTTTTCTAGGCCAGTGTGCGCACTTCACTTGCTACCACGGCAAATCCTCGCCCCTGCGTGCCAGCACGCGCCGCTTCAACGGCCGCGTTTAGCGCCAGAATATTAGTCTGGAAAGCAATGCTGTTGATGACGCTGGTGATGTCCTCAATACGCTTCGAATTGGACGCGATAGTATTCATCGTTTCGATGACTTCACGGGTTACCGCTTCACCGGTATGGGCATTTTTCACGGCATCCTGCACCAGCTTACCGGCCTGGAAAACGTTGTCGGTGTTATTCGCCACCGTCGCGCTCAGCTCTTCCATGCTGGCGGCCGTCTGGGTCAGGGCCGAAGCCTGTTGCTCGGTACGGGAGGCCAGGTCGATATTGCCGGAGGCAATTTCCTGCGCTGCATGCGTCACGGTGTGGCTGGCATCGCGCACCTGAGAAATGGTGGAGAGCAGCGCCTGGCGCATCTGCTCCATCGAGGACATCAGGTGATCGATTTCATTCCCGGAATCACGCTTGAACGGTACCGGTACGTCCAGCTTCCCGGCCGCAATCTGGCGACAGTGCTCGCGCGCCAGGTTCACCGGCGCAAAGACCACGCGTTTCATCAGTAGGCTGACGGCGAAGATCACCACCACGAACAGCACCGCAATGCTGGCGATAATAACCAGACCCGACACAAAATTATGGCTCGCCTCCTCGTTCAGCGTTTTGGCGTACTTCTGGTGAACGGAGAGAACCTGATCGAGCACAATTTCATATTGGCGATCGAGTTGAGACACCACGGGAATAAGAGCGTTGAACCGCGACACATCGTGAGCGGCGGCAGCGGCAATCAGCGGTGCCAGTCCCTGATTACGGTAGTTTTGCCACGCCTCCTGGTAGGCAGTGACCAGCGGGGCTTCGTCCTGCAAACGCGGTGAGGCCATAAACGCCGAAAATGCACTATCGGCTTTGGTCAGCGCCTCTTTAACCGAGGCCAGTTTCGCAGACGGGTCGGTAGCGTCCCCCGCTTCCACCATTTTCACATACTCCATAACCCTGACGCGCAGGGTTCGGCTGTGGTTAATGGGATCAATAATGGACAGGACAACCTGAATTTCTTTGTTCACATTATCCAGCGAAGTATTACTTTTAATGATGAGCCCAACGCTGGTGATAGTGCTGGCCACAAAGAAGAAAAGCAGGGAAAACAGGATAATCAGGGATGATTTTTTCAACGACATAACACACCTCAGGGATATAATTTCCCTTTGGTTATCGGCTGAATCCAATCTTTAATTAATTAAAGTTATTGATGTACCCCTCAGACGTTACCCTGTCACTCCACGGCCTTGTATCGCCGTTGCAGGGTGGCATCCAGCTTACGCTGGATCGGCTCCGGCGTTTCCCCTTCAATCAGTTTGCCAATCAGATCAAAGCAGTGCCAGGCGAGCTGGCGGTTATCCTGACGAACGGTATCGACAGGAATGGTCAGAGAATCATAGAGATAGTGATCGTCAAAGCTGGCCAGACGCATATCGTTTTGCAGCAGATTATGTTGCCCCATATAGCGCAACACCCCTTCCAGCAGACCGCAGGCGGCGGTAAAGAGGGCTTTTGGCGGGCGGCCCAGGCGCGCGCAAAGCTCGGCAAACATTTCGTAGCCGGAGCTCGGATGGTAATTACCATGAATGATCCACTCCGGACGTAGCTCGACGCCAGCGTCACGCAGCCCCTGCTTAAACCCTTCAAGACGGTCACGCGTCGGGGAAAGCCGCGGCTGACCGCCGAGGAAGTAGAACTCATCCGGATGCTGGCGCGCGATGTCGGCCACCAGCGTGGCGGTTGGGGTAATTGAATCGGTGAGAACCAGCGGCAAAGAACTGTCGTTCATATGACGGTCAAAAAGCACAACGGGCAGCTGTTCGCTCAGCTTTTGATAGTCCGCGTCGTTGAGCATGCTGGAGGCGACAATCAGCCCGTCCACCTGGCGGGCAACCATGTTATTGACCACCACCGTCTCCTGGCCCGGATTCTCATCGCTACAGGAGATCAGCAACTGAACACCCGCCTCGCGGCAGAGGGTCTCCAGCTCATGAGAAAAAACGGCAAACCCGTAGTTGGTGATTTCCGGCACCACCAGACCAATGGTGTGGCTGCGGTTGTCCCGCAGCGAACGGGCGTGAATGCTGGGCTGATAATGATGTTCTTTGGCAATCGCCAGCACGCGCTCGCGCGTCTCCTCCGCCACCCGAAGCTCTTTGCTGCGGCCGTTCAGAACCAGACTGGCGGTGGCTTTTGAAACCCCCGCCAGCTCCGCGATATCTTTAATGGTGACGCGTTTTGTTTTTCTCACAACGACTTAGATCCGGCTGCCAAAACCTCTATTCTATCATGCAGCTGCGCAGCGACCAGTAGCGTAATGTGATGTCGGACGCACCTTCGAAGCGTACCTGGGCCGGATGGTCAGGAAAATAGCGGCTGCTCATGACGCCTTCACCGTGATTGATGAATATTTCGACGCTGGAACGGTCGCACAGCACGCGTAAATGATGAACATTGCCCTGCCAGTAGCGGGTCAGCGTCTCTCCGGTTTCCAGGCTGGCGCGTTCCAGGCGGATCCCCTCATCATTCACAATCAGCCGCAACGCGCCGGCAAAATCCACGTTCACGCTCGGCGCGCTCAGTTCAAACTCAAGACGCGCTCCCGCCAGCACCGGGGCATCGCTGGCGCGTCCCTGCCAGTAATGTTCATCCTCGCGCAGCGTTTCCAGCTCACGGACCGGGGTTTGCCAGAGCTTACCGTCGCGGTAGCGCAGCTCTCGTGGACAGGTCATCTGGTGGATCCAGCCGTGCGCCCGCGTAGGCTGGAGCATCTCTTCGCCGTCCGGCACGCCCATCCAGCCGATGAGGAGGCGGCGGCCGTCTTCTGCCACCGTGGTTTGCGGCGCGTAAAACTCGAAACCGGCGTCAAGCTCATGCAGCTCGCCGTGCGCAAATGCAGGCGTCTGATAATCAAATGCGCCGCTCATCCAGACGGCCGGATAGGTATTGAGATAGCGATGCGGTTCGCGCGCCAGCCCCTGCGGGCAGCAGATCAAGACGTGTGTTCCATCAAGCGCAAACAGATCCGGGCACTCCCACATATAGCCCGCGTCCGTGAGTCCGTTGACGCCGTGACCAGCGATTTCGCCGCAGGACGCCCAGGTGTGTAAATCGGCTGACGTAAACAGCAGCACCTTGCCGCGCTGCTGTCGATCCTGCGCCCCGAGCACCATGTACCAATGCCCGTCATGGCGCCACACTTTCGGATCGCGGACGTGCCCGGTGTACCCGTCCGGCAGGGGCAGCACCGGTCCCAGTTTGGCAAACGTGCCATCGTCATTTTGCACCGCCAGACACTGCCAGGCGGTGCGGCCGCCATCGTCAAACTTAACGTTGCCGGTATAGCACAGGGTCAGCACGCCGTTGTTATCCACGGCGCTGCCGGAGTAACAGCCGTTGCGGTCATACTCTTCGTCAGGCATCAGCGCCATTGGCTCGTGCTGCCAGTGCACCAGATCTGCTGAGCTCCAGTGCCCCCAGCACTTGTAGCGATGATCGCAGCCCAGCGGGTTCCACTGATAAAACAGATGGTAGCGCCCGGCAAACCAGATAAACCCGTTCGGATCGTTCATGAGCCCCGTCACCGGTGCGGGATGCCACTGCGGATAGTGGCTGTCCGCCAGCGCACGCGGCTGGCCTTGCATCACGGCCTGCAACACGGCAGGCCAGCGGGAAGATAAGGTCATTATTCTGAGTCCGTTTTATATTTCAGCAGCAGAGAGACGGTGAACGCCACGCCAAACGCAATCACCATGCCGATAATATAGTTGAGCAGCGAGCTGGCCTGGACAATTGCCATGCCGGGAAGCGCCGTCAGGCCAACGGCAGTCATGTAGACATGCACCGACACCACCCAGGCACCGCCTGCCGCACCGCCGATCAGCGCCGCGATAAACGGCTTCACAAAACGCAGGTTGATGCCAAAAATTGCCGCTTCGGTGATGCCCAGCATCGCGGAAAACGCCGACGGTAAGGTAATGGCTTTGATTTTGGCATCGCGGGTTTTGAACCACACCGCCAGACACGCCCCGCCCTGCGCCACGTTCGCCATCGCCCAGATCGGCAGCAGGAAGTTAACGCCAATCGACGGATTACCCAGTAGCCCGGCCTCAATGGCGTGGAAGCTGTGGTGAATGCCGGTAATGACAATCACCGAATAGAGCCCACCAAACAGCAGCCCGGCCAGCCAGCCCGCGTGGGAAATCAGGGTGCTAAGAATAAAGGAGATCCCGTCGCCCAGTGCGCGTCCCGCCGGGCCAATAATCAACAGCGCAATGAAGCCGGAGATAATGACGGTCAGGAACGGCGTCAGGATCAGATCTAACGCATCCGGTATTGCCCGGCGCAGCTGTTTTTCCACAATGCTCATAAACCACACCGCCAGCAGCACCGGGAAGACGGTTCCCTGATAGCCAATCATGGCGATTTCAAGACCGAAGAAGTTCATGGTGTGGAAGCCGGACGCTACGCCCCAGGCGTTGGTCAGCGCAGGATGAGTCAGGATGCCGCCGAGCGTTGCCCCCAGATACGGGTTGCCGCCAAACTCCCGCGCGGCGGTGAAGCCAATCAGGATCGGCAGAATAATAAACGCCGCCGAGCTGCACATATCGAGCATGATATAGAGCGCGTTATCCGGATTAACCCAGCCGTAGGTTTTAACCATCCCCAGCAGGCCCATCAGCAGACCCGAGGCCACGATCGCCGGGATAATCGGCACGAAGATGTTGGAGAGCAGACGCGCGATACGCTGGAACGGGTTCAGCTTGCGGGCCGCAATATCCGCCGCTTCCGATTTACTGGACTCGCTAATCCCTGCGGCCTGAATAAACGCGGCGTAAACCTTATTCACCACCCCGGTGCCGAAGATCACCTGCATCTGCCCGGCGTTTCGAAAACAGCCTTTCACGCCTTCAACCTTGCCGATGGCCTGCTGGTCGGCAAGCGCATCATCGACCAGCACCAGACGAAGGCGCGTGGCGCAATGTGCCGCGCTGGCAATGTTCTCTTTGCCCCCGAGCAGCGGAATAAGCTCACGCGCAATATGATTAAAATCCATAGATACCTCTTCCTGACCTCTTTTTATGATGTTCGAAACGCCCCCGCGATGCGGGAGCGTGAAGGGTTAAAACCAGGTTTCCATCTGCACCCCAAAGTTCCATTCCCCACCCGCGTTGAAGCCGCTGCTGCCAAAGGCGTCATCGCTGGCGTAGTTATCCAGCTTGCTGCTCCAGTCCATCCAGGTGGCGAACAGGCGCAGCTCCGGACGGCTGAAGAAATCGCCAATCTTGCCCGCCTTTAACGTCGGGGCGAAAGTCAGCTTGTAGAAGCTACCGTTAACCGCATTGCGATCCTTATAGCCTTCCGGGCTTAAATCCATGTACTGATAGCTGCCTTCGAACGCGAGGGCGAAATTCTGGGTCACCTCTTTGATCAGACGCGTATTGAGCGTGACCCACTCATAGCTGTCGCCCTTCACGTAGCGGTCCTTACTGCTTTGCGCCAGCACGGCGGGCGCAATGTGCCAGCCACCGCCCAGCGGCGTGACACCGTAACTTGCAAAACGCCAGGTATCGGCTTCTGACAGCAGCGCGCCGTCTGAACCAATGCTTTTCACCTCGGCGCCCAGACCGTGGCCGTAAAGCAGCGCCGTTTTGGCAGAACCTTCCCGCAGGCCGTAGAAGCTCTCGTTATGCAGACCAACCAGCGCATGCACCCCGTTATTGGCCGCGTCGGTTTTTATCGGATCGCCGTTGCTGTCCTTACGGTCGTCATTATCTTTTGCCCGTAAGCCGCTGACCATCATCTGCACCGGCCCGGCGAAGTGATTCATGCTGAGGATGTAGTTCTGAACGTTGTTGTCTATCTCCTCTTCGCTGCCGAAGTTACGGCCATAAAGGGAGAAGTTACTGTGCAGCGTATCGTTCCACTTCACGTCGTAGACGCCGCCGCCGGTCCCGGCGAGAAACACCACGTCGGAATCCAGCCAGTGAATGTCGAAGTTGTCGCGGTCAAAACGCTTACCCGCCCAGAAGGTGCTGCCCTTCAGCGCGCCGGTAAAGTCCGGCAAATTGCCCAGCTCGGCAAAGGCCTGACGAATGTTCAGGTCGCTGCTGTCTGCCGACCAGTCGTTATAGGTTTTCTGACCGTCGGCCAGCATCGCCTTAAAGCGCGTCGTCGCGCCATTCTCCAGCGTCTGTTTGTGCTCAACATTCAGCTCAACGTAGGTATCAGCTTCGTTCCCCAGACGCCCGATGGCCCCACCCGTTTCCCCGGCGGGCGTCAGATAAGGGCCGCTTTTGCTGCTGGAGGCCGCGTCGTTCATCAGCAGGCCGGAACGGGCGTAACCGTGAAATTCAAAACCGCCTGTCCGGTCGGCTTTCTCTTCCAGCGCCGTGGTACGTTGCGCCACCGCCTGTGTGGAGGTTTGTGCTTCCTGCTGCGCCGCCACCAGCTGCTGCGTTTTCTGTTCCGCTGCCGTGGCGCGCTTTTCAGCAACCTGCGCGCGGGTTTCCGCCTCCTGCAAACGCTGCTCCAGCGCCGCCAGGCGCGCTTCGATACGTGTCATATCCGTCTGGGCAAAAACAGAGGTACTGCCGGCCAGCATGCCTATCATCACGGCAAGCCTGCGTTTTTTATACATTTTGTCGCATCCCTAATAACTATCGGTAAAAGTGCTAAATTGCTAAACCGGTTTAGGCTGGTGATACTAAACCGTTGAATTTTGGATCGGCAACGTTTTTTGCTAAACCGTTTTAGTAAGTGTGATCGAGGCGACAATTCAGGCCGCCGACCGGTGGCCTGGAGAGGTGAATTACAGTTCGTGATGATAAGGCAGCGCGGTCATTGCCCCTTTTGCGGTTGTCGCCAGCGCCCCGCAGCGCTGCGCCAGCGTGATGACCTCTGAGAGACGGGCCTGGCCATCACGAGCCAGACCGAACAGCAGTCCGGCGACGAAAGCATCCCCCGCGCCAGTGGTATCAATGCATTCCACGGGTGATGCAGGATAGTGCGTCAACGCGCCTCCCTGCCAGGCGGTCACGCCCTCTTTTCCCTGCGTCACCAGCACCAGCCTGGCCGGACAGGTGCGCATCAGCGCCGCCAGCCCCTCATGGACCTGCGCATTTCCGGTTAAGAACGCCAGCTCTTCCACCGAGATTTTCACCACATCTGCACAGGCTAATGCCCGCTCAAGACACTCGCGCAGCTCGACTTCATCGTGCCAGAGATCGGCGCGGATATTGGGGTCAAAGCTGACGAATCCCCCCGCCTGTCTGATCGCGGCCATCGCCAGAAACGTCGCGGAACGGCTGGGTTCGGCGCTGAGCGCGATAGAGCAGACGTGCAGCCACTCCCCGGCGCGGAATGGCGGGAGATCGGCAGAGTCGAGGAACAGATCAGCGCTCGGGCGAACCATAAAGGTAAAGGAACGTTCACCGTCGTCATCGAGATCCACCACCACCGTGGAGGTGCGATGCTGCGGGTCGAGCCGCAGCCATTCTGTATTAACCTGCTCATCCGCAAGCGTTTTTTGCATAAAGCGCCCGAAGGGGTCGTCGCCCACCCGGCCTATAAAGGCGCTTCTGCCGCCCAGACGCGCAATCCCTACCGCGACATTGGCCGGTGCGCCGCCCGGACATTGCAGCAGTTTACCCTCTCCGTCGGGCAACAGATCCACCACGGCATCGCCAAGTACCCAGATCGTCTCCATATCACCTTCTTAGCTAAATTATGTTAAACCGGTTTAGCTATTTAAGCACAGGCAGGGTGTCGGGGAAATATGGCGAGGGAAAATTTGCTTAACCCACCCGATGGGGCCAGTGAATATCACCCATACCGTTAAGCTGCGGGCGGGCGAATAAAAAGCCCTGGAAGCGGCGAATCCCGGCGGATTCAAGCCAGCACCACTCTTCTATCTTCTCAATGCCTTCTGCGACCAGCGTAATCTCCAGATCGGTGCAGCAGCTGATTATCGACTTCACAATCGCCTGCTTGGGCCCGCTCAGGTGGATATCGCTGACGATCTCTCTGTCGATTTTGAGCTTATCCGGCTGGAACCGGGTGAGCAGCGAAAGGCCAGCATAGCCGGAACCAAAATCATCTATCGCCAGCCCAACCCCTTCCGCCCGCAGCTGTTTAATGGCGCTGTTAAACTGGTTGAAGCCGGAAATCATCTCGTTCTCAGTGACTTCAATGACTACCTGCTCTGGCTGTAGACCGTGCTTTTTGATCTGCGTTACCAGGAACTCTACCGCACCCGACACGTTAACCAGCGACATTGGCAGCAGGTTCACCGCCAGTTTGTGGCTGCCGATGCCCAGCTTTTGCGCCAGCGCAAAGGTCCAGGCTTTGGTTTGCAGGTCGACTTCGTAAATCTGTTCACGATCGAGACTACGGAAGAAATGCTCCGGGCTGCCGCCGTCGTTTCCGCGTATAAGCGCTTCGAGAGAACTGATTTTGCCTTCGGACGGCTCGACAATGGGTTGCAGCGCAAACTGGCAGGGCTGTCCCGCCAGCAGACCTAACCCTTTTCCAAACGGCGCGCGCTCTCGCGAAAGCGTCCATTTATCAGGCTCATAGTCCGAAGCGGGTGGGATAGCGGTTTTGCCGGTGATAAAGGTCTGAATGAATTTGAAGACCCGATCCTCAGAAGTGAGATAGCTTTCCAGCTTGCTGTAATGCAGAACCGACGCCAGAACCGCTTTCGGGGTCTGAACGTCCAGGTCAAACAGCAGCATTCCCACGTCTTCGAAACGTCTGCGCGGGCCGTAATCGCGCATCAGCTCCACCACGCCGGTATGCCGGTCATCCGCACGGATGGTGTTAAAAAGCGCGACGACGCGCTGTTCCGTGCCTTCGAGAATTTGCAGAACGTCACGTCCACGGGAGAGAAGAATGCCTGAGATGCCCTGCTCCGTATTACGGATCCTGGCCTGTTCAACCAGCGCGCTTAACGCTGCGGAGGTGCAGGTTAAGCTCAGCTGGCTTCGATAAATGAGAGTTGTCAGCACAGAAACGGGGTCCGGTATGGGGTATACGCCTGAACGGTACTGTTTAACACAGTTCCCCGGTGTGACCTAATCTATTGTTGGGCTTGATTCTCCCCGATACGGCTGTCGATCCGCGTCTGCATGTAGTCATAGAACGGATTCGACGTCACGCGCATCAGCGCATCTTTGCCGACGCTCAGAACCGATGTTTCTCCCCACAGGGCTATCGTCCCGAGGCTGATACCGTAGTGGTTTTTCACCGCAGGATGGCGGCCATACAGATCGTCATCCGGCGGGAACGGAATGGCAACATGAGACAGGGAATAAACCTCCTGCGGATACGCCACTGACAGCGGCGCCACCGTTTCCCTGGTGCTGCCCGCAGGGGTTGTCTTTGCCACCATATCAAACCTGTCGGGGCTGGCATTGGTCACAATCGTGACACTGTAACGTCTTTTCGCCTCGGGCAGCAGGTCAGCCACCGCCGTCCACGATGACGGCCTGAACAGTGGACGGAAACTCCCGGCCTGGTTGATATCAAAAACCACCAGTTCGCTGCCGTTTGCCGGAAGCTGGTCAAACAGCCCGCTGACCACGGCGCGGGTACTGACCGTTGAATCCATGACCGACTGGAAAGCAAGTACCGGCGGGAGCTGCGCCAGTTTGTGATCATGAACATCGCGATTTATCTGCTCATGCAGCGCCTGGGTGAGTAGCCAGGACTGACGTGCCGCATTCACCGGGAACGAATTGTATTTATAAGGATTATATTCAGGCGAAATGTTAAGCCACGCGGCTTTGGCAAACGCCGGTAACATAGCCGGTAGCCCGGCGAATCCGGCAAAGCGCGCAAACGCCGTGACGCCAATCATCGGGGAGAGCAACACGATCTGCTGAGGTTTACGCAGTTCAGGCGCATCAAGGGCGTCGAGGGCGTATTTCATCGCCAGCGCCCCGCCGTTGGAGTAGCCCACCAGATGCAGGGGGAGATCGTTCCCCGTCAGGCGTGTCGCTTCACGAACCGTAAGGCGCGTTGCCGCCAGCCACGCCTCCCAGTCAACGTCTGTCAGCGCGCCCGGCGCCGTGCCGTGTCCGGGCAAACGAGGCACTACGGCCACAAAGCCGTGCTGTTGATAATTCACAGCCAGATGCCTGACGCTGTAGGGCGAGTCCGTCAGACCGTGCAGCAATACCACCGCCCCGCGCGGCTTTCCGGCAGGCATCAGCACGAACGACCGGTTTGCATCCGGGGAAAAGTGTCCTGGCCACACCAGGCTCTGGCGGTAATAACGGTTCAGCGGCGTGCGCTCTGCGGGGGTGAATTTCGCCGTCACCTCAGCGTCGAGAGCGGTGAAGATGGCATTTTCCCGCGCGACATACGCTGCGAAAGTCGCGTTATCCATCTCCTGCACGGACATTTCATCAGCCCGCCAGGTGTGCCAGTGATGCAGGGCCGGCCCCTGCTGCGAAAGATAAACCCGCACCGCCAGCAAAACGAGCACAATGATCCCGATGACCATCGCTATTTTTTTTGCGAGAGCCATCAGGCGCACGCTGACCCGCCAGGGCAAATTCGCCATGTAAGGCTCCCTCTCTTATTCCCAGAGCGTTCATCTTACCAAAAAATGTGAAGAGGCTGACGTATTCACCAAATAGATACCTCTCAGCCTGCACACTGCACCAAAAGTGAACTACGCTGCACAAATGTTGAGCATCTGTTAAACAAATATTGCATTAACTTTGCTGCACAGCGCGTTTTCGCCGCAATGTGAACATGGCACGCGTCCTGCATTGTTAATCCGGTAACAGAATCCCGGCCTTTGACAGCCAGTTAACAGCGAGGCGGTATGACGACCAAACCTGAGGTGTTGAGCCGTATCGAAGCGACCTTTAGCCAGCTCACCCCGAGCGAAAAGCGGGTGGCAAGCTGGATGCTGGCGCACGTCGGGCAGATCCCTTTTGAAACGGCAGAGAGCGTGGCGCTGGCCACGGCCACCAGCGGGATCACCGTCGGACGCTTTCTGCGCAAGCTGGGCTATCGCAACCTGGACGACGCCAAAAAAAGCCTGCGCGATCCCCATCAGCCCTGGGGCATTAACGAGCGTCTCGACTCCTGGAAACAGCAACAGCCGCTGTCGGATCGCCTTCAGCACTCCCTGTCGCTGGAGGTGGACGCCATTGCCCATGTTTACCAGCTGGCGCAAAGCGAAACGTTCAGGCAGGTGGTCCAGCAACTTACCCATGCCGACGCCATTTTCGTGCTGGGGATCCAGTCCACGCGCGGGATCGCCAATGCGTTCTTCAGCCATCTGGAGTACCTGCGCCCGCGGGTGAGCTATTCCGAAGGGCTCTCCGGTAGCTGGGTGGAGTCGCTTAACTCCGGCTTTGCGAACCCGTATATCGTGCTGACGGATACCCGCGCCTACTCCGCCATTGCCCGCCAGTACTGCCGCGTGGCGAGCGAAAAAGGCCTGGCGATGGCGCTGATCACCGATATCTGGTGCCCGTGGGCGCGGGATTACCCGATTGATTTACTCCAGGTGAAAACCGATACCGGCCATTTCTGGGATTCGCTGGCGCCGGTGAGCTGTCTGTTCAACCTGCTGCTGTCGGGCGTTGTGGAGGCGCTGGGGGATGCGCTGCCGGAACGTCTGGCAATCAACCGACAACTACAACAAGAGTTTGGACAATTTGAACGCTAAAGGAGCGGAGCTATGCCTGAAGAGAGTCAACTGATTGATGTGGCGAAAACCTTTCCCACGCTGCATATCGATCTGAAATACGCGACCGCCGATAACATCACCGGCCGCCCGATCTACCAGCACGCCGCGTGCCTGCTGCATACGGATGCCGCCACCGCGCTGGCGAAATCGATTAGCATCGCCGCGCTGGCCGGTCTGAAGCTGGTGGTTTACGACGCCTACCGCCCCCAGCAGGCGCAGGCGCAACTCTGGGATGCCTGCCCCAATCCGGAATACGTGGTGGATGTCGCAATTGGCTCTAACCACAGCCGGGGCACCGCCATTGACGTCACGCTGATGGATGAAAACGACAACGTGCTGGATATGGGCGCCGGGTTTGACGAAATGCACGACCGTTCTCATGCCTGGCACCCTTCCGTTCCGCCCGAGGCGCAGCGAAATCGTCTGCTCCTGAACGCCGTGATGTACGGCGGCGGTTTTGTGGGCATCAGCAGCGAATGGTGGCATTTCGAACTGCCGAATGCCGCCAGCTACCCGCTGTTAGATGACCAGTTCGCCTGTTATCCGACCACACACTCACTCTAATTCTGGAGCCCGGCCATGAAAACAACGCTGCTTACAACCCTGATTGCCGCTACGCTCGCCCTGAGCGCCCCTCTCGCGCTGGCGGCGGTGCCAAAAGATATGCTGGTGATTGGGAAAGCTGCCGATCCGCAAACGCTGGATCCGGCGGTCACTATCGATAACAACGACTGGACGGTGACCTACCCCTCGTACCAGCGTCTGGTGAAATACAAGCCAGGCACCACGGAGGTGGAAGGCGATCTGTCGACGGGCTGGAAGGCGTCAGACGACCAGAAAGAGTGGACGTTCACCCTGGCAGATAATGCAAAATTCTCCGACGGCACGCCGGTGACCGCCGAAGCGGTAAAGCTGTCGTTTGAACGACTGCTGAAAATCAACCAGGGACCTTCCGAAGCGTTTCCGAAAGATTTGAAAGTGGACGCGGTGGATGAGCATACGGTGAAATTCACCCTCAGCCAGCCGTTCGCCCCGTTCCTCTACACGCTGGCCAATGACGGCGCGTCGATCGTCAACCCGGCGGTGCTGAAAGCCAATGCCGCCGACGATGCGCGCGGTTTCCTGGCGCAAAACACCGCGGGTTCCGGACCGTTTATGCTGAAAAGCTGGCGGAAAGGTCAGCAGCTGGTGATGGTGCCCAACCCACACTGGCCGGGTGAAAAGCCGCACTTCAAGCGCGTCTCGGTGAAGATTATCGGTGAAAGCGCCTCGCGTCGCCTGCAACTTTCCCGTGGCGATCTGGATATCGCCGACGCCCTGCCGGTGGATCAGCTTGCTGCCCTGAAGCAGGAAGGCAAAGTGGCCGTGGCGGAATACCCGTCCCTGCGGGTGACCTACCTCTATCTGAACAACAGTAAGCCTCCGATGAATCAGGTGGATTTGCGCCGCGCGGTCTCCTGGGCCACCGATTATCAGGGGATGGTGACAGGCATTCTCAGCGGGAACGGCAAGCAGATGCGCGGCCCGATCCCGGAGGGCATGTGGGGCTTCGATGCGAACGCCATGCAGTACAGCTTTGACGAGGCTAAGGCCAAAGCGGCGCTGGAAAAAGTCAACGATAAACCGGCCAGCCTGACGTTCCTCTACTCCGATAACGACCCGAACTGGGAGCCTATCGCCCTCTCCACGCAGGCGAGCCTGGGCAAGCTGGGGATTAACGTCAAGCTCGAGAAACTGGCGAACGCCACCATGCGCGACCGCGTCGGCAAAGGTGATTATGACATTGCGATTGGTAACTGGAGCCCGGACTTCGCTGACCCGTACATGTTCATGAACTACTGGTTCGAATCGGACAAAAAAGGGCTGCCGGGGAACCGCTCATTCTATGAGAACAAAGAGGTCGATGCATTGTTGCAGGCGGCACTGAAAACCACCGATCAGGCGGAACGCACCAAAGATTACCAGCAGGCGCAGAAAGTGGTGATTGACGAGGCGGCTTACGTTTATCTGTTCCAGAAGAACTACCAGCTGGCGATGAACAAAGAGGTCAAAGGCTTCACCTTTAATCCGATGCTTGAGCAGGTCTTTAACATCGCCACCATGAGTAAGTAACGGCCCACGCCGGGGGGAAGTGTATGACGTTCTGGAGCATTGTGCGCCAGCGCTGCTGGGGGTTAATCCTGGTGGTGGCCGGTGTCTGTATTATTACTTTTATTATTTCACACCTGATCCCCGGCGATCCGGCCCGCCTGCTGGCCGGTGACCGCGCCAGCGATGAAATTGTGCAGGGCATCCGCCAGCAGCTGGGGCTGGATCAACCGCTCTATATTCAGTTTGGCCGCTATGTAGAGGCGCTGGCGCACGGCGATCTGGGCACCTCCATTCGCACCGGTCGCCCCGTTGCGGAAGATTTGAAAGCCTTTTTCCCCGCCACGCTGGAGCTGGCGTTCTGCTCTTTGCTGCTGGCGCTGGTGATTGGCGTACCGCTGGGCATTTTATCGGCGGTGTACCGTAACCGCTGGCTGGATCACCTGGTGCGACTGATGGCGATGACGGGCATCTCGACGCCTGCCTTCTGGCTGGGACTGGGGGTTATCGTTCTGTTCTACGGGCAACTGCAAATTCTGCCCGGCGGCGGCAGGCTGGACGACTGGCTCGATCCGCCTGCCCACGTTACCGGCTTTTATCTGCTGGACGCTCTGCTGGAAGGCAACGGCGAGGTGTTTTTCAACGCCCTACAGCACCTGATTCTCCCCTCCCTGACCCTGGCCTTTGTGCATCTGGGTATTGTGGCGCGTCAGGTGCGTTCCGCGATGCTGGAGCAGCTGAGCGAGGATTATATTCGTACCGCCCGCGCGAGTGGGTTGCCGGGCTGGTACATCGTGCTGCGCTACGCCTTACCCAACGCCATGATCCCCTCCATTACCGTGCTCGGGCTGGCGCTGGGCGATCTGCTGTACGGGGCAGTCCTTACCGAAACCGTGTTTGCCTGGCCGGGAATGGGAGCCTGGGTGGTGACCTCCATTCAGGCGCTGGACTTCCCTGCCGTCATGGGCTTCGCGGTCGTGGTATCGCTGGCCTATGTCTTCGTCAATCTGGTGGTGGATCTGCTGTATCTGTGGATCGACCCGCGAATCGGGCGCGGAGGTGCCGAATGATGTTAACTCAGGAAACGCCCGTCCCTGTCAGCACCGTTAAACAGCGCATCAACTGGGCAAAGCTGTTCTGGATGCTACGCAAAAGCCCGCTCACGCTGATCGGCGGTGTCATTATGATCGTGATGCTGCTGATGATGGTGGTCTCGCCGTGGATCGTCCCGCACGATCCGAACGCACTGGATCTGACCGCCCGCTTGCAGGCGCCTTCAGCCCAGCACTGGTTTGGCACCGATGAGGTGGGCCGGGATCTGTTCAGCCGCGTGCTGGTGGGCAGCCAGCAGTCCATCACGGCGGGGCTGGCGGTGGTGGTGATTGCGGGCGGCATCGGTTCGCTGCTCGGCTGTTTGTCCGGCGTACTTGGCGGGCGCGGCGACGCCATCATTATGCGTATCATGGACATTATGCTCTCCATCCCCTCGCTGGTGCTGACGATGGCGCTGGCCGCCGCGCTCGGCCCAAGCCTGTTTAACGCGATGCTGGCGATTGCGATTGTACGCATTCCGTTTTACGTGCGGCTGGCACGCGGGCAAACGCTGGTGGTGCGCCAGTTCACCTACGTGCAGGCCGCCCGCACCTTTGGCGCATCGCGCTGGCACCTGATCAGCTGGCATATCCTGCGTAACGCCCTGCCGCCGCTGATCGTACAGGCGTCGCTGGATATCGGCAGCGCCATTCTGATGGCCGCCACGCTGGGCTTTATTGGATTAGGCGCGCAACAGCCCACCGCCGAATGGGGCGCGATGGTGGCCGTGGGGCGTAACTACGTGCTTGACCAGTGGTGGTACTGCGCGTTTCCGGGGGCGGCAATTCTGATCACGGCAGTTGGGTTTAATCTGTTTGGCGATGGTCTTCGCGACCTGCTTGATCCCAAATCAGGAGGGAAGCAGTCATGAGTGATTCCGTATTATCGATTGAAGATTTGCACCTGAGCTTCCCCATTTTTCGCGGTGACGTCCACGCGCTCAACCACGTCTCGCTGGAGATTGGCCGGGGTGAAATTGTCGGCGTGGTGGGCGAATCCGGCTCGGGAAAATCGGTCACCGCGATGCTGGCGATGCGCCTGCTGCCGGAAGGCAGTTACCATGTTCACCATGGCCGGGTCACGCTGCTCGGGGAAGATGTCCTGAACGCGTCGGAAAAACAGCTTCGTCAGTGGCGCGGCGCCAGGGTGGCGATGATTTTTCAGGAGCCGATGACGGCGCTCAACCCCACGCGCCGGATTGGCAGGCAGATGGTGGAGGTGATCCGCCAGCATCAGTCGCTTTCCCGTCGCGACGCGCAGCAGAAGGCGATCGCCCTGCTGGGCGAGATGCAAATCCCGGATGCGGCACAGGTGATGGATCGCTATCCGTTTGAGCTTTCCGGCGGCATGCGCCAGCGGGTGATGATCGCCCTTGCCTTCTCCTGCGAGCCGGAGCTGATCATTGCCGATGAGCCGACCACCGCGCTGGACGTGACCGTTCAGCGTCAGGTGCTGCGTCTGCTGAAACACAAAGCGCGCGCCAGCGGGACGTCGGTGCTGTTTATCAGTCACGATATGGCGGTGGTGTCGCAGCTTTGTGACCGGATGTACGTTATGTACGCGGGCAGCGTGATCGAAAGCGGCAGCACGCAGACTTTGATCCACCATCCTGTACACCCCTATTCGATTGGCCTGCTGCGGTGTGCCCCGGAAAATGGTGAACCGCGCGAGATCCTCCCGGCCATTCCCGGCACGGTGCCTAACCTCAGCCACCTCCCGCGCGGATGTGCTTTTCGCGAGCGCTGTTTTGCTGCCGGAGCGAAATGCAGCGAAACGCCGCGCTTAATTTCAACGGGCGCAGAAGGCCAGCAGGCTGCCTGCTGGTACCCACAACAGGAGAGACGCCATGTCTGAGGTATTGCTGGAACTGGACAGCGTGCATGTGAATTTTCCTGCGCGCAAAAACTGGCTGGGGCGCGTGACGGAACAGGTACACGCCCTCAACGGCATGGATCTCCGGATCCATCGCGGCGAAACGCTGGGCGTTGTGGGGGAATCCGGCTGTGGAAAGAGCACGCTGGCGCAGCTACTGATGGGTATGCTCAAACCGAGTACCGGTGCCTGTCAGCGCGCGAATGCGGCAGGCGGTATGCAGATGGTATTTCAGGACCCGCTCTCGTCCCTCGACCCGCGTTTACCCGTCTGGCGCATCATTACCGAGCCGGTGTGGATACAGCAACGCCGCAGCGAACGGGAGCGTCGTCAGCTGGCTGAGACGCTGGCGCAGCAGGTGGGCATTCGGGCGGAATATCTTGACCGCCTGCCGCATGCGTTTTCGGGTGGACAGCGCCAGCGCATCGCTATTGCCCGGGCGCTCTCTTCGGATCCGGACATCATCGTGCTGGATGAACCCACCAGCGCGCTGGATATTTCCGTCCAGGCGCAGATCCTCAATTTGCTGGTTGCCCTGCAACAGCAGCGTAATCTGACCTACGTGCTGATCTCGCACAACGTCTCGGTGGTCCGGCACATGAGCGATCGGGTGGCGGTGATGTATCTGGGGCAGATTGTGGAGCTGGGTCCGGCGGACCAGGTGCTGGGCAAGCCGCGGCATCCGTATACGCAGCTGCTGCTTGACTCCGTTCCCCGTACCGGAGAACCGCTGGACGAAGACCTGGCATTACGCAAAACCGATCTCCCCGGTAATCGCCACCTGCCTGATGGGTGCTACTTCCGCGACCGCTGCCCGCTGGCGATGGAGGGATGTGAACAGCCGCAGCCGCTTCAGCCCACAGCCGAAGGCCGAAGCGTGCGCTGCTGGCGTAACCGTTAAAAGGAGCCGGGCATTTGCCCGGCCTGATATCAGTTGAGTTTGTAATCCAGCGTGATTTCGGCTTTCAACAGCTGCGACACCGGACAACCCGCCTTCGCTTTCTGAATAATGCCGTCGAACTGCTGCGGATCGATACCCGGTACCGTCACCTTGCTTTGCAGCGCCACTTTGCTGATGGCAAAACCGCTGTCGGTTTTATCCAGCGAAACGTCCGCCGTGGTATCGATGGAATCGGCAGTATAACCCGCTTCGCCCAGCATTAGCGACAGGGCCATAGAGAAACAGGCCGCGTGCGCTGCGCCAATCAGCTCTTCCGGGTTGGTCCCTTTTTCGCCCTCGAAGCGGGTGTTAAAGCCGTAAGGTCGCTGGTTAAGGACGCCACTCTCTGTTGAGACCGTCCCTTTGCCGCGTTTGATGTCGCCAGACCAGTGTGCTGAACCGTGCTTATGAATCGTCATTCTTGCTCTCCTTTTGGCTTACAAAGGGATAAGTATAGGACGCATAATCCATTTTGCAGGGAAGACAGACTAGTCCGAGCGCGTGGCAAGGTGGTTTGCCAGCGCGTCGAGGAACACACGCTGCGCCGCAGGCTGATAGTCTCGCGACTGATAAATACCAAAAATACCGATCGGTTTTGGCGTAAAGGCGCTGAGCACCGGCACCAGACTGCCCTGCCGTAGCGCCGCGTCAGCCTCGCGCTCGGGCAGCATGGCAATACCACAGTGGTTTATCGCCGCCTCCATCAGCAGTGACGAGATGCTGGCGCTGAGATTGCCGCTGACCGCCGTCGTGACTGGCTCCCCTTCGGGCGTCAAAAAACGCCACGACTGACCGGCAAAAAAGCTGTAATGCAGGCAGTTGTGCCGGGCTAAATCCTCCAGTTGCTCTGGAACGCCCCGGCTGGCAAGGTAGTGCGGCGAGGCGCAAAGCACGGACCGACACTCCCCCAGCCGGCGGGCGATCATGCCCGGTTCGGGGTTATCGGTGATGCGGATCGCCACGTCAATTCGCTCGCCCACCAGGCTTACCGGATGATTGTTAACATCCAGCTCGATGCGCAGCTGAGGGTAACGCTGCAACAGATCGGGCAGCACCGGAGCGATAATCTGCATCGCCGTAAAATGCGCGCAGGCGACGCGAAGCGTGCCTGAGGGTAGATCCTTCACAGACTGATCTTCAATTTCCTGAGAAATTTGCGAGAGCGTGCGGGTCTTTTGCAGGACCTTCTCCCCCGCCGCCGTCAGCGTCAGCTTGCGGGTGGAGCGGTTCACCAGCCGCGCCCCGGCCCACTTCTCCATCTGCTCCAGATAGCGGCTCACCATCGGACGGGAGATCCCCAGCGCCCGCGCCGCCGCGCTTAAACTCCCCAGCTCACAGATGCGGTTGTACACCTGGGCGGCAATAACGCGATCCATTCTGACCTCCATTTGCTCGATTTATGAAACTAAGCATCTCCTGTTTCAGGAATTCTGGCAAATGAAGAGATCCGTACAATAGAGACTTTCCTGAAGAACAGAGACATGACCATGACCATCGCCCGCCTTGCTTTGCTGACAACCCTTTTCACTCCGGTCGTCTTTGCCGCGCCGTTGACCGTTGATACGTACAACCCGCAGGAAAAAGGCATTTTTGCCGTTTCTTCCACCCTGGTATCTGGCCCGAAAGAGGCGGTACTGTTTGACGCCCAGTTCAGCGTGGAAGATGGCGAAGCGCTGGTAGAAAAAATTCGCCACAGCGGTAAAACGCTGAATAAAATCGTGATCACCTCCGGCGATCCGGATTTCTATTTCGGCCTGCAACCGCTGGTGAAAGCCTTCCCTAATGCCAAAGTTGTCGCCACGCAACAGGTGGTGGACCATATCAGGGCCACAAAAGACGCGAAGCTCGCCTTCTGGGGGCCACAGATGAAAGACGGCGCGCCGACGCAGCTCTACGTGCCGCAAGTGCTTGCCTCAACCACCTTTATGATTGACGGTGAAAGAGTGAATATTGAAGAGCCTGAGAGCTATGCGGCGTATGTCTGGATCCCATCCGCAAAAACCATCCTCGGCGGCACGGGCGTCTCATGGGGCATTCACGTCTGGACGGCGGATACCCAAACGCCGGAAAGCCGCAAACAGTGGCAGCAGACGCTGGATAGCATGGCAGCCCTTAAGCCCGAACACGTTATTCCGGGCCACTACCTTGGGACACCGCCAGCGGGGACCGGCGCTATCGACTTTACTCGTCGCTATCTACAGCAGTTTGAACAGGCCCTCACGGCAGATAAAGCGTCAACCGGCGTCATCAACACGATGAAAAAACAGTGGCCGAACCTGGCGGAAGCCAGTTCGCTGGAACTGAGTGCCAAAGTGAATACCGGCGAAATGAAGTGGTAATAGCCTGATTATCTCCTGCTATATTTAAATTTTTTATAGCAGGAGTTAACTATGCCATCGTCAGTAAGGGGCATCGACCATATCGGTATTACGGTGCCCGACATTGAAAAAGCCACCCTATTTTTTGAACGCGCTTTCGACGCACAGGTTTTATATCATTCTGTCGATGCGCAAACCGATAATATTGATCAGCCCGCCCAGCAGCACACCTTAAAATTATTTCCCGGCACAAAAATTCACGCCATCCGCATGCTTGTTATGCCCCACGGACCCGGCATAGAACTTTTCGAAATGCATGGTCCTGAACAGGGAATGCCCGCCCGCGCCAGCGACTTTGGCCTCCAGCATTTTGCTGTCTATGTTGATGATTTTGATAAGGCGATAGCCGCTTTCACCGCTGCTGGCGGGGAGATGTTTACCGCGCCAAAGCCACTTACATTTTCGGATGAAAAAGGTGAAGGGAATGCTTTCTGCTATGGGCAAACACCCTGGGGCAGCATTGTGGAATTGATCTGCTGGCCGACGCCCATGCCTTATGAAAAAACGACAAATTTACGCCGCTGGAAACCCTAAATTTTATTTCTGTGCTACGGGAGATGATATTTTTATTTCCAGGACGAATCTGAACCACAACGGCAAAAATATTTGCCAATCTGAATGCGAATTACGATTTTGCACGCCGTAACATTAAACAGACAACGACACGGAGGCAGCATGTTTACTTATTACCCGGCACATACCACAGCAGCACAACCCGAACTCGTTAACGCGATTGCGCAGGGTCTTCAGGCGGAGCACGGTGTTGTTACCGAAGATGACATTTTGATGGAACTGACCAGGTGGGTGGAAGCCACAGACAATGACATCCTCAGTGACATCTACCAGCAAACCATCAACTACGTGGTCAGCGGGCAAAATGCACCTTTTTAAAAACCTGCTAAGCTGGATCTGCAACCTAAGGGGTTACATTTCGTTTGCGTGAGCAAACTTGTCCTTAAAACTATCAACGGGATTGAGGAGTTAATATGAAATCGAACCGTCAGGCACGCCACATTCTGGGACTGAACTACAAGCTCTCTAACCAGCGCAAAGTGGTTATTGAAGAGGGGAGCGAAACGCAAGTGACCCACGCCACCGGCAGGAAACGTCAGACAGGCAAGTAAGTTCCAGTACGAAATCCACAACACCATCGGTTACCCCGGTGGTGTTTTTGTTTATGTGTTGCGGTAATTAATATTTAGCTCCTTTATAATACCGCCCGACCGCACCCCGTAGCACAGGCCAGAAAGATGACAAACAGCAGTGTCAGGGACGGATCTTCTTAAAAAGAGTGAGTGACATGGACAACAAACTGAAAAAACATCGTTCCCTTTATATTCCTTACGCCGGTCCGGTTTTACTGGAGTTTCCTCTTCTGAACAAAGGCAGCGCCTTTAGCATGGAAGAGCGCAGCAGCTTTAACCTGCTGGGCCTGCTGCCTGAAGTGGTTGAAACCATTGAAGAACAGGCGGAACGCGCCTGGATCCAGTATCAGGGCTTTAAAACCGAAATCGATAAGCACATCTACCTGCGTAATATCCAGGACACCAACGAAACCCTCTTCTACCGCCTGGTGCAGAACCATCTCGAAGAGATGATGCCCGTCATTTACACACCAACCGTCGGCGCGGCGTGTGAACGCTTCTCAGAGATCTACCGTCGTTCCCGCGGCGTGTTCATCTCCTATCAGAACCGTCACAACATGGACGACATTCTGCAAAACGTGCCTAACCACAACATCAAGGTGATCGTGGTAACCGATGGCGAACGTATTCTGGGCCTTGGCGACCAGGGCATTGGCGGGATGGGTATTCCCATCGGTAAGCTCTCGCTGTATACCGCCTGCGGCGGGATCAGCCCGGCCTACACCCTGCCGGTGGTGCTGGACGTGGGAACCAACAACCAGCAACTGCTGAACGATCCGCTGTACATGGGCTGGCGTCATCCGCGCATTACCGACGACGAGTACTATCAGTTTGTTGATGATTTCATCCAGGCCGTGAAGCACCGCTGGCCGGACGTGCTGTTGCAGTTCGAAGACTTCGCGCAGAAAAACGCCATGCCGCTGCTGAACCGCTACCGCGATGAGATCTGCTCGTTCAACGACGACATTCAGGGCACGGCGGCAGTGACCGTGGGGACGCTGATTGCCGCGAGCCGTGCGGCAGGCAGCCAGCTCAGCTATCAGAAAATTGTCTTCCTGGGTGCAGGCTCCGCGGGCTGCGGCATCGCCGAGCAAATTATTGCCCAGACCCAGCGCGAAGGCTTAAGCGAAGAGCTGGCGCGCTCCCGCGTCTTTATGGTGGACCGTTTTGGCCTGCTGACCGACGGTATGCCAAACCTGCTCCCGTGCCAGACCAAACTGGTGCAGAAGCGCGAAAACCTGAAAAACTGGGATACAGACAACGAAGTGCTCTCGCTTCTTGACGTGGTGCGCAACGTGAAGCCGGACATTCTGATCGGCGTATCCGGGCAGACCGGTCTCTTCACGGAAGAGATTATTCGCGAGATGCACAAGCACTGCGAACGCCCTATCGTGATGCCGCTGTCTAACCCGACTTCACGCGTGGAGGCAACGCCGCAGGACATCATCGCCTGGACCGAAGGTAAGGCACTGGTCGCGACCGGCAGTCCGTTTGATCCGGTGGTGTGGAAAGACAAGCTCTACCCCATTGCACAGTGCAATAACTCTTATATCTTCCCGGGTATTGGTCTGGGGGTTATCGCCTCCGGCGCGTCACGCATCACCGACGAAATGCTGATGTCCGCGAGCGAAACGCTGGCAGGTCACTCACCGCTGGTGAATAACGGTGAAGGCCTGGTACTGCCGGAGCTGAAAGACATACATAAAGTGTCCCGCGCAATTGCCTTCGCGGTAGGCAAAATGGCGCAGCAGCAAGGCGTCGCGGTGAAAACCTCTGCTGATGCGTTGCAGCAGGCGATTGACGATAACTTCTGGATGCCGGAATACCGTAGCTATCGTCGTACTTCGATTTAAGCATTGCCCCTCACCCAGCCCTCTCCCCTTTGGGGAGAGGGCTGGGTGAAGGAATATACGGCAGTTCCCACTAGCCAAACCCATTTTCCCCCGCTACACTCCCTTCATCCATTAACCTACTGAATATATAAGGAGGCCAATTATGCTGTACTGTGAAATTTTCAATGTTTCACATACATTTGGTGATCGCACCAGCTCAAGCGTTATCGGTATCGTGCTGCGATAACTTCCGCTTGAGCGAAGACACCAACCCCCTGAAATCCCTTCTCTCGGGCTTACTGAGTTATCGTCAGCGATGTTTGACGAGGCATAAACATGCCTGTAACTCCTGGGTAAGCAACAATGAGCACTTTACTCACTGCACATTCTTTACGCGTTGATACGGCGTTCGGCACGCTCTTCGACTCTCTCTCCTTTACGTTAAAAAAAGGCGATCGCATCGGCCTGCTGGGTGATAACGGCTGCGGAAAAAGTACGCTGCTGAAAATCCTCGACGGGACGCAGTCCCCTGCTGCCGGAACCGTTTCGCTGGCGGGACATTGCCTGCTGGCGCGCGTGGAACAACATCTGCCGGAGACCCTTGATCCCCTGACCATGCTGGATGCGGTGCTGGCGCAGCTGCCGATCGGTGAGCGCGACAGTTTGCGCTGGAAAGCCGAGACGCTGCTGGCCGGAATGGGCTTCACGACGCAGGAAACGGCGTTAACCTCCGCCACGCTGAGCGGCGGCCAGCATACGCGCTTGTTGCTGGCGCGGGCGTTGATAAGCGATCCGGATCTGCTGCTTCTGGACGAACCGAGCAACCACCTCGACCTGCCGACCCTGCTGTGGCTGGAGCAGTTTCTACAAAACTGGTCCGGCAGCTTTGTGCTGGTCTCACACGACAGGCAACTGCTGGACGCGGTAACCAACGGCAGCTGGATCCTGCGCGATAAAACGCTGCACGCCTTTGCCCTTCCCTGTACTGCCGCACGTCAGGCGCTCGACGCGAAAGATGAAAGCGATGCGCTGCGCCATAAGGCAGAGCAAAAAGAGATCGACCGCGTCACGGCCAGCGCCCGACGTCTCGCGACCTGGGGCAAGGTCTATGACAACGAAGATCTCTCCCGTAAGGCTAAGCAGATGGAAAAACAGGTCGAACGCCTGAAAGAGACCCAGACGGAACTGACGGCGGGAAGCCCGTGGACCTTAACCCTGCGCGGGGACGCGCTTCGCGCCGACCGCCTGCTGGAAATGACTCACCTCGGCGTCCCCCCGGCGCCGGGTCTGCCAGACCTGTTTACTCTCGACAGCGCGCGGCTGAAGAGCGGCGATCGCGTGGCGATTGTGGGTCGTAACGGCTGCGGAAAATCGTCGCTGCTGAAGCTTATCTGGCGACATTTTCGCGACGAGATCGCGGACGAGCGGCTTAAGCGTCATCCGCGCGTCTCACCCGGCTACTACGACCAGACGCTGCACCAGTTGCCAGATGATGCAGCGCTGCTTGATGCGCTGGAGCCTTTCGCGCCAGATCCGCAGACCCGTAAAATGGCGCTCATCAGTGCCGGGTTCCCGTGGGCGCGTCACGGGCAAAAAGTCAGTACGCTGAGCGGCGGGGAACGTTCGCGCCTGCTGTTCGTCGGCCTGACGCTTGCCCGTTATAGCCTGCTGATGCTGGATGAACCGACCAACCACCTGGACATGGAAGGCAAAGAGGCGCTGGCGGAAACGCTGCAACAGTTTGAAGGCGGAGTGCTGCTGGTGAGCCACGATCGTCAGTTAATTAGCCAGAGCTGTAACCGCTTCTGGCTGATTGAGGACGGCAGGCTGAGCGAATGGCACGATGCGGAGGCGGTGTTTGAGCGCCTGCGTGAGGACACCGCTCCGGTTGTACCTGAGGCATCGAATAACGCATTGAAGGCACCCTCTTCAGCGTCTGACGATCTGCTCGAACGCCTGGTTGCCCTGGAAACACTGCTGGAAGAAGATTTGGCGCGCAAGCCAAAACATCAAAAACCGCAGTTACAGGCGCAATGGCGAAAAGAGATTGAGGTGATAGAAGCGCAACTGTAAATCTGAGCCCGGCGGTGACGTCGCCGGGCCAGTGTTTTTCACCCCAATTTATGAGGGGTACAGCCTTTTCTTAATCCGAAAATGCATCAAATAATGACATTATGTTGCGGTTGCCTTGCATTACAGCGCCAAAGTATTAATCCTTAATGGGTAATCAGACCTGCTATGCAGATACTCATCATGAAAGGAGAAACACATGAAGGCTGCTGTTGTCACTCAGGATCATCAGGTTAATGTCACAGAAAAAACCTTACGCGCGCTCAAACATGGTGAAGCGCTACTGAAGATGGAGTGCTGTGGCGTTTGCCATACCGATCTCCATGTTAAGAATGGCGATTTTGGCGACAAAACCGGGGTGATCCTCGGCCACGAAGGGATTGGTATCGTCAAAGAGATTGGTCCTGGCGTCACGTCGCTAAAAGTAGGCGATCGTGCAAGCGTGGCGTGGTTCTTCGAAGGCTGTGGCCACTGTGAATATTGTAATACCGGCAACGAAACGCTGTGCCGTGACGTGAAAAACGCGGGTTACTCCGTTGACGGCGGCATGGCGGAAGAGTGCATCGTAACCGCGGATTACGCGGTTAAAGTTCCGGACGGACTGGACTCTGCGGCGGCCAGCAGCATCACCTGCGCCGGGGTCACCACCTACAAAGCGGTAAAAGTCTCTGACATCAAACCCGGCCAGTGGATTGCGATCTATGGCCTGGGCGGTCTGGGCAACCTCGCGCTGCAATACGCCAAAAATGTCTTCAATGCGAAAGTTATCGCCATTGACGTGAATGACGAGCAGCTGAAGCTCGCTGCCAGCATGGGCGCAGACTTAACCGTGAACTCCCGCAGTGAAGATGCGGCAAAAGTGATTCAGGAGAAAACCGGCGGTGCGCATGCGGCGGTGGTGACGGCGGTAGCGAAAGCGGCCTTCAACTCTGCCGTTGACGCAGTTCGCGCCGGTGGCCGCGTGGTGGCTGTTGGCCTGCCGCCGGAAGCGATGAGCCTGGATATTCCACGTCTGGTCCTCGATGGGATTCAGGTAGTGGGTTCCCTGGTGGGTACCCGTCAGGATCTGCTCGAAGCCTTCCAGTTTGCGGCTGAAGGTAAGGTGAAACCGAAAGTTACAATGCGCCCACTGGAAGATATCAACGCCATCTTCAAAGAAATGGAACAGGGCCAGATCCGTGGCCGTATGGTGATTGATTTACGTTCTTAACCGCGGTGGCCGGGTAGCGGCTCTGCCCTGCCCGGCTTTTCACGTGGACGAACGGCGATCGGAAATCCATTCCTGAACCTCGATCTGGAACGTGTCCGGCGCTTTTCGATACATCTTCCGCGCCAGATCCAGGATGGTATGGCGCCCTAACTCCTCTTCCATCCGCTGCTGCGCGCTGTCCATGACCGAGCGCACCCCACACGGGCCGTCACAGACCCAGGCAGGTGGCGTTTCATCAAACACCGCCAGGCGCTGACGCACTTCCCGACACTCAAACATATTCTTCTCGCCGTCAATGGCATGCGCCACGTCCAGCACGCTGATCAGCTCCGCCGGACGCGCCAGCCGGAAGCCTCCCCCTTTACCCTCGGTGCTGATAACCAGCCCCGCGCGTGATAAACGGGTGAAGATTTTTCCAAGATAGTCGTACGGCACGCCCTGCAAGGCCGCCATCTCCCGGACGCTCATCTCACGTTCATTGCCTTTTGCATCCACCATACACATCAGGCTATGAATGCCATATTCCACACCAGAACTGTAAAACGCCATGGCTCACTCCGGGTCATTGTTCGCTGCATTATAACGATTTTTAACTCAGAAAGAAGTTGTCGCAGTTAACTCCGACAAGTATAGTGGCAGTTATGTCAGACATACAGCCTGACGCACTAAAGGATCGAGTATGAAAAAGCAGATTTTAATTGTGGGTAGTGGGTTTTCCGGTATGTGGGCTGCGGTCAGCGCCGCGCGCCTTTCTGCTCTGGAGGGTAACAATAGCCTCAGCATTACGGTGCTGGCCCCTGTTGCGGAACTGCGCGTTCGCCCACGCTTTTATGAAGAGAACGTGTCGTCGATGGTCGCGCCGCTGACCGAACTGTTTGCTGAGCTGGGCATCGCCTTTATTGCGGGCGAAGCACAACGTATTGATACCTCGTCTAAAACCGTTGTATATCGCGATTCAAACGGCGCGATTGCTGAAGTCGCATGGGAACGTCTGATCCTCGCAACCGGTAGCCAGACTAAACGCCCTCCTGTTGCCGGTCTGGCTGAATACGCCTTTGATATCGACCAACTCGACTCCGCCAGGTTGTTCGAGCAGCATCTTGATTCGCTGGTTTCGCGCCCCTCCACCCCGGAGCGTAATACCGTGGTCGTGTGTGGCGGCGGCTTTACCGGCATCGAACTGGCAACGGAACTCCCTGCCCGACTCCGCACTCGCTTCGGTGCCGATACAAAGACTAAAGTAATCGTAGTTGAAAAAGGTGCAACCATTGGCGGGCGTTACAGCGAGGCGCTGCGTAACACAATTGAAGAAGCAAGCAACGCGCTGGGCGTTGAATGGCGTTTAAACAGTGAAATTGAAGCCATCGATGCCAGCGGCGTAACGCTGAAAAACGGAGAGCGCATTGCCAGCGCCACTGTAGTGTGGACGGCAGGGGTAGAAGCTAACCCTCTCAGCCTACAAATTGACGGGGAACGCGATACTCAGGGACGGCTGATCGTCACCGACACGTTGCAGGTTCCTGCGCATCCTGAGGTTTACGCGACGGGTGATATGGCGCACGCCAAAACGGACGATGCGGGCAACACGGCGCTGATGACCTGCCAGCACGCGATCCAGCTGGGGAAATTCGCCGGACACAACGCGGCGGCCAGCCTGTTAAATCTGGAGCCGTACCCTTACCGTCAGGTGAACTACGTCACCTGTCTGGATTTGGGTGGCTGGGGCGCGGTATACACCGAGGGCTGGGAACAGCGCATTAAATCCGTGCGCGAGGAAGGTAAAAAGATCAAAGTCGCCATCACCAACGAACTGATTTATCCGCCAGCAGCAGACAAAGCGGTCGCTTTTGCCGCCGCTGACCCACTGGCGAAATTCGTTTAGTCCCCTTCTGCGCCCGCGACCAGCGGTCAAAGTGTGCAATCAGGCCAGCGCACCTGCGTTGGCCTGACGCTTTTTGGCACATAAATAACCATACATCAGCAGAGAGGTCATCGCAGAGAAGGATAAAATCGCGGCCGGCAGCGTGACATAGCTCCAGCTAAAGCCGAGCGTAATCATTAATCCACCGAAATAGGCGCCAATTGCGCTGCCGAGGTTAAACGCCATTTGCCCGCCTGCGGCCCCCAGCATCTCGCCGCCTTTCGCATTTTGCAGCAGCAGAATTTGCAGCGGCGCAGAGAGCGCAAACAGCCCGGCGCAGCAGACGAATCCCATGACCAGTGAAGCTGTTTTAAGCTCGCCAAAGGCGAACAACGCCAGCAGCGAAGCCACAATCACCAGGTCGGTGGTGGCAGCAATGCGCAGCGGGCTAAAGCGCGACGACAGCTTACCGCTGAAGACATTACCCAGCACCATGCCCAGCCCCATCAGCATCATGATCGCGGTCATTACGCCCTCGGAAAAGCCTGACACATTGACCATAAACGGCTTCACGAAGCTAAACCAGGCAAACACCCCGGCATTGCCAAACATCGTAGCGGCAAAAATCAGCCACGGTTCCGGTTTCTTCAGGAAGTGGAATTGTTCTGCCAGCCGGGTGGTGGTCGTGTCGTGAATGTCTGGCACCCACAGCAGAACAGACAGGATCACCAGCGCGTCAAAGACCGCAATCAAAAAGAAGGTGTAACGCCAGCTAAATTCATGTCCCAGCCACGTCCCGAGCGGCACGCCAAGCAGGTTGGCAACGGTCATCCCGGCAATCATCCCGGCCACAGCGACCGTTACTTTGCCCGGCGGCGCGATTTTTGACAGGATTATCGCCCCCACTCCGAAAATCGCGCCATGCGGAAAACCAGAGATTAAGCGCCCCGCCGCCAGCCCAACATAGGAGTCAGAGAAGGTAAAGAGTGTGTTACCGACGACGCACATCGCCACCAGAAACAGCAGCGTTGTTTTCAGCGAAAATTTGCTGGAGAACAGCGCCACAATCGGCGCGCCGATCACCACGCCAAAAGCGTAAAACGAAATCATATTTCCGGCGGAGGGAATCGAAATGCCCGTATCATGAGCCAGCTCTGTCAGCACGCCCATGATGCCAAACTCAGCCATCCCCAGGCCAAAGGTACCCAGTGCTAACGAAAAAATTGTCTTTTTCATACCGCGACCACTGTTAAAAAATATGCAGCGTGCATTATTGATTAAACTTGTATGGTGAACCAGTTCAAATCAGCTTTCTGACACATTAATCCATTCATTCAGGCCGATTACACTCTTAGTACGGCCTCGATCCCGCGACCGGATACAAAGGGAGACCCACCATGGTCAGTAAGAAGAAAACCCGTGTTGTTGATGATGTCGTTAAAAACGCGCCGCTCAAAACCAAAGCGTACGAGCAAGAGCTTCGTCGCCTCCATGTTGAACTTGTTAAGCTCCAGCAATGGGTGGTCGCCAAAGGGTTAAAGGTCTGTATTGTTTTTGAAGGGCGAGACGGCGCCGGTAAAGGCGGCGCCATCAAAGCCATCACCGAACGCGTCAGCCCCCGGGTGTTTCGCGTTGTTGCGTTACCGGCCCCCACCGATAAAGAGAAAAGTCAGCTCTATTTTCAGCGTTACGTTCCCCATCTGCCCTCTGCCGGTGAAATCGTCATTTTTGACCGCAGCTGGTACAACCGTGCGGGCGTGGAAAGAGTCATGGGTTTCTGTACCGAAGAGCAGGCCGAAAAATTTCTTGATGGAACGCCGGTAATGGAAAAAGCGATGGTCGATGCCGGGATCATTTTGTTGAAATACTGGCTTGAAGTAACGCCAAAAGAGCAGGAGCGACGCCTGCGCGATCGCATTAATGATGGTCGCAAGATCTGGAAGCTGTCTCCAATGGATATTAAATCTTTTAATCTGTGGGATGAATATACCCTCGCTCGCGACGCGATGTTTAAAGCGACCGACACCGCCTGGGCGCCGTGGTTTGTGGCGCGCTCAGAAGATAAAAAACGGGTGCGGCTGAATATTATTTCGCATCTGCTTTCGCAGATCCCCTATAAAGAAATTCACGTAGACAAAGTGGATTTACCGAAACGCAAGATCGGCAAAGTGAAGCCTACAAAATATCCCTTCCGCTATATTGCAGAGCGATTTTGATATTGAGAAGTAGGCCCGCGCAAGCGCAGCGCCGCCGGGCAAAGCCGACGGCGCAGGGCATTTACTTCATCCCTTCTGAACTCTCTTTTTGCGCTTCAAGACGCTCAACGTCCCGATACCAGCGCGGATGGTGTTTTTGCGCCCAGCGGCGGCTCACCTTCCCTTCAATCATGCCTTTAATCGATCCTTTCACCCAGAAGGCCATATACATATGGATCAGGATGGCGTGGATCAGAATAATGGCCGAGGTCGCGTGGATCAGCAGTGCGTAGCGCACCACCTGGATCGGGAAATATTGGGCAAAATACGGACGCCAGATAATCACTCCGGTCACCAGCAGCACGAAAATCATGCTCATGATGGTCCAGAACATCATCTTCTGCCCGGCGTTGTATTTGCCCACCTTCGCGACTTTATGCTCGTTGCCTTTCAGAACCTCAACAATCCCTTTTAGCCAGGGAATATCCTGCTTGTCAGGGATGTTGTGATGAACAAAACGCACGAACATAAACATCAGCACCACGAAAATCAGCACGCCGAAGAACGGATGCAGAATGCGCCCCATTTGCGGTGTCCCGAAGGTTTCCGTGAGCCACTGAAGCGTCGGAAAGAAGAACGATATGCCGGATACCGCCACCAGGAAGAAACAGATGACCACCGTCCAGTGACAGGCGCGATCGACAAATTTTGTGCGCACTATCATTTTCGACTTACTCATGATGCTCCTCCTCGTCGTCATCCACCTCTTTATTCGGCCCGATACCGATGTAGTGATAAATCAGCCCGGCAAAGGTTGCGATAAAGCCCGCCGCTGAAAGCGGTTTAAGCGCCCCTTTCCACAGGTTGATTGAGGTATCGATCGCCGGATCTTTCGGCAGATTGTGATACAGCTCCGGCTGGTCATTGTGGTGCAGAACATACATGACGTGCGTACCGCCGACACCCTGCGGGTTATAAATCCCGGCCTTGTCATAGCCGCGCGCTTTGAGCTTATCCACCCGCTGCTGCGCCACTTCCAGCATCTCTTTTTTGGTGCCGAAATGGATCGCCCCGGTAGGACAGGTCTTCACGCAGGCAGGCTCCTGGCCGACGCTGACGCGATCGACGCACAGCGTGCATTTGTAGACCCGGTTATCCTCTTTATTGAGACGCGGGATATTAAACGGACAGCCCGCAATACAGTAACCGCAGCCGATGCAGTTATCCTGCTGGAAGTCGACGATCCCGTTGGCGTACTGAATGATTGCCCCGGCAGACGGGCATGCCTTCAGGCAGCCCGGATCTTCACAGTGCATACAGCCGTCTTTACGGATCAGCCACTCCAGCTTGCCGTTCTGGTCGGTTTCGCTAAAGCGCATCACCGTCCAAGACTTGGCGCTCAGATCAGCAGGATTGTCATAGACCCCAACGCAGTGCCCCACCTCGTCGCGAATATCGTTCCACTCCGAGCAGGCCACCTGGCAGGCCTTACAGCCCACGCAGGAGGAGACATCGATCAGCTTGGCGACTTCTGCCTTGTAATCCCGCGCACGAGGCGCGGGCGTTATCGGGTTGGTCGCGGAGCGTTTAATAATGTCTTGTGTTTCCATCGCCATTTAATCGCTCCTTACGCTTTCTCGATGTTGACCAGAAACGCTTTATACTCCGGCGTTTGCGAGTTGGAATCGCCGACGTTTGGCGTCAGGGTATTGGCGATGTAGCCTTTCTGCGCCACCCCTTCAAAGCCCCAGTGCAGCGGTATGCCGACGGTTTCCACCTGCTGGCCATGCACGTTCAGCGTTTGCAGACGACGGGTGACCACCGCCACCGCGCGAATAAAGCCGCGCTTGCTGCTGACCTTCACGCGATCGCCGTTGGCAATGCCTTTCGCCTTCGCCAGGGTTTCGCTTATCTCCACAAACTGTTCCGGCTGCGCGATGGCGTTAAGCCGCGCGTGCTTGGTCCAGGTATGGAAATGCTCGGTCAGGCGGTAGGTGGTGCCGACATACGGGAACTTGTCCTTTTTACCTAAACGCAGCACGTCGTCTTCGTAGATGCGTACCACCGGGCTTGACACCACGTTCGGGTGCAGCGGGTTAGTGCCGAGCGGCGTTTCCATCGGCTCGTAGTGTTCCGGGAACGGCCCTTCTGCCAGTTTGTCGATGGCAAACAGACGTCCCAGCCCTTCCGGCTGCATGATAAACGGCCCGGTGTTGCTGCCCGGCGCGGCGGTGTTGAAGTCCGGGATATCGTTCCCCGTCCACTTCGTGCCGTTCCACTCGATCAGCATGCGTTTCGGATCCCACGGCTTACCGTTCACGTCTGCGGAAGCACGGTTGTACAGTACGCGGCGGTTCAACGGCCACGCCCATGCCCAGCCCAGGGTATTGCCCAGGCCTGACGGATCGGCGTTATCGCGATTGGCCATCTGGTTACCCTGCTCCGTCCAGCTGCCGGTGTAGATCCAGCAGGACGAGGCCGTGGTACCGTCGTCACGCAACAGCGCGAAGCTATTGAGCAGCTGTCCCTTCTTCGCCACCAGATTGCCATTGGCATCGTACAGGTCGGCCAGCGCCACGCCGTTGTTCTCTTTTGCCACCTCTTCGGACTCAGGATGATCCGGCTGCTTGTAGTTCCAGCTCATCTTCAGCAGCGGCTCAGCGCCTTTGCCGCCTTCTGCGCGGTACATCTCGCGCAGACGATGGTAAATCCCGGCCAGAATTTCGCCGTCATTACGCGCTTCGCCCGGCGCATCCTGACCTTTCCAGTGCCACTGTAGCCAGCGGCCAGAGTTGGCAATAGAACCGTCCTCTTCCGCAAAGCAGGTCGATGGCAGGCGGAACACCTCGGTCTGAATCGCTGCCGGATCGACATCGTTTGATTCACCGTGGTTCTGCCAGAACGTAGACGTTTCGGTGACCAGCGGATCGATAACCACCATGTACTTCAGCTTGCTCAGGCTGCGAACGACTTTGTTTTTATCCGGGAATGACGCTACCGGGTTAAAGCCCTGGCAGATATACCCCGTGACGTCGCCCTTATCCATCATATTGAAATACTTGATGACATCGTAAGCCTGGTCCCATTTCGGCAACCACTCAAAGCCCCAGTCATTCTCTTTCTGCGCCGCGTCGCCGTAGAACGATTTCATCAGACTGACGGCAAACTTCGGATAGTTACTCCAGTAGTTCACCTGGTCCGGACGCGTCGCTTTTGGCGTGTTGGCGTCAAGCCAGCTTTGCCAGTCGGTCTGTTTCTCGGACGGCAGGGTCAGGTAACCCGGCAGGCTGGTCGACAGCAGGCCGAGGTCGGTTAAGCCCTGAATGTTAGAGTGTCCGCGCAGGGCGTTCACGCCGCCACCGGCCATCCCCATGTTGCCGAGCAGCAGCTGGATCATCGCCATGGTGCGAATGTTCTGCGCGCCCACGGTATGCTGCGTCCAGCCCAGCGCGTACAGGAACGTGGTGGTTCTGTCGGCAGCACTGGTGGAGGCCAGCACTTCACACACTTTCAGGAAGTCCGCTTTCGGCGTACCGCAGATGTTTTCCACCACGTCCGGCGTATAGCGGGAAACGTGCTGTTTCAGCAGGTTCCACACGCAGCGCGGATCGCTCAGGGTCTCATCGCGTTTCGCGTAGCCGTTTTCGTCGAACTGATAGTTCCAGGATGATTTATCGTACTGACGTTTCTCTGCGTCATAGCCGCTGAACAGACCATCTTCGAAGGCGAAATCTTCCCGCACCAGCAGGCTGGCATTGGTGTAATGCTTAACGTATTCCGCGTTAATCTTATTGTTTTCGATCAGGTACAACAGCACGCCGGAAAGGAACGTAATATCCGTACCGGAGCGGATCGGCGCATAGATATCAGCCACCGATGCCGTACGCGTAAAGCGTGGATCGACGACAATCAGCGTCGCATCGTTGTTGTTTTTCGCTTCCATCGCCCAGCGGAATCCCACCGGATGGGCCTCAGCGGCGTTACCGCCCATTACCACCACGACGTTAGCGTTTTTGATATCAACCCAGTGGTTGGTCATCGCACCGCGACCAAATGTTGGAGCAAGACTTGCTACCGTTGGTCCGTGTCAGACGCGCGCCTGGTTATCAACCGCCAGCATGCCGAGGGAGCGCACAAATTTTTGCGTCAGCATGCCGGTCTCATTACTTGCCGCAGAGGCACACAGCATCCCGGTGGAGGTCCAGCGGTTTACCGTGACGCCCTGCTCGTTCTTCTCAATAAAGTTGGCGTCGCGATCCGCTTTCATCAGTTTTGCAATTCGGGAGAAAGCGTCGTCCCATGAGATACGCTGCCATTTGTCAGAGCCCGGCGCACGATATTCCGGGTAGCGCAGACGGTTTTCACTGTGGACGTAGTCCAGCAGCCCCGCCCCTTTCGGGCAAAGCGCCCCGCGGCTCACCGGATGGTCCGGGTCCCCTTCAATATGATAAATCGCTTCTTTGGCGTTCTTCGCGCCATCACCCAGGCTATACATTAATAGCCCACAACCCACGGAGCAGTATGTGCAGGTGTTACGGATCTCTTTCGCGCGCAGCAGTTTATAGTTGCGTGCCTGAGCCAGCGCCATTTTGGGAGCGAATCCCAGCATTGCGGCTGTTGTTCCGGCCATACCGCCCGCGCAGATTTTAAAAAATTGTCTGCGGCTGACGTCCATTGCTGTCCTCGTTATCTGATAAGACTTCGCGCCGCAAACTAACAGCAAAGCCCCTGTTTTTTTTGCGTCAAATCAAGGTCGCCAGACTTCGCCCCCTTAATAGTCACTGCCGGTACGATTTGCTAATCCTTTCGGGTTAACAGGCTCTTTGAAAATTCGCCAGGTGAAGCAAATAGATGCTATAAGTTTTCCCTTTGATTTTTAGAAGACTGGCAGGGTAATGGACAGAAAAAGAGCAACGCTGACAGGCCTGGCGGCCATATTGCTGTGGAGCACCATGGTGGGTCTCATCCGCAGCGTCAGTGAAGGACTGGGCCCGGTGGGCGGCGCGGCGATGATTTACACCGTCAGCGGACTGTTGTGTCTGGTGACGGTGGGTTTTCCCGATCTTCGGCGTTTTTCCACGCGCTATCTCATTGCGGGCAGCATCCTGTTTGTCAGCTATGAGATGTGCCTGGCCCTGTCGCTGGGATATGCCGCGACGCGTTCACAGGCGATTGAAGTCGGTATGGTCAATTATCTGTGGCCAAGCCTGACGATTGCGTTCGCGATTTTGTTCAACGGGCAAAAAACCACCCTGTGGGTGATCCCTGGGCTTCTCATCTCGCTGTTGGGGGTGTGCTGGGTTTTAGGTGGCGAAAACGGTCTGCAACTGAATGACATCATGCAGAACGTCGTTTCCAGTCCGCTAAGTTATGGGCTGGCGTTTGCTGGCGCTTTTATCTGGGCCGCCTACTGCACCGTCACCAGCAAGTATGCCAAAGGGCAAAATGGCATTACCCTTTTCGTCCTGCTGACCGCCCTGAGCCTGTGGGTCAAATATGCCGTCAGCGATCAGCCCGAAATGGTGTTCAGCGTCCCGGTAGTGGTGAAGCTATTGATGTGTGGGGTTGCGCTTGGCTTTGGCTACGCCGCCTGGAATATCGGTATTCTTCACGGTAACGTCACGGTGCTTGCGGCTGTCTCTTATTTCACGCCCGTTCTTTCCGCCGCGCTGGCGGCTATTGTGCTGAGTTCTCCGCTTTCATTCTCATTCTGGCAAGGGGCATTAATGGTTTGCGCCGGATCGTTACTGTGCTGGTATGCCACCCGCAAATAGCATTTTTATTTTTGCCGGGTACCGAATATGCCCGGCAAAATATTAACAATATTTTAATATGTGATCACACCCCCGAATATAATTCGTAACATTAGAGGGTAATTAAATTTCTGTATAGAGTGCTTTCAGAAAGCCAGAGTCGTTGTGGAAATTGACATAAATTGACAACGCAGGTAATTAATTCAGCGCCAATATTCCCGCGCTATATAGCACAAAGTGCAATAGTTTATTTCTGAATATTTCTCTTAAAAAACAGGTTCTGGTTTCCCGAGAAATTTATAATCAACTGTTTTAAAAAAGGTTATCCTGCCACATGCTTTGACATTCCCTGCCAAACCCTTTTAATCCCACCAAAAAACTAAAACGTCCGACAACTATTCACAGCCATATTATCTTGATTGGTTAATAATCACTTTATGTCTATATATTAACCTAACTGGGCGATTTAAGGGCAATCAATCCGATCAGGATCACACTAATTGAAATTATCTTTAATATTTTGAAACTTATTATTGAAAGCAGTCTACGGAATTTTAAAAATAGTCTGCCATTGACGATAAGCCTCGTTTAAAAATCGCTCAGGTGGCTTAGGAAATACCTAAATAAAATTATAAGGATTATTTAAGATGAAACTTAAATTAGTTGCAGTGGCAGTGACTTCCATGTTGGCAGCAGGCGTTGTTAACGCGGCTGAAGTTTTTAACAAAGACGGTAACAAACTGGATCTGTACGGCAAAGTTACTGGTCTGCACTATTTTTCTGATGATGCTGGTAGCGACGGTGACAAAACATATGTTCGTCTGGGCTTCAAAGGTGAAACTCAGATCAACGATCAGCTGACCGGATACGGCCAGTGGGAATATGAGTTCAAGGGCAATCGCTCTGAAGCTCAGGGTTCAGACGGCAACAAAACCCGTCTGGCGTACGCTGGTCTGAAATTCGATGAATTCGGTTCCTTCGACTACGGTCGTAACTACGGTGTGGCTTATGACATCGGCGCGTGGACTGACGTTCTGCCAGAGTTCGGTGGCGATACCTGGACGCAGACTGACGGCTTCATGACCGGCCGTACCACTGGCGTTGCAACCTACCGTAACACCGACTTCTTTGGTCTGGTTGACGGCCTGAACGTGGCTGCTCAGTACCAGGGTAAAAACGACCGTTCAGAGATCACCGAATCCAACGGTGACGGCTGGGGTCTCTCTTCTACCTATGAATTCGACGGCTTCGGTGTGGGTGCGACCTACGCGAAATCTGACCGTACCGACCGTCAGGTTCGTGCTGCAAGCAACCTGAACGCCGGTGGCGAAAACGCAGAAGTCTGGGCTGCTGGCCTGAAGTACGATGCGAACAACATCTACCTGGCAACCACCTACTCTGAAACCCGCAACATGACGGCGTTCGGTAACGGTCACGTTGCCAACAAAGCGCAGAACTTCGAAGTTGTGGCACAGTACCAGTTCGACTTCGGTCTGCGTCCATCCATCGCTTACCTGAAATCCAAAGGTAAAGACATCGGTTCTTATGGCGACCAGGACCTGGTTGAATACGTTGACGTTGGCGCGAGCTACTACTTCAACAAAAACATGTCCACCTATGTTGATTACAAAATCAACCTCGTGGATGACAGCCAGTTCACCAAAGATGCCAAAGTGGCTACCGACAACATCGTGGCTGTGGGTCTGACCTACCAGTTCTAAGATCTGTTAGTTCAAAAGGCCAGCCCTCGCGGCTGGCCTTTTTTATTACTGCTGCCCTCCGACCTTCGCCAGACTAAACCAGATCCCGACCGCCAGAATCAGCAGCATGCCTCCCGCACTGCCCAGAGCCACGCTGTGCGAGGTGATGAACGCGGTTTTCGCCGCCGTCATCACCGGCTCGGCCAGCGACGGCGTCAGCTCCTGCGCCACCTTCATCGCTTCACCGATGGACGACGAGGCTTTATCGGTCAGCGACGCGCTCAGCCCCTGCGGCAGTACAATAGACGCCGAAAAGCTGCGGGTTAACAGCAGACCGAAAATGGCGATCCCCAGACCAGCACCCAGCTCGTAGGACATGGTTTCGATCGCGCCTGCGGCGGCCGCTTTCTCTTTCGGCGCGGCAGCCATGATCGCTGACGTCGAGGCCAGCAGTGCGCTGGCGGCACTGAAGCCCAACAGCACCATCAGGCTCCACGCCTGCCACTGTTGGGTGCTGAAATCGAGTGTCGACAGGCCGATAAAACTGACCGCGCTAAGCCCCATGCCTCCGGCCGCGACAATGCGCAGCCCCAGACGCCCGACCAGCACACCCGCGATCGGCCCGCTAAATCCGCTCGCCACCATCACCGGCAGCATAAATATCCCTGCTTCAAACGGCGTAAAACCATGCACGAACTGCAACTCCTGCGCCATCAGCAGTTCAAAGCCCACCAGCGCAATCATGGCGGTCATCGCCATGACCACGCCGCTTAAAATAATGCGATGGCAAAACAGGCGCATGTCGATCATCGGCGCGCGCGCGCGCAGCTGGATACGGACAAAGATAAACAGCATCACCGCCCCGGTAAGCAGCGTACAGGCCACCATCCACGGCGACAGCACCCCTTTCAGGGCGGTTTTGGCGCTATAGACCAGCAGTAAAATCGCCACAATCAGCATAATGGCATGGCTGATATTGAGCGGCTGCTCGGGCCGCCCCTGCTGAGCAGGCACCAGGCGCGCAGCAAGCGAAACCACGATCAGCACGATCGGCACGTTAATCAGGAACACCGACCCCCAATAAAAGTGCTCCAGCAGCATGCCGCCAATCAGCGGGCCAAACGCCGCACCGCCCGACCCAACGGCAGCCCAGACGCCAAGGGCGATGTTACGGTGCCGCACGTCAATAAACAGCGTGCGAATCCCTGCAAGCGTAGCCGGAATAATCATCGCCGCGCCAATCGCCAGCGACGCGCGGGCGGCTATCAGCCAGCCCGCGGACGGCGCAAAAGCCGCCGCTAACGATGACAGGCCAAACAGCACGCTGCCGATCATCAGCAGGCGCTTAAAACCTATGCGATCGCCCAGCGCGCCCATCGGCAGCACCATTCCCGCCATCACCAGCGAGTAAATATCAATAATCCACAGCAATTCGTTGCCGCTGGCACCCAGCGTCATGCTCAATGTTGGCGCCGCCACGTGCAGCACCGTCGCGTCAATCGCCACCGGGATATACACCAGCACGATAATCACTAACGCTAACCACTGACGAAACATAAATTTCCTTTTCAGTTAAAAACTGGACACATGTCCAGAATGCGATCCTACGTAAAGTTGAACGCTTGTCCAGCTCTTTGTTACACTCGTTTCGTTGCCATTGAGAGTGAGAAATTATGCGTTATCTGAGCAAGGACGAGCGGCGGGAAGAGATCCTCCAGGCCGCGATGCGCGTGGCGCTGACCGAAGGATTCGCTGCGATGACCGTGCGCCGCATCGCCACCGAAGCGGGCGTCGCCACCGGGCAGGTGCATCACCACTTTGCGTCGGCGGGCGAGCTTAAATCGCTGGCGTTTGTCCGGCTGATCCGCGATTTGCTGGATGCTGAAATCGTTGGCGAAAACGCTGGCTGGCGCGAGCGCCTGCATGCCATGCTCGGCAGCGATGACGGCGGGTTTGAGCCCTATATTCGACTGTGGCGGGAGGCGCAAATTCTCGCCAGCCGGGATAGCGATATCAAAGGCGCCTACGTTTTGACTATGGAGATGTGGCACCAGGAAACGGTCGCGATTATCCGCGCCGGGGCGGAGGCCAACGTCTTTACGCTTGCTGACCAGCCGGAAAATATCGCCTGGCGTTTAATTGGTCTGGTATGTGGCCTGGATGGCATATACGTATTAAATATGCCTGAAATGGACGACGCGGCATTTAATAAGCATCTGGATAAACTTATCTCCCTCGAATTGTTTTAATACTCCCATCGGGGTATTAATTTCCGCAAATAGTTACAATTAGTAACACATAAAGCGAACCCTGATTCCCATTCCAAACTCAGGGATTCGCTTTTTTATCTATCCTTTCAGATGTATCCCATAACATCCAATAATTTCTACAAACTGCCGACAGGTATCTTTCTGTTTTTACTTCTTTTTTCTCTCCATTTTGGTAAGCAAGAGGGTGATATGTCACATCAAAGCGAGAAGAGTAATCAGCATCTGTTGAGTAACTGGAAACCGGAAAACGCGCAATTTTGGGAGAATAAAGGGAAACATATCGCACGAAGAAACCTGTGGATTTCCGTGGCGTGTTTGCTTCTCGCGTTTTGTGTCTGGATGTTGTTTAGCGCTATTGCGGTAAACCTTAATAAGGTCGGATTTAATTTCAGCACCGATCAGCTTTTTATGCTAACGGCATTACCTTCTCTCTCCGGCGCGATATTGCGTGTCCCCTACTCTTTTATGGTGCCGATATTTGGCGGACGTTACTGGACCGTGTTGAGCACCGTGATCCTGGTCGTGCCCTGTGTCTGGCTTGGGATCGCCATCCAGAATACCGCTACGCCTTACTGGGTCTTTATCATCATCGCACTGCTGTGCGGTTTTGCCGGCGCCAACTTCGCTTCCAGCATGGGAAACATCAGCTTCTTCTTCCCGAAAGCCAGACAGGGCAGCGCGCTGGGCATTAACGGCGGGCTGGGTAACCTGGGCGTGAGCGTGATGCAGCTGGTTGCGCCGCTGGTGATTTTCCTGCCGATGTTTACCTTCCTCGGCGTGCACGGCGTACCGCAGGAGGATGGCTCGACGATGTGGCTGGCGAACGCGGCGTGGATCTGGGCGCCGCTGCTGATTCTTGCCACCCTTGCGGCGTTTTTTGGCATGAACGACATCGCCAGCTCGAAAGCGTCCATTGCCAGCCAGCTTCCGGTGCTTAAGCGCTTTCATCTCTGGCTGCTGAGCCTGCTTTATCTGGCCACCTTCGGCTCGTTTATCGGTTTCTCGGCAGGCTTTGCTATGCTGTCGAAAACCCAGTTTCCGGACGTAAATATCCTCCACCTCGCCTTCTTTGGCCCGCTGATCGGTGCGCTGGCGCGTTCCGCTGGCGGGATGATCTCGGACAGGCTGGGCGGCGTACGGGTGACGCTGATCAACTTCGTCTTTATGGCCATCTTTAGCGCCCTGATTTTCCTGACGCTCCCCGGGTCTGGTTCAGGCAGTTTTATGGCCTTTTATCTGGTCTTTATGGGCCTGTTTCTGACCGCAGGCCTGGGCAGCGGCTCGACCTTCCAGATGATCGCGATTATCTTTCGCCAAATCACCCTCGACCGCGTGAAAAAACAGGGTGGGAGCGACGAACAGGCACAGCATGAAGCGGTGACTGAAACGGCTGCCGCGCTGGGCTTTATCTCTGCCATCGGTGCGGTGGGCGGGTTCTTTATTCCCAAAGCCTTTGGCACATCCCTGGCGATGACCGGTTCCCCGGTGGGCGCCATGAAAGTCTTCCTCGTGTTTTACATCGTCTGCGTGCTCGTCACCTGGCTGGTGTACGGCCGCAAATCCTCACAAAAATAATAACTACATCTTCGCCGGAGCGTGATGTCTCACCCTCCGGCCATGCTATCGAAGCAGGAGAAATGTCATGAGCAAACTGTTGGACCGCTTCCGTTACTTCAAAACAAAAGGCGACAGTTTCGCCGATGGGCACGGGCAGGTGTACCACACCAACCGCGACTGGGAGGACAGCTACCGTCAGCGCTGGCAGTTCGATAAAATTGTGCGATCCACCCACGGCGTTAACTGCACCGGCTCCTGTAGCTGGAAGATTTATGTCAAAAATGGCCTGGTGACCTGGGAAACCCAGCAGACCGACTACCCGCGCACCCGCCCTGACCTGCCTAACCACGAACCGCGCGGCTGCCCGCGTGGCGCAAGTTACTCCTGGTATCTCTATAGCGCCAACCGTCTCAAGTACCCGCTGGTACGCCGCAGGCTGATCGAACTCTGGCGCGAGGCGCTGGCGCAGCATACCGATCCGGTGCTGGCCTGGGATGCCATTCAGAACGATCCGCAGAAAGCGCAGAGCTACAGGAAAGCGCGCGGAAAAGGCGGTTTTATCCGCTCAAACTGGAAAGAGCTTAACCAGCTGATTGCTGCCGCTAACGTCTGGACCATCAAAAACTACGGCCCGGATCGGGTAGCCGGTTTTTCCCCCATCCCGGCGATGTCGATGGTCTCTTATGCCGCCGGTACGCGCTATCTCTCCCTGCTCGGCGGCACCTGCCTGAGCTTCTATGACTGGTACTGCGATCTGCCTCCGGCGTCGCCGATGACCTGGGGCGAACAGACCGACGTGCCGGAATCGGCGGACTGGTACAACTCCAGCTATATCATTGCCTGGGGCTCAAACGTGCCGCAGACGCGCACCCCGGACGCCCACTTCTTTACCGAAGTGCGTTACAAAGGCACCAAGACCGTCGCCATCACGCCGGACTTCTCGGAGGTGGCGAAGCTCAGCGACCAGTGGCTGGCCCCCAAACAGGGTACCGACAGCGCCCTTGCCATGGCGATGGGGCATGTGATCCTCAAAGAGTTCCACCTCGATAACCCGAGCGAGTACTTCCTCAACTATTGCCGCCGCTACACCGACATGCCAATGCTGGTTCTGCTGGATGAACAGGCTGACGGTCGCGTGGTGCCGGGCCGCATGCTTCGCGCGTCGGATCTGGCCGACGGGCTGGGTGAAACCAATAATCCGGAGTGGAAAACCATCGCCTTTGACGTGGCCGGAAATCTGGTGGCGCCGAACGGATCTATCGGCTTCCGCTGGGGTGAAAAAGGCAAATGGAACCTGGAGTCGCTGGCCGCGGGACAGGAAACCGAGCTGACGCTTTCCCTGCTCATCACCCACGACAGCGTGGCAGACGTGGCCTTCCCTTACTTCGGGGGCAACGAGAATCCGCATTTCCGCAGCGTGAAGCAGGAGCCAGTGCTGACGCGCCGCGTACCGAGTAAAACCCTGACGCTGGCCGACGGCAGCCAGAGACGCGTGGTGAGCGTGTACGATCTGGTGCTCGCAAACTACGGCCTCGATCGCGGTCTGGAAGACCGTAACGCGGCGACAAACTACGCCGAGATAAAAGCCTACACCCCGGCCTGGGGCGAACAAATTACCGGCGTCCCCGCTTACCTGATAGAAAAAATCGCCCGTGAATTTGCCGACACGGCGCACAAAACCCACGGTCGTTCGATGATCATCCTCGGGGCCGGTGTGAACCACTGGTACCACATGGATATGAACTACCGCGGGATGATCAACATGCTGGTCTTCTGCGGCTGCGTCGGGCAGAGCGGCGGCGGCTGGTCGCACTACGTGGGCCAGGAGAAGCTGCGCCCGCAAACCGGCTGGCTGCCGCTGGCCTTCGCGCTGGACTGGAACCGTCCGCCGCGCCAGATGAACAGCACATCGTACTTTTACAACCACGCCAGCCAGTGGCGCTATGAGAAGCTCACCGCACAGGAACTGCTTTCTCCCCTTGCAGACGCATCGAAATTTACCGGTCACCTGATAGATTTCAACGTCCGCGCCGAGCGCATGGGCTGGCTCCCTTCCGCGCCGCAGCTCAACCTCAACCCGCTGCACGTGAAAGCTCGCGCCGACGCCGCCGGCATGTCGCCGCAGGATTACACCGTGCAGGCGTTAAAATCGGGTGATATTCGCTTCGCCTGCGAACAGCCGGATAACGGCAAGAACCACCCGCGCAACCTGTTCGTCTGGCGTTCTAACCTGCTCGGTTCGTCCGGGAAAGGCCATGAATACATGCTGAAATACCTGCTTGGCACCGAGAGCGGTATTCAGGGTGAGGATTTAGGCTCAACGGACGACGTGAAGCCCGAGGAAGTGGAATGGCAAACCGCCGCCATTGAGGGCAAGCTGGATCTGCTGGTGACGCTCGATTTCCGTATGTCCAGCACCTGCCTGTTCTCGGATATCGTCCTGCCCACCGCCACCTGGTATGAAAAAGACGATATGAATACCTCGGACATGCATCCGTTTATTCACCCGCTTTCCGCCGCCGTGGACCCGGCGTGGGAGTCCCGCAGCGACTGGGAGATCTACAAGGGCATCGCCAAAGTCTTCTCTGAAGTATGCGTCGGGCATCTCGGCACTGAAACTGACGTGGTGCTACAGCCGCTTCAGCATGACTCCCCGGGGGAGCTGTCGCAGCCGTTTGATATTCTGGACTGGCGCAAAGGCGAGTGCGATCTGATCCCCGGCAAAACGGCACCGAACATCGCCGTGGTCGAGCGTAACTACCCGGAAACCTACGAGCGCTTTACGGCCCTTGGGCCGCTGCTGGACAAGCTCGGTAACGGCGGAAAAGGCATATCGTGGAACACCCAGAATGAGGTCGATTTCCTCGGCAAGCTCAATTACGTCAAGGCCGACGGCCCGGCGAAAGGTCGTCCGCGCATCGAGACCGCCATTGACGCTTCAGAGGTGATCCTCGCCCTTGCGCCAGAAACTAACGGTCAGGTTGCGGTCAAAGCCTGGGAAGCCCTCGGCGAACTGACCGGGCGCGATCACACCCATCTGGCGCTGAACAAAGAAGATGAGAAAATCCGCTTCCGCGATATTCAGGCGCAGCCGCGCAAAATTATCTCCAGCCCGACGTGGTCCGGCCTTGAGAGCGAGCACGTCTCCTATAACGCAGGCTATACCAACGTTCACGAGCTGATCCCGTGGCGCACGATTTCGGGCCGCCAGCAGCTGTATCAGGATCATGCCTGGATGCGCGCCTTCGGGGAGAGTCTGGTGGCTTATCGTCCACCGATTGACACCCGCAGCGTTACCCATATGCGCGAAATCCCGCCGAACGGCTTCCCGGAAAAAGCGCTTAACTTCCTGACGCCGCACCAGAAATGGGGCATTCATTCCACCTACAGCGAAAACCTGCTGATGCAGACCCTGTCGCGCGGGGGGCCAATCGTCTGGATCAGCGAAACCGACGCGCGCGAGCTGGGCATTGAGGACAACGACTGGATCGAAGCCTTTAACGCCAACGGCGCCCTCACCGCCCGCGCGGTGGTCAGCCAGCGCGTGCCGCCGGGCATGACCATGATGTACCACGCTCAGGAGCGCATCCTTAACATTCCGGGGTCAGAAGTGACCGGACGGCGCGGCGGGATCCACAACTCGGTCACCCGCGTCTGCCCGAAACCGACCCACATGATCGGCGGCTACGCGCAGCTGGCGTACAGCTTCAACTATTACGGCACCGTCGGCTCGAACCGCGACGAGTTCATCATGATCCGCAAAATGAAAAACATTAACTGGCTGGACGGCGAAGGTCGGGATCAGGTACAGGAGGCGAAAAAATGAAAATACGCTCACAGGTCGGCATGGTACTGAATCTCGATAAATGCATTGGCTGCCACACCTGCTCGGTCACCTGTAAGAACGTCTGGACCGGGCGCGAAGGGATGGAGTACGCGTGGTTCAACAACGTCGAAACCAAACCGGGCATCGGCTATCCGAAAAACTGGGAAGATCAGGATGAGTGGCAAGGCGGCTGGATCCGCGGCATTCACGGCAAGCTGACGCCGCGCCTCGGCGGCAAAATGGGCGTGCTGTCGAAGATTTTCGCCAACCCCGTCCTGCCACAGATTGACGATTACTATGAGCCCTTCACCTTCGATTACCAGGATCTGCACCGTGCGCCGGAGGGGGACCACCTCCCTACCGCCCGCCCGCGTTCGCTGATCGACGGCAAGCGAATGGATAAAATCAAATGGGGGCCAAACTGGGAGGAGCTGCTGGGCGGCGAATTCGAAAAACGTGCCCGCGACCGCAACTTCCAGAAGATCCAGAAGGAGATGTACGGCCAGTTTGAAAACACCTTCATGATGTACCTGCCGCGCCTGTGCGAGCACTGCCTGAACCCGAGCTGCGTCGCCACCTGCCCGAGCGGTGCGATTTACAAGCGCGAAGAGGACGGCATTGTGCTGATCGACCAGGACAAATGCCGCGGCTGGCGTCTGTGCATCAGCGGCTGCCCGTACAAGAAAATCTACTTCAACTGGAAGAGCGGCAAATCAGAAAAATGCATCTTCTGCTATCCGCGCATTGAATCCGGCCAGCCGACCGTCTGCTCGGAAACCTGCGTCGGGCGCATCCGCTATCTCGGCGTGCTGCTGTACGATGCGGACCGTATCGAGGAGGCAGCGAGCACCGAGCATGAGACCGACCTGTACGAGCGCCAGTGCGACGTGTTCCTTAACCCGAACGATCCGGCGGTGATTGAGGAAGCGCTGAAACAGGGTATTCCGCAGAACGTCATCGACGCGGCACAGCGTTCCCCGGTTTACAAAATGGCGATGGACTGGAAGCTTGCCCTGCCGCTGCATCCGGAATACCGCACCCTGCCGATGGTCTGGTATGTGCCGCCGCTGTCACCGATTCAGTCCTACGCGGACGCGGGTGGTCTGCCGCAGAGCGACGGCGTGCTGCCTGCTGTCGAAAGCCTGCGCATTCCGGTGCAGTACCTGGCAAACATGCTCAGCGCGGGCGATACCGGGCCGGTGCTGCGCGCCCTGAAGCGCATGATGGCGATGCGCCACTACAAACGCTCCCAGACCGTGGAAGGCGTGACTGATACTCGCGCCATCGAAGAAGTGGGCCTGACCGAAGCACAGGTTGAGGAGATGTACCGCTATCTGGCGATTGCCAACTACGAAGACCGCTTCGTGATCCCGACCAGCCACCGAGAAATGGCGCGCGACGCCTTCCCGGAGAAAAACGGCTGCGGCTTCACCTTTGGCGACGGCTGCCACGGCTCCGACACCAAATTCAACCTCTTCAACAGCAGCCGCATCGATGCGATCAACATCACCGAAGTGCGCGATCACGGGGAGGGAGAGTAATGCAGATCCTCAAAATCATCGCGCTGCTCATTGAGTATCCCGATGAGCTGCTGTGGGAAAACCGTGACGAAGCGCTTTCCCTGGTGGAACAGGACGCGCCCATGCTGCTGTCGTTTGCGCAGCAGCATCTGAGCGCCCCTCTGCTGGATAAGCAGGCCGAATGGTGTGAAGTCTTCGAGCGCGGGCGCGCAACGTCGCTCCTGCTGTTCGAGCACGTTCACGCCGAGTCTCGCGATCGCGGTCAGGCGATGGTCGATCTCATGAGCCAGTATGAGAAAGCTGGCCTTCAGCTTGACTGCCGCGAGCTGCCGGACTATCTGCCGCTCTATCTGGAATATCTCAGTATCGTCAGCGATGACGAGGCGCGTGAAGGGCTGCAAAACGTCGCGCCGATCCTGGCGCTGATTGGTGGCCGCCTGAAACAGCGCGGCGTGGCGCATTACCAGCTGTTTGACGCCCTGCTGACGCTGGCCGGAACGCGCCTTTCCAGCGACAGCGTGGCGAAACAGGTGTCCGGTGAAAAACGGGATGATACCCGTCAGGCGCTGGACGCCGTGTGGGAAGAGGAACAGGTGAAGTTTATTGAAGACAACGCCACATCGTGCGACAGCTCGCCGATGCAGCAATATCAACGACGCTTTAGCCAGGACGTCGCGCCGCAGTACGTGGACGTCAGCGCCGGAGGCCCAAAATGACACATTACCTGAACGTATTTTTCTATGACATTTACCCCTACATCTGCGCCACCGTGTTTTTCCTCGGTAGCTGGTTGCGCTACGACTACGGGCAGTACACCTGGCGCGCCTCATCAAGCCAGATGCTCAGCAAGCGCGGGATGAACTGGGGTTCTAACCTGTTTCATATCGGCATTCTGGGGATCTTCTTCGGGCACCTGTTCGGCATGTTAACCCCGCACTGGATGTACGCCTGGTTTTTACCCATCGCGGTTAAACAGCAGTTAGCCATGATTGCGGGGGGGATTTGCGGGGTGCTGACGCTGATTGGCGGGTCGATGCTGCTGATCCGCCGCCTGTTCAACCAGCGGGTGCGTGCCACGTCCACCACGCCGGATATTATTATCATGAGTATCCTGCTGCTTCAGTGCATCCTTGGGCTGTCGACCATTCCTTTCTCCGCCCAGTATCCTGACGGAAGCGAGATGATGAAGCTGGTCGGCTGGGCGCAGGGGATCGTGACGTTCAGGGGCGGCTCGTCGGAAATGCTGAGCGGCGTTGCGCCGATTTTCCGCGTGCATCTGGTGTTGGGGATGACGATCTTCCTTATCTTCCCGTTCACCCGCCTGGTGCATGTCTGGAGCGCGCCGTTTGAGTATTTCACTCGTCGGTATCAGGTGGTGAGATCGCGCCGTTGATTTTGTCGGGTGGCGGCTACGCCTTACCCGACCTACGCTCACACTCCCGTAGGCCCGGTAAGGCGTAGCCGCCACCGGGCTATTTCCCTGCCTGCGGATGCGTATCAAACCCCGCCATCACCGCCGTCAGCTCGGCCAGGGTAAAGCCGTGCTTCGGGTCATCAACGCCCAGGCCAAACCGCGCCTGCATCAGCTTATACAGCGCCTCCGCATCCGGCAAATGGATCTGCTCCTCCACATGACCGTTCTGCCAGTGGGTAAAATTAAAGTTGGTCAGCGTCAGCTTGCCCCCGTCCGGTAGGTGGCGACACATCAGCAGATGATGACGGAAATGGGACTGCGGCCAGTGCGCCGACCAGAAGTTTCCCATCACGTAATCGTTGAAATACTGGGTCGCCAGGTCGAAATGGTACATCGACTGCCAGTGCTCGTGATGGCGGAATTGCAGTACCCAGTCGTTACCCTCGCTTAGCAAACGATAACTCCCGTGCGGGGTGTCCTGCTCCTCGTTGGCGATCAAACGAATCGGCGCCGTCAGCGTTTGTCCGCCAAATCCCACATCGGCGATCCAGCGCTCGCCGTTCAGTTCAACCAGCAGCAACCGGTGCGTGCGTGGCGGCATCTGCGACGGATTAGCCAGCACAACCCGCCCCAGCACGCTGCGCACCGTAAACCCGACTTCGCGCAACACCCGCTCAAACAGGCCGTTTTGCTCGAAGCAATATCCCCCCCGACGCGCGGTGACCAGTTTATCCACCAGACACGCGTCATCCAGATGGATTTCACGCGGCAAAACGACATCGATATTTTCGAAAGGGATGGCGCAGTTATGGTGTAAATGCAGCCCCCGCAGGGTATCGATATCAACCTGTACGGGCTGCTGCCAGCCCGTGCGGGCGAAATAAGCACTCAGAAATGGGGACATGATTTGCTCCAGGATGTGATATCCCCTGTTTATAAACTATTTTCCCTTATGCATATGCGTAAAAGTGCTTTTTCGTCATACTCATCGTGTACATGAGGAGATCCTATGAGCCACTTTCGCCCTGTTGAATTACGTCACGCCAGCCGCCTTCTGAATCACGGTCCAACCGTGCTCATCACCAGCCGGGATGAGACCATCGATCGTCGCAACGTCATGGCCGCCGCATGGTCTATGCCGGTGGAATTCGAACCCCCGCGTATTGCGATTGTGGTAGACAAAAGCGCGTGGTCACGGGAGTTGATCGAACGCAGCGGGAAATTCGGCATTGTGATCCCCGGCGTGGCGGCAGCCAACTGGACCTGGGCGGTCGGCAGCGTCAGCGGGCGCGACGAGGATAAATTTAACTGCTACGGGATCCCGGTTATTTATGGCCCTGAGCTTGGCCTGCCGGTTATAGAAGAGAAATGTCTGGCGTGGATGGAGTGCCGGTTATTACCTGTAACCTCTGCGGCAGAGAAATATGACACTCTGTTTGGCGAAGTGGTTTCCGCCGCGGCGGATGAACGCGCATTTGTCGCCGGACGCTGGCAGTTTGACGGGGATAAACTGAATACGCTGCATCATCTGGGAGCGGGCACGTTTGTCGCGAGCGGGAAAATGGTGAAGGCGCTGGATTAACGCTTCTCAAAAAAGAAAAGCCCTCTTCCTGAGGAAGAGGGCTTTTTATTACTTCACACGCTTCGCAATGATCTCATCCGCCACATTCCTCGGAGCTTCCGCAAAATGATGGAACTCCATCGTATACGTCGCGCGCCCCTGGGACATCGAGCGCAGCGTGGTGGCGTAGCCAAACATCTCAGCCAGCGGGACGTCAGCGCGAATAATCTGGCTGCCGTACTGTTCTGCCATTCCCTGCACCAGGCCGCGACGGGAGGAGAGATCGCCCATAATGTTCCCGGCGTACTCTTCCGGCGTTTCCACCTCAACGTGCATCACCGGCTCAAGAATAACCGGATCCGCCCGCCTGGCGCCCTCTTTGAAGCCGAGGATCGCCGCCATGCGGAAGGCCATCTCCGAGGAGTCAACGTCATGGTAGGAACCAAACGTCAGGGTCGCTTTCACATCCACCACCGGATAGCCCGCCAGCACACCCGTATTCATGGCTTCTCGCAAGCCTTTTTCCACCGACGGGATGTACTCCCGCGGCACCACCCCGCCTTTGGTGGCATCTTCAAACACAAAACCACTCCCGGCGGCTAACGGCTCAAGGCTCAGGACCACATGACCGTACTGCCCTTTCCCGCCGGACTGTCGGACAAATTTACCTTCTATATCCTTCACCGCTTTACGCAGGGTTTCACGGTAGGTGACCTGCGGACGACCAATGTTCGCCTCAACGCCAAATTCACGCTTCATGCGGTCAACGATGATCTCCAGATGCAACTCGCCCATCCCGGAGATGATGGTCTGTCCGGACTCTTCGTCCGTGTGCAGGCGAAACGACGGATCCTCCGCAGCCAGGCGCTGTAGGGCGATCCCCATTTTCTCCTGATCGGCCTTGGTTTTCGGCTCAATCGCCAGCGAAATAACCGGGTCCGGGAACTCCATCCGTTCAAGGGTGATCACCGCATTCGGGTCGGTCAGCGTGTCACCGGTGGTAACGTCTTTCAGCCCGACACAGGCTGCGATATCCCCTGCGCGCAGCTCGTCCACCTCATGGCGATCGTTGGCATGCATCAGCACGATGCGCCCGATACGTTCTTTCTTACCCTTCACCGGGTTGTACACCGCGTCGCCTTTACGCAGTATGCCGGAATAGACGCGGATAAAGGTCAGCTGGCCAACGTACGGATCGCTCATCAGCTTGAAGGCCAGCGCCGAGAACGGTTCATCATCGCTTGGGTGGCGCTCAGCATGCTGTCCGTCTTCGTCTACCCCATCAATAGCGGGCACGTCCAGTGGAGAGGGCATCAATTCAATCACCGCGTCGAGCATGCGCTGCACGCCCTTGTTCTTGAAGGCGCTGCCGCACAGCATGGGCTGTATTTCGCCGGAGATAGTCCGGATCCGCAGCCCTTTGATGATTTCCGCTTCATCCAGTTCGCCCGTCTCAAGGTACTTATCCATAAGCTCATCGCTGGCTTCTGCCGCAGCCGAAACCATTTTTTCTCGCCACGCCTGGGCGGTGCTCAGCAGATCGTCAGGCACTGGCGCATAGCTAAACGCCATGCCCTGCGTCGCATCATCCCAAAGAATAGTGCGCATCCTGATGAGATCCACCACGCCGGTGAAGTGTTCTTCTGCCCCCACGGGGATCACAATCGGGACCGGATTGGCTTTCAGCCGCTCCTGCATCATCCGCACCACGCGGAAGAAATCCGCACCCGGGCGGTCCATTTTGTTGACGAATGCCAGGCGCGGGACGTGATATTTATTCGCCTGACGCCAGACGGTTTCCGACTGCGGCTGCACGCCGCCGACGGAGTCATAGACCATCACCGCGCCGTCGAGCACACGCATGGAACGTTCCACCTCAATGGTGAAATCCACGTGCCCGGGGGTGTCGATAATATTGATGCGGTGCGGTTCAAAGCCTCTGTCCATACCGGGCCAGAAACAGCTTACCGCCGCCGACGTAATGGTGATCCCGCGCTCCTGCTCCTGCGCCATCCAGTCGGTGGTTGCCGCGCCATCGTGTACTTCACCCAGCTTGTGGCTCATCCCGGTGTAAAACAGGATGCGCTCAGTGGTGGTTGTTTTGCCGGCATCGATATGCGCGGAGATACCGATGTTGCGATAACGTTCGAGTGGAATGGGTCGGGGCATGTTATTTCCTTAAGTCTTCATGACTGGTTTGTGACGACCGGGATGGTCGCGTGTTCGTTCGTTTGTTATAATAGTCCTATTGTACGAGTATTATCGAACTATTTTTAACGGTTGACCTATTGTTGATATAGCTCAATCTCACGCGAGACGCAGGAAAACGATGATCCCAAACCACCCGGAACCTGAACAAATAGTGTTGGAAAATGTGCTGTTCGCCCTCGGCAACCCGCTGCGATTAGCGATTATCCGCAGGCTGGCCGACGGCAGCGAACTGAGCTGTAACGCGCTGCGCCCGGAAGAGGTGGTGAAATCTACTATGACTCACCACTGGCGCGTGCTGCGCGACAGCGGTGTGATCTGGCAGCGCCCGCAGGGGCGCGAGAATATGATCTCACTGAGAAGAGAGGATCTGGACGCCCGCTTTCCTGGGCTGCTGGCGATCTTGCTCGAGGCTAAGTAGCGGCAGCGTCCTCAAGACGATATACCGGAATACGCCGTGTTGTTCCGGTAAGGGTGTCGAACACCTCCGTATCGGACGTCACTATTCTCATCCCGGTCTTCCTTAACCGCTGCACGTCGGCGGCTATGCGCTGGAGGCCAAACCAGAAAAGCCCGTCAAGCGCGGTGACCGCAAGCCCCTGCTCCAGCGCCAGCTGGAGGCGCTCGCGGGGGGCTTTCACCTGCTGAGCGATTTGCCGGTAAGGCACTTCCGATCCGCCGGACGCATCGATTCGCTGAATACGGGTCTTCAGGTGGTAGGTAAATTCATCGGGAATGCCGTTCAAATCCTGTTTAAGGCTGTAGACGCAGCCAAACCGCTTGCCGTTGAACAGGACATTTTTTTGACTGAGCTGAAACTCATTTCTGATGCCATCAATCAGCTGCGGTGCGCGGGTAAGAAGTAACCGGAAGGGAAGCTCAAAGCTGGTCACATAATCCACGTTCAGCAGCGCGAGACGCAGCCGCTCTTCTGCCCCGGATTTCTGGTCATGACACTCGCGCATCACCTCCGCCCACTGACGCGTCAGACGTTCCGGCTCGCCGGCTTCGGTGAGGAGGTATTTTTCAAGATGATAATCGACTCTTCCGGTCATGGGGGCATCCCGTCAATGTGGATGCGGTAATTCTATCCAGCGCGGCCGGATTTATAAAGGGCGGAGCGCACCGGCATCCGCCCTGCCGGGCTACTGCTGGATACTCGACCGGTCCGAAATATCGCTGGCAGATAAGGTTCTTGCAGAAGATACGACCTGTTTTTTGCGTTTATACCGGTCCGGCTGGCCTTCTGGGCGGGTTTTGAACCGGCGATGCAGCCACATATATTGCTCAGGCGCCATCATCACGGCGCGCTCAATTGCTCTGTTCATCTGCGTGGCTACCGACGCTTTATCCCCTCCCTGCAAGGTATCGCTGATATCTTCCAGAATAATCAGCTCATACCCTGTGCCGTCTGCTTTTCGGCGCGGTACAAACGGGATCACGGCCGGTCTGGCACTTTTCACCAGCATGTAGCTCCCGGCAGTTGTCGCGGCGTCCGGGACGGCAAAAAACGGCACAAACACGCTATTCGTTTTGCCATAGTCGTGATCCGGGGCATACCACAGGATCTCGTTTTGCTTCAGCGCGCGGATCATGCCCTTCAGGTCATAGCGGTCAAGCATGGTTTTATTGGAACGCAGACGACCGCGCGTTTGCAGCCAGTCGAGCAACGCATTATTGTTGGGACGATACACACCAATACCCGCGTTGAGCATGCCAAAGATGCGTGCGCCTAATTCCAGCGTGAGAAAATGCATGCCAATGAGCACCACGCCCCTTCCTTGCGCCCGCGCCTGTTCCATATGTTCGTAGCCGGTCACGCTGAAGTGTTTCCGCACGCGCCAGTCAGGCCAGAACCACGCTATGCCGGTTTCGATGACGCCCATTCCAACCGATTCAAAATTACGCTCGAGTAAACGCTCGCGCTCGTCCTCTTTCATATCAGGAAAACAAAGCTCAAGATTTCGTCTGGCGATCTCCACGCGGCGTGGAAGCAGGCGCATGGCCAGACGCCCAAGCCCGTGACCTGTTTTTAACAGCAGCGGATACGGAAGCTGAACCGTGCACCAGAGTGCGGCAATGCCTGCCCAGCTGAGCCAGTAACGAGGATGAATAAACGCGAGTGAAAACTGAGGTAATTTTGTCATGGAAAAATTATCCTTTTACTAATTTGTACTTTATCTGGTGCAGTTGCAGTGTTTACCTGCTGATTTAACGGATATTGTTCGGATGGATGAATTGTAGCGGAATCGTTATGGTTTTTATTATCGATTTTTGCGAAAGGGAATAAAAGTGGGGATCGCCGGGTGATATTGCACCACCCGGCAGGCAAGTTACATCGAATAGCCGGGCTTCTTAATCAGTTCATCCAGTTTCGGGCCGATCTCGGTATCCCAGACCTGCGCCTTCCAGTCAGCTTCCTGAACCTCCTGAAGCGCCACGGAGATTGAACGATCTTTACTGTTCAGGTGACGGGCGATCGCTTCGGCGATATCCGCCGCCAGGGCCGTTTTTTGTTCGTCAGTCAGATCGCGTGGAAAACATTTGATGTCAACGTGTGGCATGGGCAGGGCTCCTTTTATAGATGAGCGCTCCACGTTATCAGATTATATCGTTAGCTTTTAGCACCTTGTGCAGTTCCGGCAGCGCACAGACGGCATCCGCGACGGCGGTAATATTAGGCGTGTTGGTGGCAAACCACTCATGACGTGGCCCCCAGGTACGCGCAACGGCAATATAGACGTCAAGCAGCGTCAGCTGTTTGCCAAACGCAAACGGCGAGGCGCTGAGCTGGCTGTCGAACCACAGATAGAGCGATTTTCGGTACTCAATGCAATTTTTCTTCAGCTGTTCCGGGGCATCAGGCACCCAGCGTTCCGGGTAGTCTGCATACGTAAAGGTGGGATAGACATTAGCCACAAACCAGATGAGCAGGCGCTGAAACTGCTGGCGCTCGGCCTGCCCAACGGGCGGCGCGAGGTCGGGACGTCTGTCGAGCACCATCAGGGCGATCGCCGCGGTTTCCGTCACGATCGCCCCGTTTTCCAGCTCCAGCGTCGGCACCTGGCACAGCGGGTTCAGTTTCAACAGCAATTCGCGCTGCGGGCCGGGCTGGTCAAACCCGTCCACGTTGACGAACTGATACGGGATGTCTGCCAGAGTCAGCATCACTTCACTGATTGCCGATCCCCAGCCGGGTATGCCATAGAGTTTGATCATGTTGCCCCCTCAGGGATGAAAACCCTAAGTGTAGAGCACCATTAGTAGGTTATCCCGGGCGGATTAACGTCTGAATACGTCACCGCTTCGCCCGCCTCCCCCCAGCGCGCCAGCACCTTTTGATACTCTCCGCGCTTAATCGCACCGTTCAGCGCAGCCTGCAACGCATACACCAGCCCATTGCCTTTTTTGGTTGTGGTGGCGACATAGGCTTTCTTCGGTCCTAATCCCACGACGCGGGTTTTGCCGGTTAACGCGGCTTTATAGGCAGAAACGGACTGCGGTCCAAAGAACACATCCGCCCTGCCGGACTGAATATAGAGATTGCCTGAGGCGTCGTCGGTCAGATAAACCGGCAACGTAGGCTCACGCCCGGCCTTTTTATTCTCTTCGTTCCAGCCCAGCAGAATACGCTCCTGATTGGTGCCTGACCCGACAATCACCTTTTTACCGGCCAGATCTTTCGCACGGGTGATCGACTGTACGTTGCTGGTGGATTTCACCGAGAAGGCCAGGGAATCGACGCGATAGGTCGCAAAATCGAACTTCGCCTTACGTTGCTCGGTGACGGCGATATTCACCAACGCCACGTCATAGCGCCCGGAAGTGATCCCCAGCGGCCAGTCTTCCCACGCCGTTGGCACCAGCTTCAGCTTCAGCCCCAGGCTGCCCGCCAGCAATCGGGCGATATCCGGGTCGCTGCCAATACGGGTGCGGTTATCACTGGCCAGCAGCGCCAGCGGCGGAGAATTCAGGGCTGAAATCGCCACCGTGAGGGTACCCGGCTCAACAAATTTATAGTTCGCCGGGATTTTCGCCACTGCCTGTTGATCAACCGTCACCGGCAGCGGCTGTTCGTTGGCCTTTAAATCAATGCTGGCGTGGCTCGCCGTCGTGAAGACCAGCCCCGCCAGGAGTCCATATTTCATCTGCGCTCCTTACAGCACTTTTGAGAGGAACTGGCGCGTTCGCGGATGCGACGGTCGGTTTAAGACGTCGTCGCTGCTGCCCTGCTCCACAATTTTACCGTCGACCATAAATACCACCTGGTCCGCCACTTCCCGGGCAAAGCCGATCTCATGGGTGACCACCACCAGCGTAGTGCCGGAACGGGCGAGCTTTTTAATCACGTCCAGCACTTCGCCAACCAGTTCCGGATCCAGCGCCGAGGTGGGTTCATCAAACAGCATTACGCGGGGGCGCAGCGCCAGCGCGCGGGCAATGGCGATACGCTGTTGCTGGCCACCGGAGAGATGACGCGACCAGGCATCGGCTTTATCGCGCAGTCCTACCACATCCAGCAGGCTGTAGGCGTTTTCAACAGCCTCTTTTTTAGTGAATTTTTTATGCGCGATGGGTGCTTCAATCAGGTTTTCCAGCACCGTGAGATGCGGAAAAAGATTGAAGTTCTGAAACACGTATCCAACGTTGACGCGCTGTTTCAGGATCTCTTTCTCTTTTAGCTCGTAGAGTTTGTCACCCTGACGGCGATAGCCGATGTAATCCCCGTCAATCTGAATAAAGCCTTCGTCTACGCGCTCCAGATGGTTAATGGTGCGCAGCAGCGTCGATTTTCCCGATCCAGAGGGACCGAGGATCACCGTCACGGAGCCCGGCGGGATCTCAAGCGTGACGTTATCGAGCGCTTTATGTCGGCCAAAAAACTTACTGACGCCGGTAATGGAAATGTGTCCTTCAGGAGAGGCTTGCATGAACGGGCTCCTGTGCTGGCGAAGTGGTGACGGAACGCGCGCGACTGGTCGCCCGGTTGTGGTTTACGGCGGAGCGGCGCTCGCTGCGGGCGAGTCCACGCTCAATAACATGCTGGATGGCAGACAGTACGGTGGTGATCACCAGATACCAGACGGCGCCCACCATCAACAGCGGGATCACCTCCTGGGTGCGGTTGTAGATCATCTGGATCGTGTAGAACAGTTCCGGCATCGCCAGCACGTAAACCATCGCCGTCCCTTTGGCGAGGCTGATGATTTCGTTAAACCCGGACGGCAGAATGGTGCGCAGCGCCTGGGGGAGAATGATGCGCACCGTGCGACGCCATGCCGGCAGACCCAGCGCAGCGGCCGCCTCATACTGACCGTGGTCGACCCCAAGGAAGCCCCCGCGAATGATCTCCGCAGTATAGGCGCTCTGCACCAGCGTCAGCCCCACGATGGCGGTAGAAAACTGCCCGAGAACGTTGATGGTTTCAAAGCTGCCCCAGGTAATGCCGGTAAAAGGCACGCCGAGAGAGAGCGTGTCGTAGAGATAGGAGAAGTTATAGAGGATAATCAGCACCACGATCAGCGGCAGGGAACGGAACAGCCAGATGTAACCCCACGCCAGGCTGCTCAACAGCCATGATGACGAGAGCCTCGCCAGCGCCAGCATGCCGCCAATCACCACGCTCAGTACGGTGCTTATCAACGTCAGCAGCAGCGTCTGGCCGACGCCTTCGAGGATCACCGGGTCGAAGAACCAGCGGGCAAATACCGCCCATTCCCAGCGCGGATTAAAGGCCACGGACTGGATCACGACCGCCAGCACAAACAGCGCCACCACGGCGCCAGCAGCGCGCAGCGGATAACGTGCCGGGACCACTTTTATGGTTTCAACGTTGCTCATCGTCGCTCCTTATGCGGTTTTGCTGAGCGCTTCGCGGATCAGCGTCTTGGTGAAACGCAGCCGACCGTCGAACGGCGGCTGGCTATACTCTTCCGGATCACGGTTAAGATCGAACTGCGGCTGATACCCCTGGCTGAGATAGAGCCGCACCGCCTCCGGCTGGCGAAACCCCGTGGTCAGGTAGATGTGGCTGTAGCCCGCCAGCACCGCCCGGCGCTCCAGCTCCTGTACCACGCGCGCGGCCAGCCCCTGCTGGCGCAGCGTTTTATTCGTCCAGATGCGTTTGATCTCTGCGGTATGTTCGTCGAAGGGCTTGTACGCACCGGTGGCGATGATCTCGCCATCGCGCTCCAGGACGATAAACAGCCCCTGCGGCGCCAGGTACCACTCTGTCAGCTCGACTTCCGCATCTTTTGAAAAGTAGTCGCCGTAAAGAGCGGCGTATTCACCGAACAGCCCCTCGATAATGGGCTGAAGATCGGCATCTTCCGGCGAAACGTCACGAAATTGTTCGCGCATAGCGCCTCCTCAATCGCCCAGACCCGCCGGGTTAACTTCGGAACTGGGGATACGCTCCACGCCTTCTCCCCAGCGGTTCAGCACTTTGTCGTAATCGCCGTTCTTGATCGCGCCGTTCAGCGCGGTCTGAACCGGTTCGACCAGGCCGCTGCCTTTTTTCAGCGTCACCGCGATATGCGCCGCCTTCGGCCAGCCGCCGTCGACGCTGCCGACCAGTTTGGTTTTACCGTTAAGCGCCGCTTTCCAGGCGCCGATCACGTTCGGACCAAAGTAGGCGTCCGCACGTCCGGACTGAAGCGCCAGCGTTTGGGCCGCGTCGTCTTTGGTGTAGATCGGCGTAAAGGGTTTAAGCCCTTTTTTGAGGTTCTCTTCGTTCCATGCCAGCAGGATGGCCTCCTGGTTGGTGCCGGAACCCACGATGATGCGCAGCCCGGCGATATCCTCTGCCTTCACAAGCGAGTTGATCGGGCTGGTGGATTTCACGTAGAAGCCAAGAGAATCCTTGCGGTAGGTGGCGAAGTCGAACTTCTCTTTGCGCGCTTTGGTGACGGTGATGTTGCTGATAGCCGCGTCGTATTTACCGGAGGCAACCCCCAGCGGCCAGTCCTCCCAGGAGGTGGGAACCACGTTCAGCTCCAGTCCGAGGCTGTCCGCCACCAGACGCGCAATGTCGACCTCACTTCCCAGCAGAGTTTTGTTGTCGTCGGAAAAGACCGTCAGCGGCGGTTGATTCAGTCCCGCCACCGCCACGGTAAATTTCCCCGGCACGGCAAAGCGATAGTCTTTCGGCAGTTGCGCGATCGCATCGCTGTTTTTGGCGGTATTGATCGGCGTTTTATTGGCCTCAATGCTCACGCCGGTGCCGTTAATATTGACGTTCTCTGCCCAGACGGCAGGGGTAAAGGCCAGCGCAAGCGCCAGAATAAGCGATGATTTCTGCATAGCATTTTTCTCTTTTATTGTTGTATGAACTGATTTTTGGGCTCGTCTAAGCCCAGACTTTCGCGCAGCGTGGTGCCGGGATAGTCGGTGCGGAACAGGCCGCGCGCCTGTAAAACGGGCACCACCTGGTCGACAAAGCGCGGGAAAGTGTCCGGCGTGCCGCCCTGAATGATGAAGCCATCCGCCGCCTTCTCTTCGAACCAGGCCTGTAAACCATCGGCCACCTGCTCCGGTGTGCCGGAAAAACGCGGGCGCGGCGATGCGGCTTCCAGCGCGACCTGACGCAAAGTTAAGTTGCGCTCACGGGCGTTACGCTTGATTTCATCGGTGGTGCTGCGGAAGCTGTTTTTGCCCAAGTCGCCAATATCCGGGAACGGCGCGTCGAGGGGATACTGGCTGAAGTCGTGATGCTCGAAATAACGTCCGAGGTAATTCAGCGCATCATTTATGGAGACCAGTGCCGCCGTAGTTTGATACTGGTTTTCTACGTCATCGGCGTCGTTTCCGACAATCACGCTGACGCCCTGGAATATATGTAAATCCCCTGCGCGACGGCCGTGACTTTCCAGCTGCTGTTTAACATCGCGGTAAAAAGCCTGGGCTTCTTCCCGCGTGTCATGGTGGGTAAAGATGGCGTCAGCATGTTTTGCCGCCAGCTTTTTACCGTCGTCGGACGCGCCAGCCTGAAAGACAATCGGACGTCCCTGCGGCGTGCGGCCAATATTCAGCGGGCCGGAAACCTGGAAGAAATCACCGTGGTGATCCAGCGTATGCAGTTTCGACGCATCAAAGAACTGTCCGCTCTCTTTATTGCGGATAAAGGCATCCCCTTCCCAGGAGTCCCACAGCCCTTTCACCACGTCGAGATACTCATCGGCAATGCGGTAGCGCAGCGCATGCTCCGGGTGTTTTTCGCGGGAGAAGTTCTTCGCTGACCCTTCCAGCGGCGACGTCACCACGTTCCAGCCCGCGCGTCCGTTGCTCAGGTGATCGAGGCTGGCGAACTGACGTGCAACGGTGAAAGGCTCGCTGTACGAGGTGGATAACGTGCCGACCAGCCCCAGGCGCGAGGTGATACTCGCCAGCGCGGACAACACCGTCAGCGGCTCAAAGCGGTTTAAAAAATGCGGAATGGATTTCTCGTTAATATAAAGACCGTCAGCCACAAATATAAAGTCGAGCTTGCCCGCTTCTGCTTTTAAAGCCGTTTCTTTGACGAAATCAAAATTAATGCTGGCATCCGCGACCGCCGCGGGATGGCGCCAGGCAGACATATTTCCGGATGCACCATGCAAAATGGTCCCCAGCCGCAATTGACGATGTGCAGACATATTCACCTCAAATTAATTAAACGTGTTGCAGGGCTTTTTCCGCGAGCTGTGCAAAATAGCGGGCAGCGGGTTCGATTAATGCTTCGTCCGGGTTAAATGCCGGGTGATGTAACCCAAACGGACTGTTGCTGCCAATGCTGACAAACGCGCCGGGTATGTTTTGCAGATAGACCGCGAAATCCTCCCCGCCCATGTGCAGTTCCGCATGCCGGGTTTCATATCCCGCTTCGCGCGCGACCGAGGTGGCAAACCCGGCCCAGTGCTCATCGTTCACCAGCGCGGTGGGCCCGGCGTACCAGGTGATGTTGATCTGCGCGCTAAAGGCGCTGGCAAATCCGGCGGCGATTTCACCGACGCGCGCTTTTACGTTCTGCTGCACTTCCGTGCGGTGCGTGCGCAGCGTGCCCTCCAGCTCAACGCTTTCCGGCAGCACGTTCCAGGTATTTCCCCCGGCGATGCGCGTCACGCTCAGAACAACCGAATCCAGCGTGTTGACGTTACGGCTGGCAACGCTTTGCAGCGCGGTCACCAGCTGGCTTGCCAGCACGATGGCGTCGTTGCCTTCATGGGGACGTGCGGCATGCGCGCCTTTGCCGGTTACGTGAATAACGAAGCGATCGACGTTGGCATAGAACGGGCCGCCGCGCGTGGCAAACTCGCCGACCGGCAGTGAAGGCTCGTTATGCATCCCGAAAATCGCGCGTACGTCGCGTAACGCCCCGGCCCGCACCATGCTTTTCGCTCCGCCGAAATTTTCTTCCGCAGGCTGGAACAGGATCCGCACGCGACCGTTGAGCGAGGCTTCCCGCTCCTTCAGCTTTAACGCGGCGCCGAGGATCACGCTGGTGTGAATGTCGTGTCCGCAGGCATGCATCACCCCGGCGCGCCGGGAGCTAAACGGCACCCCGCTGCGCTCGTCGATGGGTAACGCGTCGATATCGGCGCGCAGCGCAACCAGTGCGTTGCCCGTGCCGATCTCCGCAACCAGCCCGGTCTGGAGATCGTAAGGCAGCGGGGCAATCCCGGCTGCCGTCAGCCACTCGCGCAGGCGCGCCGTTGTTTCTACCTCCTGACCAGAGAGTTCAGGGTTCTGGTGCAGCTCACGGCGCCAGGCAATCAGTTGTTCGCTAAAGCTCATACGGTAACCTCCCTGTTAAGACGCGCCTCGGCCAGCAGTCGCAGAGACTGTACGCGCGTTGCGCCATCAGCGACCGGCGTGTCGATGATAAATTCGTCAATCCCCCACTGCTGATGCAGCGCGTTGAGCTGTTCAAGCACCGAGGCCGCCGTTCCGGCCAGCAGAGACTGCGCCCGACGCGCGATGCGCACCGGTTCACTCCCCGCCTGCCGCGCAAAGGCGTAGGCCTGTTCTTCGCTGGCCACGGTGACACGCTGTCCGTTTGCCAGCTCCACGCCCCACACTTCAACCTTCTGCGCCAGCGCATCGGCTTCAGCCTGGGTTGGGGCAACAATGACCTGCACGGCCACAATCACCTCCCGGACGCTGTGTTGACGCCAGGCTGTGACGACCTCGCGCAGCAGCTCAGGATCGCCGTTCAGATGGGCGGCAAAGACAAAATGCCAGTCGAGGGAGGCCGCCAGCAGCGCGCTTTCGGTGCTGGCGCCCAGCAGAAATCCCCGGGCAGGCACCGGCGGCAGCGGCGTGGCGCGAACGTCCTCCTCCGCTGACTGATTTTCAGGGCGGATCCAGCGATCGAGCTGCGTCAGTTGTTCAGCAAAACTGCCTTTTTCCTGCGGATTAAGGCCGTGCTGCAAGGCGCGGGTAGAGAGCGGCAGACCGCCGGGCGCTTTGCCAACGCCCAGATCAACCCGGCCCGGCGCAATGGCGGCCAGTACGTTAAAATTTTCGGCAACTTTATAGGGGCTGTAATGTTGCAGCATGACGCCGCCTGAGCCTACGCGAATGCGTTTTGTTTGCCCGAGGATCCAGGCAATCAGCAGCTCCGGCGAGGGGCTGGCAAGCTGCGGGGTATTGTGGTGTTCGGCAATCCAGAAGCGGTGATAACCCAGCGTTTCTGCCTGTTGCGCCAGTGCTAAGGTTCGCGCCAGCGCATCGGCGGCTGTTTCGTGTTCTGCGACGGGGCTTTTATCCAGAATGCTGATTCGCCATGACATGTTGCGTTCTCGTTTGACTTAACATGTCGTCATTATTAAAGGCGGATTTCACCTCTGAGAAACAATTAATTTACATTTGGATTGCCGGAAAACGGCAATAGAGAGTCTGTCATCGGCGTGATTTGAGCGATGTAATGAGTCTTTCCGCATCCTGCCGTCGGGTAATGCGGAGAAAGTGAATGTGTGCGTACTGCGGGTTTTGCATATCCGCCTCATATCGTTTGCGGTTGCTGCGCCAGGTTTTGATCGTCCAGATGATAATAGAGTCCTTGCTAAGGAACGACCGACGAAAGCTTTCGCGGTTCCCCGTGCCAGGCCAGAGCTCCTGTTTGTGCCAGGCGCGTCTGGAGGCCCGCGTCACCGCCTGCCAGAGCGTGCGGATAAACCCACGATCTATCCACACCACCAGATCGACGTTGCGCCACTTAACGTCGCGTGTGCGGTTGTAATTCCCGTCCAGGACCCAGTCAGGCGAGGCGGCGAGCGCTTTTTCCAGGGTTGCAAGAAACTCATCATCCGGTGTTCCCTGCCAGTTCGCTCGCCAGAAAAGCCTGTCCATCTCAATGTAAGGGATAGCCAGCGCCTCCGCGATTCGCCTGCCAAACGTGCTTTTCCCACTTCCGCTGGTGCCTATGATATTGATTTTCACCGTTCCGCCTGCACATGCTGAAGAAAACGGATCGAATCATAACGTTAATAATTTGTTTACGAAACGCCAGGCTACTCGTTCGGATACTGCTCATCGGTGACCTTCTCCAGCCATGCCACCGGGCTCCCGTTGACCGCTTCTGCGATGGCGATATGGGTCATGGCCGTCTGCGCGCTTGCGCCGTGCCAGTGCTTCACGCCGGGTGGGATCCAGGCGATATCACCCTGATTCAGCGGTTCCGCCTCTTTCCCCCACTCCTGTAACCAGCCGCGCCCCTGCGTCACGATCAGCGTTTGTCCAAGAGGATGCGTATGCCAGGCGGTACGTGCGCCGGGTTCAAAGGTGACGGTCGCGCCGCCGACTTTTGCCGGTTCAGTCGCCTGGAAAGGTGCGTCAATGCGCACGCAGCCGGTAAACCAGGCCTCTGGCCCCTGAACAGAAGGTAACGAACCGCTACGGATAATTTTCATGATTAACTCCTCGTTTGCTGTTGCGTTAACAGTAGCGTAAAGCCATGGGGAGCATTAGAGTTCATAATCAGAAATGAACCATGAATTCAATTCATAAATCGAGTAAACCGCCATGTTAAAAGACAACTTCAACGATCTGCTTTCCTTTATGGTCGTTGCCCGGGAGCGCAGCTTTACCCGCGCCGCGGCGCAGCTTGGGGTATCTCAGTCGGCACTCAGCCACGCAATGCGCAATCTGGAAGCGAGGCTGGAAGTCCGTCTGTTAACCCGCACCACCCGTAGCGTGGCCCCTACCGAGGCCGGCGAGCAACTCTTTATGCGCTTAAGCCCCCATCTGCTGGAGATCGAGCAGGAACTCACCGCGCTGCGTGATACCCGCGACAGACCTGCCGGGAATATTCGCCTTACCGCCGGGGAGCATGCCATGTCTGCGGTGCTGTGGCCTGTGCTTATACCCTTTATGGCGCAGTATCCTGACATCAACGTTGAAGTCACGGTGGACAATGGGCTGACTGATATTGTCGATGGCCGCTTTGACGCGGGGGTGCGTCTGGGTGAGCAGGTGGCGAAAGATATGATTGCCGTACGTATTGCGCCGGACATGCGCATGGCGGTCGTCGGGTCGGCAGAGTATTTGCAACGTTTCGGCGTACCGGAAACGCCGGAGCAGCTTGATCAGCACCGCTGCATTAATATGCGCCTGCCCACACGCGGCGGATTATATGCCTGGGAATTTGAACGGGACGGACGTGAGCTGCGCGTGCGGGTTGACGGCCAGCTGATCCTCAACAGCCTGCCGCAGCGCATCGATGCCGCCGAAAACGGTCTGGGGCTGGCGTACGTCCCGGAAGATGCGGTTCAGGACGCCCTTGCTGAGGGCCGGTTAGTGCGTGTGCTTGAAGCCTGGTGTCCGGTTTTTACGGGATACCATCTGTATTATCCGAGCCGCCGCCAGCACACGACCGCATTTGCATTACTCATTGCAGCCCTGCGGCATTCATAGTCTCTACCTATAGGTAACTATTAAGTAAACCTGATGATTAAATCACCATTCGCCGACCTTTTTGCCTAAAAAAACGCCACGATTCAGCGCGTTGTGATCCCCGTCTGCTCTGACCACACGATTTCCTTCGACGTGCATCACTTTCGGCACGGTTATATTTTGCGTCGCTTATCAATTGCGGGTAGGATGCCTCGCCATGTTTTGCCTTATCCATACACAGAATGACTGGAAAGGCAGCATGTGTCTGCGCAGAAGCAATCGTTTGTTTCGGCATCTGCCAGGCAGGACTATCACGTTAATGGTTCAGACAGGCAAACAGGTAACTCAATGAAAACAAGCAATAAAAGCGCAGCCGATCATCATGCTGCGAAACGTCGCTGGTTGAACTCTCATGAAGAGGGCTATCACAAGGCGATGGGCAACCGTCAGGTGCAGATGATCGCCATCGGCGGCGCTATCGGTACAGGTCTGTTTTTAGGTGCAGGCGCACGTCTGCAAATGGCTGGCCCCGCTCTCGCCCTGGTCTATCTGGTGTGCGGGATCTTCTCTTTCTTCATCCTTCGCGCCCTCGGCGAACTGGTACTCCACCGCCCTTCCAGCGGCAGCTTTGTCTCTTACGCCCGCGAGTTTCTTGGTGAAAAAGCCGCGTATGTCGCGGGCTGGATGTACTTCGTTAACTGGGCGATGACCGGTATCGTCGATATCACCGCCGTTGCGCTGTATATGCACTACTGGGGCGCGTTTGGTGATGTGCCGCAGTGGGTGTTCGCCCTCGGGGCGCTGGCAATTGTCGGGACCATGAACATGATCGGCGTGAAATGGTTTGCCGAAATGGAGTTCTGGTTCGCGCTGGTGAAGGTACTGGCCATTGTGATCTTCCTGGTGGTCGGGACCGTATTCCTCGGCACCGGTAAACCGCTGGACGGTAACGCAACCGGCTTCCACCTGATTACCGATAACGGTGGTTTCTTCCCGCACGGCCTGCTGCCAGCGCTGGTTCTGGTGCAGGGGGTAGTGTTCGCCTTTGCCTCCATCGAACTGGTCGGTACGGCGGCAGGTGAATGTAAAGATCCGCAGACGATGGTGCCAAAAGCCATCAACAGCGTGATCTGGCGTATCGGTCTGTTCTATGTGGGTTCCGTGGTGCTGCTGGTTCTGCTGCTGCCGTGGAATGCATACCAGGCGGGGCAAAGCCCGTTTGTGACCTTCTTCTCTAAGCTGGGCGTGCCGTACGTGGGCAGCATCATGAACATCGTGGTACTGACCGCCGCGCTCTCCAGCCTGAACTCCGGGCTCTATTCGACGGGTCGTATCCTGCGCTCCATGTCGATGGGAGGGTCTGCGCCGAAGTTTATGTCGAAGATGAGCAAGCAGCAGGTGCCTTACGCGGGTATTCTGGCCACGCTGGTGGTGTATATCTTTGGCGTGTTCCTGAACTATCTGGTGCCGTCTCAGGTGTTTGAGATCGTGCTGAACGTCGCTGCGCTGGGCATTATTGCCTCCTGGGCCTTTATCGTGGTGTGTCAGATGCGTCTGCGCAAAGCGATCAAAGAAGGAAAAGCGGCTGACGTCAGCTTCAAGCTGCCGGGCGCACCGGTAACCTCCTGGCTTACCCTGCTGTTCCTGCTGAGCGTGCTGGTGCTGATGGCCTTCGACTACCCGAACGGTACTTACACCATCGCCACAATTCCGCTGCTGGCGGTTCTGCTGATTGCTGGCTGGTTCGGCGTGCGTAAGCGCGTTCACGAGATCCACAGCACCGCGCCGCTTCATCACGACGATGAAAAGCACGACGCACCGCTGGTAGAAGAAACCTCGCGTTAATAAAAAAGCCGGATGGCGGCTTCGCCTTACCCGGCCTACATCTCATGGTTTTGTAGGCCCGGTAAGCGCAGCGCCACCGGGCAATTCCACCATCACAGCGCGATACGAATCACATCGTCAGGCTGGGTCGCTTCCTGCTGACGGGTTGATTTCTGTTTCACCGTCACGTACAGCGTTTTACCATCCGCAGACAGCGCCAGGCTGTTCGGGTAAACCGGGGTATCATAAGTTTTGGTCACTTTGTAGGTTTTGGCGTCAATCACACTCACCTTACCCGCCTCGCGGTGCGTCACATAGGCTTCGTTACGCGCCGGGTTAAACAGTACGGCCAGCGATGCTGGCGCGGCGATTTTCTGCATCACGCTGCCATCTTTCAGATTCACCACCAGCACTTCTGGCTGTTTTGAATCCGTCACAAACGCACGCTGGCCGGCAGTGTCCAGGCTCAGGTTCAGGTAGAAGTGCTCTTTTCCGTCATCCTGCACTTTTTTACGGCTGAGAATTTTGTTGGTTGCCGTATCAATGGTCACCAGCTCGCCGTCCGCATTGGTGGTATACAGGCGTTTTGCCTTCGCATCCAGCGCCAGCCCGGTGCTGAACGTGCCGGTGTTCGTGATGGTGTCCTTCAGCTTCAGCGTTGCGCCATCAACAACCCAGATCACGCTCTGCTTGCCGATGCCGGTAATGTACACCGTATTGGTCGTGTCATCGGCCACCAGCTGGCGCGGCTGAAGCGGCTTCACCGTGTCGCTACGCTTGCGATCGTCCAGCACCAGGCGCCCTTTCACCTCGCTCGTTTTGGCGTCAATCGCCGTCACGGCGCTGTTGACGGTGTTACCGAACCACAGCGTCTGGGTGGCGTTATCGATCGTGGCGCCAAACGGCTTGAGATCGTTATGAATCGCCTGCGTCACTTCCAGCGTGACCGGATCCAGACGATAGACCACGCCGCCCTTATCGGTTTTGCGGCTTTGTGACGTCGCAACCCACAGCGCGTTTTCCTGCTGGCTGACGGCCATTTCATACGCGCCCTTGCCGACCGCTTTGCGCAGCATCTCTTCAGCGGCATGAACCTGGAACGTACCGGCAAACAGTAAAGAGCCCAACAGCAGAGACCCACGCAGGCGCGGCGAGCACAGATGACGTAAAGACATAACAATTCCTTTTTAAATGAGGAGATTTACCGCTGACATCACTTCCGGTGGGCAAAGTCATCGCTTTGCCGCTATTTTAATGAGAATAGTAATCATTAATGAGTTGAATGTGGAGTATTTCTTTCCTTCAAAGCCTTACATTCACGAAATGTGCGGTTATAGTTTTCATAACATTTACAAAGGATTTAACATATATACACAGGTTCCAGTTGATTTGGTTCGAATTTTTCTTAACCGGTTTACTCCATGAAAATTATTACTGCCCGTAAGGCATCACTACCACTACTCTTCGTTCCCGTCATTTTTGGCCCGCTGAGTGCGATGGCCGCGGATGAACAGACCCTGATCGTCAGCGCCACGCCGCAAACCGTCTCCGAACTGGACACCCCTGCCGCAGTCAGCGTGGTGAGCGGCGAGGATATGCGACATGCCACACCGCGCATCAACCTTTCTGAAACCCTTGGGAGCGTACCAGGCCTGCAAATCCAGAACCGCCAGAACTATGCTCAGGATCTGCAACTTTCCGTTCGCGGATTCGGCGCGCGTTCAACCTTCGGCGTACGCGGGATCCGCATGTACGTGGACGGCATTCCGGCAACCATGCCCGACGGCCAGGGGCAGACGTCAAACATTGACCTCAACAGCATTGAGAGCGTCGACGTGCTGCGCGGCCCCTTCTCTGCCCTGTACGGCAATGCCTCCGGCGGCGTGATCAACATCAACACCCAGACCGGACAACAGCCAGCCACAATTGAAGCCAGCAGCTATTACGGCAGCTACGGCACCTGGCGTTACGGCATGAAGGCCACCGGTGCGGTGGGCGACGGGACTCAGGCGGGGGATGTGGACTATGCGGTATCCACCACCCGTTTCACCAACCATGGCTATCGTGACCACAGCGGCGCACGGAAAAACCTCGCCAATGCGAAGCTGGGCGTGCGCATTGATGATGTCAGCAAGCTAACGCTGATTTTTAACAGCGTGGACATGAAAGCCAACGATCCGGGCGGACTGAGCTATCAGGAATGGCAGAACAACCCGCGTCAGTCACCCCGTGGCGATCAGTACAACACGCGGAAAACCATTAAGCAGACCCAGGCCGGGCTCCGCTATGACCGTCAGCTGAGCGAACAGGACGACCTCAGCGTGATGATGTATGCCGGTGAGCGTGAAATGACCCAGTACCAGTCCATTCCGGCGTCCACTCAGCGTGACAATCCTGCCCATTCGGGCGGCGTAATTGATATGCAGCGCCACTATCAGGGTATTGATACCCGCTGGACCCACCGCGGCGAGCTGCTGGTGCCGGTAACGTTTACCACCGGCCTGAACTACGAAAATATGAGTGAAAATCGTCGCGGGTATGAAAACTTCGTGATGAACAACGGCGTGCCGGATTATGGCGTGAAGGGTAACAAACGCCGTGACGAACGTAACCTGATGTGGAACCTTGATCCCTACCTGCAAACCCAGTGGCAGCTCACGCAAAAGCTGTCCGTTGAGGCGGGCGTGCGTTACAGCTCCGTCTGGTTTGACTCCAACGATCATTACATTACCCCGCAAAACGGTGATGACAGCGGTGACGCCAGCTACCATAAATGGCTCCCGGCAGGTGCGGTGAAATACGCCGTGACCGACGCCTGGAACCTGTATGCCGCGGCGGGACGGGGATTCGAGACCCCGACCATCAACGAACTCTCCTACCGTCCTGATGGCAAAGGCGGCCTCAATATTAACCTGCAACCGTCAACCAACAACACCTATGAGATTGGCAGCAAAACCCGTATCGGCAATGGCATCCTGACGGCGGCGCTGTTTCGCACGGATACCGACAACGAGATTGTGGTGGACGAAAACAAAGATGGTCGCACGACCTATAAAAATGCGGGGAAAACGCGCCGTCAGGGTGTGGAAATTGCGCTCGACCAGCAGTTTGCCGAGAACTGGAAGCTGAAAATGGCGTGGACCTATCTCGATGCGACCTACCGTACCAACGTCTGTAGCAATGCAGACTGTAGCGGCAACCGGATGCCGGGTATCGCCCGTAACATGGGGTATGCGTCGTTTGGCTGGGAGCCTGAGGAAGGCTGGTACGCGGGGGCAGATGCCCGCTACATGAGCGACGTGATGGCAAACGACACCAATACCGCCAAAGCGCCCTCTTATACCGTGGTCGGTCTGAATACCGGGTATAAACTCAATTACGGCAAATGGGGAATGGACATCTTTGGTCGCGTCGATAACCTCTTTGATAAAGAGTACGTCGGTTCAGAGATAGTTAACGCTGGCTACAATCGCTATTACGAACCCGCCCCTGGCCGTAACTATGGCGTGGGCCTGTCAGTCTCTTATCGCTTTGAGTAAAACATTCTCCGGCAGCGCACGTTGCCGGTAAAAAATAACATCATTCCCGGTAGCCTTAAGCGCCGGGAATATACTCAGGGAAGTTTAAAACGAATAAAAAAATAAGTGCGCCAGTGCGATCCTTAACTGTAGTATTGCCGTTGCAGGAGGATATTGGCTTCATCAATGGCGCGGTCGATCGCTTCCCGACTGGCCGTCACGTCCCTTTGCTCAAGCGCAGAAAGCAGATCGGCATAATGATAGGTCGTTGCAGGGATATCTTTCATCTCTTCGTGCAGGTAGTTGATACACGGACCAATCCGTACCCAAAGCTGCTCAATCAGCGAGTTCAGGGTCGGCATTTCGGCATACTGATAGAGCGTAAACCGGAACACGCGGTTGGCATGGATCGCCTTCTGCACGTCACCCTGATGCATGGCGGTGCTGAAGTTATCTGACAGCGCGCGTAATGTATCCAGTTTGGTTTCGGTCATATTCTGACACGCCGCCGCAACGGCCATTGGCTCAAGCTGTTTTCGGATGGCGTTAATTTCGTTATAACGCTCCAGCGTAACCTCCGGCACTAAAAACGCCTGAGCAGGCGTGGCCTGTAATGCGCCTGCCGACACCAGGCGCAGCAGGGCTTCGCGCACCGGTGTAATGCTGGTGCCTAATTTATCGGCAATCTCTTTCGTGATGAGTCGAGCCCCAGGTTTTAATGAGCCCGTAATTAACGCCCCCTTTAAACTGTTCTCAACTTGCATCGTCAGACTGATTCTTTGTGCTTTTTCCAGATTTTCCAAATCAAGCATGTTTAATTCCCGTAGCCAAAACAAAATGCCATTTTCAGCGACTGTTTAAAAAAACATCGCCGGTTTGATATATCCTGTATCGTCATGCCTGGTATGAAGGGCGCGCGTTAAAATAAAATTTGTTCAGTTAATATTACGTTTACCACTACTGGCTCAGCTGGGCCGATGGCGCGCAATGCTTATGGATTAATTAAAGACAATATATCGTATCTTCACAAATAATTATGGCGGACTTTGCCCGCCATAACCGATGCTCTGTTTAGTCCGCCGCCACGCGGATCACGACCTTGCCGAAGTTTTTCCCTTCCAGCAGCCCAATCAGCGCCTCTGGCGCCGCGTCCAGCCCTTCGGTGACCTGCTCGCGATAGTGAATTTTGCCTTCCTGCACCCAGCGACCCATTTCCTGCTGGAACTCGTCGATACGATGACCATAGTCCTGAGCGATGATAAAGCCCTGCATGCGGATGCGTTTTTTCAGGATGGTCCCCATCAGTAGCGGCAAGCGATCCGGACCCTCCGGCAGGTTGGTCGCGTTGTAGCCGCTGACCAGTCCGCAAACCGGGACGCGCGCGGAGGTATTTAGGAGCGGCAGCACGGCGTCAAAGACTTTACCGCCGACGTTTTCATAATACACGTCAATGCCCTGCGGGCAGGCTTTCGCCAGCTGTTCGGCAAAATCATCCGCATGGTGATCCAGACAGGCGTCGAAACCGAGCACGTCGACCGCATGACGGCATTTCTCCTCCCCGCCAGCCACGCCGATGACCCGGCACCCTTTGATTTTACCGATCTGCCCCACCGTTGCGCCGACCGGCCCCGTGGCTGCGGCCACGACAAGCGTTTCCCCCGCCTGAGGCTGGCCGATATCAAGCAGCCCCATATACGCGGTAAAGCCCGGCATCCCCAGCACGCCGAGTGCCCATGAAGGGTGCGACGGGTTTTCGCCCAGCCTGACCAGCCCTTTCCCGTCGGAAAGTTCATACTCCTGCCAGCCGCTGTAGCCCAGAACCCACTCGCCCTCTTTATAATCCGGATGGCGGGAGGTCTCGACGCGGCTTACCGTGCCGCCCACCATCACCGCGCCAATCTCGACAGGAGGTGAATAGGACGGCGCATCGCTCATACGGCCCCGCATGTACGGATCAAGCGAGAGCCATACGGTGCGTAATAACACCTGCCCCTCTGCGGGCGTGGGGATCGGCTGCTCTTCCAGGCGGAAATTTTCGGCAACCGGTGCGCCGTGTGGACGAGAAGCCAGTACCCAGCGTCGGTTTTGCGTAGTTGATTGACTCATTCATCGCTCCTTAGTGCTGAAAATGTCATTCAAGTCTGGCACGTTATCCTGCGGATCGCCTTTGCATTATGAGCCGGACTGATTAAGCCGCACGACCAGATACAGGCACGATTCATCCGTTTCGTTGATAAACCGGCAGTCGTTCGGCGGCCCGAGTTCCAGACAATCTCCGGCCTTCATTTCATGGCGGGTATCCCCCTCCAGAAAGACCAGTTCACCTGCCTGCAACCAGATCAGCTGTCGCGCCAGCGCATAAGAGGAGGCGGGCATCGGCACATCGCTGCCTGCGGGCAGTTCCACCTGGACGAGGTCGATAGGCATATCGCTGCGCGGCGACACATGGCGACGCAAATAGTGGCTTTGCGGATCGCGCCAGACGGGCTGGTTCGCCAGACGTAACAGTTTGCCCTCCTGCATTTCCGCGCGCGCAATGAGCGTAGACATGCTAATACCGAAGGCACCGGATAACCGGGCAAGCAGCGTCGCCGTTGGGCTACTGTCACCCCGCTCAATCTTATGGATCATGGCGCGTGAGATACCTGCCCGTTCGGCCAGTTCGCTTAATGACCAGCCCCGCGACTCGCGTTCAAGGCGTATACGGGCGCTAATGCGTTGATTCATATTGTCTGTCATTGTGTTCATGACGTCATACTATAGTGTACGGATGGTTTTTCGGGGCAGTTTTGTGACAAAAAATAGGGATTTTGTCGTAGCGATGCAATACAAGAACTGTGTAATATTGTGAGTAAATCGTACTACTATAGTGAACAACACAGCCAGAGGTTAACCATGATTGTTCGTCATGCCTGTAAAGAAGATTGTGCCGCTATCGGTGAAATTTATAACCATGCGGTGCTGCACACCGCCGCCATCTGGAACGATACAACTGTCGACACCGATAACCGTATTGCATGGTTTGAGGCGCGTACGCTGTTGGGTTATCCGGTGCTGGTCAGTGAAGAAGAAGGTGTTGTGACGGGATACGCCTCATTTGGCGACTGGCGAGCGTTCGACGGTTTTCGCCATACGGTGGAGCACTCGGTTTACGTTCATCCCGATCACCAGGGCAAAGGCATTGGTCGACTGCTAATGACGGAATTAATCAAGGAAGCCCGCCAGATTGGTAAACATGTGATGGTTGCCGGTATTGAGGCGCAGAATCGGGCGTCGATTCATCTGCATGAAACCCTGGGCTTTATTACCACCGGAAATATGCCGCAGGTGGGAACCAAATTCGGTCGCTGGCTGGATTTAACCTTTATGCAACTCCAGCTCGATGAGCGCAGCGATCCGGATGCTCTGCCATGAATCAATCGTTGACGTTAGCGTTTCTGGTGGCCGCCGGGATTGGGCTGGTGGTGCAAAACACCCTGATGGTGCGCATTACGCAATCCTCTTCCACCATTCTTATCGCCATGCTGCTGAACTCGCTGGTGGGGATTGTGCTGTTTGTCAGCATTTTGCTGGTGAAAAATGGCCTGGCGGGGTTTAGCGAACTGGCATCAACGGTGCGCTGGTGGACATTAGTCCCCGGCCTGCTGGGGTCATTTTTTGTCTTTGCCAGTATTAGCGGGTATCAGAATGTGGGCGCGGCAACGACCATTGCCGTGCTGGTGGCAAGCCAGCTGATTGGCGGCCTGGTGATGGACATCCTCAAGAGCAACGGCGTCCCCCTGCGCGCGCTGGTTGGCCCGGTCTGCGGCGCAGTGATGCTGGTGGTCGGCGCCTGGCTGGTGGCACGGCGCCAGTTTTAACCCTTACAGAATAGTCCCACCCTGCGTGAGATGGGCATGGCGCGCCTCCGCCTCTTCTTTATGCTGCTTACCATGATGCGCAATCGCGGTACGCAGGCGCTGCTGCTGGGTATAGCGATCTTCACGACTGAGGTCTGCATCATCGCTTAATTCGATCAGCAGTTCGTTCATGTGGGTAATTACGCTCTCTTCGATGGCAGCATCGACGCGGGCGATAACATCGTTTAAATGTGACATTGTCACTCCTTTTCACGTGCCTGGCGGCGCTATGCTTACCGGGCCTACGGGTGGTAACTGTAGGCCGGGAAAGGTGTAGCCGCCGCCCGGCAAGAATACGATCAGTTCAGCTTCGCTTTCGAGAAGTCACTGCCCATCAGACTCACGCTGTACCCGGTCACATTGCTGCGGGTCGCGTAGAACGTTTTGCCGTTAGCTAACGCAATCCACGGCGCCTGCTGGTAGAAAATCTCCTGTGCCTGGCCATACAGCTTCGCACGTTCGTCCGGTTGCTGGTCAGTTTGGCCTTTTGCACCAGTTCATCATACCCCTTATCACACCAGCGCGCGGCGTTAGATCCGGTTTTGATGCTGTTACAACCCAGCAGCACATCGGCGAAGTTGTCCGGATCGCCGTTATCAGACATCCAGCCGAACAGCGCGGAATCATGCTCGCCTTTACGCATGCCGGAGAGATATTCCCCCCACTCGTAAGAGACGATTTTCGCCTTAACGCCCACTTTCGCCCAGTCAGCCTGGATCATCTCCGCAATGCGTCGCGAGTTCGGGTTGTACGGACGCTGAACCGGCATGGACCAGAGGGTCACTTCCGCGCCCTTCTCCAGACCCGCCTGCTTCAGCAGCGCTTTCGCTTTTTCCGGATCGTAGCCGTAATCCTTCAGGTCTTTATTAAAGCCGAGCATGTTCGGCGGGATCGGCGATTTAGCGACCGTACCAGACCCCATAAAGACCGCGTTCACAATGGCCTTTTTGTCAGTCGCGTAATTCAGCGCCTGGCGCACCAGCACGTTATCAAACGGTTTTTTCTCCGTGTTAAACGCCAGGTACCCCACGTTCAGCGCATCCACCGAGTGCAGGGTCAGGTCTTTGTTTTTCTTGATCGCTTCAAACTGCACTGGCGACGGCGCAGGAATGATCTGACACTCGTTCGTTTGCAGCTTCGCCAGACGCGTCTCAACGTTTGGCGTGATGGAGAAGATCAGGTGTTTGGTCGGCACCTCACCGTCCCAGTAGTTCGGATTGGCGACGTAGCGGATCAGCGAATCCACCTTGTACTGCTGAAGCACATAGGGTCCGGTGCCGATTGGCCAGGTGTCCACATTTTCAGGTGTCCCCTTTTTCAGCATCGCGTCCGCGTACTCGGCAGAGAGGATCGAGGCGAAGTCCATTCCCCAGTCGGCCAGGAACGCCGCGTTGGGTTCGCTCAGCGTGAACTGAACGTGATAATCGTCGATTTTTTTCACATCCTGAATGAGCTTGTCGAGGCCCACGTCATTAAAGTATTCGTAATTGCCCTGGGAAACATTGTGATAGGGATGCTTAGGGTCTTTCTGACGCATAACGGAGAAAGTAACGTCATCAGCGTTAAAATCACGGGTCGGTTTGAAGTATTTATTGCTGTTGAATTTCACCCCTTTACGCAGGGTAAACGTGTATGTTTTGCCGTCTGGCGAAATGGTCCACGACTCGGCCAGAGAAGGCACCGGCGTGTTTTTTACCGGGTCGAAGTTAATCAGACGGTTATACAGCGTTTGCGAGCTGGCGACAAACGAGGGGCCAGAGCTGGCGATCTGCGGGTTAAACGACTCCGGCGATGCCTCGGAGCAGTAGATAATGGTGTCTTTGTTTGCCGCCCATGCGGCGCTTGCCGGTAGCAGCGCGCTCAGCGCGAGGGCGAGCACGGTTTTCCCTGTAGACATGGTTATTACCCTTTCGGTTTTATTATAGTGAACAGTAATAACAGCACAGACGTTTTGGCCTGACAAATAACGAATCACTATCAGGTTATTCTAAAGCCGTACATTCGCTGGTTTTAGCATCACCCCGCAGAAACCGATTTGCCTTAAGGTTCATTATTCGTCAAGCACAACCGTCACGATCAATGCCGCAAGAAATCATCCCTTTTGTCGTCTCCTCCGCCGTTTGCTTGCTTACCTGTTTCGTTACATTAATGGCGTGAAGAAGTCTACAGGACCAAATCGTGGCAAAAACACTTTTACGCAGCGGTAATCTGGATGATTTTCAGGCCGTTGGCGGCGGCGGACAGGCCGTTTTTGAATCAGCGCTGCAAATCCGCGAAGCGCTTCGGTTGCGCAAACAGCAGGCTATCGTCGATTGCCTGGCCATTCCTCAGGTCAACGACGGCGGCGATCGCGTTGACTGGTACTCCCCGGTTGAGGGAACCGTCTCCAGCTGGAAGGCGGCGGATGAAGATGATCGTTATCGCGCCCTGCGCTATCTGGAAAACACGCTCGCCAGCGTGGAGTCGCTGAGTAAAAAATGCCTTCAGTCACCGAAAACGGCGCAGCAACTGTTTGGCTCTCTGCTCTCAAAAGCCTTTCAGTATCCCGGTGAAAACTTTGTTTTCCTGGTGGATGGCAAGCCGGTGATCTGCTTCTGGGGTTTCGTCAACCTTAACGAAAACGCGCGCGACGACGTGCTGGACTGCCTGCGCGAATCGTTGGTCCCTGAACCTGAGCCAGTGGTGATTAACGAGCCTGAACCTGAACCGGAGTCAGAACCGGCCCCGGTGGTGACTTTTGCGCAGGCCGACGCGCCGCTTATCACGCCTGTGACTACCGTCCGTATCACCGACGATGAACTGTATAAGCCAGAGCCGGTGCGCATAAACGCCGCGCCGCCAGAGCCCGCACCGGCGGCCATACAGAAAAAACGTCGCTCCCCCCTGTGGTTGCTGCCGGTTGCCGCCGTCATTATTGCAGCCATCGCCACCCCGCTGCTCTGGCCAAAACAGGCCCCGATCGCAGCGCCTGTTGCCACACCAGCGCGAGCGCCTGTCGCCATTGCTCCGGCCCCCATAAAGTCGGTTGAGCCGCTTGAGCTGAAACTCCCGCTGCACCAGGCCGAAGTGGTAGAGCCGAAGGTGAAAACGCCTGCCCCGGCAGCCGAACCGGTGGTCATTACCGCGATACCGAAAGATGCGATGGTGATGGAGGCAAACCAGGTCAAAGCGGGGTTAACGCGCTTCCTGAACGGCACCTGGCGCGCTTTTCTCGATGTGCAGGATCCGCTCACCGGCAAACCGCCGTCGCTGCGCTACCAGATCCAGAACAATAAAGGTTTCGCCCGGGTCGTGCATGGCGACAACATTGTCTGCCGGGTAGACGTCTTTTCCGGATTACACAGCAACGGCGAGCTGTTGATCAAAACGCGCGGAAACGCGCGTTGCACCGACGGTTCACGCTATCCGATGCCGGAAGTGACCTGTAAGGCGGGTGCCAGCGACGTGGCGGAATGCACCGCACGTTACGATGCCAGCACCGTCGTTCCTCTGACGTTCAAGAAAGCAGGTGTCTGATCCTATGCTGGTTAATCTTTGCGACTATAAACAGAGCGTGACGCTGATTGCTAACAGCGGCGTGCAGTTTCTCGATTTTGGCCTGACTCCGCAGGACACCGCCAGCAACGGGCGTTTCGTGCGTAAAACGGCAAATGGCCCGCTGCTGCGCCTGGATTTTGACCTGGTTAACGGCCGGTACACGCTGCCTGCCACCGATGGCGGGCAGCCGGAAGTGGTCAAGCCTGAAAGCACCATTCCACTGCATGACTCCCTGACTGTGCTGGACGGCGTCTGGCTGCCGCTCCCTTTCCTGCGCTTTAACCCGCCGCGGACGTTTGTTGAAGGCCCGGATAACTGGGCGCGCGTCCAGGTACGAAAGCTTTCCACCCCCGACGCGGCTGGCAATACGCACCGGGTCACCGTCGCGCTCGACAGCCAGATTGCAGAGCATGCGACGTCTGCCCTGTCGCCGGTTGAAAACGATATCCTGAACGGCACGCGTTTCGCGCTCGCCTGGCGCGACAGTGAGGTTGAAAGTTTCCTCGACCAGACCTGGATTGACGGCTGGCTGCGCGAAGCCTTCACGCAGTTTGCTGACGGGGTTGAAAAACGCTCCGAGCGCGAGCTGCATCAGGCCATGCGCAGCTTTGAATATCAGGCGCACTGGCTCAACCTGCTCTCCATGCTCGGTGAACAACTCACCGTGCCGGAAGTAAAGTTTGTCACCCATACCCTGAGCACCCCTGCCATTCCTGTCGATCTGATCCTTGACGTAGGCAACACCCATACCTGCGGCGTGATTATTGAAGATCATGGTGATGCCAACGACGGCCTGCGCCAGACGGCTGAACTTCAGGTACGATCGCTGAGTGAGCCGCAGTTCCTGAATGAACCGCTGTTTACCAGCCGTCTTGAATTTTCCGAAGCGCGTTTTGGCAAGCAGCACTTCTCGGTGGAAAGCGGCCGGGAGGATGCATTCGTCTGGCCGTCGATTGTCCGCGTGGGTGATGAAGCGCGTAAGCTGGCGATGCAGCGTCTGGGCACGGAAGGCAACAGCGGCATCTCCAGCCCGCGTCGCTATCTGTGGGACGAGACGCCGGTGGTGCAGGACTGGCGCTTTAGCCAGATGAACAGCAAAACTCAGCGCGAACCGCTGGCAACCGCGTTTCCGCTGATGAACCTGATGAACGACGACGGGGAACCGCTCTTTACGCTGCCGCAGGATGAACGCCTGCCGGTATTCTCTCCGCAGTACAGCCGCAGCACCCTGATGACGCACATGCTCTGCGAGCTGCTGGCTCAGGCGCTTGGCCAGATTAACAGCGTGGCCACCCGCCTGCGGCTCGGCTTCCCGGCCTCTCCCCGCCAGCTGCGGACGCTGATCCTCACCCTGCCTTCGGCGATGCCGAAACAGGAGCGCGAGATTTTCCGTCGCCGCATGTTCGAAGCCATCGCCATCGTCTGGAAAGCGATGGGCTGGCACCCGCAGGATGAAGACTTTGCCAGCCGCAAGCAGCAGGAAAAAAGCGTGGTGCCGGTTCCTGAGATCCAGATGGAGTGGGACGAGGCCAGCTGCGGCCAGCTGGTGTGGCTGTATAACGAAGCCATTTCCCATTTCGGCGGCCAGACCGAGGCCTTTTTCGCCTCCCTCGCCCGTCCGGATCGCGCGCCTGAGCCTGGCGTCCAGCCGGGGCGTGCGCTGCGCGTGGCCTCGATTGATATCGGCGGCGGCACGACGGATATGGCTATCACGCACTATCAGTTAGATGATGGTTCCGGCAATAACGTCAAAATCACCCCGCAGCTGCTGTTCCGCGAAGGGTTTAAGGTCGCTGGCGATGATACGCTGCTGGACGTGATCCAGCGCTACGTTCTGCCCGCCCTGCAAACCCAGCTTCAGAAATCCGGCATAGCCGATGCTTCCCAGCTGATGGCATCCCTGTTCGGCGACTCCGGGCGGATCGATACCCAGGCGGTCCTGCGCCAGCAGACGGCGCTTCAGCTCTTTATGCCGATCGGTCACGCGATCCTGGCGGCGTGGGAATCGAGCGATGTTGACGATCCGCTGGCCGGGCTGCACGCCACCTTTGGCGATCTGCTTGCGCAAAAACCGACGCGCAACGTGATGAATTATCTCCAGCAGGCGTTCGATCATGCTTTGCCTGCTGGCTCAGAACACTTTGATCTGTTCAGCGTACCGCTGCACGTCAGTTTCCGGGAGATGCGGGACGCGATGCTGGCGGGTCAGTTCACGCTGGCCGCTCCGCTTCATGCGGTATGTGAGGCGATCTCTCACTACAGCTGCGATATTCTGCTGATCACCGGACGGCCAGGCTGTCTGCCGGGCGTTCAGGCCCTGATTCGCCACCTGCAACCGGTGCCCGTCAACCGCATCGTCTGGCTGGATAAATACCAGGTTCATGAATGGTATCCGTTCAGCCAGCAGGGACGGATCGGCAACCCGAAATCCACCGCTGCGGTGGGAGCGATGCTTTGTAGCCTGGCGCTGGATCTTCGTCTGCCGCGCTTTAACTTTAAAGCAGCGGATATTGGCGCGTACTCTACGGTGCGCTATCTGGGCGTGCTGGATAACACGATCAATACCCTGCGGGACGAGAACGTCTGGTATCATGATATCGACCTCGATAAACCCGGCGCGAAACTGGACGCCCGTCTGCACTTCCCGCTGCGCGGCAACGTTACGCTCGGCTTCCGGCAGCTGGCCAATGCCCGCTGGCCCGCGACGCCGCTCTATACCCTGAGCATCAACTCAGCCGAACTGGCGAAAGCCATTGCGGGCGACGGCGTACTGAACGTGCGCCTGAAGCTGCGTGGCGGCACTAAGCAGGAAGGCCCGGAATCTTTCGAGCTGAGTGATGCCTGGCTACAGGACGGCACGCCCGTGCCGCCGGATGCCCTGACCTTTAAACTGAATACTCTGGCCGATCGCCGACACAGCGGCAGCCACTACTGGATCGACAGCGGGAGCGTATACCTCAAATGACTGCGACGACTGCCACCACTCAGGCCTTAATCGGGTGGATCAACGAGACGCGACAGCACGCCCCGATGCTGGATAACGAAGCCGACGCCCTGCTTGCCCGCCTTAACGCAGTAAGCGCGCGTGAAGAGGCGCTCGATCGCGCCCTTGTCAGCCAGGGCAGCATCGGCTTATACGGCCACTCGCAGGCCGCAAAAGCGCACCTGCTGGCTGCCCTGTGCGGCAGCGGCGACGAACGGCTGAACGTTACGCCGGGTCAACGCACGTTTGATTACTTCTCGCATATTAACCCCGGGCATGCACCGACCAACATGGCCGTGCGTTTCAGCAGAGCGTCCCGCGAGGTCGCAGACGACGCGTTTCCCCTGCGCCTGCGCCTTGTAACGGAGGCCGAGCTGGTGCAGCTGTTTATCGCGCGCACCACGCTGGATCCGCAGATCCGCGCGGTGGATAAATCGGTAATTGAAGCCCGGCTTGAGAAGTGGCGGGCGCTGCGTCAACCGCAGAGCGTGCCGGGAATGACGGCGCGGGAAGTCGCGACCATTGCCCGGTTCTGGCAAAGCGTAGTACCCGGCGCTAAGCAGCATATTGATGATGCCCTGTGGCATCAGTTTGCCCTGCTGGTTCCGTCGCTTGATCTCAGCACCCGCGCCAGCGTCTGGTCTCTGCTGTGGGGTGAGCAGCAGGAGTTAACCCAGCAGTGGCTTAAATTCGCCCAGGTGCTGCATCAAACCAGCCATGCCAGCGCGCTTGCGGCGCCGTTGAGTCTGCTGGTGGACAGCTTTGGTCTGCCGTGTGAAGGTTTCCTTACTCACGGGGCGTTTACCGTGCCGGAAGCACAGGAAACACTGCTTCATCCGGTAAAAAACGGCGAGCTGCTTAACGCCATTAGCCTGCCCGTCGATGTACTGACATCTCTGACCCGAGAAGTGGTGCTGCCCGTTGAGAACTGCGTACTGGATAACGTTGACGTCATTGATATCCCTGCCATTTCTGAGGAAAACACGCCGCTGATGATGCAGGCAAAATGCCTGTGGTTGCTGGAACATTATCGTCAGCACATTCAGCCGGATGTCCTGGTTATCTGCAATGCCACGGCGCACCACCAGCAGACCGCGAAAACGGCCAGGCTCCTGCAAAACTGGGTCAAAGAGACGCAGCCGGTTGAAGAATCCGCGTTGCCAGGGCTGGTCTGGGCCATTACCCCTCATGATGCGCGGTTTACCACAAAGCAGAATCTGGACGAAGCGGTGCAGCAATTGCTGGGCCAGCCGGGTCTGCGCTGGGGCACGCTTCAGGCGCTCGATACCCACAGCATGCAGCGGGTGATTGAGTGGCTGTCGCAGGCTACCCTGCCAGCACAGCGCCAGAAGCGTCTCCGCGCGCTGAAAAGGCTGTTACAAGAGTCTCTGTCGACGCTGATGCGCCCATATGTCGCGCCTCTTACTCAGGAGCCAGGCGCAGGGCGGGCAATGGCCGAAAAAATGGTCCGAACGCTGCAAGGCAGTGCCGCTCGTCATGGTGAACTGCTTGAGGGACTTCTTCCGCCGTTAAACGCGTTTGAGACGCTGCTGACCGTTCACCAGCCTCGTGAGGAACAGGTCAACGGCCTGTTTAACGATGTTATCGATCTGTTTGCGGAAGAGACGCAGGAAAATCCAGGCGCGTTGCAGACCAAAGACAAGGCGCGGCTGGCCCATAACGTGTGGGTTAACCATCTTCGTCAGTGGAGTCGCAACGACGCGGCGGCTGCCCGTCTGGGCCTGGACGCAGAGGTACTACAGCAGATTGCGGATGTTCTGATCGTTACCAGCTACCGGCTGGATCTGCCGCTGCAACTGCAACGCATTGCAGAAAAAGATAAAAGCAGTGCCGCGCAGTTGCATGCCGCGACAGGCAATTTCATTAGCTGGCTTGGCTATGAACTGACGCCCGTCGCTGAACGGCCTGCAAGCCGGATCCGCAAAGGTCAGCCAATTTTTGTGACGCCCGTTGTGAGCAGCGCTTCACCCCGTCTTACCCGGCTTGGCGAGCAGCCTGTCCATGCGGCAACAGCCTATGTTTATGACTGGCTGGTTGCGCTCTACACCCGCGCGATTGAGAACGTGGATTATCAGTGCCCGTATGACGTTCAGCCTGCTGCGCGGAAAGCCTTGTCTGCCTTGCTGTCTTAATCATTGCAGCCCGCAGCAATGCGGGCTACCCCTTCATGAGCCGTTTATGAAGCCAGATAAAGTCTGAGCCAACGCTGACGGGTTTTCCCAGGACATTGAATGGCCCGCATCAGGGATAATTTTTACAGCAACGCCGTTTTGTTGCAGACGATTAAAATCGTCATCAGGCAGGGAGCGCTCACCAAAGACTAACATTACCGGGCAGCGCAATGACAAGAACAGGTGTTCCCAGTCAGGTTTAACGCCCTCGACCAGGCTTGTTGCGCCGCGCCAGACGGCCCGGGGAGCATTGCTTTGAAGGCTTCCAGCCCACGGCGACGTTTCCGCCCGAAGCATGTCATCATAGCCCTGAGCCAGAAAATGTTGTTCCGTTTGGGCCGCAATTGCTCGGCTGAACATCCCGCCACCCGCATGAAAATTGGGTTCAGACACTATCAGGCCCTTAACGCGCGACGTTAACAGTGCTGCCGTTTCGATCGCGATACTCCCCCCCATGCTATGACCATACAGCCAGAGACTATCCAGGCCGAGATGGTTTAACAGTTCAACCACCACCTGCGCCTGTTCGCTCGTGCGATAACGGTAGTTGTCAGGTTTGTCACTGTAACCGCTACCGGGAAGATCGATCAGAATGGCTCTGCGCCCCCCGAAACGGGTATCACAGACAATACGAGGATATTCATACGACGATGCACAGCCCAACCCGTGGATAAACACAACCGGGTCACCGAAACCGGGAAGATCCTGCCAGCGCACAGTGCAGCCTGCATGCTGCGAATAGAAACTGTTCATAAGCACTCCATGTAGGACAGACTGTATATTTATACAGCCTGAATGTATGGAATGCTATGTCTGGATGCCGATTCTGGAAGCGTGCTTCAGAAAAGAGAGATCAACAGGGCAACAGGAAAGCTCATCGGCCAGGTGGAACCCACCAGGAATGCGCTCAACAGGCGAATACGTTTACGATCTTTAGACAGGAACCAGGTGATTAATGCGCAGATGGAGGCCATGATTGCGTAGAACACCAACATCTTTTGATACAACGTCATTCTGTTTACCTGAGCCGAAAAATAACCGCACGCAATATGCGTCATATGTTGACACAGATCAAGTTTTTTCGTTACATCATAACCACTTAAATACTAAGGATAATAACAACTGAGTATCTTGTGTAACAACGCCGGGTAAAGCAAAACGGTTATTATTGATAAGGTGCATATTAAATGCACTTTTTGATAAATCCATCCCCGCAGAAAGCAGTTTAATAACAGCAGGCTTTTAAGGGAGGAAACATGCTACGCATTCCGCAGAGTTGCATTCACACCCGTTCCACGCCTTTCTGGAACAAAGAAACGGCCCCCGCCGGCATTTTTAAACGTCACCTGGATACGGGCACGCGTCCGGGCGTTTACCCTCGCCTGTCGGTGATGCGTGGCGCAGTGCGTTATCTGGGCTATGCTGATGAATTCACACCTGAGCCTGACAGCGAGCTCGTCATTGAAGCGGGTCGTTTCGGCGTTTTCCCGCCAGAGAGATGGCACCACATTGAGGTGATGACCGACGACACCCTGTTCAATATTGAATTCTTTGTTGAACCTGAGGTGCTTAAATCCCTTTAAGCACCCGCCAACATGAAGGAAACTATGATGTTACGTATTCCTGAAAACTTTGTTCATACCCGCTCGACGCCGTTCTGGAATAAAGAGACCGCCCCAAAAGCGCTTTTTACCCATCACAACACCAAAGCCGGCGTGTACGGTCGGTTGTCCGTCATGCAGGGTGCGGTGCGTTACTTTGGCTTTGCCGATGGCGACGCCACCGAGCCCGATCTGGAAGTGGTTATTGAGGCCGGTTCTTTTGGCATCTCCCCACCGCAAAAATGGCACCGCATTGAGCTACTGACCGACGACACCTATTTTAATATCGACTTTTTCGCGGATCCTGCCGTCACGCTCAGCGGTGCGGGCATCGGTAAAGTGGTCAACACGCATAAGGAGTAAATAATGGGTAAGGCTACCTATACCGTGACCGTCACCAACAACAGCAACGGCGTGTCGGTGGATTATGAGACAGAAGCGCCAATGGAGCTGTTGATCCCGGACGTCGCGGCAGATGTCGTGAAGGATCTGGTGAACACCGTTCGCGCCTACGATACGGAAAATGAACACGAGGTCTGTGGCTGGTAAGCTGAATCGCCCGGCACTGCGCCGGGCATGTGAGTTTAGTGTTTGATCATTACATGCCGGACTACCGTGTAATCCTCAAGTCCGTAGACCGACATATCTTTGCCATAACCGGATAACTTCATCCCGCCGTGCGGCATTTCGCTTACCAGCATAAAATGGGTATTGACCCAGGTGCAGCCATACTGCAACCGCGCGCTGAGTCGATGGGCGCGTCCGACGTCTTTTGTCCAGACGGACGAGGCCAGGCCGTATTGCGAATCGTTGGCCCAGTTTAGCACCTGCGCTTCATTCTCAAATTCTGTCACGCTGACTACCGGGCCAAACACTTCGCGCTGGACGATCGCATCTTCATGCTTCGCCCCGGCCAGCAGCGTTGGCTGGAAGTAATATCCTGCCCCCTCTTTTTTACTGCCACCGGTGACGACGCGGATATGTCCTAGGGCTTTGGCTTCATCCACGGCAGCACAAACGCGGGAAAGATGCGCTGCGGAGCTGAGCGGGCCCAGCTCCGTTGACGCATCGTCCGGCGCGCCCATTTTCAGGCTGGCAACGGCTGCGCCCAGCTTTTCGACCAGCGCGGGGTAAATCCCCTTCTGGGCATAGATACGACAGGCTGCGGTACAATCCTGACCAGCATTGTAGAAACCAAACGTACGCACGCCTTCAACCACGGCATCCAAATCTGCATCGTCAAAGACAATGACCGGGGCTTTTCCGCCCAATTCCATATGGGTACGTTTCACTGAAGATGCGGTATGCCCGATAATATGTTCTCCGGTGGCAATAGAGCCAGTGAGAGAAACCATACGGACTTTTTCGTGACCGGTCAGCGGATCTCCTACGGTTTTTCCGCGACCAAACAGCACGTTCAGCACACCTGGCGGGAAGATATCTTTCGCCAGTTCCGCCAGCTTCAGCGCCGTCAACGGGGTGATTTCAGACGGCTTGATGACGACACAGTTTCCCGCCGCCAGCGCGGGTGCCAGCTTCCACGCCGCCATCATCAGAGGATAGTTCCAGGGGGCAATAGAGGCGACAACGCCAACCGGGTCGCGGCGGATCATCGAGGTATGTCCTTCGAGGTATTCTCCGGCAGCCAGCCCGTTCAGGCAGCGGGCTGCCCCGGCAAAGAAGCGAAACACATCGACCACGGACGGGATCTCGTCCCCCTGGACACAGTGCAGCGGTTTCCCGCAGTTAAGGGACTCCAGTTTTGCGAACGCGTCAGCGTTGGCTTCTATCACATCAGCCAGTTTCAACAGACATTCGGCGCGCGTTTTCGGCGTCGTTTGCCCCCACTCTGTGAACGCGCGATCGGCAGCATGGACGGCAGCGTCCACCTGTGCTGCCGACGCTTCAGCCATCTCCAGCAGCACTTCACCCGTGGCAGGATTATAAACCGCCTGCTTCTCACCTTCGCCGGTCACCAGTTCACCATTAATCAGCAATTGATTTTGCATAGCATCGTCCTGTTGAAATCGACATTGTTTTCGCTGTCAGCACACGTTCTGGCGGGCAGAAACGTGACAACGTCACGTTACCAATCCGCACTCCCTTACTAAAGGTAGACCGCGCGTCATGTCGCTTCAGGAATTTTCATCAAGGTGTGACTGGGTGCAGCATCATTTCGCGGATTAACCCCGCCAGCTGGACGACCGCCTGCTCCTCCCGCTCGCCCCAGCCCCATGAGGTATTGAAACGGAAAAACGGTGTCCAGATATTGGAGGTAGAAAACATCTTGCCGGGCGCAATGCTGATTTGATGGGTTAACGCCTTCTCACTCAACCGCCCCGCATCCAGCTGTTCAGGCAGTTCCAGCCATAAAAAGTAGCCGCTGTCGTTGTGATGGATTTTGACACCAGCAGGCATATGGCGCAAAAGCGATTGCCAGGCCTGCTGTTTGCGTTCAGCAAGCGTGCGTCGCAGGCGACGAAGGTGGGCGTCGTAACGTTTGGTCGCCAGGTAATCCACCAGCGCCAGTTGCATGGGAGAGCTGGTGGACAACGTACTCATCAGCTGCAACTGCTGAATACGGCGCGCATGTTTTCCCGCCGCCACCCAGCCAATACGGAAACCAGCCACCAGACACTTGGAGAATGAGGAGCAGTGCAACGTCATATCCTGCTTATCCCAGGCCTTTGCCGGAAGCGGCTTTTCGCGGCCAAAGTAGAGTTCGCTGTAAACATCGTCTTCAATCAGCGTGACGTTATGCCGGGTGAGTAAGGCCACCAGCTGAGCTTTCTTCTCTGCACTCAGCGTGAAGCCGAGCGGGTTCTGACTGTTGGTCATCAGCCAGCAGGCTTTCACCGGATAATCATTTAACGCCTGCTCAAGGGCACTGAGATCGATGCCCTCACGCACGTCAGTGGCAACCGACAGCGCTTTCAGTTTCAGACGTTCAAGCGCCTGGAGTGCGCCATAAAAACAGGGGTTTTCAACGATAACCCAGTCCCCTGGTTCAGTCACAGCCTGCAAACTGAGGTTGAGCGCCTCAAGCGCCCCCGCGGTGATCACAATTTCATCCGGGGAGATATTCATTCCCTGCTGAGCGTAGCGACGGGCAATGGCATGACGTAAGTCGACGTTACCCGGCGGCAGGTTTTCAATCACGCTCATGGCGGTAGCCGTTTTGCTGACGTTAGCCAGCGATCGGTTGAGTTGCTGAAGCGGGAAAAGGCGCGGATCGGGAAATGCCGAGGCAAAAGGGACAACGGAGGGGTCGCGGCTGGCCTGTAGCACGTCGAAAATATAGGTGTTGATGTCGACCACTTCATCGCGCATCACCTGCGCGGGCGGTGCAGGCTGGTGTGTGGTCGGGCGGGCGGCAACGTAATAGCCTGACTGCGGTCTGGCAACAATTCGCCCCTGACTTTCCAGCATCTGATACGCGTGGCCCACGGTCATAAAACTCATGCCGCTGCTTGCCACCTGCTCTCGCAGAGAAGGCAGCTTATCGCCCGGCAACCATACGCCAAGCTCAATCTGCGAGATAATTTGTTGCGCCAGACGCTGGTATTTTTTCATCAGATTCTCCTTATTGCTGACAGTGTATATCAGCAGGAGAAAAAGAGAAGATTTTGCTAACTGTTATAGGAAACGCGGCAGATTACTTGCGGTACTCTGTAATGTGATTCTGAGCAGAACGCGCTGCGGCCAGGTGGTCGAGCGTGATCATCGACGATTTGCAGAAAATGCATTTCGCGCCGAACGGATTTTTGTCAGACACATCAAAAGCTGAGGTGCGGTACTGCGAGCCATGACAGCATGGGCAGCGGAAATGGATATAAGAAGTCATAGGATTCTCCTGTAAACGTAAAAACGTAAATTACTCATGAGCCGATCAGGCAAAAAATGGTTCGATACAAAACGAATCGGAATGTAGATAAAGACCCAAGAGAGGCTGCGGAGAGGCACAACGTGATGAGAACTGCTTTATAAAACTACGTCAGATATTTATTTGGATTCAAAACCAGAAATCCATTAACGCATGTTGCTGGCGACAAAGCAAGCTGTTTAATGCGTAAAAATCATAAAAAGAAATTTTTTATTCTTCCTTGTTAACTATATCAGCCAGATAAAGTTCAGCTTTTCCCACAACTGTTATAGATAATTTATCAAATTCTGCTTCTGATATCTTATTTGCCCCCTCTCTATCATAACAGTACACCGTTTAACATTGAGGCAGTGCATGTTTGGTTTAGATGCGTTTCATCTTGCGCGAATACAGTTCGCCTTTACCGTATCCTTTCATATTATTTTTCCGGCGATAACCATTGGCCTGGCGAGCTATCTCGCCGTGCTGGAAGGGCTGTGGCTGAAAACAAAAAATCCCGTCTGGCGCTCGCTGTACCATTTCTGGTCGAAGATCTTCGCCGTCAACTTTGGGATGGGCGTGGTCTCCGGCCTGGTGATGGCTTATCAGTTTGGCACCAACTGGAGTGGGTTTTCGCAGTTCGCGGGCAGTATTACCGGCCCCCTGCTGACCTATGAAGTGCTTACCGCATTCTTCCTTGAGGCGGGGTTCCTCGGGGTGATGTTGTTTGGCTGGAATAAGGTCGGGCCGGGGCTGCACTTCTTTTCGACCTGCATGGTCGCACTGGGAACCCTCATGTCTACGTTCTGGATCCTCTCGTCAAACAGCTGGATGCAGACACCGCAAGGGTATGAAATCATCAACGGTCAGGTCGTTCCGGTGGACTGGTTTGCCGTGGTGTTTAACCCCTCCTTCCCTTACCGCCTGCTGCACATGTCGATAGCGGCATTTCTCAGCAGCGCACTGTTTGTCGGTGCCTCCGCAGCCTGGCATTTGCTGCGCGGAAACAACACACCCGCGATTCGCACCATGTTCTCCATGGCGTTGTGGATGACGTTGATCGTGGCACCCGTCCAGGCGCTGGTGGGTGATATGCACGGGCTTAATACCTTGAAACACCAGCCAGCGAAAATAGCCGCCATTGAAGGCCACTGGGAGAATCCGCCGGGTGAGCCTACCCCACTGCTGCTATTTGGCTGGCCAGATATGGAGCAGGAACGGACCCGTTTTGGCCTGGAAATTCCCGCGCTCGGCAGCCTGATCCTGACCCACAGTCTCGATAAACAGGTTCCGGCATTGAAGGAGTTCCCGAAAGAAGATCGCCCGAACGCCACCATTGTCTTCTGGTCTTTTCGCATCATGGCCGGCCTGGGGATGTTGATGCTGCTCCTGGGCGTGACGGCGGTCTGGCTGCGTTACAAACAGCGCCTTTATACCTCACGTTCCTTCCTGTGGTTTGCCCTGCTGATGGGGCCGTCCGGGCTGATCGCGATCCTCGCCGGATGGGTAACAACGGAGGTCGGCCGCCAGCCGTGGGTCGTCTATGGTCTACAGCGTACGAAGGATGCGGTCTCCGCGCATGGCGATCTGCACATGAGCGTCAGTTTGCTGGCCTTCTTCGTGGTTTATACCGCGGTGTTCGGCGTGGGTTACAGCTATATGGTGCGTCTGATTAAAAAAGGGCCGCAGCCCCATGGATCCTTCGCGACTGAATCCGATGGCCGCCCTGCTCGTCCGCTTTCTGCCGTCACCACTGAATTTAAGGAGTAACCGTAATGGGTATCGATCTTTCCATTATCTGGTTCGTGATTATCGTTTTCGCCACATTGATGTATATCGTGATGGACGGTTTTGATCTGGGGATAGGTATCCTGTTTCCGGCAACGCCGAATGCGGACGATCGCGACGTGATGGTCAACAGCGTGGCTCCCGTCTGGGATGGCAACGAAACCTGGCTGGTGCTTGGCGGTGCGGCCCTGTTTGGCGCCTTTCCTCTCGCCTATGCGGTTATCATCGACGCGCTAACCATTCCACTGACAATAATGCTGATCGGGCTTATATTTCGTGGCGTCGCCTTCGAATTTCGCTTCAAGGCCACTCCGGTGCACCGCCCGTTCTGGGATAAGGCCTTTATTGGCGGATCAATTGTGGCTACCTTCAGCCAGGGCATCACCGTCGGCGCGGTCATTCAGGGGTTCAGCGTCACCGGTCGCGCTTACAGCGGTGGTCCGTTTGACTGGTTTACCGCGTTCAATTTTTTCTGCGGCGCGGGTCTTGTGGTGGCTTACGCGCTGTTAGGATCAACGTGGCTGGTAATGAAAAGCGAAAATGCCCTGCAACAGCGGATGCGTCAGGTATCGAAAGTGCTTCTGCTCCTGCTTCTGGTATTCATTGCGGTAATCAGTATCTGGACCCCTCTCGCCCAGCCAGCCATTGCTGCGCGCTGGTTTACGCTGCCGAATCTGTTTTATCTGCTGCCCGTCCCTGCGCTGGTTGCGATCCTGAGTCTGTGCCAGTGGCGCTGCCTGAACGATCCTGCGAGCCATACTCTGCCGTTTATCATGACGTTAGGGCTGGTTTTTCTTGGCTTTAGCGGGCTTGGGATCAGCATCTGGCCGCATATCATCCCGCCGGACATTACCCTGTGGCAGGCCGCTGCGCCAGCCCAAAGCCAGGGCTTTATGTTAGTGGGTGCACTGTTGATCATTCCCGTGATTCTGGTCTACACCTTCTGGAGTTATTACGTTTTTCGCGGAAAAGTACAGCATGGGGAGGGTTATCACTGATGCAACAACCAGTATGGAAACGTTTGATGTGGCTTGCCATCATCTGGGGCGGCAGCGTCCTGGCGCTGGCCTGCGTAAGTATGCTCTTTAAAATGCTGATGGCCGCAGCCGGATTTAAATCGCACTAACTCACTGACCGGGTGCGCCGCCGCCCGGTCCCTTCCCGCACTTTCAGATAAACCCCATTAACACCCAGGAGAGTATGGTTACACTGAAAAAATATTTACAGCATTGATAGTTTGAGAAGAAAAATGAAAAAGCTCGCGGCAGTAAGTTTAATCAGCCTCGCACTGGCTGGATGCGTTAATCCTGGTAAAGCCTCCGTTCAGACCGATCAGTTAGAGAATCACCGTTTCGTTCTGGAAAATGTGGATGGCAAAGCGGTTAAAGGCGGGAAAACGCAGCCTGAAATTCGCTTCAGTGCGCAACCCAATATCAGCCTGATTAACAACATTGTCGTCTCCGGCACAATGTGCAACGGCTTCAACGGCCAGGGGAAACTGTCCGAAGGCGAGTTGACGGTCAAAACGCTGGCAATGACGCGGAAACTCTGCACCGAGCCGCAGCTAAATGAACTGGATCAGACCATCGCCGATATGCTACGCACAGGCGCACAGGTAGACCTGACCGAAGACCAGTTAACGCTGGCGACAGCCAATAAAACATTGATGTTTAAGCGAGTTGGATAACTCAGTAACTTCCGCACGAACCTACGGCAAGCGACTGCTCACTACAGCGTTTGCCATTTGGCAATGCGCACATGCCGATGGCGGAGCCGTCAAGCTGACGGGCAACGGAGAGTGAACCGCCGATCATTGCGCAGTTGGCCTGACCTGAACTGGACATCGCCGCTCGCATACCCGGCGTAACGTGTGCCGCTGTCGCCTGCTGTACAGGTTCATTGCTGCATGCCGACAACAGTAACGCGGCACATCCGACCCAAAATGCTGAACGCATACCTTCCTCCCCATAATTAACGCGAAACCTATGCATAATAGGCATCACGCGCCGCATCGTCGAGAGCGGATGTGCGTATTTATGCGCCCTGGTAACAATTTCTCGCAATTTTTTAACGCGAATAGCCATCGAGTCATTGATACAGCGCATCCCAAGGACACAAAAGCGAAAATCGTAAAACCTGAGCTTTGCTAAAATACACAGATAATATTCAGGGTCTGTCGTTGTTTTACAGGCCCCTCTTTTTGCGCAATGTAAGGGTGTTGTCCTATGCAAACTATTGACGGCAATGGTGCAGTCGCGTCTGTTGCGTTTCGTACCAGCGAAGTGATCGCCATCTACCCCATCACTCCCAGCTCCACGATGGCTGAACAGGCTGACGCCTGGGCGGGTAATGGGATAAAAAACGTCTGGGGCGATGTCCCGCGGGTTGTAGAGATGCAGTCCGAAGCCGGTGCCATTGCCACCGTGCATGGTGCGTTGCAGACCGGTGCCCTGTCGACCTCGTTCACGTCATCTCAGGGGCTGCTGTTGATGATCCCCACGCTTTACAAGCTGGCAGGGCAATTAACGCCGTTTGTGTTGCACGTTGCCGCACGCACCGTAGCCACTCACGCTCTCTCTATTTTTGGCGACCACTCAGACGTGATGGCCGTGCGTCAGACCGGCTGCGCTATGCTCTGCGCCAGCAGCGTGCAGGAAGCACAGGACTTCGCGCTGATTTCGCATATCGCCACGCTGAAAAGCCGTGTGCCATTTATTCATTTCTTCGATGGTTTTCGCACGTCCCACGAGATCAATAAAATCGTTCCACTGCCGGACGACACCATTCTGAATCTGCTGCCGCAGGCGGACATCGATGCGCATCGCGCTCGCGCCCTCAATCCGGAACATCCGGTGATCCGGGGTACCTCTGCAAACCCGGATACCTATTTCCAGTCCCGCGAGGCGACGAACCCGTGGTACAACGCGGTCTATGCGCACGTTGAACAGGCGATGGACGATTTTGCCGCTGCGACGGGCCGCGAATATAAGCCGTTTGAATATTACGGTCATCCGCAGGCCGAGCGCGTGATCGTCCTGATGGGCTCCGCCATCGGCACCTGTGAAGAGGTGGTTGATGAGCTATTGACGCGTGGAGAGAAAGTTGGCGTGCTCAAAGTTCGCCTCTACCGTCCCTTTTCAGCGAAACACTTACTCGCAGCCCTGCCGGACAGCGCGCGTGCCGTGGCGGTACTGGACCGCACCAAAGAGCCTGGCGCACAGGCTGAACCACTTTATCTGGACGTGATGACCGCTCTGGCTGAGGCGTTTAACCGCGGTGAGCGCGAAACGCTGCCGCGCGTCATTGGCGGACGTTATGGGTTGTCTTCCAAAGAGTTCGGGCCGGAGTGCGTCCTGGCGGTATTTGCTGAACTCCGCGAGGCAAAACCGAAGCCGCGCTTTACGGTCGGCATTTATGATGACGTGACTAACCTTTCTCTGCCCTTGCCGGAAAACACCCTGCCCTCCAATGCGAAACTGGAAGCGCTGTTCTACGGTCTGGGCAGCGACGGCAGCGTCTCGGCGACCAAGAACAACATCAAAATTATCGGCAACTCCACGCCGTGGTATGCGCAAGGGTATTTCGTCTACGATTCCAAAAAAGCGGGCGGACTGACCGTTTCCCACCTGCGCGTCAGCGAACACCCGATCCGCTCGGCATACCTGATTTCTCAGGCCGATTTTGTTGGCTGTCACCAGCTCCAGTTCATTGATAAATATCAGATGGCCGAGCGCCTGAAGCCCGGCGGTATTTTCCTGATCAACACCCCTTACAGCGCCGATGAGGTCTGGGCACGCCTGCCCCAGGAAGTCCAGGCAGTGCTTAACCAGAAACAGGCGCGCCTGTATGTCATTAACGCCGCGAAGATCGCCCGCGAATGCGGCCTGGCCGCGCGCATCAATACGGTTATGCAGATGGCGTTCTTCCACCTGACTAATATTCTGCCGGGCGACAGCGCGCTGATGGAACTCCAGGGGGCGATCGCCAAAAGCTACAGCAGCAAAGGTCAGGAGCTGGTTGAGCGCAACTGGCAGGCGCTGGCGCTGGCCCGCGAATCGCTGTTCGCGGTGCCGTTGCAGCCGGTCAATGCCAGCAGTCCGAACCGACCGCCAGTGGTATCTGACGCCGCCCCGGATTTCGTCAAAACCGTCACGGCGGCGATGCTTGCCGGACTGGGCGACACCCTTCCCGTCTCTGCGCTTCCGCCTGACGGCACCTGGCCGATGGGTACGACCCGCTGGGAAAAACGCAACATTGCCGAAGCGATCCCTATCTGGAAAGAAGAGCTGTGCACCCAGTGCAACCACTGCGTGGCGGCCTGCCCGCACTCCGCCATTCGCGCCAAAGTGGTGTCGCCAGAAGCGTTAGATGGTGCGCCGGAAAGTCTGCACTCGCTGGATGTAAAATCCCGCGATATGCGTGGTCAGAAATATGTCCTACAGGTGGCGCCGGAAGACTGTACCGGCTGTAACCTGTGCGTCGAGGTGTGCCCGGCGAAAGATCGTCAGGACCCGTCAATCAAAGCCATCAATATGATGTCGCGTCTTGAACATGTTGAAGAAGAGAAAGTGAATTATGATTTCTTCCTCGACCTGCCTGAAATCGATCGCAACAAGCTGGAACGCATTGACATTCGTACCTCGCAGCTCATCACCCCGCTCTTCGAGTACTCCGGGGCGTGCTCCGGCTGCGGCGAAACACCATATATCAAACTGCTCACTCAGCTTTACGGCGACCGGATGCTGATTGCCAACGCGACGGGCTGCTCGTCGATCTACGGGGGTAACCTGCCGTCCACGCCGTACACCACCGACGCGAACGGTCGCGGCCCGGCGTGGGCAAACTCGCTTTTCGAGGACAACGCAGAATTTGGTCTGGGATTCCGTCTGACGGTCGATCAGCACCGCGCCCGCGTAATGCGTCTGCTGGCACAGTTTGCCGATAAGATCCCGGCAGAACTGAATGATGCCCTGCATGCGGAGGCCACACCTGACGTTCGTCGCGCGCAGGTTGCTGAACTGCGCAACGCGCTTCAGGGTGTTGAAGGGGCTGAACAACTCCTGACTGATGCTGACGCGCTGGTTGAAAAATCTGTCTGGCTGATCGGCGGCGACGGGTGGGCCTACGATATTGGTTTCGGCGGTCTTGATCATGTCCTGAGCCTGACCGAAAACGTCAATATTCTGGTGCTTGATACTCAGTGCTATTCCAACACCGGCGGACAGGCCTCGAAAGCAACGCCATTGGGGGCGGTCACCAAATTTGGTGAGCACGGCAAGCGCAAGGCGCGTAAAGATTTGGGCGTCAGCATGATGATGTATGGACACGTCTACGTCGCGCAGATTTCGCTGGGGGCGCAGCTCAACCAGACGGTGAAAGCCATTCAGGAAGCGGAAGCGTATCCAGGCCCGTCGCTGATTATCGCCTACAGTCCGTGTGAGGAGCATGGCTACGATCTGGCGCTCAGCCACGACCAGATGCGTCAGCTCACCGCAACCGGCTTCTGGCCACTGTACCGCTTTGACCCGCGCCGTGCCGATGAAGGGAAATTGCCGCTGGCGCTGGATTCGCGTCCGCCGTCAGACGCCCTTGCCGAAACCTTACTTCAGGAGCAGCGTTTCCGCAGGCTGAACGCCCAACAGCCTGAAGTAGCAGAGCAACTATGGAAGGATGCGGCAGCGGATCTTCAGAAGCGTTATGACTTCCTGGCGCAACTGGCAGGGAAAGCCGAAAAGTCGACCAGTGAATAACCTGTATGCCCGGCTTGTCCGGGCATTTTTTTGCCATAAAAAAGCCCGATGCATGTGCACCGGGCGAATCCAGAAGATCGGTGAAAATTGTCTCAACGTTCTGAACAATATTCACGTGAATTATGGATGAAAAAATCTTAAAGGCATATAACGGCGTGGAGATTACCTTGTTTTCCACGTAATTAATAATTTTTATTTTGTATTAATTACAATAATTCATTCATGACATCTATCGTTATTTCAACCGCATCATTTAGTTTAGATTTTACTTAACCCGTAACAATTATATTTTATTCATCCGCCGCCAGAGTGATTTAGCATGGGACAGCTTTCCAGCCCGGAAAGTTCACGAAGTAATAAAAAAATAACTGCAAAGGAATAATCAAAATGCAAAGAAAAGTACTGGCACTGATGATCCCCGCTTTGTTAATGGCTGGCGCCGCTCACGCAGCTGAAATTTATAATAAAGACGGCAATAAACTGGATCTGTATGGCAAAGTAGATGGTCTGCATTATTTCTCTGACGACGCCTCTAAAGATGGCGATCAAACCTATATGCGTCTGGGTTTTAAAGGTGAAACCCAAATCAACGACATGATGACCGGTTACGCGCAGTGGGAATACAACATTCAGGCAAACAACACCGAAGGGTCTGACAATCAGTCCTGGACGCGTCTGGCCTTCGCGGGTGTGAAGGTAGGCGACTACGGCTCCTTCGATTACGGCCGTAACTATGGCGTCCTGTACGACGTGGAAGGCTGGACCGATATGCTGCCAGAATTTGGTGGCGACTCTTATACTAATGCCGATAACTTTATGACTGGTCGTGCAAACGGCGTGGCGACCTACCGTAACACCGACTTCTTTGGTCTGGTGCAGGGTCTGAACTTCGCGGTGCAGTATCAGGGTAATAATGAAGGCAGCAACTGTGACGAGTATGGCTGCTCTCAGGAAGGCACTAATAACCGTTCAGATAACAACATTCGTAATCAAAACGGTGATGGCTTCGGTATCTCCACCACCTATGACTTCGGCATGGGCTTCAGCGCAGGCGCGGCATATGCGTCATCTGACCGTACCAACGATCAGGTTAGTGCTGGCACTGGCGCAGCATCTCAGTATGCAGGTGGCGATAAGGCGGATGCATGGACTGCTGGCCTGAAATATGACGCTAACAATATTTACCTGGCGGCAATGTATTCCGAAACCCGCAATATGACCCCTTATGGTTCAACCGATAGCCAAGATGGCGGCGGTATTGCAAACAAAACCCAAAACTTCGAAGTGACCGCACAATATCAGTTCGATTTCGGTCTGCGTCCGGCTATTTCCTATTTACAGTCTAAAGGTAAAGACCTGGGCAATGGCCAGGACGATAAAGACCTGGTGAAATATGCTGACGTCGGTGCTACCTATTATTTCAACAAAAATATGTCCACCTATGTTGATTATAAAATCAACCTGCTGGATGAAGATGATTCATTCTACAAAAACAATGGCATCGGTACGGATGACATCGTAGCGTTAGGTCTGGTTTACCAGTTCTAATCCCATTAGCCCGCAGCGATCTGCGGGCTAATTTTACCGCTGTTTCGCCTGTTCTTTGCGGAAAGAGAGATAACCAAATACCCCGCTGTCGCCATCCATAGGGTGATTAACTCCATCCATTACCACCACTTCCGGGAAGTCAAATGGCGTGACATTTTCCAGACAAGCGACATTCACACCATATTCATTGGGATTGGAACGTCGTTGATGGAACGTGTAAATACCGCAAATCGAACAGAAGAAATGGCGCGCCGTGCCGGTGTTGAAACGGTACTCTGTGAGCGTGTCCGCGCCCTGCGTCACCTTAATGCCCGTCAAAGGTGCGGAAACCACGACCGCCCCACGCATCCTGCAAAACGAGCAGCTACATCGACGCGCGGTATTCAGGCCGTCCGTCAGCTCAACCGTAAATTTCACCGCCCCACAATGACACTGTGCATGACGAATGTCAGCCATCACTTATACCCCTTTTCTCACTAACTCAGCCGCTTTTAAAAAGACCTCATCTTCAACACCATCCCCCTTCTGCCTGCCGAGCCTTACCAGCTCATCGACAATACTTTCACGGTTGATGATCTTCTGGGATGAAACCAGCCCAATAACGGCGGCACCAATCGCCAGCCCAACTAATCCTGTCTGTTCGTCTTTATTTTTCATAGAAGCGCTCCCTTGTCCCCCTCAAAAGCGTAGCAGGAGAACTGTAAAACGCGCTGGTACGCGGGAATGAGATCCGTGCTTTATCTCAGCTGTTCGCCAGGCAAAACAGGAGGGATTCTGAGCGGTTATCAGACAACGTTAATGAGGATAACGTGAACAGCGGTGCGCGTAGAGAGGCCGTAATGGGTGTTAAAACCGCCTTCGTAAAGGCGGCTGGTCATTACTCTGGATCTTTATCGCCTGATTCAGGCGCTGAGCCAGGATCATCTTTCGGTTTTCTTCCATCCTTTTCCGGGTTATCCGGGCTGGGATTATAATCAGGATGGTCACCATGAACGGGACGGTCAGTCATTTTCACCTCCGTTTTTACTGCGTAAGCTGTAAGTGTAGACAACCCTTCAGTCTTAACCAAACTTCTCCTGTGGGGCTCATTTGTAAATCGTGCTGGCATTCGGCGCTGCAATCCGTACCATACACGACACACTTTCGCATACTGGTTTTTACCGGTAGCCGCAAACCCGTCTTTTATCGCTAACCAGATGGGGCACGTAAATGCGCAGATGGTGTATGAAATCTATGCTACATGGATAGAAGAGATGAACACGAAGCTGACGCTTTGAAATCGTTTTCCTCACCCTGTGCCCCATTTGAGATCTGAGTAACGAATAGATGCAACAAAATCAAGAGATTAACAAGAAAGAACAGTACAACCTGAATAAACTGCAAAAGCGACTGCGCCGTAACGTGGGCGAAGCCATTGCAGACTTCAACATGATTGAAGAAGGCGATCGCATCATGGTCTGCCTGTCGGGCGGTAAAGACAGCTACACCATGCTGGAGATCCTGCGCAATCTACAGCAAAGCGCACCGGTGAACTTTTCCCTGGTCGCGGTTAACCTCGATCAGAAACAGCCGGGCTTCCCGGAGCATATCCTGCCGGAGTACCTCAAGAACCTGGGCGTTGAGTACAAAATCGTAGAAGAGAATACCTACGGCATTGTTAAAGAGAAGATCCCTGAGGGCAAAACGACCTGTTCGCTCTGCTCACGTTTGCGTCGCGGCATTCTGTACCGCACCGCAACCGAACTGGGGGCCACCAAGATTGCGCTTGGTCATCACCGGGACGACATTCTGCAAACGCTGTTTCTGAATATGTTCTACGGCGGCAAAATGAAGGGAATGCCACCGAAGCTGATGAGCGACGACGGCAAACACATCGTGATCCGCCCACTCGCCTACTGCCGCGAGAAAGACATTGAGCGTTTCTCTCAGGCTAAAGCCTTCCCTATCATTCCGTGCAATCTGTGCGGCTCACAGCCGAACCTGCAACGTCAGGTCATTGGCGACATGCTGCGTGACTGGGATAAACGCTATCCGGGCCGCATCGAAACCATGTTCAGCGCCATGCAGAACGTGGTGCCTTCGCACCTCGCCGACGTTGAACTGTTCGATTTCAAAGGGATTAACCACGGTTCAGAGGTGGTGAATGGCGGGGATCTGGCGTTTGATCGCGAAGAGATCCCGATGCAGCCTGCTGGCTGGCAGCCAGAGGAAGAGGATGCGCAATTCGATGAACTGCGCCTGAACGTGGTAGAAGTCAAGTAACCTGGCAGCGTCTCAGATATCGTTTCTGAGACGCGTTTTAAGCTTATTTCAGCAGTCGAACGCGGCAGGTCTTCCCTTTAATCTTCCCGCCCTGCAACTGTTTCCAGGCCTTCTGCGCAACTGACTGGCGAACCGCTACGTAGACATGCGCAGGATGGACAGTGATCTTGCCAATATCTGCCCCGTCGAGACCGATATCCCCAGTTAACGCCCCCAGAACGTCACCGGGACGCATTTTGGCCTTTTTACCGCCGTCGATGCACAGGGTGGCCATTTCCGCCGCCAGCGGAGCGATGCTGATATTACCTGGGGCATTCACCCAGTTGAGTTTCAGTTGCAGCATTTCCGCAAGAATATTGGCGCGCTGGGCCTCTTCAGGTGCGCAGAAGCTGATGGCGAGACCACTGTTACCCGCACGTGCGGTACGCCCGATGCGGTGGACATGCACTTCCGGATCCCATGCCAGCTCAAAATTCACCACCAGCTCAAGCGATTTAATATCCAGGCCACGGGCCGCCACATCCGTTGCAACCAGCACGCGAGCGCTGCCGTTAGCGAAACGCACCAGCGTCTGATCGCGATCGCGCTGTTCCAGATCGCCATGCAGCGATAATGCGCTCTGTCCTGCATCATTCAGGGCATCGCACACCGCCTGACAGTCTTTTTTGGTATTACAGAACACCACGCAGGACGCTGGCTGGTGTTGGCTCAGCAATTTTTGTAGCAGTGGAATTTTGCCCTGCTGCGATGTCTCGAAGAACTGCTGCTCAATCGCCGGTAACGCATCGACAGCATCGATTTCAATGGTCAGCGGGTTCTTCTGCACGCGTCCGCTGATCGCCGCAATCGCCTCAGGCCAGGTGGCAGAAAAGAGCAGCGTCTGGCGTGTGGCTGGGGCAAAGCGGATCACTTCGTCAATCGCATCGCTGAAGCCCATATCCAGCATGCGGTCAGCTTCATCCATCACCAGCGTTTGCAGTGCATCGAGTGAAACGGTGCCTTTTTGCAGGTGATCGAGCAGACGGCCCGGCGTTGCCACAATGATATGCGGCGCGTGCTGAAGGGAATCGCGCTGCGCGCCGAACGGTTGCCCGCCGCAGAGCGTTAAAATTTTAGTGTTAGGCAAAAAACGCGCCAGACGACGCAGCTCACCCGCGACCTGGTCGGCCAGCTCGCGCGTCGGGCAGAGTATCAGGGACTGGGTCTGAAACAGGGTTGCATCAATGTGTTGTAACAGGCCTAGCCCGAATGCAGCCGTTTTTCCACTGCCGGTTTTCGCCTGCACGCGCACGTCACGGCCTTCAAGGATAGCCGGCAGCGCGGCGGCCTGGACAGGGGTCATAGTGAGGTAGCCCAACTCATTCAGGTTAGTCAGTTGGGCTTCAGGCAGAACGTTCAGCGTGGAAAAAGCGGTCACAATATACTCTCGTGGTAATGATTGCAGTCAGATGGCGCGTATCCTCGCAGATCTGCGCTAACGATGCGACAATTTAATCGGTTCTTCATCCGGCGGCGGATCCGGCATCGGCTGCGGACGTGGGACAGGATCGGGTATTGGCGTCGGATCGGTAGGCACCGGATCGGACTGCCAGGTGTTCAGGCGTTGCAGGTCAAGTAGCATACTCATCTTTTCCTCCAGATTAGGGTGCTGACCCCTATAAAGGGTAGACGCAGATAAACAGGAGGCAAAAAAAAGCCGACTATGAAGTCGGCGTCGTACGAATCAATTGTGCTATGCAGTAATTCAAAAAAAGGAAGTAAGACAATATGGAGCGCAACGCCCATCGCTTGACGTTGCATTCACCTGCGGGAGTAATATTGCACCTAACATGGTCGGAGTTTATTGACTTCGCTCAATTAAAATGTCGTTTTGAAGCCGACTCTGCCTCAGAAAAGCGTAAATTTACAGCCATTTACTACGATGCAACCACCATGCAACACCCCCAATCAAAACCACTAACATGACGCAAAACGTGGTGAAGCCATAGTGATATTCACCGCCGGGGATCCCTCCGAGGTTTACGCCAAACAACCCCGTCAGGAAGGTACTCGGTAAAAAGACCATCGCCATCAGCGACATGGTGTACGTTCTCCTGGCTAACGACTCCTGCATCACCTGGGCTATCTCATCCGCCATGACTGCCGTTCTGGCAATACATGAGTCAATCTCGTCCAGTCCACGTCCGAGCCGGTCAGCGATATCCTGCATTCTGCGGCGCTGATCGTCGTTCATCCAGCTCATACGTTCGCTGGCCAGCCGCGCATAAACGTCGCGCTGAGGGGTCATATAGCGGCGCATCACGATGAGCTGCTTACGCAGCAGCGCCAGAAAACCACGTGGGGGGATTTGCTGATCGAGCAGGTTATCTTCCAGATCGATGATTTTATCGTGAAGTTCTTCTATAAACTCGCTGGCATGATCGGTCAGCGCATCACACACATCCACCAGCCAGCTGCCGCAATCCGTAGGCCCCGTGCCCTCTTTCAGATCGTTAATGACGTCATCCAGCGCCAGCACTTTTCTCTGGCGGGTGGAAACAATCAGCCGTTCATCCATATAAACACGCATTGCCACCAACTGATCCGGACGCTCATCCGTACTGCCGTTTATACAACGCAGCGTAATTAACGTCCCCTCACCCATCCGGCTGACGCGGGGTCTGAGACTTTCTCCCGCCAGCGCATCCCGAACGTTGTTGGGCAATAGCGGCGTGGACGCGAGCCACTCGGCGCTGTCCGGGTGCGTGTAGTTGAGGTGCAGCCAGCATGGATGTTCGCTGTCGATGTGATCCTGATCTTCAAGCGGCCTTGCGCCGCCTTGTCCATCAAACACCCATGCAAAAACTGCGTCAGGTACGTTAACCTCAGACCCTTTAATGCTCTCCACAGCGCCTCCACCGTTTTATCTCTTTCGGTGTCAGTCTAGCTTTCGCCGAGGGTTAAGCAATAATTATGTGAGGCATCGTCCTGAATACGTTCAGGAATTCACCGCCCATTCGCGGCTTTTTAATGCATTATCAGTCTGGAACTCATTTTCCAGACGGAAATTACGTGTTCGTGTCTGGAGCTCAATCACCTGATTGCGCAGCACATCTGACGACCCATTGAGTTCCTCAACCATCGACACGTTGCTCTGCGTTACGCGTTCAAGCTCTGACAATGCCTGCGTAATTTGTGAAATACCTTTTTCCTGTTCTGATGTTGAGGCGGATATTTCATCCATCAGTCTGCTCACATTGCCCGAACCGGTAACAATGTCATGCATGTTTTTTTCGGCTTCAGAGACCACGTTAACGCCCTGCGTCACGTTATGGCTGGTAACTTCAATCAGTGACTTAATATTTTTTGCCGCTTCGGCGCTACGATGCGCCAGGCTTCTCACCTCACCCGCGACCACAGAAAACCCTTTACCATGGTCGCCCGCTCTTGCCGCTTCAACGGCGGCGTTAAGCGCCAGAATATTGGTCTGAAAAGCGATACCGTCAATCAGCGAGATAATCTCTGTCATTTGCTGGGCGCAGTCGGTAATCGACTGCATATTGTTCGCGACCTGCCCCATTAATTCTCCGCCTTTACGCGCCTGTAACGTCGCGATATTCGCCTGCTCGCTGGCTAAACGGGTATTGTCGGCATTATTTTTTGTACTTGCAGCCATCTCTTCCATGCTGGCTGCCGTTTGCACCAGCGAAGCTGACTGCTGTTCTGTTTTGACGGAAAGCTGCGCGCTGCGTGAAGAGAGTTGATCTGACAGGGTCATCGCGGTTTGCGAGGAGGCGCGGATCTCACGGACCAGGGTTGCAATGTTGCTGGAGAGACTATTAATCCCCGGGATCAGGCGTCCCGCACAATTGTTGCCAAATTCAGGTATCGACACGCCAAGTTTGCCTGACGTCACTTCTTCAATACTTTTTTTCACCGTATTGATCGGCGTCACAAGATATTTTGTCATGTACGCCCAAAGCAAAAATAAGGCGATGAATTGTACAATTATGACTGCAATAAAAAGCGAAGAATTTCGTGAAAATAGCGCTATAACTCCATCACTTACCAAAAATACACATAAAAGGAAATAGACAATGAACGTTCTGACACTAATATTTCTTAGCATACGTTTTCCTGGGACATTATATTTTGGTTGGCATTAAGGGTTATAGCATTGCCATACGAATTTGTCCTCACGTTCGTCGCTGGTTTGTTGTTTTGCAGTTTGATTTGCGCAGTTTTACTTAAGGCGGATAAAAAGCATGTTTTACGCTAAATATCTGGCTTGTCGTTGGGTTACTGATACCCCTTCAAAAATGTTAATTATATATTTAAGGAGGGGTACTGTAGGCCGCCGGTGTGTAGTGGTGCTTAATAAGTTAACGTAGTTAATATATATTAACTACGTTAATGCGCGCTCCTTCCGTTAGGGTGACTTACGTTCAGGCCAGACAGTCGATAGCCTGGAAAAAACAGTCCTCAGTCATGAGAATATTCTCTTTTGCACTTTGATGCCCGCGACGAATATACCAGCCTGTATCAGGCGCCATGCTTAAATGGAATATCCTCGCCCCCGACAGACTATCGGGGACATTAATACTCATCGTCACACACCCCTTCTCCGGCCCCCTGATCACCTGTTCTGGCATAATGGTGACGCTGCGATCCCCATTTTGCAAAATGATCGTCGTAATGGCATAACGACATATACCGCTACTGAGGCTGTAGCCAACCGTACTTAAATCGGTGATATGTTTTTTAGATAAAAATATTTCAATACCAGAACCTTCAAACCATGTAATGATTTGCTGCGCAAGATCCTCCATCCGCTCACAAAACGCCCTGACTTCGGCCTCAGCCGTATTAACATAGATCGGTTTGTCCCCGATGCTCTGCTGCACTTTCTTAAAAAAACGCTCTCTTGCTGACATGTCAACTCCGTGTTTTTCGCCAGTCTCATTATTCTTTTTGGTGCTTCAGCAAGGCATAGCTGGCAATCAACTGCTGAAGATGCTGTTCGGCCTGGTTTAGCTGCGCTGCTGACAGGGGTTGCCCGGCAGGTAAAATGGAAAGCAGACGAAGCTGCTCCTCAAGCGGAACGGTATGGCTGAAGGACTGCGACATGGCAAACACGGCTGATTTCAGTTCGCTGACCGTCATGTACTTCCCCTTCTGTTCATCCAGCGCGTTTAGCCTGTTCGTCAACTGCTGTAACTGCGTCATTCCCTGATGCCAGCCATTCAGATCTGACTCTGCAAGTCCGGCAACGCTAATCTGCTTGTGCCACTGTTGTGCCAGGGGTTTGGCCTCTTCAGGCCACAACGTCAGCGCCTGCTGCACCAGACGGTCGCCGTAGCTTACTGCCCAGTCTGGTTTCAGGTGTAAAAGCTGCGCTAACAACTGCTGTGTCTTGCTGATCCCCGGTTCAGGTGGCGGTGACGTTTGTTGCAGCGCCTGCAACTGTGCTGTAGAGAGTCCTTCAGGTAAAGGAGTCAGAGTTGCAGCCAGCTGCATTTGCGCCGAATCTGGCGCATGCATCATCTGCCATCCCACTACGACAACACTGGCAGCCACCAGCATGGACAACATACCCGCAGCAAATGGTTTCCACTGCTTCACGGGCACAGGAGGCTCTTTATTCGGCAACGACTCGGGCTGAACCACATAAACCCATTTGCAACGCTCTGTCGGTTCTGTGAGGTGGAGTTCCGCGGCCCCTACCGCGTTACCCGGCAGACTTACGCCCGAATTTTCACTGTTTTCCAGACGCACTGCTGCGTTCTGCATCATCGTGCGCAGAGCATCAAGCTGAGCAGCATGCTTAAGTTCGAGGCGCTGCAACATGTCACTCAGAGCGTTCAGATTCTCCTCAGCCTGATAAAGCTGCCCTAAATCGGCATACGTCAACGTCAGCGTTCTCACCACCTGTTGCAGGCGTTTGCTCAGTGCGCTGAGGATTTCAACTCGCGCATGAACAGGCTGTGGCCAGAGGCTACCCCACTGGCGGACGACCAGGGCAGCCAGTACCGCCAGCCCTTCATTCATGCCGTAGAGGCCGGCAAGATGCGTGCGGGCGAGCGTATACCAGGCAGCCGTTTGTAGCTCCACACCGTTATGCTCGAACAGTGACAGACAGAGCGTTTCCGCGTGTTGCCAGTTAACATCCGGGCGTGCCGGATGGGTGAGCTTGTTCATTTCTTCGCGCAAGGCAGCGTAATCTGCAAGTGTGCGCGGATCCCCGCCGGTTTTAAGTTGGCGTTCAGAATTTATTGTCATAACTGTTTTAACCTGAGTAATAACTAGATGGCGGCTCGTGCATCGAGGTATTGCTGTTGTTTCAGATGACGGATTAATACCCTGCCCTCGGGCATAAATTCCGTGCCGTAGCGCACCAGCCCGACCCCCTTCAGCTCCGCATCAATGGCGTAGCGGAGTTCACCGGGCTGAATCTGTTCCTGCATCACCACGTTAATCCGGCTCAGGCGCGGCTCATATTTCAGCAATATGGCCGACAGTGTGGTAATCAGCTGATGGGCGGTACCGGGCATTCCCTGGAGGATTTTTGTCATATCCGGCAGGCCGTAGTCCGGCAGGTGAGCCAGCGTACCGGCGCGGCAGTTGAGGATGCGCTGCATGTTATCGAGTACTGATAAAATCACCTGATTCTGTTCGCTGACTTGGTTGAGGCTCAGGCCACCTGAGAAATTGCCGCTCAGCATTTCATACAGCGATGGCGTATTATGTCCCTTAGGCATCAGTCATCCTTCAAAGGCTGTAACGTCAGGTGGTTATTCCCGGCCTCCAGAATGCGCGGCTTATCCGGATCGAGATCTTCACGTTTTAGAACCTGCTTCCAGGTATTGTTGACCAGGTCCGGGTGACGAAACAGGCCGACTACCGCGACAAACTGCGTTTCTTCTTCCATTGGCATATCAAGATTTGTATCACCGCCCGGTTTTACGACCACATCGCGGGTCGCCATCAGGTCGGTTTTCAGAATAGTTTCGCCATCGTTCAGTAGTTGCTGGTAAACCGTTTTATCGAAGATTTTACGGTCTTTCAGTTGATAGACACGGACTACCATCGGCTCGGAGAGTGAGTTACTTTCGCGGGAATCGGTGTTTAGCGCTTCACGCGCCGTGAAATCCAGGTGCAGCATCTTAATTTTTTTGTAGAACACGGCGTTAAATGCCGATTTGGTGCCATCGGTGATACCCTGCGTCATCCCGCACCCCGTCAGGCTGAACGCCAGCAGCGCAGGCAACCAGCCTGCGGATTTAATCAAACTTGTACGTAACACGTCGGTTTCCTTGTTGTGGTATTGCTGGCTTCAGGCCAGTGTAATAGCCCAGTTCCGTCGTAAAGGTCGGTGGGATATCGTCTTTAAGTTCCCCCTCATCAGCACCCAGCACGCCGTTCATCCCGAGCCAGAAAGGGCCTTCGCCAAGCGGCGGAACGGCCAGCAGTCGGGTCCGTGTGGTCAGGGTGATCTTTGCTTTAAAACGCCAGCCGAGCCAGACACGAAGCATCACCAGAAAGTCCTGATACAGCAGACCGTCCGGCTTCCAGCCCTGTGCCTCCTGTTCATTATCCGTTGTAAGCGCAACCAGCAGTTGGCTACCCGCATCCATCGCTTCGTCACCCAGTGGCGTGTTGCCGTCCAGCAGAAAATCGTCATCACCGTAAAAGCCCAGCGGCTGACCCATTTCCACCGGCCGCAGGCAGTATGGACTGACCTTCACGGTGGTATCCGGGGCCAGCAACGTCACCAGCGCCTGCATTCCCTCCTGAGTTTTGCCCGGTTGCTGTAGAACACCCAGCAGAGCCAGAAAACGGGATACCGGTGTGGCGATGTGGTCTGCTGTGCCGGGAATACCCAATCCCACCAGGCCCAGCAGTGACTGCGAGATGCTGTCCGTACCACCGGGTTCAAAGGTGGCCGGATAAGAGTATTTACGCCAGATACGGTAAAACTGCGTCAGAATGCGATGGCTGAAAATATCCAGAAAACCCTGTAGTGCGTCATGCCCTTCCCGACGCTGAGCGATGTCATCGAGATACGCCATCGGCAGGGGTGAGTCGACACCGTACATTCCCATAAAGGTCGTGCGGATAAGTGGTGGCCGGCTGTCATCATCCTCATCATACTCCACGGCTTTCAGCTCACTGGCCGGAAATCCCATGCCCGGATGCGGGGCAAAGCGTACCGGGTCATCGCCCGGGTGACTGGTCGAGCCCATCAACGGCCTGCCCGGGTTACGCTTCTCCAGCAACTGGCATAAACGGTAAAAGTTAATACGATGCAGGTCGGCTTCCAGCCGTGGGCTCAGCCGGGAATGCGGCGGTTGTGCTTCTCTTCCCATTCCAGGCGTTCTCCGGTCGGTTGCAGAATGATAATCAGGCGGTTAAACAAATAGATGTCAGTGTATAGCGCAAAGAATCGGCTCATCATCTCGCCAAATAAGCAGATGTCGCCGCGTCCGGCAAAGCCATTGCTGTCCAGCGTGACTTCAATCTGCACGCCACGGACCAGGTAGCCCTGTTCAAAGCGCTCCGTTTCACTGTGTTTTACCTCGAGAATGGCTTCCAGGCGGCGACGGTTCATCTCGCTGTCGGTCCATTCATACAGCGCCAGGGTACCGCGCAGCACGTCGGCATTATCCATCATCGACAGAAATCCGCTGCCAAGGTGACTCAGTACGCGCCAGTGGAAACGGTCCTGCGCCGGTGGGTAACAAGGCAGCGTCGGCGCAAACAGGTTGCGCACGGCAATGCTGACCGAAGTGGTTTTCATCACCGTATCAAGCACGGTGCTTTGCAGCGCACGTCGTGGCAGTTGACCATTGGTGCCAGTTAGCGTCAGCGACAGGCTTTCGTCTTCCGGGACGGTATGATTATCAAATGCTTCGCCGCCAAGGATGAGCCAGGTGTTATGCAGACCGGACGGACCGCGGCGCACACGGGTGTGGTAGTAATATTCTGGTGCTTCATGACGCATCATTCCTCCCTTATGACGGAAGCTCGAAAACGGCACGTAGGTATGCTGGCTCGATGACATCACCGAATCCACGGTATAGATCTCGGTATGGCCATCCTGCACGCGCATCGGGCGCAGCATGTATTCGGTTTGCAGAGAATTGAGCGTCAGCGGATCGGATTCCAGCGGGAACAGGTTAATGACCGGCACACAATTCAGGCGCAGGTGCTTTTCGGTAAAGCTGAAGTCATGCTCCCAGCGTTCCGCCAGCACCACGTCGATTTCAAACCACGGGATCTCAGCCGGAAAGACCACGCTCTCCAGCCCGCGCAGCCCCGTAAACATGAATTTCTCGCGAAAGGTGAAGTACTCCAGCAGCAACTGGTAACCGCTGAAACTACTGTCCCCCTTCGGCCACAGCCTGTCATCATCACCAAACCCCAGTGCGGTGAAATACCCGTCCATCGGCCTTCTGTCCGTGTCACCCGGCATGCGTAGCCACAGGCGCGCAGTATTCATGGTAAAGGCTTCATGCATGGCGCAGGCCAGCGGTGCGTCAGCGTTGAAGTAGAACGGGATCTGGCTGAGATCGACACGGCTCCAGTCAGCGAGATGGCTACAACTGAAGCGCAGGCTGATGACAGAGCGCCCATCAGGATCAGTCGACAGGCGGGCATGCTCCAGCGCCAGTGGCTGAAGGGTTATCTCTTTAGTTGTGGTGTAGCGACAACGCGTGCCTTTTTCACCGATCGGCCGCGAATTGACCTCGAAACCTCTGGCAATACGCATCGGTTCTTTCATCTCACGCCAGACAGGAGTGAACTCCACCACCGACATCGAGGGAATAGTGCGCAGGTAATGCGGCCACAGCAGACTGACCAGCCCTTCAGTCAATTCAGGCAGGTCGTCATCAAGCTTCTCACGCAGGCGGCCCATCAGGAAGGCAAAGCCCTCGAATAGGCGCTCCACGTATGGGTCGCGCGCGCCCGCTTTATCGAGATTGAGCATTGCTGCCTGCTCCGGGTGAGCGCGGGCAAATTCTTCGCCGGCTTCCAGCAGGTAGCGCATTTCAGCGTCGTAGTAACGCAGGGTTAAATCATCCATATATTTATATTAATTTCTTATCATTTATTAAACACTGGAAATTCCAACTTTAAACAGACATTTCCTAGAAAACAGGCTATGGATCAATATTTATAGTTGAATGCTTTTATTTTTTTAAAACATAAATCACCGGGAGCTTTCTCTAGAATATCATTATTAAACCCATCGTTTATTTTAATCGACACAGAACACGCACCTGCTGTTGAGGAAAGAATGAAATTCCGGCCTCCACCACCAACTGAATTATATTCGTATTGGCCACCGATCCTCCAACCAATATCGATTACTGCGTCTCTTCTAATCAGAGATATAAATGAAGCAGTAAATTCACTTTTCTCGCCTGGAGCTATGATTTTAGGTTTTGACCTTACAATTCGCTCAACTTCTTCAGGTTCGGGGTCGACGTCATAGATACTCTCACCAGCATATATAAAAAGAGGTTTGTTAGTATTATTTGTAATCGTAACGAAAGGTCGTATCGGGAAGACATGAACAACTAGCACCAACAATCCCGAAAATAATATAATGCACCCCAGAATTAATTTCTTTTTCATGATCATTCTCCAATCTTATCTGGATTATCTATATTCCAGCACCAATGCTTTTCCTTTGAGTGCGGTAGTAGCACATTAGGTGTTTGCTCGAGCGCGTCAAGGATATTAATCGCAGTCAAACTGTGGCCATATTCACCCTGTTTATGGAAAAGAGCAAAACCGATAGAGATGCTCTTACCTGCATGTATGAAAAATAGTTTATTAATATTATCTGTGATGCCTGACCAGTAAAAATGAAGCTACAGGCGCAAAAAAAAGCAACAGATACTTAATCATTCTCAACGTCCTGTGACTGGCTGAATGTAGTGGGAGCATAACTGCTCGATCCTTTTCCGGCGAGCCTACTTCCTCCACATACTGATGGTGGGAGTACGTATTCGGTGGCCATTCCCGGCATCCATCCATCAGGGCGGCCGACGCACTTCACATAGCCTTTACTCTCAAGAATCGAAGTATACGCAAAGGAAAAGATGACAGAACTTATGATAAAAACACCAACCAGACCTATAAATACCCTGTTTGTTTTTTTGCATTTGATAATTGCCTGCTCTTCTCCGTGCCTCATTGCCAAATACCAGTATATGCATGGGAAAAGAAGAATTATCGGAATCATTAGCAGAGCGGAAACAATCGGTGAAAACACTATATCATTTCCAAATTCAAATAGCTCAGTAAATGCATCATTTGCAAACCACAGGAAACCTAATGATGAAACACACCAAATAATAATATTTCCAAAAAACCTGCGTTTCGCACTCATAAGTTAATTACCTGCGGCGCCAGATCGCCAATAAATTTTTTAATATATTGCTTTATTTCGGATTCTATTACTTGCCGCCCTTCTCTGAGCTTTCCATCTATATACATGGCTCCCAAATCAAGTAAATCATTTGAGATCCCCCTGGATCTTTCAACAAACTCTTGCTGTGCAGATTCGATGTAAGGTGCCATGAACTCAACCAGACTATCCGTAATATGATATTTCCTGTCCAGAGTGTTTAACACCCAAGCTAAACCAGCTCCAAAAACAAGAACAACAGCGATATTCAGGACTATATACGCAGACATTGTATATAATCCAACAGCATAAAGCGCTGCTGAAGTAATTCCTACTTTGACGATATCGGTAGCAAGCGTGCCCAGGAACTTTGCGAGTGTTGTTTCATCATTCAATATAAAATCAATTGTATCTATAACCGAAACATATATAAAACCGAGAATCGCACCTTGAATGATGGATTTCTTTAATCCAAATTTCCCTATTCCAGCCTCGATGATTTTGGGGTTCATCTCTGCAAAGACAGGGGCATTGAGCGTTTTCCTGATTGCGGCATAACCACTAATTTTTATCAGGCGTGTTCCTTTGTGGTTAATAAACACCGTTGCGGTTATACCGATGCTTCCCAGTTTGTAAACCATCGCTGAAGCACTGGCTGCATCATCGATATTCGTTGCATATGTTTTGACAGTATTACCAACGGGATTTGTCACGGCATCTTTCCATGTTTTTTTTACAAAATCCCAGCCGTCAATAATCCGTTGACATTCCTCCAGCGTCAGTAAGAGGAAATCATGTCTGTTAGCTCTGAGCATCCCTCGAACGTTGTCATCCGGTACGGTATGAGTGTTGATTAACACAGGATATCCCGGCGCTAACATTGTATCAGTCTGTGAGCCAGCCAGAAACGCCTGAGAAACCGCATTCGCCAGAGATGTCTTTCCAGATTCTTCTGCTGCTGAAATTGCTCCGGCTGAACTCTTTTCGTACGTATCATCCCACATCGAGGGAATAAACTTTGCCTTACAGGGACATGAACTGTAGCTGTCGAGAGTGCCGGCCATTCGCCTGCCATGAATGATATCGTTGTCGATGCCACCGGCTACCTTGTAAATCCCCGGAAATTTACCGCAGGTCACGCTGTCCTGTTCCCGGGCAACCGGTTTACCAAACAGAGTGTGATCTTCTGCGCCCGTGATAATTCTTCCGCCGCAGGTCGTTTTGTCGCCCTGCACCAGATAAAAGCCTTTTGCTGGCATACGTTTTTCCTTTTCGCTGAATTCAGTCCTGGTTACCCGCAAAGCACCGCACTGCCTGCCGGGTCAAGCGCAATCAGGCCCGCCAGAAGCTGGTCCATCTCTGGCTGAAGCCGTGACTTATCGGTTTCACTGCGGGCGGCTTTCATGCGCAGCAGCCTGAGACGGCGCGATTTCACTTCAAACAACAGCGCCGGTGTCCACTGAGTGAGGGTGATGGCCTGTGCTGCACCGTCAAGTTCACCCAGCAGATGCAGCGCCAGTTCATTCTTACCCTTCTGCTCCGCCACACGTGCCATCAGCAGACGCACCAACCATTTGTCTTTTGTGGTGTCGGTGCCCGGGCGCGTTTGCAGCCAGTGGAGTGTGGCATCCAGACCATCCGTGTCAGCTTTCTCCAGTGCTTCCGGTTCAAGGGCCAGAATATCGTTGCCAGTTTCACTCAAGGCATTGACAGGCTCATCCCGCCAGTTGGACATCTCGTCCTGCACGCTCTGGTTTATCCAGTTCAGCGTGACCTCATCAGCAAAGGGTGTGCCGTCATTGAAGGCCAGCGTTTCAAGTCCGGGAAGGCGCCGCAGCAGCCCTTTCAGGTCAGCGGTAATGATATCGGCCAGCACATCCTGGCCTGATTTAATCAGGGCCTGATGGATATACCACTGCAAATCCAGCCAGAGATGATTGGCGCCACGCGAGAAAGTGCTGTCCGCTTGCTCCAGTATCTCCAGCCAGCTCTGTTGCAAATACAGCCGTTTGAGCATTGCCCGCTGGTCAGCCCGCGGCGGTTCTATGCGCGTTTTCCCTTCGGCATCCGGTGCCGGGATTGCTCTTAGCGTGTCGTGACGCAGACTTTTCATCAGCCGGTGTGCGGCAAGCCAGCCATCCGGTTGCTCAAGCAAATATCCCGTCAGGGTTCGGGCCTGAGCCAGCAAATCCTGACCGGACGTGATGCGGCTCAGCACTGGCGCGTCCTGTTCTGCCGTGTGAGATGCCGACTGCGGGCGTGTCTGACTGCTGGCGTTCTGGGGTATTACCACATCCACGCCACCGGCTTTCATCAGGCGGGATCCCAGCGCGCTGTACAGGGCACTCAGATCTGGACGTGACGCTTCAGGCTCAGTTTCAAGACTGTCTCGGATGAGCAGCAACGCACCGGTCGTACGCTGGGCATCGTCGCGTACCACTTCTGGCCAGAGTAACAGGCTATCAAGTAGACGAGAGCCTGCGAGCCACTCCAGCGCTGGTTTACGGCTTCGCTCGCGCTGTGGATGGAGCTGTGTTCCATACTGGGTTAGTAATCCCGCCAGTAACTCAAGCCCTTCAGCAAACCCGGTTTCACCGTCCTGGTGCAAGCGCGCCCAACAATAGTAAGTAGCAACCCGGACATCTTTGGCCTCTGTGGTCAGCACCTTTTCAGCCAGCTGGCAAATCAGCCCGGTATCAATGCCGGAAAGTTTATTGACCTCCTCCCGGATACGCTGGAAATCATCGTCATAACCCGGGTCTTCTCCTGTAGGATTGATCTCACTGATAGGGGTAAGCCAGCGCTGCCAGCTTTCCATACGTGACTGCGCCTGCTGTCGCAACAAGGTTTCATCCGCCTGGCAGGCAACAACCAGATTCAGCAAAGCGTCCATTATTCGACTCCGTCCATGTCACTGTTTTCTGTGTTGGTCATCAGCGCCTGCGCCATAGCCGCGCTGTCGACGCTGAATATTTGATCTGGCAGCGTAAAACCCCGCAGTGCCAGTAACGCCAGCGGCCCACTGCCCAGTTGTGAACGCAGTACCCACTGTAGGGTCCGACCATCCGGGGCGGTAAAACTCATCATCCACTGACTGCGGTCTAGCTGCTCTCTCTTACTTTCATCCAGCCAACGAATAAAGCCCCAGGTTCCGCTGTAATCACCAAACAGACGTGCGCCCGCATTGACGGTGGTCCATGTCAGCATGGTTCCGGGCTTGTAGGTGTCACCAGGCCAACGGAAGCTCTGCCAGTCTGCCATCTGGTTGAAGTAGTGCAGCTTTTGTCCATCAATAGTCAGTTGCGTTTCTACCACCTGCGGTACCGGACGCGCCTGTAGCTCAAAACTGATGCCCTGACTGCCGTCGGTAAATAAGATATCCGATAGCTGGCTGAGCTGATTAATCGCCCGCAGGAAGGCTGGATTAAAGCTCAGCCCCTGGCTATTAACCTTATCCGGCACCCACTGGCTGCCCTCCTTATGCAGCACACCGCCGAGTTCCGTGGTCAGGAAGCGCTCAATGCGTCCGCTATCCTTACGCACAAACTCAGCCAGCATTGGCAGAGAGGAATCACTCTTGCTGATCGCGAATGGGAAGCGTCCGTCAAATGCCGTATGCCAGTTCGCCACCACGGAGCGACTCCATTTGTCATTCAGGCTCGCTGCCGATGGCTGAAGCACAGTTTCCCAGGCCTGGGTCAGTGGCTGCACAAACATGGTGCTGCCAAAACCACTCCACTCTTCGCCCAGGCTTGCAGCAATCAGGCTGCCGTACTGCTGGGTGTCGATCAGGTCCACGCTTTTGCCCTGGAACACGGTCTGCGCCAGGCTCTGCATCATTTCCTGAGGGTCAGAGGCGCTGGCGACCTGTTGCAGACGCAGACGCACACGGGTGATACGGGTAAGATACGTTTGCAGGCTCAGTGAGTTGTCAGCCGACATAACGTTGCTGCCTTTGTTTTTACCCATAAGTGCCAGCAACGGTCCAAAGGTTTCATCCAGTGGGCCCTGCGGGCCTGAGGCTGACTGGTCAATTACCGGTTTGTCCTTCCCGCCTACCAGGTCTTTAGCCGATTTGATGATGGAGTCCGACAGGTCTTCACTCTTCTGGCCGGTCTGTCCCTGCCAGGCGAGGGTGTTCATCAGGGCAATCAGCGGTGACTGGCGAACATCACTCATCAGCGTCAGCTGGTCGGTGACATCTGCAATATTGTTTGCCGGATTAAGTTGCAGGCTGTTGAGGAAGCTCAGCCAGCTACCGGCAAAGTCGGTGAAGTAGCGTTCCGTCAGACGTGCTTTCAGTGCTTCCGGCGACAGGTCTGAGGAGACGGCTTTCCGGCTGTCGCTCAGCACCCAGTCAATTTCATCGCGGCGGGAGTTCGCCGCTTTCTCAATGGCCTGCTGAATACCTCCCTCCCAGGCCTGACGGGTGAACATGCCCGGCACCACCTCATCGGTGGTAAACAGGCGACGGGCATCGGTACCGCCGGTCATGTCCTCCAGAGACACATCGGCGAAGTTACGACGCACGGATTTGAGCATGTTCTCGTACAGCGTACTTTCCGCGTTGCGCCGTCCAATTTGCTGCAACAGCACCTGGCGGCTCTGGCTGACCAGTTGCTCATCCGGCGTGGTTTTCCACTGTGGCTGCGCTGGCAGTTCGGTGATGTAGAAAGCCCACAAATCCGGTGACAGGCTTTGCCACAGGCCAGCTGAGATGCCTAAACGCGTCGGCTGCACGGTTTTCATGGTTTGCGCGTAGAATGCACCATCAGCTTTATCCGGCCGGGACATCATCAGCCAGGCTTTCAGCTGGTCATAACCCGGTTTCGCCATCTGTGTCCGCTGGTCGCTGTTGGGTGCCGAATTGACCAGCGCAATGAGCTTCTGCTTAAGCGCTTCATTTGCCGGATCACGTATCAGACGGTTGTTCGCCACCCCGTACCAGGGCAGCATTGCGTCAAGCAACTGCTGATCATGGTCCAGACCAAAGCGCTGATACCATGGCGCGCCGTCCTGAATATGGTGCAGCAGACGACCGGCATCATTACGCAGAGCATGCAGGGCCGTCAGTTGGTAATCAGATACAGAAGGGTGCTCCACCAGAGCATGAGCCTGCTGTGCAACAGAAATGATTTGTGACCGGTTGACCGCAAACGACAGCAGCGTCCCTATCCCCCAGACACTGATGATGGCCATCAGTACCCAGGCCAGCGCTCGTTCCCACGGCATACCGACACGACGGCCACGTACGCGGATGCAGTCGTCGACAATACTCTGCCAGGTTGCTGGCAGAGTCAGGGCATGACGCTGCGATCCATAATTCTCAGCGTCGGCTGTTCCCGCTGACATTCCGGCAGGTTTCTTCTCCGACAGGCTGAACATCAGACCACGCAGCGGGACGCGCTGCTGAGAAACAAAGAGCCATGGCTGCAACTGCTGAGCCCAGCGGGCAATAGCACCGTCGTTCAGGTGATGGCTCAGGCGCAGCAGGAAGTCGTGGCTGCTGTTTTCCGCGACCTGACTCATCCCCTGCGCCCGCAGGGCTGGCAGCATCAGTTCCAGCTGGCGGATTACATCGTCTTCTTTTGCGCGTGGTGGAAAGCTTGCACCTACCGCCTGCTCAGGACGCGTACCCTGCGACCAGTGACTGCTGCACAGTTGCCACAGCCAGACCGGAGCGGAATAACGCAGCAGTTCGCTGATTTTTTCCAGGCCGCGTAAATCGCTGTCGCTGATATGTGGGGTCAGCTTAAGCGACTCGGGCAGTACACGGATAATCCCGTCCAGCGGGCGCCCGCGGCGTAGTTTACGCAGCGCTGTGTATTTTTCGCGGTCAGGCTCCGATGCCAGGCTGCCGCCGTAAATCAGCACGGTGCGGTTGCCTTCAAGCCACTGCTGCTTTTGCAGGCCGGGTAGCAGTTGCTCAATCGCGGCTTCATCGCCGGTGATTAACAGCAGACGTGTTTTGCTACGCCAGTAAAAACTAATACGGGAGCGGAGATGCGCCCGAATCCTGTCACACATGACCACCGCAGGGTGAACAGGGGCGTTATCATTTTCCCGCTTCCTTTTTTCATCATCACCACTGGTATCGTCGACAAGCGCATTAAACTCCTGCTTACCGGCATTACGAACTGCCGCCAGGAGCAACATGGATAGGATAAGGGTGCAGCCTGAAATACTTCCGCCAGCGATAAGCCAGTAGATTTGCTGCTGACTACCGTCTTGAATCCCGGCTATATCCGGATGCTTCCAGATCATCAACGTCATAACGGCTAACAACAAAAAGAAAAGCAATGCGACAGCAAGATAGCGGCCTTCCGTAGTCTTTGGTGCAATAGAAAAAGGTAGCTTCACGGATCCATCTCCTGTCGGGAAGCAATCGGGGTAATGAGCGTGCTCCACAGCACATTCTTTGTGGTATCGCCACAAATAATCATCTGTGGTGACTGTGTTTGTTGGGCGATTTCAGTGGCGGCAGCGATAGCAAGCCAGGGGGCTGCGGCACCGGCACGTCCCATAGACCTGTCGAGTGAAATGACGGAGTCGTCCGCTACAGACTGCGCAGGATGTGCATTCTGACATGTGATCACTTCTGCGTGCTGCTCATCCGTCAGTCCGGCAAGCCATAAATTTTTAACGATATGTCCTTTGAGCGGGACGTTCCAGGCGGACATGTTCATCCCCTCGCTCAGTTCACCAGGAGAGGAAGCATCTGGCCGGTGCAGCAGCGCGAGAGGTTCGAGTGCCTCCTGTGTCAGGCGGTTGCCGAGAAGCAGTGCAACAGCGGCTTCTGCGGTATTGTTTGAGTCAACCGGGTTAATCTGGAGGCCAACGATCAATAACATCGTTTCATCTTTAATGCGGTAATCCAGCCAGTGGCTAACGACTCCCGGCCCATTGCTGTCCACATACTCAACCGCGCAGGTTATTCCACTTTCCTTCCAGGATTCCTGCCAAATCTCCTGAATCGCAGGGAATGACAAAGATGACGAGTTATCAAGGATAACAGCCAGTGAGGCATTTTCCGGGAACTGACCAACTGGCAGATCCGCAATGAGTTCAGAAAACAGACGTGTGACAACCAGCTCAGGAGTCTCTCCCGGCTCTGTCGTAATACGGCTTAGCCTCTTGCCTTTTTCGCCTTTCCAGTCCGACTGAGAAATAATAATGCTGTGATTCTTGAGTATCTCAACAGCGACAGAACCCTGTTTGTCTTCCTTATGGGCAGTTATAAATGTCATATTCAGTATCTGAAGCGCGCGGCGTGCTTTACGGGTCTCACTTAAGATCCAGCGTTCCCGATGCCGGTCAAAACTATTCGCTTTACTGTCCTGTAATGACCAGTGCCACATACGAAAACCGAAACTTATAATCCAAACAACAACGGGCGTACCAATAGCGACCAACCAGAAGTGGTTGTTATCGATGTATCGCCCGAATATCCGCATGAGGATCACACTGATGACCAGCATTGCCGCCAGGACAGCAAACCAACGGGATGTTTTTGGCGGAACTGGTCGTGGATAACATTCAGGAAGATGTTTAAGGGAATACCGCATTCACACACTCATGATTCAAAATTTCTAAGCATTAGCTAAAAGGGAAAAATGTTTGGCTCTCTCGGGATATCTGTCAAAGATCATTTCATATTTTTTATGGCCTCTGTTTTTAATTTCAATTAGCGTTACCTCCCCGTTTGAATCATATGAAATGCGCTTACCCTCCTCAATATAATTACCTTGTATGTCAATGTAATTTGTTTCTATTCTGAGGCGGCCAATTTCAGGGCCTGATGTATAATACCCACGGCAATGCATTTTTTTTTTGAGTACATACTCCGGAATTCACATAAAGTGGCCCATGTTTTTCGAAGATATAAAATATAGTCATTTCATTATGAAAAAAGAAAAACCTGTTCTCTCTGTTGGGTATGTAGTTGTAAGCAAGATACGCTTTATTATCTTTATCTGCATTCAATTTACCTGGTCTTTTTCCGTAAGCATAATCGGAAGCATATACATTACCGATTTTTTATGTCTCTAGCTACTACCTTTGTAGTTGAATGAAACATTATTGATATATTGGATTTTATTATCATCCCCACGATAAGAAATGCAAGAACATGAGTGGGATTTTGTCATTAATTTTTTACCTTTCCCATTCAAAAATAATTCTGGTACACTGAATTTATTTAATGTTTAATCAAAAAATGTTTACTCCAGAACAACTGTTGATGCTTTACACCAATTGTTGAGCATGTATTTATGCAAAAGAATATTATTTTTTAAATTAGTATCTGGTAATGGTCTAATATTATTATCAATTACCCCATCAGGCGTAATCATCCGTTCTTCTCCTCGAAGAGAATGCTTAATACCATTTTCATAAGCAAAATATTTTACAGCAACTGGATCAAGGCCGCCCACACAACCTATGGTATAAGCAAACAATACTGTATCTAATGAGTCATTAATTTTCTTAACCTCGAATGAGCCCTTAATCAAGGCCATATTTATATCAAGCGGACATTTATTTACAAAATCGACAAGACTCCATATTTTTTTGTTTTTCACATACTCCGAAGCAGTTATTGTTGAATTTTTAACATCCCCAAGATTTTCTTCTTGAATATCAATCCTTACCTTATGGACACCATCAATCCTAACAAACTCCTTAGTAAAAGAAGATGCAAAACTACTCATAACAGGCAAAGTCACCAGAAATAATGCTAGTTTTATCTTGTTTGTTAGAATCATCTTGTGCTCTCGTGTCCAGTTGTTTTAGAATGAATACCAATCATTTCATTCAGTTCATTTACATCAAAGATGTCTAATTCTTTTTGTGCATTTGACTCATAGTATCCTTTATATGCCACTGGTAAAAAGAATCTAAAATCTTTAAAAAGTGAAAATTTTATTGTGTCACCCTGATTACCGCCCAAACAAATTAATTCTCCAGACTTCGATTGACCATATACAAAGGTTGCATGCTTTCCTGATGATGCGGCACATCCATAGATAGGTTTTTTGATTTCAAAAAAGTTATTGCTATCTTTAAAAAACGAAATAGCACGATATGGATCTGGCACTGTTTTATGATATCCACTTTCTTGAAAACAATAATTTACAAAAGACGAACACCAAGCATTTGATGTCCCAACTAGATTTTTTATCCATTTATGACCTATTAATGCATGATAATTGCTGGTAATAGAGTCTTCTTTAGTTCCATGCCATTTCTTTGCCTCACTCAGTGCAATATTCATCCACGGAGCTTCTCTCTGGTCATGAGGGAGTATAGCTATTGGATTTCCAGAATTTTCCCCCAATCGATTCCAGCGTTTTTTTATTGGTATTTACTTCTTTTTTTGTGTTTTTTTATTCACTGATTTTGATGCTGGAGGGCTAACTGCTGGTTTTTCTGTTTCGCCAACAGCATTACTACCACTGTTGCTTATGGAAAGTGATTGCCCTGGGTAAATTTTATTAGGTTCGGATATGTTGTTCTGTCGTGCGATTTCTTCTAAACTAACATCGTATTTATCCGCGATCTCCGCAAGAGTATCACCCGGTGAAACGATATACACTGAAGGGTCACTAGTATTGACACCATAAATCGTCAAGTGCTGACCGGGGAAGATCTTACTTACATCTTTTATATTATTATTTTTAGCAATTTCATCAGTACTTGTCTTATAACGTTCGGCAATTTTCGAGAGGGAGTCTCCTGACATGACTATGTACTCTATCGTTTTTCGCTGTCGACCAAGTGGCCGAGATTCAGCTGGCTCTTGCTTTTTTGGTACTAATTACTCTCTCCCCACCGGAAACATGCAAGGAATATTGCCCATACTTATTACAACCAATTCTGCCAGAAGATTGAGTGCAATATTTATTCAGTAATTTAATGTATTCCTCTTTTGCCTGAAAACCCGTATCTTCGCTTAAATTTTGCGTAGCAAATTGATTCCACGCCTCATAGTCACTAATAAAATCAATGACTGTTTGTTGAGGAGTAAGTTTTGCATTTGATCTCATTGCAAAAGCTGAGAAGATCATTAACACAAATAATATAATTAACAACTTAAGAAATTTCATTTTCATTACATAATAGCATAATAATCGGATTCTTGTTCTGTAGAATCGTTAGGCACATACCAGGAATACTTAAACGGAGGCCATCTGACATCCTCAAATGTCATTCTTCCAATTAATCCATTTATCCCTTGACGATTTTGTTTGCTGATAGTTCCAGACAAATTCATTGTTGCACTAGCCCTCCAGAATGCTGATTCTCTAAGCCATCATCTTCACTAGTTTTTACAATCAAAGGTGATTTTTCACAACTATTACCAATTTTCACTTCCTTATATTGATACTTATTTCACTTAAGAGCGTCAATTGGCATAGCGCATGATTTCGGAGCGTTACCATCATAAAACGTGTTAATTAAATTGTCACCATCAATCCGAATATTAACAAAGTCATCGCCGCATCCAGGCTTTATCTCTTTGAATTTTCCCTCAGGTGGAGAAAAGATAAATAATCTATAAATTTTATACGTACCCATTCCTTCATCTAAATGCCATACACTGAAGTCTTTATAACCATCACGATTATAATCTTCGAGTGTAACATGATTTTTTTTCTCAGATGAAACATCTATTTCTTCTGTGCTAATAATCTTACCATCATTTAAAATCGACATTAACAACGAATCATTATTTTTCAGCAAAACCTTCGCAGAAATACCTTCTGCAAAGTTAACATCTAAAAGTTTATTATCACAACCTAATGCAGTATTTGTAAAAATGTAAAAAAGAAAAATAATATACCTCATTATAACATCTTAGGATTTTGTTAAGTCCACAACAATGCGAGATTTTCCAGTAAGGCTTACAGTAACAGTTGCTTAACGCCGGGTAAAACTATTCGCTTTACTGTCCTGTAATGGCCAGAGCCATATGCGAAAACCGAAACTTACAATCCACACAACGACAGGTGTGCCAATAGCAAGCAACCAGAAGTGTCTGGTATCGATGTAGCGTCAGAATATACGCATAAGGGTCACGCTAATAACCAACATTGCCGCCAGAACGACAAACCAGCGGGATGTTTTTGGTGAAACTGGTCGTGGATAACATTCAGGAGGATGTTTCAGTGAGTACGACATTCATACTTCATAATTTATAATTTATAATTTATAATTTATAATTTATAATTTATAATTTATAAATATTAACTAAGGTTAGTTATCATCAAATGAAATACTCTCAAGCAGTTTCAACGCATCTTTAGAGAGCTCTTCATTTTTATCATCAGGGGAATTAATGCCAGAGCCACATAGAGCATTATTTTTATGTATCAAACAGAAATAAATGCTCTCACCTAGAGTTCCATCTATGAGTTTCGCCATACTGTTCACAGCCATAAAACCAGATGCATTTTTACTTTTTACCTGCACTAGGGATAGATGATTTATCTTTCCATTTTTTACATAAGCTGTGTCTGGTATTAGTTTCCATATCTTATTCTTATAATCATAAACAATTTTATTATCAGTACTACTAACACTAATTCCTTTAGTGTTTACTTGCTGTGTATCATATCCCGCTTCAAATGCCTCACCAGAATATAAACAACTCCACTCTGATATTGGCGATTTTTTTTTAAAGTACTCATCCTCTGACAATGTAGGGAATTTGTAATCCCTGAAATGCACATTACATGCATCAAAACTGGATGACGAAGAGATTTCTGCGTTAGAATCTGAAGTCAATGCTCTGGTTACTGAAGTATTTTCAACTTTAGCTTCAGGAGCAGAGGCCATAGCGAAGGAACTAATACTGAGAAAAACCACTATATATAACAATTTCATATAATTTACGTCCTATGATTATATCCTTCTGGAAAGTCCAAAACAAAACTTCCAGAAGCATTCGGGAATGTATTTTCAGTTAGAATAGCAATGGCAACTCCGTAGGCACAGCATCTTGAATCGAATCCATTTAGTGAGCGATGGTAAAGTGAACCGATCCTTCCAGGTAAATTAACTGCGGCACTTGCTTTCCAAAAACTAGGACTTCGGTAGTAATACTTAATTCCTAGATTTGAATTAACAGAAACCCTCTCTAAAACATGCTCCTCATCGGCATATTTAGCCATCTTATTTTTTACCCAATAAAACCCAGCGCTATCTGCAGCTAATGTACCTTGTGAATCACTAACCTCGCTCCTTAGTCCTATAAACTCTGTTGGAAGCGTAGGGAAGTGGCGATCTTGCAATGTCGCATTAGATCTATTCGCAGGTGGTTGTGCTGCAATTAATGCATATGCGTCAACCAAACTTCGTTTTAATTGATCCTGAACTACCTTGCCAATATATTTAAAATAATTTAGATAGTTTTCTGGATTAGTTAATTGCAAAAAACCGCGTCCGTACCACGGGGCGTACCAGAGGTTACTGCCATTTCCTTCATGAAGGGTACTTAACCAGCCTGTTTCTTGTATTGCATTACCTAAAAAGCAAGAAATCCTAAAGGGCGTATTAATACAATACTTTCTCATCGAGGAATTTAAATTTGAAATCTGGTTACTTAAAATTGAGCCCGGCGTTCTTAAATTCGTATTAATTGCCTCCCAAACAAACCGATCTCTGCCAGATTGCCGCAGTGCATGGCTAGGTACTATTTGTTTCATTTCACAGAAACTTAACCATCCACAGTTTCTAAAATGTTTAATGAATGTTTTTGGCTCAAAATGCCACAGCCTTCCATTACTCAATGCTCCGGAATCAAAGCACAACGCTTCTGCATAAGCCTTAAATTTTGCATAATCTCCTTCCGTCATCGGAGCACGCTTGTCATTCCCCGTTTTCAGCCATGAAAAACGGGTATCGAACGTACTTTTTTCCCATTCGAACGGGAAATGACAGATTAACTTTCCACACTGATTATTGTACTCACCGTCCTCCTGCAGTTTCCTGATTATGGCTGAGCTACACTGACTATTACTGTCAGTATCGTCATCAACCAGCTGCCAGCCCGTCCAGTGAGGAAAATCAGCGTCACTGAATTTTTTAATATTCGGATCAGCGAGATTGACCACCCCTTTGCCACCCGGATAACTGACCGTCATCCATAATGGCGCATCTGCCGGTACCAGCGTTTCATGCTCCGTATTGATCACCCGGCCAAAACGAAGCAGCTCAAACCCGGCGCTGGGGCTTTCCTTATAATTCCGCATCGCGGTGTTATAGAGATTATATTCGTAGTCCTCTCCGTCAGCATTCACCAGAGGGTCGCCCAGCAGGTCATACTTCCCGTCAGTCTGCGTATTTTTCTGCCGGGTCACCATCGTGCAGCTGCCCTGTGCCAGCGTCATACTGGCATACAGAGGCGCACTGCTGGTATACAGCTCAGAAAGCCCGGTTATGGAAGTACTGTTATTTGCGGGTGCCTTATCATAAAACTTCGTTCCGGCCGGAAGATAAAAGTGAATATCTCCGTAAACGGCATCAGTCCGGCCATCTTTCGACACGTCCAGTTCACGGGTCGTTCTGCCCGCCAGCTTGCTGATATTGTTGTCATCACAGAAAATCTGGAAATGGAATTCATTCCGTCCACTGCACGTGCCTGAAGAGCCCAGGGGGGCTTTACGGTATATTTTTGCATCCTGCTTTATTTCTGCCTCCAGAAATTTCATATGCATGCACAGTGAATAGAATACGACCTTCCCGTCATCTCCGCTTCCTGTCTCCGTTTCATGCTTCAGCAAGACATAGCCGTCATCTGTCGGTCCGAGATAATTGAGTGGTTCTGCATCTTTAGACGACGATGGCTGGCGGAACGAAACAACTACGCCATCAGCAATTGCCCGTATTTTTTCATTAGGCATTCCTTCGTCTGTATGTGTTATGTGAACACCTCCATGCCAGGATTCTGCTCCGTTCAACGGGAATCCCTGGTCTGGATTAACCGGCATCATTGCGCCAGTCCAGTCGGCATCAGACTGGGATGCAGTTCTGTTTCTCAGAAACGGTGGGCTGATAATCATGTTATGACTCCGTGTCAGGAAAAAAGGAAATAACTGGCTGGCTCTGCTGCTTCCGGAGCAGCAGGACCAGTACCCGGGACATCTTCGTCTTTGTCTGGTTTTTCTTGCTGGTTGTTACCGGAGCTGGCAGGTTCTGCTGCTATCGGGGCAATACTCGGGAAATCTTCTGGTTTATTTGCCTTCTGCTGCCGGTCATAAAATCCCGCCCGTGTCCGGTAATCCCCGAGCGTCGCCGCCTCAATCGCATTCACATCCAGTGTGATATAACTCCCGCCGCCGTTCAGCGTGATCTTCTTCTTCGCAAGGATTTTGATTTCATCTTCCGTGCTGACGATGCTGATTTCCTTGCGGGCCAGCAATGCCATCAGGTCGTTCTGCGCCTGTACCTGCACCGGCCCCTGGTTCGCGATAAGCTTTATGCCCAGCTTGCGCACAAACACGCTCAGGGCACTGCCCACCCCGATGAACAGATTTTTCACCACGCTGACGTCCGCATTTTTACCCGCCGTGGCAATCAGGTTCTGCCCGGCCGAGACCTGCAGATGGTCTCCGCTGGTCAGTGCGATACCGTCCGGTGCGCTCATCAGCAGCACCGATTTTTTAAGGTCCGTCAGATGCTGCTCCAGCAGTGTGATTTGCGCCTGAAGGTCTGCCGGGTTCGCGGTCGCCTGCTGCGCATCACCGGAGATGGATGTCATCTGCTCCCGGGCATCGCCGAGATTGCTGACCGCCGGCGCCATCTCCAGCACCTGGCCCTGCGCCTTCGCCTGGCCGTCAGCACTGATAAAAATCCCCTTCTGCGCCCGGATGGCACCCCGGCTGTCCGTCCTGAGCTCAAACCCCTCACCGCGCTTCTGCCTGTCGCTGTCAACCAGGTGGCCGAGATTCAGCTGGCTCTTGCCGCCGTACTCCGTGCTGACCTTGATATGCTCTTTCCCGCGCTCGTCGTCGAGGCGGATTTTGTTGTTCGCCGGCGTGCGCAGCACGTTACGCTTGTAGTTGCGGATGGTGACGTGGTCGCCGTGCGCCGAGTCGTGCAGCACACCGGCAATGTACGGCCGGTCCGGGTTGCCATCCTCAAAACCAATCGCCACCTCGGTACCCGCCAGCAGCGGCAGGTGCAGGCCGTAGGTATTCCCGGCGTACGGCCGGGACTGACGGACCCACAGACTTTCGAACCCGGTCTCCCAGTTCTCACGGTCAAACAGCATGTTGACGCGGTAGCGGCCGTCTTTGTCGATATGCCCGTAGGTGTCATTTTCAGTGGTACTGGTGACGCGGGCCGGTAAGGTACCGGCCATCACCGGACGTGAACCAGGTTCCGGGCGGAAACTGAAATCCGGGCTGTCCGGGATACCGTCAAACCTGACGCAAAAGTCCGCATCACGCTGCGCATGGCTGTGCATCGCCGTGACAACCACGCCCTGCGCAAACACCTCCGCCACTTCATACCCGCCGGTGACTTTCAGCAGCATACCCGGAGAGAGCACCGGGCAGCTGGTGAAGGCCACGGTCTGCGTCTGGCCATTCAGGTAGCGTTCGTGACGGATGCGGGCGTAAAACGCCCCGGACTCCGGTGCCGGGTTGCGGTCATACGCGCTGCCCGGCGTCAGGTAGTTATCCGCCCAGTGATAGGCCTCACCGTACGTGGTGACATCCCCGCGGGTCGCATCCACCAGCGTGTTCATATCCTCCGAGGCCTGACGGTAGTTGTAGTCGCGGGTGCTGACCTCCTTCTGGACCACCTTATGACGGCTCTCCATATCCCACACCGAGTCCACCCCCTGTGAGTGCTGCCCGGACGGCGGCACCGACGGCAGCGTCAGGCCTTTCTCATATCCCTGCTGGCTGTCGTAAAACTCCACCACGTCAATGTTGAGGCGCGTGTCGGTGGTGAAGCGGAACCAGATACCGACCTCACCCAGCAGGCGGGTGATAAAGTGCAGGTCGTCCTCAGCGTACTGCATCACCTGCTCACGGCGCGGATACTCTTTTGAGAGTGAGAACAGGAAGTCCTGGCCGCGCATGCCGTGGCGCTCGCGCAGGATTTTCTCCACAATCTGCGGGACGGACATGTCCTGGTAGATGGCGTTCTGGTGCGAGCGGCTGAGCAGGGCCAGACGCGGCTCAAGCGTCACTGCGTAACGGGTTTCATCCTTTGAGGTACCCAGGCGTTCAAAACCCGTGACCACGCCCTGAATCACCCGCACCGGCTGCTGTATTTTGATGCCGTAACCCTGGTCAACCGGGGCCTGAAGCGTCAGGGAAGCCGCTTTCATCAGCATCATCTCTTTGCTGATGGCATGGTCCGTGCTGGTAAACTCAATACGGTAGCTGAAGGGTGTGCTCAGGGCTTCATCACCCTCAAACGCCAGCACATCAAGCCCTGCATCGCAGCCCTTCACCGAAAGCAGGTGATGGCTGTGGCTGAATCGTAAGGGAAGATTACTGCTCATGGACGCTCACCTTCTGTCCGGTCAAACTCGAGCACTATGCCCTCTTCCTCATCCCAGCCGAGCGTCAGGGTATGCGGCTTCTGCCCCGCTGCCATATGGCTCAGCAACTGCTGGCTCAGCACCGGCAGGATCTGCTGGTTCAGCAGGCTGTCAACATTGCGTGCCCCGGTGTCCGGCAGCAGGCAGGCATCGGTCAGCGCGTCATACAGGCTTTCGTGGATATCGGTCTTCATACCGTAGTGACGGTTGAGGCGTTTACTGACCTGCGCCAGCTTCATCTCCACAATGGTACGCATCGCTGCCTGCGCCAGCGGACGGTAAATCACCGTCTGGAAGCGCGCCAGCAGCGCGGGCTGGAAGTGGTCCCGCAGGACAGGACGCAGCAGTTCATGCAGGTCCGGCTCTGTCGCCTCCGGCTGTTCCTCCAGCATCTGCATGATGAGGTCGCTGCCGAGATTGGAGGTCATCAGAATCACCGTGTTGCGGAAGTCAATTTCCCGCCCCTCGCCGTCGCGCATGACGCCCCGGTCAAACACCTGGTAGAACAGGTTCATCACGTCCCGGTGCGCCTTTTCCACTTCATCCAGCAGCACCACGCTGTACGGGCGCTTACGGACGGCTTCGGTCAGAATGCCGCCCTGACCGTAACCCACGTAGCCCGGCGGTGAGCCCTTGAGCTGCGAGACGGTGTGTGGCTCCTGATATTCCGAGAGGTTGATGGTGATAAGGGACTTCTCGCCGCCGAACAGTTCATCGGCCAGCGCCAGGGCGGTTTCGGTTTTGCCGGTGCCGCTCGGCCCCACAAGCAGGAACACGCCCTGCGGGCCGTTCTCCGGCGCCAGACCGGTTTTGCTGGCGCGCAGGCGCTGCGCAATGGAATTCAGTGCACTGTCCTGACCGACGACGCGTTTCGCCAGACTGTGCTCAAGGCTCAGCAGTTCCGTCTGCTCGTCCTTCATCAGGGAAGAGAGCGGTACGCCGGTCCAGTCGGCGATAACGGTGGCGACGGTACGCGCGTCCACATCCAGCCCCAGCAGCGGGGTATTCTGCTGCACGGCAGTAAGCTGCCTCTGAAGGTCCGCAATCTCTCCCTGACGGGAGATATCCGTGCGGCAGGCAAGCAGTTCTTCCGTCAGTTTCAGCTCCTGGCCGTACTGGGCTTCCCGTTCGTCGAGCTGCAAAATGATGGCGACTTCTTCCTCTCCGATGGCGGCCAGACGTTCGCCGTGACCGGTATTGCCCACCGCGATATCCTCCAGCAGCGCCTGCTTCTCCATAGCAAGGGCCGTGAGATGCGCCTTCATGCGGGTCAGCGGTTCCGGAATAGTGTCGAGGCTCATACGGATACGGGCAGAGGCGGTATCCAGCAAATCCACCGCCTTGTCCGGAAGCTGGCGTCCGGTCAGATAGCGTCTGGAGAGCGTGACGGCGGCTTTAACCGCTTCATCGGTAATATGCACGCCATGGTGCTCCGCGTAGCGTGACTTGAGTCCGCGCAGCATCAGGCAGGCGGTGTCGTCGTCCGGTTCATCAACTTTAACCATCTGGAAACGACGCTCCAGCGCGGCGTCGCGCTCAAAGTACTGTTTGTACTCGCTCCAGGTGGTGGCGGCAATGGTTCTGAGCTCACCGCGGGCGAGCGCCGGTTTCAGCAGGTTGGCCGCATCGGCGCCGCCCGCCTGGTTACCGGCGCCGATAATGGTGTGCGCCTCATCAATGAAGAGCAGAACCGGCAGGGGTGACTGCTGCACCGCGTCGATGATGTTTTTCAGGCGCTGCTCGAATTCCCCCTTCACACCCGCCCCGGCCTGTAACAGGCCGAGGTCAAGGGTGCGTACCGAGACCGGCTTCAGCGCGTCCGGCACATTGCCCTCATGAATGCGCAGCGCCAGTCCCTCCACGAGCGCGGTCTTGCCGACTCCCGGTTCGCCGACCAGAATCGGGTTGTTCTTGCGGCGCCGGGAAAGAATGTCCACCATCTGGCGGATTTCATTGTCGCGGCCATAGACCGGGTCGATTCTGCCCTCACGGGCGCGGGCGGTGACGTCGAGGGTGAACCTGTCCAGCGCATTCTGCAACGCCGGGTTCAGCTCTCCTTTTATATCCGCGTTCACCGGACGGCCGACAAACTCCACCTCATCACCCTGCGTAAGCTCCGCTTCCTGCTGCACCTCCGGGCGTTCATCCGACTGCGCATCCAGAAGTCCACGCAGGCGCTCAAGCTGGCTCTGCGCCAGCGTCAGCAGCGGCCACAGGCCGTCGCAGCGCAGCAGTTTCGGTTTTTCCACCAGAGCCATCAGGAGGTGAATGCTGCGGATATGCTCTTCCCCCGCCAGCGAGGCGTGCAGCCAGGCGTCCTGCATCAGTGACTGCACGCCCTCCGAAAGCTGCGGACGGCTGCGCACTGACCGTGGCAGGCTGTCCAGAAAACCCAGCATATCCTGCCATATCGTATCCATATCCCATTCGTAGCGCCGCGCCAGCACCGTCAGGTCGCCCTCACCCTGCTCCAGCAGTTTCAGCAGCCAGTGCTCAGGCAGGATTTCCGCATGGGCGCGGGTCTGGCACAGGGAAGCGGCCCCTTCCATCGCGCGGGCACAGTAAGGGTTAAGACGGCGTAACAGGATGGCTGGATTTTCCATGAGACTCTCTCTTTATCAGTTCCGGACACGCTACCGCCCGTCGCTGTTCCCTGTTATTCAGGAACCCAAAGCGCATCAGGTCGGGCAGGCAGATTGTGTTTTTCTTTGCTGACCACCCGTCAGTACAGGCGCTCAGCAAAAAAAGCAGACGGCTGACCGTCTGCTCGGGGCTCTTACGCAGTGGCGCGTTCGTTCCAGGAATCGGAATGAATGATGTTGCCGTCCTTGTAGGTCCAGGTGATTTTTTCGTAGCGCAGTTCAATCTGCTCGAGGTGGTTGTGCTTCTCGAAAGCGGGATCCTTGATGTCATGCATCTTCGGATTCACTTTCACCAGCTTCACGTTCTCAAGCTTCGTGTTGAAGTACTCCACTTCCTGGCCTGCGTCATTGATTCTGTACCATTTGAACTCGGCAGATTTCAGGGTCTGGCCGGTCGTCACCGCCTTGTACAGGTACGGGCTGGAGGAGTCGATTTCCTTGGTGAACAGGAACGGGGTGTGGATACGGGTGCCGGTCAGTTTGCCGGTATTGTTATCGGTCGGGATGTACAGGTTGTGCTCCTGGGCCACCACTTCGATACTGCCTTCACGATCCTGAACGTCCACGGACCCTTTGATGTCCGCGCCGCCGTCGTCCTTCAGCCACAGATAGACTGGAATTGCCATGTTAATTACTCCGTTACATTGTTATCAGCGCCATCATCCTGCGATGACGCATGGGTCTTGCCCGGCGCCTGACAGGCATTCGCCTGCGGTACCAGACTGATTTCGACACGGCGGTTGAGCGCACGCCCTTCCGGGGTGTCGTTGGTGGCGACAGGACGGCTTTCACCATAGCCCTGCACCGCAAAACAGCTTTCCGGCACGTCGCCGGTATCCCGCATCCAGTCGCGTACCGACTCCGCGCGCTTAAGCGACAGCACCTGGTTGGACTGGTCATCCCCGGTGCTGTCGGTATGGCCCGCCACCACAATCAGCCAGCCGGGCTTCGCCTTGATCCCCACCAGTGAGTTCACCAGCAGCTTTGTTGAGGCGGGTTTAAGCGCCCACTTTCCGGTATCGAACAGCGACATGCTGTCGAGGCGGACAATTTTCGGTGCCGGTTTGAGTTCCGGTTCAGGCGGCGGAGGCGGAGGCACATAAGAGCGAATCGCATTCAGCACTGGCATACGCAGACGTCCGCCCTGATACAGGCCTAGACTCAGCCGGGCCGGTACGCCGTTACGTGCATGGTCGTCCAGCAATGCCGCATCCTCGCGCAGCACGGCAACGGCGTCAGCTTTCGGCCCGGAGTCATTCATCGGTATACGTTCATAGCGTGCAATATCGAAGCTCACGCGTTGCAGCAGCTGGCGATTATTCCAGCCACTGCTGAGTAGCGCAGCAATGGCTGCCAGCGTGAAGATTCCGAGCGCACCGCGCCAGGTTCGTCCATGCGGTGTCAGGCCTCGTCCTTCTGGCAGTAAAGGGAGGACAAAATTCGGGAACAGGGAAATAACCGTACTGTCCGTTCCCGCCGGCTGCCAGCCAGACACCTGCTGCATCGCAGTATGGCGGGACAACCACGCTGTCCAGACAGAGGTGGCCATGCTTCCGGCCAGGATCGGACCCAATCCCCACAGAACCGCAACAGGTTCAATGACAGGAATATCGGGGTTTTCATCCATAAGGACAGCCTGGACGTGCTGTTGGAACCAGCTCATCAGGCTGTTCATCAGCACCTGTTGCTGCATCGCAGGCGTTCCGCCAGTATTAACCCATTCAGCAACTGAGCCAGGCGCTGAAGTCCCACTCCAGACCTTTACCCCTTCTCCCAGGATCGCCGTCTGCCAGAGCATGTCATTCATCATCGCACTGCCGACCTGTCCATTCAGAACCAGTGGCACAGAATGGCCGGTTGCTTTACGCAACCGACTAATCTGCCAGCGCAGGGCAAGCAAACGACTGGTAAGGCGCTCACTATCAGGGTGCTGCTGCGGACAAACACTGACCATCACTGACAGCTGACGTCCCCAGTCGGGGCGCAACCACAGTACCTGACGGGCGGCCTGCTCCAGTTCCAGATGATCCTCCACACGGATCCAGCAGCCCTGCGTGACAGTAAGTACAGGTGACTGATGCGGCCAGGCAAGCGGCAGATCGCCACAGACCAGTACCACGGGCTGGCAATAATTGGCTTCAGGCAGGTCCTCCAGACACAGGGTGAAATCGTGCTGCACGCGACGGCAGGCGACAGCCCAGAACGCCATGATTAGCCCCAATACCGCCAGCAGGACGAGAACGGAAACCAGCCGGGATGCTGGCAGAAACCACAGGCAGACCACTGCACTCAGCAGGGCAGCCCAGAGCGCAAGCCCGCGCTGTTGTGCAGGGCTCATTTCACAGCTCCCGGCAGCAGGGTAAGCAGTGTCTTATCCAGCCAGCAATCCAGTCCCCACCATAATGCGGTGACCACCACCACACTCAGGCCAATGCGCACGGGCCATGATGCCAGCCCCCCCCCTATCCCCCGTCCGGCATGGCTTTCCGCCAGAACGGGATGGGGTTGTGAATAGCTGAACGGCGCAACATATTCATTAAGTGCATTCATGAGTTTCTGCCGCTCAGGATCGTTCAGGGAGCGGAAGTTGCCGAGGAATCCGAGCATCATGACTCGCTGGAAGCAGGTCACAACGGCGTGGTCAGGAGCCGGTTCACGCAGCACATCACGCATCCGATCGCATAACGTGTCACCGGCGTCCATAGTGCCAAGGAAATATCCCTGTAGGGGAATGTCATACCACTGTATACAGGCGTCATCCTCCACACCGCGACCTTTGACTGCCTCATCAAGCAGCGCACACTGTGCCGTAAGAATATGCTGGCAGCTGGCTTCATCGAGTTCGCTCGCTTTCAGTTCTCGCTGCACACGCCCGACATCATCAATGCAGCGCTCCCAAAGCGTACGCCCTTCCCCGTCCTGGAATGTCGGGCCGTGACGCAGACTGATCACCTGTAGCCAGGTGTCCTGTAACAGGGCATCAATATCAATGAACGCGGCAGTAGCGCGTTTACGATCATTCATGTTCTCAGTACCGCAAAGAGTTCAAGTTCAGGCTCGGCGAGCATTCCCGGAACGTAAAACATACAGGTGCCGCTCTGGAACATTTCGATGGCCAGGGGATGAGAGACATCAAGGCTGAAATACTGATTTTCCAGACGCAGTGGAATGGCTGCCGGCACATGGCGCAGCGGCATCAGAGGGACGCCCACCCGCGATGAATTGACGATACTCCTGACATGATCGGGACTGCCGACCTTGCACTGGCGCGGGAACTGCTCCTGCAATTGTGCCACCGGCATCGGTGAACGCACGGAGAGGTAATAATCAGCGCCTTCGCGCAGACGTGGATCATGCAGACGGGCCTGCCAGAAGTGAAGCCGGTCATCATGCTCAAGCTCAATCGCCACCACCCGCGATGGCAGGCTGGCTTCCAGAAGATCGCCAAGTAAATCAAACAGCGGCGGGAAGACGTTATTCAGTTGCTCATGCTGCCATGCCGGGATCGCACTGACCTGATGCTCCAGCGAGAATGTCAACAGGCTGCCTGCAAGCCTAGCCAGCTCCGGATAGAGACGCTCAGGCGGGCTTTGCGGGTGGCGCTGAAACTGACCCAGCACGGGCTCAGCACTGTTCAGGGCATTGAGCAGCCAGAACAATGAAACATCGGCTACGGCAAAATCCGCCATGCGCTCATTACTTTCCCGGCGCATGTCCATCAGGCGGCCCAGACGGGCGCGCAGTTGCGTCAACAGTTGCTCAAGCTGGGTCATCAGCCAGCGGCTGCCCAGCAACGCCAGCAGCGGCGGAAGGTATGCCTCATCAAGTGCCCAGTTCCCTTGCGAATCTTGTTGCAGGCGGGCAACCGGACAGGTCAGGTAATCGCTGTTGTTCTGATGGGCAAATCGCAACGTCAGCTCTGGCCGCATCACTGCAATCTGGCGGGTGTCATCGCCAAAAAGGTTGCGGACATCCCGCCAGCGCTGGCGATAGCGAACAGGACGCGCGGCCACCTCATCGGGCTTAAGGCAGTTGCCACCATTCGCGCGCAGCAGCGGAAGAGCCAGAACCACCACCACGTCCTGTGTTTCACTCTCAAGCGCCAGCACTGCTGGCAGGTCGTCAGCATTATCCGTATCGATTAATGTCCCGTCAGGGAACCGGAGGTGCAGATGACGGGCCTGTAGACGGCCCAACTTCAGTACATCCGGTTCGAAAGTGGCATTAATCACCCCCCAGGGATGGGAAAGACCCAGTCGGGCGATACATTCCGCAGACCAGGCCGCATAGGCGGCCTGTTGCTGGAAGTGCTGGGGAGAGACCATCTGGCCCCTGCCCCATAACGGTTGTTCCGTTTTCATGCTTCCTGCCTTACGTTACGCTTTCGCTTTCGGCATCTGGCTCACCAGAGACAGGTTCACATCCATGCCTTCCACCTGGAAGTGCGGCACCGCAAACAGCTTCACGCGGAAGAAACCCGGGTTGTCTTCGATATCTTCCACCACCACCTTCGCGTCACGCAGCGGATGAGAAGCCTGCAACTCATCGCCCGGATCGGTCATTTCCGTCACCAGACTACGCACCCAGGTATTCAGCTCCAGCTCCAGCAGACGGCGGTCCTTGGTGGTGCCGATGTTTTCGCGCTGGATGAGCTTCAGGTAGTGCGCAATACGCGACAGCAGGAAGATGTACGGCAGACGGGCGTTGATGCGGCTGTTGGCCGTGGCATCTGCGGTGTCATACAGCGCCGGTTTCTGCGCGGAGTTTGCCGAGAAGAAGCAGGCATAGTCGCGGTTTTTGTAATACGAGAGCGGAATAAAGCCGAGGTTGGCAAACTCGAACTCGCGGGTCTCCGGGATCATCACCTCTGACGGGATTTTCACCTGGTTGCCGGTGCCCAGATCGTACAGATGAATAGGCAGGTCTTTCACCGCCCCGCCCGCCTGCGGGCCACGGATCTGCACGCACCAGCCGTTATTGATGAAGCTCTTCACCATGTTTGACGCGAAGGAGAACGACGCGCTGGTCCACAGGTATTTCTCGTGATCCGGGCCTTTCACCTGCTCAACGTAGTTAAAGCTGCGTACAGGTACGGTGTCCGGGCCATACGGCAGACGCCCCAGCACGCGCGGCATCACGAGGCCGATGTAGCGGGCGTCGTCGGTGTCGCGGAAGGATTTCCACTTGATGTACTCCGCGCGGTCGAAGTAGTTGCCGATATCCTTAATTGCAGCGACCTCTTCCATGGAGTCTTTCAGGAAGAATTTCGGACCGACAGAGCCAATAAACGGCATATGTGCGGCAGCTGACACTTTAGAGATGTTGCGCAGTAGCGCCACATCCTGCGGGCTGGCGTCAAATTCATAGGATGAAATCACGGAGCCAATCGGCTCGCCGCCCGGGGTGTCGTATTCGGCGGTATAGGTGTGCCAGTAGAGGCCGCTCTGGATAAGTTCCGGCGCGTCTTCAAAGTCCTGACGCAGATCTTCTTTCGACACATCCAGAATTTCGGTTTTCACATTCTGGCGGTAGTCGGTGCTGTCCACCAGCTGCTTCAGGCCGCGCCACAGGGATTCCACCTTCTGGAACTCCTGGTGATGCATTACGGCATCCAGCTGACGGCTGATCTGGAAATCCAGCTCAGCGATATGGTGGTCAATCAGCGTTTTATCGAGCTTCTCCACCGGCTGACCGGATTTGCGGATGCAGTCCATAAACACCTGCATCGCCGCCGTCAGGCGTTCACCCGCCGGAGCGTCAGAAAGCGCGGCGTCATCCAGAAACGCATTGATATCCCCCAGGCTGGAGGCCGGGGTCAGGTTGATTTTTTCAAACAGGGAGGCGTAAACGCCCTCTTTTTCCAGTACGGTGGTCTGCCCCTGCGCGGAGGCGGTTTCAGTATTCACAGACATCAGCATATTCCCGGTTAATCCATTAAATTACACATGCCGCTTATTTCGGGGCCAGTGCACTCATTTCGTCGCGTAATTCCTGAGACAGCGCCGGGTCTTTAAGAATTTTCTCGAGTTCTTTTCTGAAAGTGGCGTTATCAAGGAGATTGGATTTGAGGTCGCGTAATAAATTACGCATGGCCAGCATGGCGCGGAGCTGGGGGATCTGGCGGGCAACCTGTTCAGGTTCGAAATCCTTAATATCGGAAAAATTCAGTTTTATGCTTTCTTCCGAACCATCCCCGGCCATTGTGTTAGGAACCGTCAGATTCACTTCCGGGTTAAATTCCGAAAGTACGCTGTTGAAGTTATTTTTATTGACGTTAATTTTCTCCCTTTCCGATAATGGGCGATTCTCTTTTCCATTACTGAAATCACCGACGGTGAGGAGTTTAAGCGGCAGTTCGATTTTCTTCTGCGCGCCACCTGTATGCAGAGCCAGCTTTAAGTTTATGCGTGCCTTGGGCACCTCATTCTGGAATGAATCGGCCATAGCAGTCCCTTTATTTAAAAGAAATAAATGTTAAGTGAGTGACGTTTCTTTACAAAACCATATTAGAGCAAAAGCCCATTTAAAATCAACTTCTCAGATCAAAGATCTACCATTGGACTTTTCTTAAGAATATTCCACTAAATTATTGTACTCATAAATGCCATAGATACATGACATACAGTAAAAATTAACCATTTATTCACATTAATCTGGCAGGAATGACTGCTTTGTTTGGAAATATTGAACTTATTGTTCCATGAGGTTGAATAATTGATTTACATCAATGCATTTATTAACACGCCCCGTAACAGCGCAGAGAAATAAGGTTTTAATTCAATAAATGGCCTGAATATGAAAAAATCCTGTATCGGACAAATTTAATCTTGAAAACAGTAATGACTATACTGCTACAGGAATGGCGAATAAATGACTACGCGTTTTTCGATAAACGGGAGAAAGAATCTCTCTGAAGATATTCATCATGACAATGAGTGATGGGCTGATATGAAGGGGATATTCGGTAATAACCAGGCTGTAAAATCATGCCCCCTGAGAGCGGGCGCTTATGCAGTTAATGGATGTTTACCATAATCACGTAGCGCCCTGACCTCTTTTTAATGCTTTTCAATATACATTGTACGGCTGTACGCAACATCCTCTGGGTTATTTATCGGATAACCTTTAACCCATGGCTTGATGAGACGTCCATTGGTGTACTGATAAATAGGGGCAATCGGTGCTTTCTCGGTGAGGATCTTCTCGGCCATGTTGTAGTCGGCATTACGCGCTTTTTCAGTGGTTTCGAGCGTCGCCTGATGAATAATCTTATCGTAAGCAGGATCGTTGAATCGTGAGATATTCCCGCTATGGGAGGAGGTCAGCAGCGACAGGAATGTCGACGGCTCGTTGTAGTCCCCTACCCACGATGCACGGATGACGTCAAAATTCCCGGTATTGCGGCTGTCGATGTAGGTTTTCCACTCCTGATTCTGCAACTTAACGTCAACACCCAGATTTTTCTTCCACATGGATGCGACGGCAATCGCGATTTTCTGGTGGTTTTCAGACGTGTTATACAGCAGCGTTAATTTTAGCGGACGCTGAGGGCCATAGCCTGCCGCCTGCAACAATGTTTTCGCCTGCGCATTCAGCTCCTGCTGCGACATCTGCTCCAATGGCGAGGTTTCCGGCGTAAAACCCGCAGTGACATCGGGAGTAAAATGCCAGGCCGGTTTCTCGCCGGTCCCCAGGACTTTTTCCGCCATAATACGTCTGTCGATAGTCATGCTGAGCGCGAGACGTACGCGGGCATCCGCGGTTGGGCCTTTTTGCGTGTTAAACGCGTAGTAATAGGTCCCAAGCTGTGGCGGTGTATATACCTGTCCCGGAATATCTTTAAGCAGCTTCTGGTACATGTTTTTCGGAAACGATTCTGTAATATCGATATCGCTCGCCAGATAGCGTTTGGTCGCCGAGGACTCTTGGTTGATCGGCACAAAGGTGACTTTTTTAAGCACCGTCCTGGCGTTATCCCAGTAATGTGAATTTGGCTCAACCACCAGTTTTTCATTCACCACGCGATCTTTCAGCACATACGCACCGTTGCCAATGAGCGCGCCAGGCCGCGTCCATTCCTTACCGCTTTCCACATTGGCCTTTTGAACAGGATAAAACGCGAAGTTAGCCGTCAGATTGCTGAACCAGGGCAGCGGTTTGTCAAGCTGCACGCGCAGCGTTTTAGCATCCACCGCCGTCACGCCGAGCGTATCCGGAGCAGCTTTGCCATCGATAATGGCCTGGGCATTGTTAATGCCCGCCAGCGCCGCGAACCAGGCGAAAGGTGACGTTGTTTTAGGATCAACCAGACGACGCCAGCTATAGACAAAATCGTGTGCCGTCACCGGGGTACCGTCAGACCACTTAGCGTTATCCCGCAACGTGAACGTCCAGACACGATTGTCATTGCTCTGCCAGCGCGTCGCCACGCCGGGAACTAACTCCCCTTTTTCGTTCTGATTCACCAGCCCTTCATAGAGGTCGCGGATCACCTGTATCTCGGGCAACCCCACCGCTTTTGCCGGATCGAGCGAAGCGGGCTCATCTTTGATATGTCGAACCAGCTCCTGCTTTTGCGCCAGAACCGTTCCTTCGGGAACCTCCGCGGCATATGAAAGTGAAGAAAGCCCGCACAGCCACAGCGCAGTACAAAGAAGCGAAACAGGATGCTTCATACGATCCCCTTAATGATGTCAGGTAACAGGCAGATGCGTAATTATTTGTTTCGAAACGGAGAAATGCAAATGCTTCCTCCGGAAAGTTGATGTCAGGCAATTTTCCATACACACGGAAACTATTTGATTAAGCGCGGCTTTTGCACAACACTGCCAGAAGTGACTTTATCATCAGGGTTTACTATGGCAACTACCCGACCAAGAACGGAACGCGGCGCCTTCCCGCCCGGAACTGAACATTATGGACGCTCATTTTTAGGTGCGCCGCTGATCTGGTTTCCGGCCCCCGAGGCCGATCGCAATAGCGGCTTAATCATTGCAGGCACGCATGGCGATGAAAACTCGTCTGTCGTGACGCTCTCGTGCGCGCTACGTACGCTGGCCCCCGATTTACGACGTCATCATGTGATTTTGTCCGTCAACCCGGACGGTTGTCAGCTTGGATTACGGGCGAATGCACGCGGCGTTGACCTGAACAGGAACTTCCCGGCGGCAAACTGGCGCGCCGGTGAAACGGTGTATCGCTGGAACAGTTCGGCGCAGGAGCGAGATGTGGTCCTGCTCACGGGAGACAAACCCGGTTCCGAACCGGAGACTCAGGCGCTGTGCCAGCTTATTCATAAGATCCACCCGGCCTGGGTTGTCTCTTTCCACGATCCCCTCGCCTGTATTGAAGATCCTCGTCATACGGCGCTCGGACAGTGGCTGGCGGATGCGTTTGCTCTACCTCTGGTGAGCAGCGTTGGCTATGAAACACCCGGGTCTTTTGGCAGCTGGTGCGCGGACCTCAGCCTTCACTGTATCACCGCTGAGTTTCCGCCCATCTCCTCGGATGAAGCGAGCGAAAAATACCTGCGGGCGATGACAGATCTCCTGCGCTGGCAGCCTCAAAGATGAAGTACGCCGGAGGTAAAATTCAGCGCGGGTGAGACGTCAACCGCCAGCCAGGTTGGGCCGTCCAGATCGGCAAAGCGCACGCTGTTCACCAGCGGGAGTGCAGCGCCGATCGCTCTGGACGTACACAACATACAGCCCAGCATCAGAGCAAAGCCTTGCGCCTGCGCATCTTGTGCCAGAGCCAGAGCCTCGGTTAATCCACCTGTTTTATCCAGTTTAATGTTCACCATTTCGTAGCGTCCCTCGAGGGCTGACAGGCTCTCACGGGTATGACAGCTTTCATCTGCACAGACGGGAAGCGGATGAATAAAATTCGCCAGCGCGGCATCGTCTTCTGCCGGGAGGGGTTGCTCAAGCATGGCAACGCCCAAATCGGCAAGCAGCTGACAACGGGCTGCCAGCCCTTCGCTATGCCATGATTCGTTCGCATCGACGATAAGAGTGGCATCAGGCACCGCCGCACGAATGGCGACCATGCGTTCGCTAATCAGACGATCGTCGAGCTTCACCTTTAATAAGGTTGCACCGGTGGCATATAACGCCTGAGCGCTGGCGGCCATTTGCTCTGGTTCACCGATGACCACCGTTTGCGCGGTGACGATCGATTGCGGCAGCGCAACGTCCAGCAGCGCAGGCAGCGGTTTTTGTTGTTTCGCCGCTTCCAGACTCCAGAGTGCGCAGTCAATCGCGTTGCGTGCCGCGCCGGCCGGCAACCGAAGCTGAAGAGCCTCACGCGTCAGGCCCGCCTGCAACTCGGGCACCACCGTCATAATTTGCGCCATGACTGACGCCAGGCTTTCTCCGTAGCGAGGATAAGGGGTACATTCTCCGACGCCTTTTACGCCGTCCTCTTCACATTCAACCACGACCACGCAGGCCTCATTACGGCTGCCGCGCGAGATCACAAACGGGGTGTGCAATGGCCAGGCTTCTTCATAGACCTTAACGCTTCTCATCACTGACTCCTTGCAGGCCGGAAAGGCAGAAAATTGGTTTGCCGTGCTAACTGCGGATGACATACACTAGCCACGACGTTAACTATTTGTAAACAGGAAGATATCTATGTCACAACTCGTTCATTTCCAGGGCAACCCGGTTGCTGTTGCAGGTTCCATCCCACAGTCTGGCAGCAAAGCACAGCCTTTTACTCTGGTGGCTAAAGATCTGTCTGACGTCACGCTGAGCCAGTTTGCTGGCAAACGTAAAGTCCTGAACATTTTCCCAAGCATCGATACTGGCGTTTGCGCTGCATCAGTGCGTAAATTCAACCAGCTGGCGACCGAAATGGACAACACCGTGGTGCTGTGCATTTCTGCTGACCTGCCGTTTGCCCAGTCCCGCTTCTGCGGCGCTGAAGGCCTGAGCAACGTTATCACCCTTTCCACTCTGCGCAGCCCGGATTTCCTGGAAAAATACGGTGTTGCCATTTCCGAAGGCGCGCTGAAAGGTCTGGCTGCTCGTGCGGTGCTGGTGATCGATGAAAACGACAACGTTGTTTTCAGTGAGCTGGTCAACGAAATCACTACCGAACCGGATTACACCGCTGCACTTGAGGCGCTTAAAGCCTAAACGTAAAAAAGCCTCTGCAAAGAGGCTTTTTTATTTATTCGTCACCCTTCTTCTGATTTAACCCATACTCGCGCAGCTTATTCGCAATCGCGGTATGTGACACCCCAAGACGTTTAGCCAGCTTACGCGTGCTCGGATAGCTGCGATAAAGCTGCGTTAACACTGAACGCTCGAAACGGCTGGTGATATCATCCAGCGAGCCTTCCATTGCCTCTTCGCCTACCGAGACCGTCCCGGCATCGTAATCCGGCAACAGAATATCCTGAGGGCGCAGTTCATACCCTTCAAGCTGAGTTAATGCGCGATAGACCGCGTTTTTAAGCTGACGAATATTGCCCGGCCAGCCGTAACGCGTCAGCACGGTGCCCAGGTCGGCTGAGAGCTTCGGACGCGGTACGCCCTGCTCATCGGCAAAACGGGCCACAAACAGTTCTGTCAACGGCATGATGTCCTGCGGGCAATCGCGCAGCGGCGGAATATTGAGCGTCAGAACGTTGAGACGATAGTAGAGATCTTCGCGGAATACCCCTTTCTGCACCAGCTCCACCAGGTTTTTCTGGGTAGCGCAGATGACGCGCACATCCACGTGTACTTCATGATCTTCCCCCACGCGGCGAAACGTGCCGTCATTGAGAAAACGAAGCAGTTTCGCCTGCATGCGTGGCGACATTTCGCCAATCTCGTCCAGCAGCACCGAGCCGCCGTTCGCCTGTTCAAAGAAGCCTTTTTTGCCTTCCGGCGCATGCCCGAACAGCTCACTTTCCACCGCATCTTCAGGAATAGACGCGCAGTTCAGCGCCAGATACGGTTTTGCCGCACGCGGGCTGGCCATGTGCACAGCATGCGCCAGCAGATCTTTCCCCGTACCGGTATCCCCGGTAATCAGCAGCGGCGCCGTAAGATTTGCCAGCTTGCGCGCCTGGTCGATTACATGACGCATCTTCGGGCTCACCGCAATAATCTGGCTGAATGCGCCGACGTCCTGGCTGGAAAGATTCTGTAACTGGCGTCCCATGCGCACCGTGGAGCGCAGCATGATCACCGCGCCGGTGAGCACCCGCGCGGCATTTTCCCCTTTCAGGTAGACCGGCGTGATCTCCATCAGGAAATTCTGTCCGTTGATAACGACATGCTCGCTATGGGTATTTTGCGGGTTGCTGTCCAGCCAGCGCTGGAAATTAAAACCGGTAATCAGTTGCGTGGCGTGGTGCCCGATAAGTTTTTCCTGAGTCTGCGCAAACAGCTGGCAGCTGGCCTGGTTAACGCGCTCGACTTTATTTTTCAGATCGAGAGAGAGAAACGGCTCCGGCATTGCTTCCAGCAGCGCGCTCAGCGCAAGATGTTCCCGCTCGGACGGCATCCAGGGGATGGTGCGTACATCCGTAACGCCAGCGATACGGCGGATTTCCGCCATCAGGCTACTGAAGGTATTAAATTCAATTTCGGCAAAATTGAGGTAAATTCGCCCGACAGGGTCGATCTCTATGCCACGTAAATCAATGCTACGTAAAACAAGAAGATCGAGTAACTCGCGGGTCAGACCGAGACGGTCCTCACAAAAGACTTCCAGACGCATGGGAAATTCACCGTTTAAGCCAATAACAATAAAATGATATGTCAGATCACGGTGTTCGGGAAGGTGGCTGTCAACAAATATTGACAGCCCGCACGATTAGTAAACAAAACCTCACTGAGCAGGTTTTTTATTGAGCGTCTCTTTAAGCTGACCAATTAATTCGCGACGGAAATCCCCCAGCCGCGGCTTATCATCATCGATCCAGGGGAGTGGACGACAAACCTCCATCGCTTTGATGCCCAGGCGTGCCGTCAGCAGACCGGCACCAATCCCCTGCGCCGCCCGGGCAGAGAGACGCGCCGCAAGATCCTGCGACATCCAGTCCATCCCGACCTCCCGCACAAGTTCGCTTGCCCCGGCGAAGGCGATATTCAGCAATACCAGTTTGAACAGGCGCAGTCGGCTGTAATAGCCAAGCTCAATACCGTACAGTCTGGCGATGCGGTTGATCAGGCGCAGGTTGCGCCAGGCAATAAAGGCCATGTCCACCATTGCCAGCGGACTGACGGCGATCATCAGGGTGGATTCCGCCGCCGAGCGGCTGATCTCACGACGAGCCTGCGCATCCAGCACCGGCTGAACAATGTGGGCATAGAGCGTGACCACTTCCTGATCATTCTGGGTTTCGTGGATCGCCGCATACCAGCGCTGAAGCGCCGGGTGAGAGTGATCTATCCCGGCCTGAGCCGCAAGCTTTTCACAAAAAGCACGCCCTTTTCCTGTGCCGTGACTGTGCAGCAGATCCCGCGCCTCATCGCGTTCGTGGGCACGCTGACGCAAACGCCAGAGGCGACGCCACTCGGTGACGACCGAGCCAACGCCCGCACCAACAATCAACGCCCCGGCGGCGCATCCCCCCAGCGCCACCCAGTCCTGCGTTTGCCAGGCATTGACGCCCCACTGCACGCCCTGGCCGATTACGCTCACACCAAAAAGGGCTAACCCGGCGGTCACCATCTTGCGCCACAGGCTGCGTTTCGGGCGCAGTGCCGCATCAACCACCGCTTCCGCCTGCCCCTCTTCAGCCAACGGCTCGTCTGCCAGCACGGGAGCAAAGTTGTCGGCCTGCGAGCCGCTGAAGGTTTGCGCCGTTTTAAACGCCTCATGCGGGGACTGCTCAAGCTGGCCGGTAAAATCAATGCGTGGTTTTAACGGTTCCGTCATCGCAATTTATCTCCAATTAAAAATTCCAGCGCGGCATCCAGACGGATATGCGGCAATGGCTGGTCAACGTTCATGCTCTGCGGACGGAAGGCTTCGAACTGAAAACCCTGGCTTTGCCAGAAAGCCTGGCCCGGCAGACGCGCCGGAACTTCCCCCGGATAGACCGTGAGCGGCTCACCGTCGCTGAGACGGTTGCCCCGCAGGGCCGGAATTTTCTCGCCATTCAGGTCAATCAACCCACTCTGCGTTGCCTGTACGGACGCCAGCCCCAGACAGTCCATGCTGATCCCTTCGAAAGCCGCATTCTGCCAGGCATCCTGCACCAGCTGTTGCAGCAGGGATACCATGTTGGCGTGCTGATCGACCGTCACATGGTCAGCTTTTGTGGCGGCAAACAGCAGCTTGTCGATGACCGGCGAGAACAAACGGCGAAACAGCGTACGCTGGCCATAATGAAAGCTTTGCATCAGCTGCGTCAGCGCCAGCCGCATATCATTGAACGCCTGCGGCCCGCTGTTGAGCGGTTGCAGGCAGTCCACCAGCACGATCTGGCGGTCAAAGCGTAAAAAGTGATTTTTATAAAAGCCCTTAACCACCTTCTCACAGTAATAATTGTATCGCTCGCGGAGCATACCGGCGTTGGTGGTCTTGTCCGCCTGCGCCAGTTTCGATTCGCCGATGCTGTCAACGTCCGGCCACGGGAAAAACTGTAGCGCGGGAGCACCGGCTAAATCGCCCGGCAGAACAAAACGGCCCGGCTGAATAAAATGCAACCCCTCCTGCTTGCACTGATGCAGGTAATCCGTCCAGGCTTCAGCTATGACGGCCAGACGGTTTTCATCCGCCGGTGCCAGCGGGTCCAGCCCTTCGCAAAGCTGGCGCCATTTGGTCGACCACGCTGCCCGCTGCCCCTGCAACAGACCGGTCATCTGTCGGGACCAGCTCAGGTAATCCTGCGCCAGCATCGGTAAATCGAGCAACCATTCGCCCGGATAATCCACAATTTCGAGATAGAGCGTGGACGTTTCTTTGAAGTGACGCATCAGGGATTCATTCGAGCGGAAACGAAGCGCAAGCCGGATTTCGCTCACGCCACGCGTCGGGGTGGGCCAGGCGGGAGGCTCCCCGTATAACTGCGCCAGACCTTCATCATAGGTGAAACGGGGGATGCCAAAATCACGTTGCGGTACGCGTTTCACCCCCAGCAACCGCTCCTCGCGCACTGCGCTAAGCAATGGCAGACGCGCCCCTGCATGCAGGTTCAACAGCTGATTGACCATCGCCGTAATGAATGCTGTCTTACCGCTGCGGCTCAGCCCCGTCACGGCAAGACGCAGATGGCGATCAACGCCACGGTTCACCAGAGAATTGAATTCGTTTTTAAGTCGCTTCATCGCCGTCCTTCATTGCCTGGAACCCTGAAAAAAGTCACTTCAGAATACAGTAAATTGGGGCAGATCGTTGATTATCAATTCTTAATTATTGCTATTGCCGTTTTTTCTCCAGTAAGATGGGCGCAATTGCTGTCCGTCTGGAGTGAGTAAGGTGTATGTCACCCACCATCTATGATATTGCCCGCGTTGCTGGCGTTTCGAAATCAACCGTGTCGCGCGTTCTGAATAAACAAACGAATATTTCTCCTGAAGCGCGCGAAAAGGTGTTGAAGGCGATAGAAGAATTAAATTATCAACCGAATAAACTTGCCCGCGCACTCACCTCTTCTGGCTTCGACGCCATTATGGTTATTTCGACCCGCTCAACCAAAACCACCGCAGGCAATCCGTTTTTCTCTGATGTACTGCATACCATAACGGCAAAAGCAGAAGAAGAAGGTTTTGATGTTATTTTACAAACGTCCAAAAGCAGCGAAGATGATCTGCAAAAATGCGTGGGTAAAATTAAGCAGAAGATGATCAAAGGGATCATCATGCTAAGCTCGCCAGCGAACGAATCTTTTTTCGCGACGCTGGACGAATACGGTGTGCCCGTGGTCGTTATTGGTAAAGTGGAAGGCAATTACCAGAATATCTATTCTGTCGACACGGATAATTTCCGCGACAGCGCCATATTAACCGACTCATTTATCAAACATGGTCGCACTAAAATTGCCTGCCTGCATGCCCCGCTCGATTATCACGTTTCTATCGATCGCCTGGCGGGCTATAAATCGAGCCTTGAGAAGCAGGGTATAGCGATTAACCCGGACTGGGTTATTGATGGCGGGTATACCCATGAAAGCGCGCTTCAGGCGGCCTGTCAGCTACTCTCTTCAGACAACCCGCCCGATGCGGTTTTTGCGACGGACAGCATGAAATTGCTGAGTCTTTATCGTGCCGCGGATGAGCTAAATCTGACGATCCCGGAACAGGTCGCAATGGCAGGATACAGCGACCCGATGCTATCTCTCATTTTAACCCCTGCACCAGGCGGTTTTGATATCCCCACGAGAAAGCTGGGCGAAGAGAGCTGCGATTTGTTGTTCAGGTGCATTGCGGGTAAACCTGCCCCGCATAAGGTATTGGTGGAAACGCATTTTTCAGATGCGGCTTCATTACGCTAAAAACCAGGGGCAAACGCCCCTGGTGAAGTGTTATCAGAACGCGTAATTCACGCCGATCCCCGCATAGTGGAAGCGATCGTTTTCGCCTTCGTCATGGTTTTCCCATTCGTAGGCATATTCCAGCGTCATGGAAAGGCCATTCGCAAAGTCGTAAGCGTAGAGCAGCCCCAGACGATTGAAATCATGCCCTTCACGTGTCGGATCGTCCTGCCAGTCCCAGTTTGTCCAGCGGTCAAGCCCAAGACGGGTATACGGCGTCAGGGTTGTCTGGCCTAATGAAACAGGCAGATACGCACGGATTTCCTGAGTGGAGAATTCACCGTTATTACGTGAACTGTCCATATTGAAACCCCGCTCTAAATAGTAATTAACTTTTGCAGAGACGGTTTCGTTAATTGTCCAGGTAAAACCGGTTTCCGTTTCAACACGGCTGTCAGAATAACCGGTTTTTGCGAGGTCATTCGCAAACTGGTACATGGCAAACCATCCGCCAAAACACCAGTCATCGGTTAATTTTACATCCCAGTCAGGTTGAATTTTATAGCGCTGCATATTCGCGCTGCCCGCTTTCGCGCCATCCTCGTCTTTGAAATGATAGCTGTAATTACGGAAACCTCCCGTCAGTCCCAGCGTGAAATCATCGGTACCAATAATACGATAGCGTAATTCTACTTCAGGACGATCGAAATAGGTGCCGCGCGTCATGCTACTGTAATCAACCGGCCCTTCCTGATACATAGCCAGCGAAATGGTCCATGCATCCCATGTGGCATTAAACCACACGGAGGGTTCATATAATCCATCTTTATCGTCGGCCTGACCTTCGACGTTTTCAATTTCATACATGGCGCCAATATTAAATTCCCACTGTTTGGCTGATTCAGTTGCTTGCGCGCAGCTCACCCCTGCGCACAGAACGAGCGCAGCACTTCTTAGTAGAGTACTCATTAAAATATTCCTTTATAATTAACACACAAAAAACCGGAAACTTTCATTTCCGGCGAACACCTTTCTTATCTAATAGCTGTTTCAGTATCAGCATCGAAGAAATGGCACTTATTCATATCGAACTGGATGCCGATATTATCTCCGGCAACATAATCATCCGCCGCTCCCGCACGGACAACCAGTTCATGCCCACCCACGGTGGCATAAAGCATAAATTCAGCCCCGGTCAGCTCAGCAACGCTGATCTTCGCGGTGATGTTTTCACCGCTTCGCTGTGCGGTGAGAATGTCTTCCGGACGGATCCCAAAGACAACCGCTTTACGCTGGTAACCTTGCGCATTCAGTACGGCCAGCTTGTCTTCCGGGATCTCCAGATGCAGCGTTTCCGTCACAAAGTAGCGGTCGTCGATCGCGCCACGAATGAAGTTCATCGCCGGTGAGCCAATAAACCCTGCAACGAACATATTCGCCGGCTCGTTGTAGACCTGCTTCGGCGCGCCCACCTGCTGAATGATGCCGTCCTTTAAAATCACGATGCGGGTCGCCATCGTCATGGCTTCTGTCTGATCGTGCGTCACGTAAATCATGGTGGTGTTTAGCTTCTGGTGCAGCTTGCTGATTTCAGCGCGCATCTGCACACGAAGCTTGGCATCGAGGTTGGATAAAGGCTCATCCATCAGGAAGACCCCCGCTTCGCGCACTATCGCCCTGCCTAACGCCACGCGCTGGCGCTGACCGCCGGACAACGCGCCAGGTTTACGCTGGAGATAATCGCGCAAGCCCAGGATCTGTGCCGCCCAGCTAACACGTTCTTCAATGACTGAGGGCGCAATTTTTTGCATTTTCAGGCCAAACGCCATGTTGTCGTAGACCGTCATATGCGGATAGAGCGCATAGTTCTGGAAGACCATCGCGATATCACGGGACTTGGCGGGAACATCATTCATGCAAACCCCGTCAATAATCAGTTCACCCGCGCTGATCTCCTCGAGGCCGGCAATCATTCGCAGCGTCGTGGATTTCCCACAGCCCGATGGACCGACGAAGACAATAAATTCTTTGTCTTCGATTTCGAGGTTGAAATCCTTAACCACGTGGACCTGGTTATCATAGATTTTCTGAATGTGTTTCAGAGACAGTTGAGCCATTATTAATTCCTTATCAATACGCCCGGGATGCCCAGAACGCCGTGAGGCGTTCCCAGGTCAGTTCCTGCGTTGAATGAAGTTGTAATCCCGCATGGTTCAGGCCAGGCCCAATCCCGACCGACAGCATGCCTGCGGCGTTGATCGCATCTACCCCTGCGGCAGCATCTTCGATACCAATGGCCTCTTCAGGACGTACGTTCAGTCCTTTACAGGCCGCAAGGAAGATTTCCGGGTCCGGCTTTGAGCGGCAAATGCGCGACGCATCGGCGCAAAAATCGAAAGCCTGATGAATACCCAACGCGTGCAAAATCCCAGGGGCATTAAGCGATACGGATGCCAGGCCAATTTTGACCTTCGCGGCGCGAATATCCGCCAGCACCTCGCGAATACCCGGGAGCAGCGAGTCCTGCGTCAGTGATGCCAGCGACTGGACGTAAAGCGCGTTTTTTTTCGTCGCCAGCGCCAGGCGCTGCTCGTCACTGAACATCCCCTCTTTCCCGCCATGTTTCAGAATGCGCTGGAGGGAGTCCATACGGCTTATTCCCTTCAGCTGTTCGTTAAATACTTCATCGAAGGTGATACCAATCTCCTCCGCCACGGCGCGCCAGGCCAGAAAGTGAAGATGCGCGGTATCGGTTATCACCCCGTCCAGATCGAATACAACAGCGTTAAGCGTCATGGCGCCCCTCCGTGGTAGCGGTCCCATTAACAGATGCAAGAAAGTCCTTACGCTCACAGACCTTTCGCCCTGATACATGCAGCGTTTTACCCCACAGCATCAACGTGACAGGTGCGGTGGTTTCAATGGTTAACTGGTCATCTTCACAGGTAATGTGCATCGTTGCGTCCCGCCACCGCAGCGGGAAGGCGAGTTTCTGCCAGTGAGCAGGCAGCTTCGGCGCAAGATGCAGCTCCCCTTCGCTAATGTGCAGGCCAGCAAATCCTTGAATGGCGCCCAGCCAGATCGCACCGGTGGCGGCGGCATGAATACCGTCATCACTGCTGTGCGGGTCATCCCCCAGGTCGATGGCAATCCCATCGCGCCAGAAGGCATACGCCCCCTCGGTGTCACCGCAGCGTGCGAGCACAATGCCGTGAATGGCTTTACTCAGGGATGAATCATGGATCGTGCGTGGCTCGTAGAACGCCAGATTGGCGGCACATTGTTGCGGCGTAAACCGTTCCGGCAGCAGGTAGTTAAGCATTACCACGTCAGCCTGCTTCAGGATCTGCATCTCGTTCACTTCCGCGCGAGAGTAATCAAGCAGAATGGTTTGCTTACCCGCTTTGGCTTTATAGCGGCTCAGATCGATGGCAGGTTTCGCCATGAAGGTATCATCCTGCGGGATCACACCGTTTGCGTCGGCCTCTGGCAGCCACAGGCGCGCCAGGAACTTCCCGGCATTCTCCGTAAAACGCGCATCTTCACGCCCAAACATCGCCATAAACTGACGCGCGCAGGCAACGTTGTGCCAGGCCAGATAGTTGGTGTAGGCGTTGTTGTTGACATGCTCGGTGTATTCATCCGGTCCGATCACGTCATGGATCTCAAGACGACCATTAATTTCCGTCGCGCGTCCCATCCAGAACGAAGCGGTTTCCATCAGTAGCGTCAGGCCCTCATTGCGCATAAAGTCATCGTCGTGTGTTGCCTGCCAGTAAGCGACAACGGCCCAGGCAATATCAGCCACGATGTGGTGTTCAGCGAGTGCGGAGGCGACCTTCTGGCGAATCCCGGTGCGGATGTTAATGGCTGCGAATTCTGGCGTCTCTTCCTGTCCGCTGGCGGCGCTTTCCCACGGGAACAACGCGCCTGGCCAACCGTTACGGCGTGCTTTTTCGCGCGCGCCAGAAAGATTCAGCCAGCGATAGCGCAGCAGGCTGCGGGCAATCTGTGGACGGGTAAACAGATGGAACGGCAACAGGAAAATTTCGGTATCCCAGAAGACGTGCCCTTTGTACCCTTCCCCCGTCAGCCCTTTCGCGGCAATGCTGCTTCTTTCGCTATGGGCTGGCGTCATTGTCGTCAGGTGCCAGACGGCATAATCCAGCGCCAGCTGATCCTGCTGTTCTGCACAAGTCACTTCCACCCGAGCGTCACGCCATACCGCTTTCCAGGCATACGCTGAGCTTTCAAGCAACGCATCGTAGCCTCTTGCCGCGCAGACTTTGAGATCGGCCAGCGCGTTGCGGGCGAAAGATTCCTGCGAGAGCGCTTTATCGCTGCGATGCGTCAACCAGACGATCTTCTCAAGAGTGACAGTGTCACCTTGCGTGATGGTCAGAGAATGATGAACGCTGAGGCGACGATTTTTGGCGGTGAAACAGCTGTCGCTCTTAGCGGAGAGCTGACAAAACGCCGAAACAACAACTTCAGACGCCCGGTCCTGCATTTCATACACACCCTGCATGTAGTGCTGGTCGAAGACCCTGACCGAGATTTCATCCAGATGCTGCCTGCCGCTGTTCGTTTGTGTCGCATCTATGCCGGTTTTCAGCACGGCCTGAGCGGCGCCATCAAGCGGTGTGATCGAGAGCTGCATTGCCACTAAGGGCAACTGGTCCAGCGAAACAAAACGACGGCTCTCGAGGCGATAGCGTTTTCCGTCCGGCGAACGCCAGACCACGTTACGATGCAGTTCGCCGTTAGCAAAGGCCAGCTCGCGTTGCCACTCAAGAATTTCGCCTGAAAGGAGCGTGAAGTTGACGCCGTCCAGCTCAACTTCAACCCCGGTGACATCCGGCAGATTGATCAGCTCTGTGGTTTCGTTGCGTCCCGCGCGATGATACAGCCCCGCGAGATACATGCCTCTGGTCTGCTGGGTGTAATCTTCTTCATGCGTGGCGCGAATGCCCATGTAGCCATTGCCGCAGGCCATAATGGACGCGTATTTATTCAGGCTATGCGGGCAAAAGCCCGGATCGGTTAATACAGACTGGTTCAGCATAACGTCACGCTTTCCCCTGTTTCCGCGGCTTCATATAACGCCGCGACTAATTGCTGGATCACCAGCCCCTGCTCCGCATCGGCAATCATGATCGGCTCGCCCAATACTCGGCGAACAAACGCGTCCATACTGCGCAGATGTCGGCGATCGTCGGCTTCTTCACGCTGGGTCAGCGTCTGTAAAACACCGGCTTCGTCGTTATAAATGTGTGCCGGGAATAGCGTTGCACCCGCCTTCTCACCACAGAAAGAGACGTTCATGATCGACTGCTCGCGGATATTAAGCGCAAAAGAGGTGTCCAGACGCAGAATGCCACCGTTGCAGAACTCAATCGTGCCAAACAGGGCATCTTCCACGGTAAACTGCGCAGGATCCCATTCGCCAAACTGGCCGGTGTGTTTCCGGTTCCCCAGTCTCTGGAAGCTGTGCGCGGTTACCCGTTTCACGGTCGGGAAGCCCAGGACATACATCGCGGCATCCAGCATGTGAATGCCGATATCGATCAGCGGCCCGCCGCCCTGGAGCGATTTATTGGTGAACACCCCCCACCCCGGCACACCGCAGCGACGCAGCGCCTGCGCGGAGGTGAAGTAAATTTCACCGAGCGTTCCGTTCATTACCGCCTCGCGCAGGAGCTGGGTATCCAGGGCAAAGCGATGGTGAAAATCGTACGCGAGGACTTTTCCGGCCTTGCGCGCCGCGAGACGCATCTCATCCGCCTGGTGCGGCGTCATCGCTGGCGGCTTTTCACACATCACATGACAGCCTGCTTCGAGAGCCGCCATCACATGTTCAAAATGGAACCGGTTAGGCGAACAGACGCTCACCACATCCGGTTTTACTTCCTGCAACATCTCGTGAGCGTCCTGCCATGCCGATGGAATAGCATAACGTTCCGCGAACGCCTGTGCCTGCTCAAGGCGGCTGTCCATGACAGCCACCATTTGAACATCACTGCGCGTGGCGTAATACGAGGCATGCACTTTGTCTGCAACCTGCCCGGCGCCAATAATGGCGACGCGCAGAGGCAAAGGTGTAGAAGCACTCATCACGCTCGTCATCCTTAGCATTCACGCAAGTAAGTGAGAGAGTCCTTATAGGCCTGAGCCGGATCGTCGGCACGCACCCGGCACTCGTACACGACGTAACCCTGATAGTTATCGGCACGCAGCTGATCGAACAGGCTGGCGAAATCGAGGCTGCCGCTGCCCGGCTGATAGCGGTGGTTATCAGCAATGTGCACATGACCCAGCAGGTCGCGGTTCTGATGCAGCGCTTCCGTCAGGGAGTCTTCTTCAATATTCATGTGGTAGAAATCACCGATGATCTGCACGTGCTTCAGGCCATTCTCTTCGATATAACGACGCGCGTCGGCCAGAGTGTTGATCATATGATCCTGATAGCGGTTCAGCGGCTCCAGGTAAACGGTAGTACCGGTGCGCGCTGCCACCTCATCCAGCCAGCGCAGGGAAGCGCTGACCGCTTTGCGATCGCCGTCCAGACTACGTGGCGAAGTCATTGGCGGCAGACGGAAGGTAAACATCCCCCAGGCAGCCGGAACGATAATCCCCTTTCCGCCCACTTCTGCCAGCGCTTCCAGGATGCGTTCAATCTGCTGTAGACCGTTCAGGCGGCGTTCTTCGATGAAATCCCCGATCCAGCCATCGTAACCGCCACAGGCCGTCGTGACTGGCAGGCCGGTGGCTTTGATAGCCGCTTTTACTTCGTCGAGGTTTTCCACCAGCAGTCGGCCATCGATTTCGTAGCCATCAAATCCCATCGCTTTGATGTATTCGAATTTTTCCATGATAGCGGTCGGGAAAAAGGCCTGGTTTTGTGTTGCGATTTTCATGATTTGCTGTCCTTAGCTTAAAAAGTGACGCCCATTTTGATACTGAGTTCCGGGTGCTGATCGACATACTTCATATAGCTTTCCGGGCTGGTGGTGAAGGTGACGACCGGGTCGATCAGGTCTTCACAATTGAGATAACCGTTCATCAGCAATTCCCAGCAGGTCTCTTCAATACGCTTGCGGCTCCAGCGCGGATAATCCGGGTTGGGTTCACTGCATGCGCGGGAGAAGACAATTTTGGCGTTGTTGAAGTGTGCTTCGCGACCAAGGTTGAAGCCCGCCGCAAACGGCTTGGCGAAGGCCACGTAGGAGATGGTGCCGCCGTAGGCGAGACCGCGCAGCGCAGATTGCAGCGCATCTGCGAATCCGCTGGTTTCGATGATCACATCCGCGCCCTGCTTGCCGGTTAGTTTCTTAATTTCCAGACCGACATCGGTACCGATTGGGTTCAGGCAGTGGTCTGCACCGTGACGGCGGGCGATCTCACAGCGGTGTTCGATAGGATCGACACCAATAACCACTGACGCGCCGGCTTTTTTCGCCAGCTGAATCGCAATCTGGCCAATCGCGCCTAGCCCCACAACTACGACGAAATCCCCTACGCGGACGTTAGCATCACGCACGCCGCTCATGGCGAACTGCGCCGGATCGTAACAAACGGCGTTTTTCCAGGATGCGCCCTGCGGCATTTTGCGCAGCTTATAGTTGTTCACCGCGTTAACGATGACCGTTTCCTGCAACGGGCCGTAGCAGCAGACGCTGTCGCCGATCTGGTATTCCGTCACGTCCGCACCACATTCGATGATGTCGCCGACGATCATGTTCCCCAGCTGGAATTTACCAAATTCGATGCCGCGCGCTGCACCTTCTTCACGCGGGGTAAACATCTGCCACTCAGCGTTGAACTCTTCATCAATGAACGGGCTTGCCGCGCGGAAATCCACGACTTCAGTGCCGTGTTTCGGGGCGCCATAACGGGCACGAATCTTCACCTCATGTGCTGCAACAGGACGATCTTCGTATTCCACCAGCGCCGCTACACGAGGCGCTGTCGCAACTAATTTTTTCATGACTGACTCCTTGTTAAAATCGGCCGCCTCAGCCCTTCACGCCGCCGGCGGTCAAACCACTTTTAATGAAACGTTCAGACAGGGCATACATAATGACGACCGGAAGTGCCGTTACCAGCGATGCCGCCATCATACGACCCCAGATGTAATCTGGCGTACTGAAGAGCGTGTTCAGCCCGACCGGCAACGTGAAGTTGCTGGCGCTGGACAGGAAAATGGAGGCGAACAGATAGTCATTCCACGCCACCATGAAGCAGTAGACAAAGACCGACACCAGACCCGAGATCGCCAGCGGCACGGTGATGCGAAAGATGATTTGCAGGCGGTTCAGGCCGTCCATCATCGCGGCTTCTTCGATTTCGTCCGGGATGGTGTCGAAATAGCTGCGCAGCATAAAGACCGCGGTAGGCAACGTCTGCGTGACCATGGTGATGATCAGCGCCAGTTCGGTGTCATAAATGCCGAGCGCGGTGATGATTTTGAACAGCGGCACCACCAGCAGGATCCCGGAGAACATATAGACGGTGTAGAAGCTCGCATTGATCGTCGTGCGCCCTTTAAAGCGCAGTTTGGATAACGCATACGCGCCCAGCGTGCCGAGAAACACCGCAATGACCGAGGAGGTCAGCGACACCACCATGCTGTTACGGAAGTAATCCACAAACGGGAAAATCAGCGGGTTAAAGATGTCGATGTAGTGCTGTAGCGTCCACTCCTGCGGCAGAATGGTCGGGTGCAGCGAGATCGCCTCTTTCGCGCTTTTGAACGACGTCATCAACATCACAAAAAACGGAAACAGCGTGATAATCAGAAATAGCGCCAGTCCCAGATAAAAACCGATACGGCCCAGAACGCGTTTATTTGTTGCCATTGAGGTTTACCCTTTTTCTGGTCAGCAGAATGACAGCGAAGATGATCACAAACAGCACAACGGAAATGGCGGCTGCTTTACCCAGGTCATTGAACGCAAAGGCGGTTTTGTAGAGATATACGCCCAGAATGTCGACCTTGGTGGTGAGCAGATACACATCCGCAAACATGTAGAACATCCAGATGGTTCGCAGCGTGACCACCGTGGCCAGCACCGGCATGATGGCGGGCAACGTCACGATACGAAAACGCTGCCAGGCATTCGCTCCGTCCATCTCTGCCGCTTCGTACAGCGATTTATCAATGGTCTGCAAAATCGCGAGGAACGAGATAAAGGCGTACGGGAAGTAACGCCAGATGGCGAACAGCACAACCAGGACAAAACTGCTGCCAGGATTATCGAACCACAGCGGCGCCTGATCGTAGAGATGCAGCAGATCCACGCCCAGGTAGTTCACAATCCCGTAGCCGTTGTTGAACATGTATTTCCAGGCAAATACCAGTGAAATAGACGGCGTCACGTAGGACAGGATCACCAGTGAACGTGCCGTTTTCCGCATGCGGAATTCACGGTTAAAGAAGATCGCTACGGCCAGTCCCAACCCGGTGCTGCCGAGGACGACCAGCACCGTATACCAGAACGTCATCCACAGGGAGTGCCAGAACGCAGCATCGCCCAGAATGCGAATGTAGTTATCCAGGCCGACAAACACCGCATCAATACGCGGGTTCAGCGGTAAACGTAAAAAACTGATTTCAATGTTGGAAATCATTGGCCAGGCCACCAGGCCCCCCAGCAAAATCAGGCTGGGGGCCAACAGCAGCATGGCGAAAGGCATATCTGAACGACCAGAAAACAACGTCTTCATAATTCCCTTCGCAAAGCGCTCCTATCGTTGTGATATCAGGTCAGTCAGTTTCTTCTGGCTGTTGCTTAACGTCGCATTGAGATCTTTTTGTCCCACCGTCACGTTATGCACCATGGAACTGATAATGCCGGAGCCGGTAACGTCTCCCATGCGGGTAAAGTTTTTGTCGCCCACGGCGCCAAATACCTGGACGTTCGGGAACTGCGCAATCAGCTCGTAAGGCAGTTGGCCAAAGGCTTTGATCACGTCGTTGTTTTTCCAGCTTTCAGTACCCACCACGAGTTTGTTCACCGGCAGCGCCGCACCAGGGGACATCATCACCCAGTCAGACGCGTTTTGAGCCTGCTCCATCCAGGTCACAAATTTTTCTGCCGCCTGCGTTTCCTCTTCGGTCTGGCCGGTCGTGATCGTCAACGAGGTGATCATGCCGTACACGGCTGATGATTTTTCCGTCGGGACCACGAACCCCAGGTTGGCCGGATTGCCATCTTTGTAGACCGCGGGCAGGATATAGGTGGAGTAAACGGCCATCGGCGCAGAGCCGTTCATGAAGGCGTCTTTGATCTCCATGACATCATTCGAGCCCGGCATGGTGTTCGCAGCCAGTGCCCGATAAAACGCCAGCGCTTTCGACATTTCAGGGGTATCGATTTTTACATTGCCGTTTGCATCAAAGACGTTGGCTCCGCCTGACAACGCAAACTGCGAGAAGGCCTGCTCCGTCATGACGCTTTCTGCGGTTGGAAGCGCGATACCGTAATGTTTTTTCGCCGGATCGTTGAGCGCCTGACTGGCTTTCAGCAGTTGCTCCCAGTTGTGCGGTTCTTCGATTCCCGCTGCCGCGAGCGCGTCTTTGTGATACCAGACGCCGGACAGCCAGGCGCTAACCGGTACCCCCGTCCATGCCTTGCCGTCTTCAGTGCGAACAACGCGTAAAATGCCGTCGTAAAAGGTATCTTCACCGACGGCTTTAATCGCGTTGCCAATCGCGTCACGGTCCAGCAGTTGCTCTTTATCCATGACTTTGGCGTAGTCATGGCTGACTTCAATCACTTCCGGTAGCGCGCCAGTACGGGCCAACGTAATGACCTTGGTGTTATAGGCATCTTCCTCAACGGGTACCTGTTTCACCGTAATAGTCGGGTTCTCTTTCTCGAATTTTTCGATCAGTTTCGTAATAACCGCCTGACGCTCCTGTTCTACCGACGAGTGCATAAACTCAATGGTGACCTGAGATGCTTTATCGTCCTTACAGCCTGATAACAGGGCGCACGAAACCAGTGCTGATAACAGCACAATTTTGGGCATTTTCATTTTAGGGTCCTTTTTAGTTTTCTTTAATCCACATTACCTGCCATGGATTGAGGGTCAGTTCCGTACCGCTAATATCTTGTCCTGAGAGTAATTCCGTACCAAAGAGCGTTTGTCCATAAACGGTCTGCATTTTATTGCTAAAATTAAATAATGCTGTCATTCGCTCGCCATTTTCAGCAACACGAACAATTTTAAGAATATGTTCACCGATTGCGTCAAAAATAGCCTGACTATCCGGATGGAATGCACGCTCGCCGCGACGAATAGCAATAAGCTCACTCAAACGAGAATAAATTTGATAACGAATACTCTTCTTATTATTGAGCTCCAGATCAACCTGACCTGCGGTGTATTTCTTCCTGTTTATCGCGCGGTTATATCCGAGACGTTCGAGACCTTCATAATCGTTACGCGAACCAAGAATGCTTTGAATATATACAGCCGGTACGCCAGGAAAACTTAACAACACAGCATGCGCCAGGATGAACCGCGCAATGCGCTCATCATCTGAGCTGTCTCGCAAACTCAACGCATCAAGATAGGTGACATTAATTTCATAGGGGCTTCGCGTTCCGTCAGGATTATTTTTCCAGTTGACCAGTGCGCCTTCCTGCTGAAGCTTATCGACCAGAGAGAGGATCTCTGATTCCGGAAGGATGCCGCGTAACGGGTTCAAACCGATACCATCATGCGAGGCCAGGAAATTAAACCAGGTGGTATGCGTTGAAGGCAGCGCCAGTGACCCCGCCCACTGGCATAGGGCTTTAACATCCTGACGATGAACAGCATGCAGCACCAGCGGCGGTAAGGAAAACTGATAGACCATCTGGGCTTCATTTTCACCATCACCGAAGTAAGAGATATTGTCTTTGTGGGGAACATTTGTCTCAGTGATGATCACCGTTCCAGGCGCCACGGCGTCCGTAATGGCGCGGAACAGCTGGATAAGGCAATGGGTTTGTTCCAGATGGATACAGGTAGTTCCCGGGATCTTCCACATAAACCCGACCGCATCCAGACGGATATAACGCGCCCCTTCCATGAGGTAATGGAGCAGAACGTCAACCATGGCAATCAGCACCTGCGGCGAGGCGAAATTGAGATCGATCTGGTCATCGCTGAATGTGGTCCACAGATGACGAACGCTGCCATCATGAAGCGTGAACGGCGTCAGCAGCGGTAATGCCCGTGGACGCGTCACCGCGGATAAATCGGTTTCGGGGTCGACAGAAATAAAGAAATCTTCGTAGCCCGGCTTCTGCGCCAGATAATTAGCAAACCATTCGCTTTTCGCTGACATATGGTTGCAAACGAAGTCAAACATTAAGCTGGCAGACTGTTTTAATTCCGCGACATCTCGCCAGGTTCCGGTTTCAGGTGCAACCTCGTGATAATCAATAACGGAAAATCCATCATCCGAAGACCACGGATAAAAAGGTAACAGATGGACATGGGAAAACGTGCGAGAAAGCCATTCATTATAGAACCGGGTAAATACCGGCAACGCTTTCTCCCCTTTCGCAGAGAACTGATCGGCATAGGTAATCAGCACAACGTCTTTTTCATCCCAGCCTGACTTACGCTTTTCAGTAATATTAACCGCCGCTTTTTCAAGCTTAGTTAATAACACGTTAAGGTGTGCATCTGAAAATGATTCACCGTAGATATGATTGATGAGTTTTTTAATTTTTGCGTTCACATTATTTTCCATGGTAGCGGTCCCACGGAGTGGCAATCTACTCCCATGAAAAATATCTGTCAACGGACCCGGGGGCAGAAAGCAGCAATCTCAGCGCAGCGCAACGCATTATTGTGAGCTGCCGCAAAGAAAGCAGAAAAGCAGAAGAAACGCAGAAAGGAAAGTCATGCCCCTTCTCTGGGCGAGAAAGGGCGTATGCGGGAGGATCTAGCGTGACAGGTAGCGCCGGGAAACGCGTTTTGCCAGTTTCTGTAACAGCGGCTCCAGCGCGACCGCCAGCATCATTCTGACCGGCTTGCGGGCAACAGACTTGATCGCCCAACCCGCTACACCGGCCGGGCCATAACGTAACGCCGTCATCAGAACCAGTTTACCTGCGATTTTCAGGCCGGGTTTTACCTTCTGACCGGCCTGTTGCCAGTTTTGTTTCATGTAAGTTCTCTCTTAAAGCTGACGAAAACGACTTCTCAGCGTAAAGGTATCGGAGGTGACATAACGTTCCATCTCGCGCAATCGCTGCTCCCCTGCGCTCAGCTGTTCATCCACCGCGTTCAGGAGACCGCTGCTGGTTGGCGTGTTCTCAGCATCCAGCTCACCTTCCGGCATAGGATCGAGCACAAACGACAGAATGATGTAGGCCACCAGGGTAATAAAGGCCAGGCCGAAGAAAATCGACAATACCGTGACCACACGCACCAGTTTTACCGGGACATCCAGATAGTGCGCCAGCCCGGCGCAAACGCCCCGAACCATGCCCTGCTGTGGGATCCGCCACAGTTTTTTATTCAGATTCAGTCCAGCCATTACCGTTCCCTCCAGTTCGGGTGTTCCGCATCCAGGATCGCTTCCAGCGCCTGAATACGTTCGCGCATTTTATTTGCCTCGGCAGAGAGCTGCGCCAGCCGCTGTTGTTCACTTTGCGACAGCTCCCCGCGTGAAGAGCGGTTGCTGTAGTGCAGCCATAACCAGATGGGCAGAACAAACAGCACGAAAATGGTCAGGGGTATAGCCAGAAAAAGCGCGCTCATGTGTACTCCTTGTCTTACGATGCGGCACGCTCAGGTGCCGCAGGAATTATTATTGGTTGTCTTGTTTCATTTTGGCTTTCAGCGCAGCCAGTTGCTCGCTAATTTCATCATCGGCCTTCAGGTCAGCAAACTGCTGATCGAGGGTTTTCTGTTTACCGATGCTGTGGCTTTCGGCTTCCGCTTCCATGTGGTCGATACGGCGTTCAAACGATTCGAAACGCGCCATCGCTTCATCCAGCTTGCCGCTGTCCAGCTGGCGACGCACGTCGCGGGATGAGCTTGCAGCCTGGTGGCGCAGCGCCAGCGCCTGTTGACGCGCACGGGTTTCGCTGAGTTTGTTTTCAAGCTCACCAATCTCTTTCTTCATACGCGTCAGAGTATCATCCACCAGCGTCACTTCATGCTCCAGCGTGGCAACCATGTCGGTCAGCTTCTGCTTCTCAATCAGCGCAGCGCGGGCCAGATCTTCTTTATCTTTACGCAGCGCCAGTTCCGCTTTTTCCTGCCATTCGTTAAGCTGGGCAGTCGCTTGCTCGATACGACGCGTTAACTGCTTTTTCTCTGCCAGCGCGCGTGCGGAGGTGGAGCGTACTTCAACCAGCGTGTCTTCCATCTCCTGAATCATCAGGCGCACCAGCTTCTGCGGATCTTCCGCTTTCTCCAGCAGCGAGTTGATGTTGGCGTTCACGATGTCGGCAAAACGAGAAAAAATACCCATAATTCAATCCTCATAGTTCTGTTATCGGGCGATGCCCTGCTGAATAGTTAATACAAATCCCATGCCAACTTTTTATCTTATTGATTTTACTGAGTGTGATTGATATTTATCCAGCTAACGGCTATTCTCACCTGGTGAATATCACTAAGGAGTGGTTAATTTCATCATGGCTGAATATAAAGATAATTTGCTTGGCGAAGCTAACAGCTTCCTGGAAGTGCTTGAACAGGTATCGCGCCTCGCGCCGCTCAATAAACCGGTGCTGATTATCGGTGAGCGCGGAACGGGTAAAGAACTTATCGCTAACCGCCTGCACTTTCTGTCTGGCCGCTGGGACGGCCCTTTTATTTCCCTTAACTGCGCGGCGTTGAATGAAAATCTGCTCGACACCGAGCTGTTTGGTCATGAAGCTGGCGCCTTCACTGGCGCACAAAAACGGCATCCCGGACGCTTTGAGCGCGCCGATGGCGGAACGCTCTTTCTCGACGAGCTGGCGACCGCGCCGATGCTGGTGCAGGAAAAGCTGCTGCGCGTCATTGAGTACGGTGAACTGGAACGCGTTGGCGGCAGTCAGCCGCTTCAGGTCAACGTTCGCCTGGTATGCGCCACCAACGCCGACCTGCCCGCGATGGTGGCTGAGGACAAATTCCGCGCCGACCTGCTGGACAGGCTGGCTTTCGATGTTGTACAGCTGCCGCCACTGCGGGAGCGTCGCAGCGATATCATGCTGCTGGCCGATCAATTTGCCATTCAGATGTGCCGGGAACTGGGCCTGCCGCTCTTTCCGGGCTTCAGCGAACGGGCCACCGAGACCCTGCTCGGTTATCACTGGCCGGGCAATATTCGTGAACTGAAAAACGTGGTGGAACGGTCCGTTTACCGGCATGGCAGCAGCGAGACCGAACTGGACAACATTATTCTCGATCCGTTTCGGCGCGAGGATAAACAGCCCCCGGCTGCGGCGACGCGCCAGCAGGATCCGGCGTTTCCACTCGATCTACGCCAGTTCCAGCATCAGCAGGAACAACAGTTGCTCGAGCAGAGCCTGAAAGAGGCGAAATATAATCAGAAACGGGCGGCTGAACTACTGGGTCTGACCTACCATCAGTTAAGGGCATTGCTCAAAAAACATCAAATGCGCTGACATTATCAGCACTTACCCCCAGACATTTTTACGAAGCAGGCGTAAGTGCGATACACTTTGCAGATCGAATCTAAAAACCTTAAAAACTATGCGCCTGGTTTTATCGTCCCTGTTTGCACTCGGTCTGTTCAGCAATCTGGCCTTTGCTGCGCCCGATCGCGCTGTGCCCCCTGATATCCGAGAGAGTGGTTTCGTCTATTGTGTCAGCGGGCAAGTTGATACCTTTAACCCACAAAAAGCGGGGAGCGGCCTGATTGTTGATACGCTGGCCGCGCAGCTCTACGATCGCCTGCTCGACGTCGATCCTTACACCTATCGGCTGGTCCCGGAGCTTGCCGAAAGCTGGGAGGTAATGGATAACGGCGCAACATACCGCTTCCGCCTGCGCGATGACGTCGCTTTTCAGCACACCCCATGGTTTACGCCAACCCGTAAACTCAACGCGGATGACGTGGTTTTCACCTTCCAGCGCATCTTTAACCGCAACCATCCATGGCACAACGTCAACGGCGACAACTTCCCCTATTTCGACAGTTTGCAGTTTGCTGATACGGTCAAAAGCGTTCGTAAGCTGGATAACCGCACGGTTGAGTTTCGCCTGACGCGCCCGGACGCCTCCTTCCTCTGGCATCTGGCGACGCACTACGCCTCGGTCATGTCAGCAGAATACGCGGATCAGCTGACGAAAAAGGATCGTCAGGAACGTCTCGATCGTGAGCCTGTGGGCACAGGTCCGTTCCAGTTAGCAGAGTACCGCGCCGGACAATACATTCGCCTGCAACGTCACGATCGTTTCTGGCGCGGCAAACCGCTGATGCCGCAGGTGATTGTTGATCTGGGTTCAGGTGGCACAGGCCGACTCTCCAAACTGCTGACCGGCGAGTGCGACGTGCTTGCCTGGCCTGCGGCCAGCCAGTTGACCATTTTGCGCGACGACCCACGCCTGCGCCTGACCCTGCGCCCGGGAATGAACATCGCTTATCTGGCGTTTAACACCGATAAGCCGCCGCTGAATAATCCGGCCGTGCGCCATGCGCTGGCGTTAGCGATCAACAACCAGCGTCTGATGCAGTCGATTTACTACGGGACCGCGGAAACCGCCGCCTCTATTCTGCCGCGCGCCTCCTGGGCCTATGACGGCGAGGCGAAGATTACGGAATATAATCCGGCGAAAGCGCGCGAACAGCTTAAAGCGCTGGGGGCAGAAAACCTGACGCTACAGCTGTGGGTGCCCACCAGCTCTCAGGCATGGAACCCAAGCCCGCTGAAAACGGCTGAGCTGTTGCAGGCTGATATGGCGCAGGTGGGCGTTAAGGTGATCATCGTGCCTGTCGAAGGCCGTTTCCAGGAGGCGCGTCTGATGGACATGAATCACGACTTAACGCTGGCTGGCTGGTCCACCGACAGTAACGACCCGGACAGCTTCTTCCGTCCGCTGCTGAGCTGTGCGGCAATCAACTCCCAGACCAACTACGCCCACTGGTGTAACCGGGAATTTGATGCCGTGCTGCAAAAAGCGTTGGCGTCTCAACAGCTTGCCTCACGCATTGAGGCCTACGATGAAGCGCAAAATATTCTGGCCAGAGAACTTCCCGTGTTGCCGCTTGCCTCTTCCCTGCGCCTCCAGGCCTACCGTTACGATATTAAAGGGCTGGTACTCAGCCCGTTTGGTAACGCCTCCTTCGCGGGCGTGACCCGTGAGAAAGAACAAGAGGTGAAGAAACCATGATTATATTTACCTTGCGTCGGCTGCTGTTACTGCTGGTCACCCTGTTCTTCCTGACCTTTGTCGGCTTTAGCCTGAGCTACTTTACGCCGCACGCCCCGCTTCAGGGCTCATCTCTCTGGGACGCCTGGCTGTTCTGGTTTAATGGCCTGCTGCACTGGGATTTTGGCGTGTCCAGCATCAACGGACAGCTCATTTCCGAGCAGCTGAAAGTGGTTTTCCCGGCCACCATGGAGCTGTGTATACTCGCCTTTAGCTTTGCCCTCATGGTGGGGATCCCGGTGGGGATGCTGGCGGGCATTTATCGTAATAAGTGGCAGGATAAATTCATCAGCGCGCTTGCCTTAATTGGCTTTTCCATCCCTGTTTTCTGGCTGGCGCTACTGCTTACCCTCTTCTTCTCACTGACGTTAGGCTGGCTGCCGGTGTCTGGCCGTTTTGACCTGCTTTATAACGTGCAAACGGTGAGCGGCTTCGCCATCGTTGACGCCTGGCTTTCTGATTCAGTCTGGCGCGACGAGATGATCGTGAGCGCGCTGCGCCACATGGTGCTGCCGGTACTCACGCTGGCCGTCGCGCCGACGACCGAAGTGATCCGCCTGATGCGCATCAGCACTATTGAAGTCTTCGATCAAAACTATGTGAAAGCCGCCGCCACGCGCGGACTGTCTCGCCTGACGATTCTACGTCGCCATGTGCTGCACAATGCGTTGCCCCCCGTTATCCCACGTCTTGGGCTGCAATTCTCAACCATGCTGACGCTGGCGATGATCACCGAGATGGTTTTCAGCTGGCCGGGCCTTGGGCGCTGGATGATCAACGCCATTCGCCAGCAGGATTACGCGGCGATCTCTGCCGGCGTGATGGTGATTGGCTCGCTGGTCATTATTGTTAACGTTGTTTCCGATATTTTGGGTGCCATGGCCAACCCATTGAAGCATAAGGAATGGTATGCCTTACGATAACGTCTACAGCGAAAAGCGCACGCCCGGTGCGCTACGTACCGTGTGGCGTAATTTTTACGGCGACACCACGGCGATGATCGGCTTTTACGGCTGCATTGGCCTCGTGTTGCTGTGCGTTTTGGGTTCATGGTTTGCGCCGTATGGCATCGATCAGCAGTTCCTGGGTTATCAGCTTTTACCGCCGTCGTGGTCGCGTTACGGGGAGGTTTCGTTCTTCCTGGGGACTGACGATCTCGGACGCGACGTGCTAAGTCGTTTGCTGAGCGGCGCCGCACCGACGGTAGGCGGCGCGTTCGTGGTCACCCTGGCTGCCGCGATCTGCGGCCTGGCACTGGGCATTTTTGCCGGCTCAACCCACGGGCTGCGGTCGGCCGTGCTTAACCATATTCTGGATACCCTGCTCTCTATTCCTTCGCTGCTGCTGGCGATTATCGTCGTGGCCTTTGCGGGGCCGCACCTCACCCATGCGATGTTCGCCGTCTGGCTGGCCATTCTGCCGCGCATGGTGCGCTCGGTTTACAGCCTGGTTCACGACGAACTGGAGAAAGAGTATGTCGTCGCCGCCCGTCTGGATGGCGCCACCACGTTTAATATTTTGTGGTTTGCCGTGCTGCCTAACATTGCTGCCGGGCTGGTGACGGAGATCACCCGCGCCCTGTCGATGGCGATTCTGGATATCGCAGCGCTGGGCTTCCTGGACCTTGGCGCGCAGCTTCCCTCCCCGGAATGGGGCGCCATGCTCGGCGATGCGCTGGAGCTGATTTACGTTGCGCCGTGGACGGTCATGCTGCCGGGCGCGGCCATCATGGTGAGCGTGCTGCTCGTTAACCTGCTGGGCGACGGGATCCGCCGCGCAATCAATGCGGGGGTGCAATAATGCCGTTACTCGATATCCGCAACCTCACGATCGAAATTAAAACGGGCGAAGGCTGGGTCAAGGCCGTGGATCGCATCAGTATTACGCTCGCAGAGGGCGAAATCCGCGGGCTGGTGGGCGAATCGGGCTCAGGGAAAAGTCTGATCGCCAAAGCCATTTGCGGCGTGGCGAAGGACAACTGGCGGGTGACCGCCGACCGTATGCGTTTCGACGACATCGATCTGTTGCGTCTCTCCCCGCGCGAACGCCGTAAACTGGTGGGCCATAACGTCTCGATGATTTTCCAGGAGCCGCAATCCTGTCTCGATCCGTCCGAGCGCGTCGGGAAACAGCTTATGCAGAACATTCCCGGCTGGACCTATAAAGGCCGCTGGTGGCAGCGTTTCGGCTGGCGTAAACGCCGTGCCATTGAGCTGTTGCACCGTGTCGGGATCAAAGACCATAAAGACGCGATGCGCAGTTTCCCCTACGAACTGACGGACGGTGAATGCCAGAAAGTGATGATAGCTATCGCCCTGGCGAATCAGCCGCGTCTGCTGATTGCGGACGAACCGACGAACGCGATGGAGCCAACCACCCAGGCGCAGATTTTCCGCCTGCTCACGCGTCTGAATCAAAATAACAACACCACCATTTTGCTGATCAGCCATGACCTGCAAATGCTGAGCAAGTGGGCGGATAAAATTGACGTAATGTATTGCGGCCAGACGGTAGAAACCGCGCCAAGCGAAGACCTGGTGACAACGCCGCATCATCCCTACACGCAGGCGCTGATCAGGGCGATCCCTGACTTTGGCAGCGCGATGCCGCACAAAAGCCGTCTGAATACGCTGCCTGGCGCGATACCGCTGCTGGAATCGCTGCCCATTGGCTGCCGTCTGGGTCCGCGTTGCCCGTATGCTCAGCGTAAATGCATCGAAACACCGCGCCTGACAGGGCCGAAAAACCATCTGTTTGCCTGTCATTTCCCGCTGAACATGGAGAGAGAGTGAAATGGTCGAAACCTTACTGGAAGTACGTAACCTGAGTAAGACCTTTCGCTATCGCACCGGCCTGTTTCACCGTCAGACCGTCGAGGCGGTTAAACCCCTGAGCTTTACGCTGCGCGAAAAGCAGACGCTGGCGATTATCGGTGAAAACGGCTCGGGCAAATCGACCCTGGCAAAAATGCTCGCGGGTATGGTCGAGCCGAGCGGCGGTGAAATACTGATTGACGATCATCCTCTGGAATTTGGGGACTACTCTTTCCGCAGTCAGCGCATCCGGATGATTTTTCAGGATCCGTCGACGTCCCTGAACCCGCGCCAGCGTATTTCCCAGATCCTGGATTTCCCGCTGCGGTTGAATACCGACCTGGAGCCGGAAGCGCGTCGCAAACGGATTGTCGAAACCCTGCGTTTGGTAGGCCTCCTGCCCGACCATGTCAGCTATTACCCGCACATGCTGGCCCCGGGCCAAAAACAGCGTCTCGGTCTGGCCCGTGCGCTGATCCTGCGCCCGAAGGTCATCATCGCCGACGAAGCGCTGGCGTCGCTGGATATGTCGATGCGTTCGCAGCTCATTAACCTAATGCTGGAGTTACAGGAAAAACAGGGTATCTCGTATATCTACGTGACTCAGCACCTGGGCATGATGAAGCACATCAGCGATCAGGTGCTGGTGATGCACCAGGGTGAAGTTGTCGAGCGCGGCAGTACCGCTGACGTGCTGGCCTCCCCGCTCCACGATCTGACAAAACGCCTGATTGCCGGCCACTTTGGTGAAGCATTGACGGCGGACGCGTGGCGTAAAGATCGTTAGCCGTTGCGTAACCCGCTTGCCAGCAGAGTAAACACCTCTATGGCATGCGGAAGTGTCTTCTGCGGTTCATCGCTCGCGGCAATCAGCAGAGCCGCATTCAGCGCAGCGCCATTCAGCAGATGGGCTGCGACTCGGGCATCCATCTTTTTGATTACGTTGCACTCCATCATTTTTTCGATGGTCTGACGGGTCGACTCAAGGCAGCTGTTCTGGCTGGGCCATTGCGCCGGATCGCCCAGAACAGCCGGGCCGTCAAGAAGCACGATACGCTGAACTTCCGGAACGAGCGCCATTTTGATATAGGCGATGCCCTCCGCCAGCAGTCGCTCCCAGTCATCTTCGGCGGCGGCGGCAATCGCTTTTGCGTTTGCTGCCATTTCGCTGTCTATCTGCGCGACCACCGCTGCCAGTAATCCCTTCTTGTCGTTGAAATTATGATATAGCGCGCCGCGTGTTAACCCCACGCTTGCCGTGAGTTCATCCATTGACGCTGCGGCATAGCCTTTTTCAGCAAATGCCTTCCGCGCCGCCTGAATCATTTTCTCGCGATTTTCCTGGGCCGTTTCAGCGCGACGTTTTGTAGCCATGGGACTTCCTTCATTAAGCGGTAATTATAATTTGACATACGCGGCGCATGTGGATTACATTTTTGACATACATCGCGTATGTTACTTCTACTGCGCAACCACAACAATACCCCTGACAGAAAAGGAAAAGCCATGCATCCACGTGACCCCGTCTTTCCGGCTAATCGCCATGCTCTTTATGAAGAGCATGGCTATTCAGCTGCAATCCGCTCTGGCGATCTGTTATTTGTTTCCGGTCAGGTTGGCAGCCGCAGCGATGGCACACCTGAACCCGACTTCCCCGCTCAGGTGCAGTTGGCGTTCGATAATTTACGGGCGACTCTGGCAGCCGCAGGATGTACTTTTGACGATCTGATCGATGTCACGACGTTTCATACCGATCCTGAAAACCAGTTTCCCGTCATCATGGAGGCGAAAAAACTGGCATTTCCGCACGCTCCTTACCCAAACTGGACAGCAATAGGCGTTAACTGGCTTGCGGGTTTTGATTTCGAAATTAAGGTTATCGCCAGGATCCCTACGCCCGCGAATTAACATAAGGCAGCAAACTGATTTACCGTTAAGCTATCACTGACGCACAAATGAAAGACAGCATCAGTAACTATATTCTCTCCTGGGTAGAAGAAAATAACTTTACTATTTTACACATTGATGATTTGGTTGCAGATATTGGATACAGCAGAAGAACCATCGAAACATGGTTTAAAGAGAAGTATCGGCTCTCTTTAGGTGAGTATATTCTCCGAAGGAGGTTAAGCCGTGCCGCCATTATGCTGAGAATGACGTCGATTCCGGTGACGGATATTGCGTATTTATTCCATTACCAGAGCAGCCAGGGATTTTCCAGAGCCTTTAAAAAAATGATGGGGCTGACACCCTCTGAGTACAGATGTGCCAGAGGGTGGAATTTTGACATCTTACAGCCCTCTTTTTTATTAAGCGAACTGGAAACGCCTGAGCTTGAGGTCTGCTTTCTGGATGAAACGTTTGTCTATACGTATGAAATTATCGAGCACGATCATCTTTTTGATACCTCGGTACATGATATTACTAAAAAAATCAAAAAGCTCCTGACAGAAAACCGCCATGATATCGATAAAATTATTCTGACGCCCCGCCGCCCCGAGTTAGGCAAAAGCCGATCGTATCTGGTCGAGGTATTAATATCGTACGCTTTACAAAGCGACACCGTGACAAATAAAAAATCCTGCGTTGTGCGGGGGAGATACGCAAAGATGCCCTTTAGCGGTAGCTGGGAAAGCTACAGCGCGTTTAACAAAATTGCCTTCGTTAAGGCGATGGTAAATAAACGCCTGACGTTGCGCGACGGTAATTACCTGATGAAAATTAATGCGTACAGCGATGAGTCTGTCGATTTTGATGTGTTCATCCCCATCCTGTAACCTCAGCTGCATTCAGCCTGTCTGGTAACAATTCTGTTTTTACCGTTGTGCTTAGCCTCATACAACGCCTCGTCCACGTCACGCATAATATCATTGCTGTTGACGTTATTCTGAATGGCTGAGCACACGCCGATACTTAATGTGACCTGTACCGGGAGAGCATAATGATACCCCGGCCCGGTGCGCTGTTGAACGTTCTGGCGAATACGCTCCGCGACGGCAATAGCCTGATTACTGTCGGTATCCGGCAGAAGTAGACCAAATTCCTCACCTCCCAGTCGGGCAAAGATGTCGTTATCGCGAATGCTGTCTTTGATAATATCCACGACCGCCAGAATCACGCGATCCCCCACAAGATGGCCCCAGTTATCGTTTATCGACTTAAAGTTGTCGATGTCCAGCATCATAATGCTGGCCCCCTTTTCTGTCCTGAGCGAGCGGACCCGCGGAAGTGCCTCATAAAAATATTTACGGTTGTAAATCTGAGTAAGCGGATCGCGATCAGCCCGATCGCCAAAAATTTTCAACAGGTTAAAGACATGGAACATTAAGGTACAAATCACAAATAATTTACTGAGGACCTCTACTGCCCGGCTGATATACCAGAGCGACAGATTGTAGGTATCAAGCAGTAAGAGGAAAAAATTGTAAACGATGGCGGAAAGGCAGACCACAATAATACTGTTCCAGATCCCGGACGCCAGGCGTGTCACAGAGATCATATAACAAAGTAAAGCCGACCAGAGCAGGATCAGAACGTTCACGTACCTGATATCCCAGACAGGATAATGCTGTTCATCTGCGTATGCTGCAATCGTTAATGTCCAGGCCGGATGGTAGCTGCTGAGATAATGGGCCAGCATCGGAAACATAACCAGTGACATCATTAATGCTAACGTCATGCTGATCTTATTTCGGAATCTGAGCGTGGATCGTCTCGTGATTTTCTCCACACGGACCGCCAGCGCCAGTAATACGATAAAACTCAGCTGCCGGAAAAAATAGAATATCGCGGTATCGTTGGTTTTTGCCGCCTGGGTAAAACCAGCGTGCTCCGGAAGCTGAATAACAATGATCGTCTCAATGAAATAAACCAGCCCGCTAAGAAATGCCAGGCTCAGAATGAATAATGAAAAACGCGATCGGTCGGAGGCATACAGCATCTGGATAAAAATAAAGATAATGGTATCCAGAAAGAACAGCGCAATCATGACAATCAAATAGGTGGTCATAGGCACCCTGAAACCAGGATTATCATTCACGCAAAAGGAGTTCACCGCGATCATAAGCGCAAAAAGCACCGCACCTGACAGCATGATCAGTTTTTCGGCCAACGTTATATTTTTCATCTTCCTTCTTACCGCACACAGATAAAGACGCAAAATGGCATAGCCGTTATCGACCCTCGCGCAATTTTAAAGCGTTTAAAGGGCTTAACGGATCATTTTGCGCAAAAGCCGCTGGACACATCAGCATGAGGGCGGCGTCACGGTGCCCGCTGGTTGGATGAGGCGAACCCCGCGTGCGGTGATATACTGCTGAAATACACACGAAACAGCCTGATGAAGAGTCAGTTCTACCTCTTCCGTGAGCCCATTCACGGCGCAGGAGCGAGAAATATCGTGACACATGGGGCTGTGAGTGGGCTATAATTTCGAGCTAATTTCGAATGATTTTGAAATACTGCCTGTAACGCTATGAATTACAAGGCAAAATAAGCAATGAATATAAGGATTAAAGCTATGGGTTTTCTTTCCGGTAAGCGCATTCTGGTGACTGGCGTTGCCAGCAAACTGTCCATCGCATACGGCATCGCACAGGCAATGCATCGCGAAGGCGCTGAGCTGGCGTTCACCTACCAGAACGACAAGCTGAAAGGCCGTGTTGAAGAATTTGCCGCGCAGCTGGGTTCCAGCATTGTTCTGGAATGTGACGTTGCACAAGACGAAAGCATTGATGGCATGTTTGCTGAACTGGCAAAAGCATGGCCGAAATTCGACGGTTTTGTTCACTCCATCGGCTTCGCTCCTGGCGACCAGCTGGACGGCGACTACGTGAACGCGGTTACCCGTGATGGCTTCAAAATCGCCCACGACATCAGCTCCTACAGCTTCGTTGCAATGGCAAAATCCTGCCGCGCGATGCTGAATCCGGGCGCAGCCCTGCTGACCCTGTCCTACCTCGGCGCAGAACGTGCTATCCCTAACTACAACGTTATGGGTCTGGCGAAAGCGTCTCTGGAAGCCAACGTGCGCTACATGGCGAACGCGATGGGTCCTGAAGGCGTGCGTGTTAACGCTATTTCTGCGGGTCCAATCCGTACCCTGGCCGCTTCCGGTATCAAAGATTTCCGTAAAATGCTGGCACACTGCGAAGCGGTTACCCCGATTCGTCGTACCGTTACCATCGAAGATGTGGGTAACTCTGCGGCCTTCCTGTGCTCTGACCTTTCCGCAGGTATCTCCGGCGAAGTGGTTCACGTTGACGGCGGCTTCAACATCGCTGCAATGAACGAGCTGGAAATCAAATAAGCTTGTCACTCTCTTCCCGCCAGGGAAGAGAGTTTCCCCCCCGCCCGCCCCTCGTTATTCCGTTCTGCTATTTGTTATCACCTAACAATATTTTTCCCCTCATCCGCCTTACGCCAGGATATTGATCGCCATTTTGAGATCAAGGAACGCCCATGGAACAACGCCGTTTTTCCGGCAAAGGCCACTGGTATCATGAAACCCAGTCGAATCATTCGCAGACGGACGTTCTGCCGCTGGTGCCCGAAGCCGCTAACGTCGACGACCGTTTTTTGCTCGATTTAGCCCTGCCCGATGACATTCTCGCAAGCTGTGCTGGTTGGCTTACGCCTGCCCGAACCCTGTGTCATCTTTTGTTCCCGCTTGATACTCCCGTGAACCGTCTGCATACGCTCAGCGCCTACGACAGGCTGAGCACGGCATTAACGGTTGCCCAGGCGTGTGGCGTTCAGCGGCTCTGTAACCACTACGCTGCTCTGCTCGCCCCTCTTCCGGGGCCGGACTCCTCCCGGGAAAGCAATCGACGCCTTGCAGAAATTACCCAGTATGCCCGCCAGTTAGCCAGCTCACCCGATGTCATCGATGATAAAGCCCAAAACCAGCTTGATGAGGTTGGACTCACAACGTATGACATTGTGCTTATCAACCAGATCATCGGTTTTGTCGGTTTTCAGGCGCGAGTGGTCGCGGTATTTCAGGCATTGCTTGGCCATCCGGTACGCTGGCTGCCCGGGCACCACATTCAGCCCCATACGCTGCCGGTCAGCTTCAGCAGATGGACCGCCACGCTACCCGCGGTTGAGCTAAAATATGCCAGTGCGCTTCAGCTTGAGGCGCTCTCACGCTGGCAGGCGGAACCGGCGCTTGAAGCGCTCACCCCTGTGCTGTGTCATGAGCCGATGCTGCTTAATCTGACGGGCGAAATTCTGCTTCACCATCCGCGAAGTGAAGGTCCCGTGTCTTCGATGATCTCAGCCGCTCGTGCGCTGCTCGTCGCCTCTCCGGATCGCTTTAGCGCCGCCCAGTTAACGCCCCTGACCGGGTCAGGTCTCTCGCCAGAGAAGGCCATCAACCTGCTAACCCGAGATGCATTTCATGGCTGGCTGGACCGTCTGCGCGTGGCGCTCGGCAAAGAGGAATAACCATACTCTTTACCTAAAGAGCGCTTGCTGTAGCAGTGAGATTCGCGTAAAACTGTCAGCCGCTCAATGGCTACGAAAATAGAACATTATGTTTCAGGACAACCCGCTGCTAGCGCAGCTTAAACAGCAACTGCATTCCCAGACGCCGCGTGCAGAAGGGGTCGTAAAAGCCACGGAAAAGGGCTTTGGCTTTCTTGAAGTTGACGGGCAGAAGAGCTACTTCATTCCGCCTCCTCAGATGAAGAAAGTGATGCATGGCGACCGCATTTCGGCCGTTATTCATACCGAAAAGGAACGAGAGTCTGCCGAGCCGGAAGCACTGATCGAACCTTTCCTGACCCGCTTTGTCGGGAAAGTGCATAAAAAAGACGATCGTCTTTCTGTCGTGCCGGATCATCCTCTCCTGAAAGATGCTATTCCGTGCCGCGCCGCGCGTGGCGTTGAGCATGATTTTGTTGAGGGCGACTGGGCGGTGGCCGAGATGCGCCGTCATCCTTTAAAAGGCGATCGCGGTTTCTACGCCGAGCTTACCCAATACATTACCTTCGGCGACGACCATTTCGTCCCATGGTGGGTGACGCTGGCGCGCCACAACCTTGAAAAAGAAGCGCCTGAGGGCGTGGCGACTGAAATGCAGGACGAAGGTCTGGAACGTCGCGATCTGACGGCGCTGGACTTTGTCACCATCGACAGCGCCAGCACCGAAGATATGGACGATGCGCTGTATGCCGAAGAGACAGCCGATGGCAAACTGCATCTGACCGTCGCCATTGCCGACCCTACCGCATGGATTGTCGAAGGCAGCAAGCTGGACGAGATAGCCAAAGTGCGTTCGTTCACCAACTACCTGCCGGGCTTTAACATTCCGATGCTGCCGCGTGAACTCTCCGACGATCTTTGCTCGCTGCGTGCGCATGAAGTACGTCCGGTGCTGGCCTGTCGGATGACCATTGCGGCTGACGGTACCATTGAAGAAGATATTGAATTCTTCGCCGCCACCATCGAATCCAAAGCCAAGCTGGCCTATGACGACGTGTCCGACTGGCTGGAGAACACGGGCAGCTGGAAACCCGAGTCCGACAACATTGCCGCACAAATTCGTCTGCTGCACCGCGTCTGCCTGAGCCGCAGCGAATGGCGTCAAACCCACGCGCTGGTCTTCAAAGATCGTCCGGACTACCGTTTTGTGCTGGGTGAAAAAGGTGAAGTGCTGAATATCGTCGCTGAGCCGCGCCGTATTGCCAACCGCATCGTTGAAGAAGCGATGATTTCCGCCAACATTTGTGCTGCACGCGTGCTGCGCGACAAATTAGGCTTTGGCATTTACAACGTGCACACCGGGTTTGATCCGGCGAACACCGAAGCGCTGGCTGCCCTGCTGAAAACCCATGACGTACACGTCGATCCTGAGGAAGTGCTGACCCTGCAAGGTTTCTGCAAACTGCGCCGCGAGCTGGACGCACAGCCGTCAGGGTTCCTCGACAGCCGTATTCGCCGCTTCCAGTCCTTTGCGGAAATCAGCACCGAGCCAGGCCCGCACTTCGGCCTTGGCCTTGAGGCTTACGCGACCTGGACCTCCCCGATCCGTAAGTACGGCGACATGGTTAACCATCGTCTGCTGAAAGCGATCATCAAAGGGGAATCTGTTGCCCGCCCACAGGATGATACGACATTGCAGATGGCAGAACGTCGCCGTCTCAACCGTATGGCGGAGCGTGATGTCGGCGACTGGTTGTACGCGCGCTTCCTGAATGATAAGGCAGGGACTGATACCCGTTTCCCGGCTGAAATCATTGACATCAGCCGCGGCGGTATGCGGGTTCGTCTGGTGGATAATGGCGCCGTTGCCTTTATTCCTGCCCCGTTCCTGCATGCTGTTCGCGACGAACTGGTTTGTAGCCAGGAAAACGGGACCGTGCAAATTAAAGGCGAAACGGTTTACAAGGTCACTGACGTGATTGATGTCACCATCGCTGAAGTGCGCATGGAAACCCGCAGTATTATCGCGCGCCCTGCCGCCTGATAACCGCGTAAACTTCCGGCCGTTCCGTTAAGGGGTGGCCGGGAGTTCTCACCTGAATTATCTCCCGCAAAATCATCGTTTTTTCTCACACTTTTCTGTTTCCCATCGCCACATTTCGCCAGAATTATCTACAGTAAAAGAGAGCCGTCATTATCGACTGCAAATGAATAATTTGTGCGCTACTCAGCAGCCGCGGGAGAAAACGTGATGGACGATCTGGAGCAGAATTTGCTGTTTCGTTACATGGGTACGCATAGCCCCTGGTGGCGACTGACAGCAGACAGCAATGCTCTGCATCTTGCTGCCAGTGAAAGCGCTGACATCATTCAGGTGGTTGCACTGGATGATGAGCAGGCCGCGCTGATCCGCCAGCTCACCGTGATCACCTCCAGTATTGCCATGACCCTGCCCTTGTACGGCGTGGACGTTCCCGTTCATCTTGTCGGCCGTAAAATTAACAAAAATGAGTGGGCAGGAACGGCATCAGCCTGGAACGATACCCCTTCCGTGGCGCGCGACCTGGCGCAGGGGCTCTCCTTCGCCGAACAGGTGGTGTCCGAGGCTAATTCCGTGATTGTGATCCTCGACCAGAACGGGAATATTCAGCGCTTCAACCGTTTAAGTGAAGAATATACGGGCCTGAAGGAACAGGAAGTTATCGGGCAAAACGTGTTCAAACTGTTTATGAGCCGCAGCGAAGCCGCGGCCTCCAAACGCAACATCACCGGCTTTTTTCGTAACGGCAGCTCGTACGAAGTTGAACGCTGGATCAAGACCCGCAAGGGGCAGCGCCTTTTTCTCTTCAGAAATAAATTCGTTCACAGCGGCAGCGGGAAAAATGAAATTTTCCTCATCTGTTCAGGTACCGATATAACCGAGGAGCGTCGGGCCCAGGAGCGCCTGCGCGTACTCGCCAATACGGATACGATTACCGGTTTGCCTAACCGAAACGCCATCCATGAGCTGATCTCCGATGCCATTGCCGCTCGGGGTGACACGCAGGTAGGCGTGGTTTATCTCGATCTGGATAACTTTAAAAAAGTGAACGATGCCTATGGGCATATGTTTGGCGACCAGCTGCTACAGGCCGTTGCGCTGGCGATCCTGAGCTGCCTGGACGAAGGACAAACCCTGGCGCGACTGGGCGGGGATGAGTTTATCGTGATGGCCACCGATACCTCGCAGGGCGCGCTGGAAGCGATGGCATCGCGCATTCTGACCCGACTGCGTCAGCCTTTCCGCATCGGGCTGATTGAGGTTTACACCGGCTGCTCGCTAGGCATCGCGCTTGCGCCCCAGCACGGTAGCGATCGCGAAAGCGTCATTCGCAATGCCGACACCGCCATGTACACCGCCAAAGAAAATGGCCGGGGCAAATTCTGCGTCTTCTCGCCAGAGATGAACCAGCGCGTATTTGAATACCTGTGGCTGGATACCAACCTGCGTAAAGCGCTGGATAACGATCAGCTGTTAATCCACTACCAGCCAAAAATGACCTGGCGCGGCGAAGTCAGAAGTCTGGAAGCACTGGTGCGTTGGCAGTCGCCAGAGCGTGGCCTGATCCCGCCGATGGAGTTTATCTCCTACGCCGAGGAGTCAGGGCTGATTGTGCCCCTGGGCCGCTGGGTTATGCTTGATGTGGTGCGCCAGGTAGCAAAATGGCGTGACAAGGGGATCAACCTGCGCGTCGCGGTCAACGTCTCCGCCCGTCAGCTGGCGGACCAGACCATTTTCAGTGATCTGAAGCAGGCGCTGAAAGACCTGAATTTCGAATACTGCCCGATTGACGTGGAATTGACCGAAAGCTGTCTCATTGAAAATGAAGAGCTGGCCCTGTCAGTGATCCAGCAATTTAGCCGCCTGGGAGCGCAAATTCACCTGGATGACTTTGGTACGGGGTACTCTTCCCTGTCGCAGCTGGCGCGCTTCCCTATCGATGCCATTAAGCTTGACCAGTCTTTCGTGCGGGATATCCATAAGCAGTCCATTTCACAGTCGCTGGTGCGTGCGATAGTCGCCGTGGCGCAGGCGTTAAATTTGCAGGTCATTGCTGAAGGGGTGGAAAGTGCAAAAGAAGACGCCTTTCTGACAAAGAATGGCGTCAACGAACGGCAGGGTTATCTTTTTGCTAAGCCCATGCCCGCTGCCGCATTCGAGCGATGGCTAAAGCGCTATCAGGCCAGGAATGTCCGTTAGCTGGCTTTGCGTAAGCCCGTCGCCTGATGGCGATTTTGCAGCATGACCAGCCGCTCCATGTAGGCGATATCCTTCGGTTCAAGGCAGAAGGCGGCATCAACCCAATCCTCGGTAATGTCCATCAGCTCGCTTCGCGGAAGTGGCAGCACGCGCGTACGTGCACGCAGCATGGCCCTTACACCGTTCAGCTTCGGCTGTAGCGTGTCGATAAACGTCCGCACCGAAACATAGCTCTGTAACGGCTCGAATAAGAGATCCACAAGACCAAGCTGCTCATACCATTCCGCCGTATGCGACTCACCTTTATAGATCAGCGCCTCCGCCATTTTCATGCCGGCACGACGCGCCACCAGTGAATAGCCGCCCATACCCGGGAACAGATTGAACGCGATTTCCGGAAAGCCTAATCGGGCATCGCGCTGGGCCAGAATGAAATGATGCGCCAGCGCGGCTTCAAACCCGCCCCCTAACGCGCTTCCTTCCACCATAGCCAGCGTGACAGCGCCGGTTTCAAACCCTTGAGAGGCGGCATGAACGCAGTCCACACAGGCCCGAGCATAGGCGCGTAACGCTTCGCGTCGGTTGTTTTTGATGCACTCAACGAAGAACTGTAAATCACCGCCGGTATTGTAGATGTCCGGGACCAGCGATCCGGTGACCCAAAAATCAACGACAAATCCGGACTGTCGAACCAGCCAGGAGAGATTCATGATCTCCTCGATCAGCGCATGGTTGAAGCAAGGCCGTGGCGTGGCACGTAACATCATCCACACCGTACGCCGTTCGGCCTCATAATAAGCCGCCAGTTGAGTGAATCGTTCAGCATCAGTAAACAATGTGCAGGTTGTCTGGTTGATAACTGTCATAGTCGAATTCCTCCTATAAAAAAGCGCGTTGCGCGCAGTTTTAGACTAATCCACCCCTACAACCCGCAGCATACGGGGGTCAAATTTATCACTTTCATTTATGAACTTTGGTTATTGCATTTTTTACCTTCTCTTTTGAATCAATTTTCTGCATCATTGATAATATTAACTTTTCGCTTCAGGGTGAGCTTATGTCTAACATTGATGCAACAGCCGTGGCACAGCGTATTGATACTGTGCTGGATATTCTTGTCGCAGGCGATTATCACTCTGCTATCCGTAATCTTGAGATCCTCAAGTCTGAACTGCTGGCTGAGAACGGCGCTGATAACGCTCCAGAATCCACTCAACCTAAAGCCCCGTGGGAAGTGTAACCACGTCGTTTTCGCCCTTGCCTTTAAAATGGATGCTATGAATTCCCGACAACAAATCATTTTGCAGATGGTGATCGATCAGGGACGCGTAAGCGTGGTCGATCTCGCTAAAGCCACCGGCGTTTCTGAAGTCACCATTCGTCAGGATCTGAATCTCCTGGAAAAACAGAGCTACCTGCGGCGTGCGCACGGATATGCCGTTCCACTGGACAGTGACGACGTCGAAACCCGCATGATGAACAATTATGCGCTCAAGCGGGAGCTGGCGGAGTTTGCTGCATCCTTGGTGAATAACGGTGAGACCGTCTTTATTGAAAATGGCAGCAGTAACGCCCTTCTGGCGCGTACGCTCGCCGATCAAAAAGACGTTACCATCATCACCGTAAGCAGCTATATCGCCCATCTGTTGAAGGAAACTCGCTGCGAGGTGATTCTGCTGGGCGGCATTTACCAGAAGAAAAGCGAAAGCATGGTCGGGCCATTAACGCGCCAATATGTTCAGCAGGTTCACTTCAGTAAGGCATTCATTGGTATTGATGGCTGGCAGCCCGACACTGGCTTTACCGGTCGCGACATGATGCGTTCAGACGTGGTTAACGCCGTACTCGCCAAAGAGTGTGAAGCGATTGTGCTGACCGACAGCTCTAAGTTTGGCGCCGTACACCCTTATACGATGGGTCCGGCTTCGCGCTTCAGCCGTGTGATTACGGATGAGCGTTTGCGTGATGAATATCGCCAGCAATTAGAACAAGACGGCCTGACTGTCGATATTGTGAAAAAAACGGCCTGATTATCCTGCTGCGCCCGAATAATGGGCGCACTTAAACCTTTCTCTGAGAGTATTCCGACCCTGCCTTTAAGAGTTTTTACCTGTTGAAACCGTTCTAAACACGTAAAATTAATATTAGCGATATAACAGGAAGTGACTATCACCTGCGTGATGATGAAACGCCTGCGCGACTAGCTTTCACGGGAACAGAATTTAAGTAGGGATATTGTCTATACTTAAAGTGCATTCCTTTCCGTGAATCGATAATTCAGGAGAAAGTATTATGACCTTTACCAGCAAAAAATTAGCCGCCGCTGTTCTGGCAATCACTGTAGCAATGTCCCTGAGCGCTTGCTCTAACTGGTCTAAACGTGACCGTAACACCGCGATTGGTGCCGGTGCTGGTGCGCTTGGTGGTGCAGTATTAACGGATGGTAGTACGCTGGGTACATTAGGTGGTGCTGCCGTAGGTGGTATTATCGGTCACCAGGTGGGCAAATAATCACCATAACGGCTCTCACCGGTATAATAATATATTAAGTATTTTCAGATCTGACTTACGCACGTAAAAAAAAGAGCCACGGCAATGTCCGTGGCTCATTTATTTTAGCCGCCCGCCAGTTTTACTTTCATACCTTTGGCTTCCAGCAGCGTTTTAATTAAATCTCTTTTATCGCCCTGAATCTCAATAATGCCGTCTTTTACTGCCCCACCGCAGCCGCACTTCTTTTTAAGCTCAGCGGCGAGCTTTGCCAGGTCTGCATCATCCAGGTCAATGCCGGTGACAAGGCAAACGCCTTTCCCTTTTCTGCCGCTGGTCTGGCGCTGAATTCGCACGATACCATCGCCTTTTGGACGTTCAGCTTTCTCTTTTGGCTCTTCAATGCGCCCGGTATCCGTTGAATAGACCAGACGACTGTTGGCGTCACGCATTATGCCCCCTTTTTCAGTGATGCATTAATCGCTTTCAGGGTCTCTGCCGGATGAGCGGATTGCGTCACCGGGCGACCAATCACCATATAGTCTACACCCGCGCTCAGCGCCTGCTCTGGCGTCATGATGCGTCGCTGATCCCCAGACTCGCTGCCTGCCGGACGGATACCTGGCGTCACCAGTTTAAAGTCGCGGCCTAGCTCAGATTTGAAGCGAACCGCCTCCTGAGCCGAACAGACCACGCCATCGAGCCCACACTGTTGCGTGAGGCGCGCCAGACGTTCCGCGTGTTCGGCAGGTGACAATGTCACACCCAGGTCGCGCAGGTCGGATTCATCCATACTGGTCAGCACGGTGACGGCGATCAGAAGCGGAGCGTCATTGCCAAACGGCACCAGCGCTTCGCGCGCAGCCGTCATCATGCGTGCCCCGCCCGATGCATGAACGTTAACCATCCACACACCCAGGTCAGCCGCCGCAGCAACGGCGTGCGCAGTGGTATTTGGAATATCGTGGAATTTCAGGTCGAGGAAAACGTCGAAGCCACGCTGGTGCAGATCGCGGACGATTGACGGGCCGAACAGCGTAAACATCTCTTTGCCTACTTTCAGACGGCAATCGCGGGGATCAATGCCATCAACAAAGGCCAGTGCGGCGTCACGGTTATTGTAATCCAGAGCAACAACTACGGGAGAATCGGTAACTACGCGGGAAGTGGAGGATGTAACAGACGTCATGACCAGCCCTTTTCGTCTATGGGCGCGCAGCGGCGCGGAACAGATAAACGGCGTGCATTCTACCTGCCCTCGGGGTAAATGAACAGAATCGAATGCTTTTCCTGCTGGACCCCAGACCGCACGGTGCTGACGAAATTACTGCACTCATTAGTATGTTGTAACTAAAATGCGGCGTTTTAAAAAATCACTGCCCGTCCAGACCTCGGATTGGCTTAATGGTGGACCACGCCCGGCAGGAAGGGCAATGCCAGTAGAGCGAATAGGCGGTGAAGCCGCATTTCTGGCAGCGATAGCGCGGTTTGCTGCGCACCTGTTCACCCACCATGTCTCGCAGCACCATCAGGCTCTCTTTAGCGCGCCCTTCTTCTGCGTCATTAAGGTGGTAATCCATCAGCTTATGGAAGACGCGCATGGTAGGATGACGCTGCAACTGGCGGGTAATGTATACCTGGGCGGTATCACTCCCTTCGTGCTCTTCGACGACATCCGACAGCATCAGCTCGGCTGTGGCACCGGTGTTTTCTTCAACGCAGCGACGCAGAAACGCAACCCACTCGTCCTGCTTACCTAACTGCTGATAGCAGGTTTGCAGCATTTCCAGCGTTTCGCTGACCAGCTCTTTGTCCTGATCGATAACGCGAAGCAGGCTCTCCACGGCTTTGGCGTAATCACCGTTAGCCATAAAGACCCGCCCCATCATGATCGAAATGCGCGCGCTGTTGCGATCGGCCGCGGCGCCTTTCTTTAACAATGCCATGGCTTTATCCATGTCATCGCTACCCATCTGCTGGAGAGCCAGCTCGCAATAGAAGTGGGCAATTTCGACGCGCTGTTTGTCTTTGCCGAGTTTGACCAGCCGTTCAGCGGTATCAATCGCTTTTTGCCAGTCGCTGGTGGCCTGATAGATTTGCAGAAGCTGCTGAAGCGCACCGATACGGAAGTCCGTCTCATCCACCAGCTGAGAGAACATATCCTCGGCGCGATCGTAAAGCCCCGCGGCCATGTAATCCCGCCCAAGCTGCTGCACGGCCAGCAACCGTTGCTCATAGGTCAACGAAGCGCTTTCCATCAGGGTCTGGTGGATACGAATGGCACGGTCAACCTCTCCGCGCGAGCGGAACAGGTTTCCCAGGGTGAGATGCGCCTCTACGGTGCCGGTATCCTCTTTAAGCATGTCGAGGAACAGATCCACCGCTTTATCCTGCTGATTGCTCAGCAGGAAGTTCACCCCCGCAACGTAGTCACGGGAGAGTCGGTTTGCTTCATCCTGTTTTGTTTGTTGCGCGCTTCTGCGGCCCATATACCAGCCATAGGCTGCGGCGACAGGCAAAAGCAGAAACAACAACTCCAGCATATTCGATTATTCCTTGACTACCGGCACACCAGAGCTCGCCGGAATGTCAGACGCAGGCGTAAGTTGATGTTCAAGTCGTTTAATTTTACGTTCAGCGCGAACAAGAGAAACACGAACCTTAAGCCAGAACAGGCCGCATACAAGCCAGCCGATGACAAAACCCGCCGCGAATAACACAGCCAGCAGGCTCGACACCCGGTACTCGCCTTGCGCCAGCAGATAGTTGAAACTTACCTGTTGATCGTTTTGCGCGCCCAATGTGACTGAAATGACAAAAATCGCCAACACCAGTAAGAAAATGAGTAAATATTTCACATGACTTCCCGTTATGTGGTTCGAGCGTATAAAGCGTGTTCAACTCACTGCAATCAGCCTTATAAGCTACCATTTTAGTGGCGGGCGCGAAATGGAAAAAGTAACGCGCCCTACATGGATTTATGGTCAAAATGCGGAATATCAACCTTCAGGTTCCGCCAGACTCCCTTTCGGCTATTTCTTCCTTCTCTTCCGGCGGCGGCGTCAGGGGTCCACAAAAACGTTGTGCAAGCCAGGTCGCCAGCGTCACCAGTACCCACGAGATCAGCGTTGCCACCACCAAATCACGCGGCCAGTGCATCCCCAGCAGCATCCGGCTGCCCATTACGCCTGTCGCCCAGACCAGCAAAATCGCAATCGTGAGGGTACGCCGACGCGGCCACAGCAGTCCCACGCCAAGTAGCGCCCAGCTGGCAGCAAACATCGTATGCCCGGAAGGAAACGCAAAGCCGGTCTCTTTTTGCCAGTGTTTGCGTAAAAAGGTCGGGATATCCTGCTGTTCCGCAAGCTGCTCCTTTACCAGCGCACCGCGATCTTTACGCTTTAAATTGTAGAACTCATCCACCGGAACATGGTGCGTTTTTTCCAGCCAGACGACGAAAGGACGGGGTTCCTGCACGCGATCTTTCACCCACGACTTCACCCCCTGCCCGATAAGTATGGCCCCGCCGAGAATAGCAAACAGTACCAGCGCCGCGCGAAGGCGAAAGCGCAGGCACCACAGGAACCAGCCACAGAGCAGCACGTGCGTAATAATCCCCCACGGCTGGGTGACCGTCTCGGTTATCCAGTATAAGGCTTTCAGCCACGTCTCGTTTTGTCCGGGCTGCCACATCCAGCCGGAGAACCAAACGACCAGGGGGATAACGAGCAATACGGCGGCGCCTGCGGCCGTTCGTCTGGCAATTGAAAGCATGTCCTCTCCTTTTTCACTAAGCACCACAATCATAACTGAATTTCATCATTCAGGTGGATATGTCGGATTGTGCGTTTAACGTTTGTAAAGCGTGGTGGTGATTAGGTGAAGTTGCCGGGCTTGTGGCAAAATAGTCCAATACAGAAAGCATAATGGGGCAAAGGCACGAAACGTGTCAGCCTGGTCTGGAGAATCACATGCAGCTTAAACGTGTGGCAGAAGCCAAACTGCCAACCCCATGGGGCGATTTCCTGATGGTGGGTTTTGAAGAACTGGCAACCGGGCAAGATCACGTCGCCCTGGTATTCGGCGACATTTCGGGGCAAACGCCGGTGCTGTCCCGCGTTCATTCAGAGTGTCTGACCGGTGACGCGCTGTTCAGCCTGCGCTGCGACTGCGGTTTCCAGCTTGAAGCCGCCCTTTCTCATATCGCAGAGGAAGGACGTGGCGTTCTGCTGTATCACCGTCAGGAAGGACGCAATATCGGCCTGCTGAATAAAATCCGCGCCTACGCGTTGCAGGATCAGGGCTACGATACCGTCGAAGCGAACCATCAGCTCGGCTTTGCTGCTGACGAGCGCGATTTCACCCTGTGCGCAGATATGTTCAAGCTGCTGGGCGTGGACGAAGTGCGTCTGTTGACCAATAACCCGAAAAAAGTGGAAATCCTCACTGAAGCGGGCATCAATATCGTGGAACGCGTGCCGCTGATTGTCGGCCGCAACCCGAAAAACGCGCATTACCTCGATACCAAAGCCGCCAAAATGGGGCACCTGCTGAGCGAGTAAACGCAAAACGCCCGGCACATGTGCCGGGCGATTTTTCAGTCCAGCATCTTACGAATCACATAATGTAAAATGCCGTCGTTCTGGTAATAGGTCAGCTCTGTTGCCGTATCAATACGACACCGGCAATCCAGTACTTCTGTCGTTCCATCTGCGCGCGTTAACTTCACCGGAACGGTTTTACCCGGTTGCAGATTTTGCAGACCACTGATATCAATCTGCTCTTCCCCGGTCAGACCCAGCGTTTTACGCGTCACGCCCTGCGGGAACTCCAGCGGCAGGATCCCCATGCCGATCAGGTTTGAGCGGTGGATACGTTCAAAGGATTCGGCAATCACCACGCGAACCCCGAGCAGACGCGGACCTTTTGCCGCCCAGTCGCGACTGGAACCGGAGCCGTACTCTTTCCCGGCAATAACGGCCAGCGGCGTCCCCTCCTGCTGATACTTCATGGCTGCGTCATAAATTGAAATGACTTCTGTATCCGGCAGGTGGCGCGTCATGCCCCCTTCCACGCCCGGGACCATTTCATTGCGAATGCGGATGTTGGCAAAGGTCCCGCGCATCATCACTTCGTGGTTACCGCGGCGCGAACCGTAGGAGTTGAAATCGCGACGTTCCACGCCACGACTTTGCAGATACCGCCCTGCCGGACTGTCCGCCTTGATGCTCCCCGCAGGGGAGATATGGTCGGTGGTGACGGAATCGCCCAGCATCGCCAGGATGCGCGCGCCGTGAATATCTTTCAGCGGTGCAGGCTCCGCCAGCATTTCATCGAAGAATGGCGACAGGCGAATATAGGTGGAATCATCCTGCCAGTCATAGGTATCGGAACCCACCACGTCGATCGCTTTCCACTCCGCTGTGCCTTCGAACACTTCCGCATACTCTTTGCGGAACATCTCGGTGGAAACTTTTTCTACCGCGCGCGCAATTTCGCGCGATGATGGCCAGATGTCTTTCAGATAGACCGGTTCATTTTTGCGGTCGTGACCAATCGGATCGGTCGCCAGGTTAATGTTCATGTTTCCGGCCAGCGCATAGGCTACAACCAGCGGCGGCGAGGCCAGCCAGTTGGTTTTCACCAGCGGATGAATACGCCCTTCAAAGTTTCGGTTACCGGAAAGTACCGCGCCAACGGTCAAATCACCCTGCTTGATCGCCATTTCAATAGGTTCAGGCAGTGGACCAGAGTTACCGATGCAGGTCGTACAGCCATAGCCCACCAGGTTGAAGCCCAGCTCGTCGAGGTAAGGCGTGAGTCTGGCCTGCGCCAGATAATCGGAAACCACTTTCGAACCAGGCGCCAGGGAGGCTTTAACCCACGGCTGTGGCTTGAGCCCCAGCTCTACCGCTTTTTTTGCCAGCAGCCCGGCAGCCATTAACACGCTTGGGTTGGACGTGTTAGTACAGGAGGTGATAGCGGCGATCACCACGGCGCCGTCAGGGAGCTGATACTGATGCCCGTTCAGAACATAGTCCACCGGACGGTGATCTTTTTGCGCGGCGTTAACTTCCAGCTCATTGCTGGCGGCAAAGGCTTTCGGAACGTTGCTCAGGGCGACGCGGTCCTGCGGACGTTTTGGCCCTGCGAGGCTTGCCTCAACGGTGCCCATATCCAGCTCCAGCGTACTGGTAAATACCGGCTCGTCACCCGGGTTACGCCACATGCCCTGCGCTTTGGTGTAGGCCTCAACGAGAGCCACCTGCTCCTCGCTGCGACCACTGAGGCGCATATACTCCAGCGTAACGCTATCAATCGGGAAAAAGCCGCAGGTCGCGCCATATTCCGGCGCCATGTTGGCGATGGTGGCCCGGTCCGCCAGCGGCAGTGAATCCAGACCATCGCCATAAAACTCAACGAATTTGCCCACCACGCCATGCTTACGCAGCATCTGGGTGACCGTCAGAACCAGATCCGTGGCGGTAATGCCTTCGGACAATTTACCGGTCAGCTTAAAGCCCACCACATCGGGAATGAGCATTGATACCGGCTGGCCGAGCATGGCCGCTTCCGCTTCAATACCACCGACGCCCCAGCCCAGAACGCCAAGGCCATTAATCATAGTGGTGTGTGAATCGGTGCCCACCAGCGTATCCGGGTAAGCCACCCACTCTTTATCCTGCAATTCACTCCAGACGGCTTTGCCAAGATATTCCAGGTTGACCTGGTGACAAATGCCGGTGCCCGGTGGAACAACGCTGAAGCGGCTGAACGCCTGCTGACCCCATTTCAGAAATACGTAGCGTTCATGGTTACGTTCCATCTCCAGACGGACGTTTTCGCCGAAAGCATCGTCGTCACCAAAGTGATCGACGGTGACGGAGTGGTCGATGACGAGGTCTACCGGGGACAGGGGATTAACCTTAGCAGTATCGCCCCCGAGACGCTTAACGGCTTCACGCATGGCAGCCAAATCCACAACCGCAGGCACGCCGGTGAAATCCTGCATCAGCACCCTGGCCGGGCGGTAGGCAATTTCTCTGTCTGCATGAGCATTTTTAAGCCACCCTGCCAGAGCCTGGATATCCTCCTCGGTAACCGAGTCGCCATCCTGCCAGCGCAAGAGGTTTTCCAGTAAGACTTTCAACGACTTGGGTAACCGCGAAATGTCCCCAAGCGTTCTGGCAGCCAGCGGTAAGCTGTAGTAGCGCCAGGTTTTATTTTCCGCCTGTAATGTGTCCTTACTGGCTTCGCGTAGGGTTAACGACATAAGCTCCTCCTTAAAAACAGGGATGTCCTGACAATCATCAGGGCTGTAATTAAAGATAACACAAAGATGTCGTAACGTTTTGATAACAACCCAAATTGATAAATTTAGGAATGGTCCAACGCGAGGGATAAAACAAAAAACCCCGCCGTGGCGAGGTTTTACGATTTAGTGCAAGGCCAGCCAGAGGAGCTGACACCAGAAGAGGATCGACGCTGAGAATACGCCGAGCCATGACCAGTATTTTACGGTTGTCATGTTATTCATCATAGGGACACCAGACTTTAATTATTTAAGGTTGCGAGGTCTGCCCTCGTTCTATATTGCTGATGTGTATTTATTAAGGAGTACAAAAGTGCATAGTCTTTATTCAGACTATTTGCATCATTACGCAAAAATCAAAATTATTGTTTTTTGGGTTCGTCTTCCGCGAACACATCAATAAAGGCCTGCTGTTGTGGCGTCAGTTTCCAGGAAGCTGGCACGCTGGTTGCTGGCGCCTTACGGGCTTTGTGAGCATTGTCACGAAGCTGACACATCTCTTTTCTCGCTTCTGTACGCACCGTCATGACCATAATCAACCCCAGTAATTCCAGACAAGAAGAGCAACCACCACCCAGAACAGGGCAGAGCCAAGAAAGACCGCCAGCCAGGCTTTACGCTTAAGCGCGGGATCCCTTTGCGGTTCTTCACTTCCTGACGGCATTGCTAACCTCATACAATCGATATCGCTTATCATTTAGAGACCAAACAATTGGCACAAGTAATCATCTGATGAGATAAATCCTAAAGAAACTTTAGCCGAAAAGCCAGTGAATTTACGTATCTGGGCCTGGGAAAATTCAATCTTTTGACCCGAAATAAATAATTGAAAAGAATAATTTGCACACCTGTAAATTAGTTTCTACTTTTGTCGCAAATTTGCGACAGTAAAACCATAGTCATTAAATGGGTTATGACGATATATGACAGTGGGCGTAGATGATGATAATTCTAATTCAGGTTTAAAGGGGAATGACGGTATCTTTCCGTACCAGAAAGATACCGGGTGTGATTATTTGGCGGGAAGTTTAATGTCTTTAAACATCTCTTCGATGTCTTCATTGGAGCGTAACGCCACAGCTGTATCCACCACGTCGCGCGTTAAATGTGGCGCGAAGCGTTGAATAAAATCATACATATAGCTGCGCAGGAACGTGCTGCGACGAAAACCTATCTTGGTGGTGCTGTGGCTGAAAATATCATGCGCATCCAGACGCACCAGATCCGGGTCTGAGACAGGATCCACCGCCATGCTGGCAATAACCCCAACGCCCAGGCCCAGACGCACATACGTTTTTATGACGTCCGCATCCGTCGCCGTAAAGACAATCCGTGGCGTTAATCCGGCGCGGTTAAACGCGGTGTCCAGTTCAGACCGGCCCGTAAAGCCGAACGTATAGGTCACCAGCGGGTATTGCGCCAGTTCTTCGATTGTCACTTCGCCCTTCCCCGCCAGCGGGTGATCCGGGGTCACAACAATAGAGCGGTTCCAGTGGTAGCACGGGAGCATGACCAGATCATCGTACAGATGGAGCGCTTCCGTCGCGATAGCGAAGTCTGCATTACCTTTAGACACGGCCTCTGCGATTTGCGTCGGTGAGCCCTGATGCATATGCAGGGAAACGCGGGGATAGCGTTCGATAAAACCTTTGATCACCCCGGGAAGCGCATAACGCGCCTGTGTATGCGTGGTGGCAATATACAGAGAACCTTTATCGGGCCAGGTATGTTCCCCGGCGACGGATTTAATGGCGTCAACTTTGGAGAGCACTTCCCGTGCGATGCGTATGATTTCCTGTCCAGCCGGCGTGACCTGCGTCAGGTGCTTACCGCTGCGGGCAAATATCTGAATACCTAACTCATCCTCCAGCATACGCACCTGCTTACTGATGCCGGGCTGAGAGGTATAAAGACCTTCTGCGGTGGAAGAGACATTGAGGTTATGATTGACGACCTCAACGATATAGCGAAGCTGCTGTAATTTCATGCCAGACCATCCGATTTAGCGCATGCGTCAATCGCTTAAGACGATTTGATAATAAGAAACGGGTTAACTATAACCACTATATCATTTATAGCCAGGCTGTATAGTACGGAACAAAAAATAATAACTACGTAATAAAAAAGGGCCGGAAGTCCGGCCCTTTCACAGGTAAGTTACGGTAAGGAAAGATTATTTCTTACCTTCAACCCATTTCCCGTCGACGAAGAAGGCTGACCATCCGGTCGCTTTGCCCTCTTTCTCTGCCGCCACGTACTGCTGCTTCGTTTTACGGCTGAAGCGCACTACGGTTTTGTTGCCTTCCGGATCCTGCTGTGGCGCATCGGCCAGGTAACGCAGTTTCTCCGGCAGACGGTCGCGGAAGCGGTACAGCTCTTCTACCAGCGGCGCGCGGGTTTCGCGCGATTTCGGGAAGGTGTTGGCCGCCAGGAATACCCCGGCAGCGCCGTCACGCAGCACGAAATACGCGTCTGACTTCTCGCACGGCAGCTCAGGAAGCGGAACCGGATCTTCCTTCGGCGGCGCAACTTCACCGTTACGCAGGATCTTACGCGTGTTTTTACAGTCGTCGTTGGTGCATGCCATGTACTTACCGAAGCGTCCCATTTTCAGGTGCATTTCGGAACCACATTTTTCACACTCAACGATTGGACCGTCATAGCCCTTAATGCGGAACTCACCTTCTTCGATCTCATAACCATCGCAGGTCGGGTTATTGCCACAAACGTGCAGTTTGCGTTTTGGATCGATCAGGTAGCTGTCCATCGCCGTGCCGCATTTCTTACAGCGGCGTTTGGCGCGCAGTGCGTTGGTCTCCGCATCGTCACCTTCCAGCACGTTGAGAACTTCGTTCTCCGGCACGAGGTTGATGGTGGTTTTGCAACGCTCTTTCGGCGACAGCGCATAACCAGAGCAACCGAGGAATACGCCCGTGGTCGCGGTACGGATCCCCATTTTACGGCCACAGGTTGGGCAGTCGATGCTGGTCAGTACCATCTGGTTAGGCAGCATGCCGCCCTCTTCAGGATCTTTCTCGGCTTTCTCAAGCTGATTGGTAAAATCGCTGAAGAAGCTGTCGAGAACTTTCTTCCACTCTGCCTTATGGCTGGCAACCTCATCGAGGCTGTCTTCCATCTGAGCGGTGAAGTCATAGTTCATCAGCTCGCGGAAGTTCGCTTCCAGACGGTCGGTGACAATCTCACCCATTTTTTCAGCATAGAAACGACGGTTCTCAACGCGAACGTATCCACGATCCTGAATGGTCGAAATGATTGACGCATAGGTGGACGGGCGACCGATGCCGCGTTTTTCCAGCTCTTTCACCAGCGATGCTTCGCTGAAGCGCGCAGGCGGCTTGGTGAAATGCTGAGCCGGGACCAGATCAACCAGCGACAGCTCGTCACCTTTGTTGACTGAAGGCAGCGTTCTGTCTTCATCACCTTTACGCAGCGCAGGCATCACTTTTGTCCAGCCGTCGAAGCGCAGAATACGGCCGCGCGCTTTCAGGCGGAAATCACCCGCGCCGACGGTCAGCGTGGTGGAGTCGTATTTCGCTGGCGTCATCTGGCAGGCGACGAACTGGCGCCAGATCAGCTGATACAGCTTCTGGGCGTCCGCTTCCATATCTTTCAGCGATTCAGCCAGAACGGAAACGTCAGAAGGACGAATCGCTTCGTGCGCTTCCTGAGAATTCTCTTTGCTGGCGTACTGATTAGGGCTGTCCGGCAGGTATTTCTTACCGAAGTTGTCCTCGATATAGCCGCGCACCATGTTGACAGCGTCCTGGCTCAGGTTGGTGGAGTCAGTACGCATGTAGGTGATGTAACCCGCTTCATACAAACGCTGGGCCATCATCATGGTTTTCTTCACGCCGTAACCCAGACGCGTACTCGCCGCCTGCTGGAGAGTTGACGTGATAAACGGTGCGCCAGGCTTGCTGCTGGTCGGTTTGTCTTCACGATCCAGAACCTGATAACGCGCTTTTTCCAGCAGCGCCACGGCGGCCATGGTTTGATCGCGATTTTCAGGACGGAACGGTTTGTCGTTGTGGTGGCTCACCTGCAACGGCAGCGCATCGCCGCCCGGCGTGGTGACATTCGCATCCACTTCCCAGAACTCTTCCGGGACGAACGCTTTGATCTCGCGTTCACGCTCTACAACAAGACGAACAGCCACAGACTGAACACGCCCCGCAGACAGGCCGCGAGCGACCTTTTTCCACAGCAACGGCGAGACCATGTAGCCTACAACGCGGTCCATAAAGCGACGCGCCTGCTGAGCGTTAACACGGTCGATATTCAGTTCACCCGGCTTTTCAAACGCCTGACGAATCGCATTCTTTGTAATTTCGTTGAACACTACACGGCTGTAGCGTTTGTCATCACCCCCGATCACTTCCCGCAGGTGCCATGCGATGGCCTCCCCTTCGCGGTCAAGGTCGGTTGCGAGATAAATGTGGTCTGCTTTTTCAGCAAGCTGTTTCAGCTCGTTAACGACTTTTTCTTTGCCTGGCAGCACTTCGTAATGTGCATCCCAGTTGTGCCATGGGTTAACACCCATGCGGTTGACAAGCGCGCTACGTTCATCCTTTTTAGGCTTTTTAGCCCCTTTGGTGGAGGTAGAGTCTGCGCTCTTTTTGCTGGCTGAGCCACTGGTCGGCAAATCGCGAATGTGACCAACGCTGGACTTAACCACGTAGTCATTGCCCAGATATTTATTGATCGTTTTGGCTTTTGCCGGGGACTCAACGATGACGAGAGCTTTACCCATATTCACCTTTACCTAATTTAATTCTTCCAGGAATACGCCGCACGTTGATTTCCCTTCCGCTGACGACGAGCCATTGATATTGCGACGTCGTCAGGGGATATCAACCCCTATGTGTTACCGAACGTCAGAATGGCGACATCCAGGTCATTGAGTTTTCGGGTATTTTTCTCACATCAAAGTTCATTCGTGACGAATTCCCGGTCGAATGTCAAGCAATTCTGTTGCCAGAATGACGAAAGCGCACACTGTACCTGATAAAATTCGTTACGCAACTTTATTAGCATGCAAAAGCAAATCCCGCCAGCCAGCCCCTGTTCCTTATCCCCTCGGATAACAGGGAAAATTTGCCCCCGAAGCGACCCAGGCGTAGACTATTGTCACTGTTTAAGGAGTGGAATATGCAGAATACGACTCAACCCATTGACCGAGCTTCACTGCTTATCGAAGCAAACAAACTCATTCGCGACCATGAAGACACCCTGGCGGGGATTGAAGCGACTGGCGTGGAACAGCGTAATGGCGTGCTGGTGTTCAGCGGTGAATACTTCCTTGATGAACAAGGGTTACCCACCCCAAAAAGCACCGCCGTGTTTAACATGTTTAAATACCTGGCGCATACCCTCTCAGAGAAGTACCACCTGGTCGATTAAAACGAAAACGCGAGGCATCTGCCTCGCGTTTGTCTTTACAGCAGCGGCTTTTGTCCGCGCTGCAACCAGCGTAGCAGCAGGCGATCTGCGCTTTCTGCCGCGCTATTAGTAAAACGGTCGAGCAGGCGCTTACGTCGGGTGAAGCGCACCCCCACCAGCTCACGGCCTTCCATCAGGTTGAGCAGGAGGTCGTCGCTGGTACCCACTTCATCCACCAGCCCTTTCTCCTGCGCCTGCGTGCCGTACCAGTGTTCGCCCGTAGCCACCTGCTCAATGTCCAGCGTTGGACGCATGCGGTGCACGAAATCCTTGAACAGATGGTGGGTTTCGTTCAGATCTTCCCGGAACTTCTGCCGTCCCTCTTCGGTATTTTCGCCGAGCAGCGTCAGCGTACGTTTGTACTGACCCGCCGTATGCAGTTCGATGTCGATCTCTTTATTTTTCAGGAAACGATTGAAGTTAGGGATCTGCGCGACCACCCCAATCGAGCCGATAATGGAGAACGGTGCCGCGACGATTTTATCCGCCACGCACGCCATCATATAGCCGCCACTCGCCGCGACCTTATCTACCGCCACGGTGAGCGGGATCTGTTTATCCCGCAGACGTTGTAACTGCGAAGCCGCCAGTCCATACCCATGCACTACGCCGCCCGGGCTTTCAAGGCGTACCACCACCTGATCCTGGGCTGTCGCCACGGCCAGCACCGCCGTCACTTCTTCACGCAGAGAGGAGACCTCATGCGCATCCATGCTACCTTTAAAATCGAGCACATATACGCGCGGTTTTGCGTCAGCCTGTGGCGTGGCGAGCTTAGCTTTCACCTTCGCAGCTTTGGCGTCCTGCTTATGTTTTTTCTTCTGGGCTTTTAGCCACAGCTTCTGTTGATGATCGTCAAGCAGCGCCAGAGACATCTCCTCCTGCATCTCTTTATACTGCTCGCTCAGGCGGGTAATGCGTAACTCACCACGCTGACGCTTACGCTGCGTCAGGTTGACAATCAGGACGGCAATCACCGCGACAGCAATAACCACCGTCGCGATTTTGGCCAAAAACAACCCATACTGAGAAAGTAATTCCACGCGTTCCACCTTGATTTAACCACGAATCTTTCACGCCAGTGTACAACAGCCCTGTGCAGGCGTCTCGCTCTGGACATTACCTCTGCGAGGCGGCTTCAGGAATCCCCCGTTTCTGGTTTAAATCTTTGCAAATTGTTAATTTCCCAGCGATCTGTCCTGTAGACTGATTGAATTCTGACGCTGTTTCGGGCATAAAGCCGAAAAGTCATAAATAAAGGTGCAAGTCACGCCCAATGCGCCTGAGGAGCCACCGTGCATTATCAGCCACAAAAAAACCTTCTACAGAACCGCATCATTCTGGTTACCGGTGCCAGCGACGGGATTGGTCGCGAAGCGGCGCTGACCTATTCTGAATACGGTGCGAGCCTTATTCTGCTGGGACGTAATGAAGAAAAGCTTAAGGCCGTCGCCCGTGAAATCGAAAACGCCGGCGGTACCCCCACACCCTGGTATACGCTCGATCTGCTGACCTGCACGCCCGCGTCATGTCAGGCTCTTGCCCAGCGTATCAGCACGCATTATCCGCGTCTGGACGGCGTACTGCACAATGCGGGGTTACTGGGCGAAGTGCGCCCGATGGATGAACAGGATCCGGAGATTTGGCAGCAGGTGATGCAGGTTAACGTCAACGGGACGTTTTTCCTGACCCAGGCCTTGCTTCCTTTATTACTCAACTCCGATTCCGGCTCGCTGGTCTTTACCTCCTCCAGCGTGGGGCGTCAGGGGCGTGCGAACTGGGGGGCTTACGCCGTCTCAAAATTTGCCACCGAAGGAATGATGCAGGTGCTGGCCGAAGAGTACCAAAGCCGCCACCTGCGGGTTAACTGTATTAACCCGGGCGGTACGCGCACCAAAATGCGCGCCAGCGCCTTCCCGACAGAAGATCCGCAGAAGCTTAAAACCCCGGCCGATATCATGCCCCTTTACCTGTGGCTGATGGGTGACGACAGCCGTCGCAAAACCGGAATGACCTTCGATGCCCAGCCAGGCCGCAAACCGGGGATATCGCAATGAGTGAAAATCGTCATCAGCAGCGCCAGCAGCGTCTAAAAGAACAGGTTAATGCACGCGTGGCGGCCGCTCAGGACGAGCGCGGGATCCTCATCGTGTTCACCGGCAACGGTAAAGGCAAAACCACCGCCGCATTTGGTACCGCCACCCGCGCAGTCGGGCATGGGCAGAAAGTGGGCGTGATCCAGTTTATCAAGGGTGAATGGCCCAACGGCGAGCGTAATCTGCTCGAGCCGCATGGCGTTGAGTTTCAGGTGATGGCGACCGGTTTTACCTGGGATACCCAGAACCGGGAAACCGATACCGCAGCCTGCCTCGCCGTCTGGGAGCACGCCAAAAGAATGCTTTCAGACCCGTCGCTGAACATGGTGTTGCTGGATGAGATCACCTATATGGTCGCCTACGACTATCTGCCTCTGGAGGCCGTGCTGGCTGCCCTGAAAAACCGCCCAGCGCATCAGACGGTTATCGTCACGGGGCGCGGGTGTCATCGGGATATTCTGGAGCTGGCCGATACCGTCAGCGAGCTGCGTCCGGTTAAGCATGCATTCGATGCGGGTATCAAAGCGCAAATGGGGATTGATTACTGAAGAAAAAAGCCCGGTATATTCACCGGGCTTTTCGATTAACCGTTGTTATTACGGCTGCCAGAGCGGCGATTGCTGCTAACCTGGCTGTGACGCTTCACCGCACGGCGGATCTGATTCGCCTTCATGCGACGACGATCTTTCTCTACCGCTACTTTCGACGTGGTTTCTGGCGTCAGGCCAACCAGATCGCGCAGGTAGTTGGTTTGCGTCAGATCCAGTTCGGTATAGCCGCCACGTGGCAGGCCTTTCGGCAGCAGAATGTCGCCATAGCGGACGCGAATCAAACGGCTCACCTGGACACCGACCGCTTCCCACAGACGACGCACCTCGCGGTTACGTCCCTCTGTCAGGGTAACGTTGTACCACTGGTTAATGCCTTCACCACCGGTAAACTTGATGGTTTTGAACGCCGCAGGGCCGTCCTCCAGCTGAACGCCACGCGACAGGTCGCGCAGTTTATTCTCATCAACCTGGCCAAACACACGAACGGCGTATTCACGTTCCACTTCACGACTCGGGTGCATCAGACGGTTTGCCAGTTCACCATCGGTGGTGAACAGCAGCAGGCCGCAGGTGTTCACGTCCAGACGCCCTACGGCAATCCAGCGGGCGCCACGCAATTTTGGCAGGCGGTCAAACACCGTCGGGCGGCCTTCCGGATCGTTGCGGGTACACAGTTCGCCTTCCGGCTTGTAGTAAGCCAGCACGCGGCAGATCTGTTCAGCAGACTCTTTCACGGAGATAAGATGGCCGTCAATGCGGATCTTCAGCCCCGGTACGATTTCAACGCGGTCACCGAGCGTGGCGATTTTACCGTCCACACTCACGCGGCCTGCTTCAATAATGGCTTCGATTTCACGGCGCGAACCGTGGCCGGCGCGCGCCAGCACTTTCTGTAACTTCTCGCTCATTGAGCTTCCTCAGGTGTCGCCTTCACAGGCGTCGAATCAGGTCAAAAACAGGGCAGCGCCCTGCTTTGATGGCCGCGTAGTATATCTGCTTACACCGTTACAAGAAAGGCTTAACATCGCCCACGCCTTCACGAATCACTTCTGGCGCGTCTTCGGTGAGATCCACCACGGTGGTCGGCTGCTGGCCAAGATAGCCGCCATGAATAATCAGCTCCACCACCTTCTCCAGACGATCTTTAATCTCTTCCGGGTCGGACTCGGTAAACTCACTGCCCGGCAGCATCAGCGATGTGGAGAGCATCGGCTCGCCGAGGGTTTCCAGCAGCGCCTGGGCAATCGGGTTCGACGGCACGCGCATGCCGATGGTTTTACGTTTTTCCTGCAACAGACGACGCGGCACCTCTTTTGTCCCTTTCAGAATGAAGGTGTAGTTACCGGGCGTGTTGTTCTTAATCAGGCGAAACGCCACGTTATCAACATAAGCATAGGTCGACAGCTCAGAGAGATCGCGACACATCAGGGTGAAGTTGTGGCCGTCCGGCAGCTGGCGGATGCGACAGATGCGCTCCATCGCCCCTTTGTCCTCGATTTTACAGCCCAGCGCATAGCCAGAATCGGTTGGGTAGACAATAACGCCGCCTTTGCGGACGATCTCCACGGCCTGATTAATCAGACGTGGCTGGGGGTTATCCGGATGGATATAGAAAAACTGACTCATACTTCCCTCTCTTCAATTTGCTGTGGCTGTTCCCAGAGCTGCCAGACAGGCTCAACGCCCGCGGGTAACCAGAGCTTGCGCCCCAGTTCAATCCACGCGCAGGGCTGATGGAAATCTGAACCCTGTGACCCAAGCAGACCAAACTGACGGGCGTAGGTCGCAAGCTGCGAACGCTCATTGGGTGCCTGCTGACACTGGGCAACTTCCATTGCCTCACCGCCGCATTCGGCAAAGTGCGCCAGCAGTCTTTTCAGCCATTTAGCAGAAAGATTATACCGCCCCGGATGGGCCAGCACGGCCTTACCGCCAGAATGATGAATCACATCAATAGCTTGTTTTATTGTACACCACTGTGGGGGAACGTATCCGGTTTTCCCGCGCGCCAGATACTTTTTAAAGACATTCGCCATGGTCGTCGCCTTACCGGCATCCACCAGAAAACGGGCGAAATGGCCGCGCGTCACCGCCCCACCGTTCGCCAGCTTTTGTGCGCCTTCCAGCGCACCGGGAATATGCGCTTTTTCCAGACGTTCGCCAATCATCTCCGCGCGTTGATTGCGGCGTGTTTTTTGTTCCTGCAAAAAAGCACGCATGGCCGGATGTTCCGTATCGATGTTCAGGCCAACGATATGAATTTCGTGGTTTTCCCAGACCGTCGAGATCTCGACCCCGGCCACCAGATCCAGCGCCAGTCCGCTGCGGGCAATCTCGGCGCGCGCGGCGGGAATGCCGTCAGTGGTATCGTGATCGGTTATTGCCAGCGTGCCGACACGCATTTCAACGGCGCGATGGACCAGGGCTTCGGGTGTCAGCAGGCCATCTGAAGCCTGCGTATGGCTGTGTAAATCATAAATTACGGCGTAGGTGGTATCGCTCAAAGCACTTCCCATAACAGGTTGGAGACATCCGAAGCCCCTATGATACCGACTAACCGTGAAATACTGAAATCAGGGGTTGACAACACGCCACCGAACTAGTTAACTAGTACGCAAGTTCACACGAGAAAGGTATCTGAAAATGACAGCACATTTCGCTCTGCACGGTTGGTGGCGTACTTCCTGATCTTCGGGCAGTGTTACGCGTCTGCGATAAGCAAACAGATACCCGGCCCGCTACCCAGCGGGCTTTTTTTTGAACAGAATATGAGAACAACAACATGCAAACAGCCAAACCCCACCTCGAACTGCTGACCTGCGAGGCGGCCTATCGCCATAACCCTACCGCGCTGTTTCATCAGGTGTGCGGCGCACGTCCCGCGACACTGCTGCTGGAATCTGCTGACATTGACAGCAAGGACGATCTTAAAAGCCTGCTGCTGGTTGACAGCGCGCTGCGCATTACCGCGTCGGGTGACACCGTCACCATTAAGGCGCTCTCTGATAATGGCGCATCGCTGCTGCCGCTGCTGGATGCGGCTCTGCCTTCAGGTATTGAAAATGAGCGTCATCCGGACCTGCGAATTCTGCATTTCCCACCGGTAAGCCAGCTGCTGGATGAGGATGCCCGCCTCTGCTCGCTCTCCGTTTTTGACGCCTTCCGTCTGCTGCAAAATCTGGTGGCCATGCCGGAAGATGAGCGCGAAGCGATGTTCTTTGGCGGGCTGTTTGCTTACGACCTGGTTGCTGGCTTTGAAGATTTACCGGAAACCGAGCAGGGTAACCGCTGCCCGGACTACTGCTTCTACCTGGCCGAAACCCTGCTGGTGATCGACCATCAGAAAAAATACACCCGCATCCAGGCCAGCCTGTTCACGCCGTCTGTGTCTGAGAAAAATCGCCTCGCGCAGCGCATAGCCCAACTGCAACAGCAGATGTCGGAAGCACCGCCCGCGCTGCCGGTGCAGCGTGTTGAAAAGATGACCTGCGAGGTGAGTCAGACCGACGATCAGTACGGCGCGGTGGTGCGTCAGATGCAAAAAGCGATTCGTGCCGGGGAGATTTTCCAGGTGGTGCCGTCCCGTCGCTTTTCACTGCCCTGCCCGTCGCCGCTGGCGGCTTACGATGTGCTGAAAAAGAGCAACCCAAGCCCGTACATGTTCTTTATGCAGGACAATGATTTCACTCTGTTTGGCGCGTCGCCGGAAAGCTCCCTCAAGTACGACGCTACCAGCCGCCAGATTGAGATCTACCCGATAGCGGGAACCCGTCCACGTGGCCGTCGTGCCGATGGCTCCCTGGACCGCGATCTCGACAGCCGCATCGAACTGGAAATGCGTACCGACCATAAAGAGCTCTCCGAACACCTGATGCTGGTTGACCTGGCGCGTAACGATCTGGCACGCATTTGCACGCCAGGCAGCCGCTACGTGGCGGACCTGACCAAAGTCGACCGCTACTCCTTCGTCATGCACCTGGTCTCCCGCGTGGTGGGTGAACTGCGCCACGACCTCGACGTTCTGCACGCCTACCGCGCCTGCATGAACATGGGCACCCTGAGCGGCGCGCCGAAAGTCCGCGCCATGCAGCTGATCGCCGAAGCGGAAGGACGCCGTCGCGGCAGCTACGGTGGTGCGGTGGGCTATTTCACCGCTCACGGTGACCTCGATACCTGCATCGTGATCCGCTCCGCCTACGTTGAGGACGGCATTGCTACCGTCCAGGCCGGGGCCGGGATTGTGCTGGATTCTGTTCCGCAGTCGGAAGCCGACGAGACCCGCAGTAAAGCGCGCGCGGTACTGCGCGCCATTGCTACCGCACACCATGCACAGGAGATTTTCTGATGGCTGACATTCTGCTGCTCGATAATATCGACTCCTTTACCTACAACCTGGCAGATCAGCTGCGTGCGAATGGTCACAACGTCGTTATCTATCGCAACCACGTTCCGGCCCAGACGCTGATTGACCGTCTGGCGACCATGCAAAACCCGGTGCTGATGCTCTCCCCGGGACCAGGCGCGCCGAGCGAAGCGGGCTGTATGCCTGAGCTGTTGACCCGTATGCGCGGCAAGCTGCCGATTATCGGCATCTGCCTCGGCCATCAGGCGATTGTCGAAGCCTACGGCGGCTACGTGGGTCAGGCGGGGGAGATCCTGCATGGTAAAGCGTCAAGTATTGAACATGACGGTCAGGCGATGTTTGCCGGGCTGCCGAACCCGCTTCCGGTAGCGCGTTACCACTCGCTGGTCGGCAGCAATATTCCGGCCGGGCTGACCATTAACGCCTCGTTTGAAGGGATGGTGATGGCGGTGCGTCACGATGCGGATCGCGTCTGCGGAATGCAGTTCCACCCGGAATCTATCCTGACGTCCAACGGCGCGCGCCTGCTGGAGCAAACGCTCGACTGGGCGCTGCAAAAGCTGGAGCAGACCAACACCCTGCAACCGATTCTGGAAAAACTGTATCAGGCCCAGACCCTGAGCCAGCAGGAGAGTCACCAGCTGTTCTCCGCCGTCGTGCGCGGCGAGCTGAAGCCTGAGCAGCTGGCCGCTGCGCTGGTGAGCATGAAGGTACGCGGCGAAAGCCCGCAGGAGATCGCCGGCGCGGCAACCGCACTGCTGGAAAATGCCGCCCCGTTCCCGCGCCCGGACTATCCGTTTGCCGATATTGTCGGGACCGGTGGCGACGGCAGTAACAGTATCAATATTTCCACCGCCAGCGCCTTTGTGGCCGCGGCATGCGGTCTGAAAGTGGCGAAACACGGCAACCGCAGCGTGTCCAGCCGTTCCGGATCGTCCGACCTGCTGGCGGCTTTCGGTATCAACCTGGACATGAACGCCGAGCGTTCCCGTGAAGCGCTGGATGATCTGGGCGTCTGTTTCCTGTTCGCGCCGAAGTATCACACCGGTTTCCGCCACGCGATGCCGGTTCGCCAGCAGCTTAAAACCCGCACGCTGTTTAACGTGCTCGGTCCACTCATTAACCCGGCGCACCCGCCGCTGGCGCTGATTGGCGTTTACAGCCCGGAGCTGGTCCTGCCGATTGCGGAGACGCTGCGCGTCCTCGGTTACCAACGCGCCGCCGTGGTACACAGCGGCGGGATGGATGAAGTTTCCCTGCATGCGCCCACGCTGGTGGCGGAACTGAATAACGGCGAAGTGCTGAACTATCAGCTTGAGGCCGCTGACTTCGGGTTGACCCCGTACCATCAGGACGCCCTGGCGGGCGGCACGCCGGAAGAAAACCGTGACATTCTCGCGCGCTTATTACAAGGTAAAGGTGAGGCCGCCCATGAGGCCGCCGTGGCGGCCAACGTAGCCATGCTGATGCGTTTACATGGCGAGGAAGATCTGAAAGCCAACGCCCAAAAAGTTCTGGACGTACTGCGCTCCGGTGCAGCTTACGATCGCGTTACCGCACTTGCGGCAAGAGGGTAAATAATGCAGACCGTTTTAGCGAAAATCGTCGCCGATAAGGCCATCTGGGTGGAAGCCCGTAAGCAACAGCAGCCGCTCGCCAGTTTTCAGAATGACGTCGTTCCGAGCAGCCGTCGTTTTTATGATGCCCTCCAGGGCGCGCGTACCGCGTTTATTCTGGAGTGTAAAAAAGCGTCTCCGTCCAAAGGCGTGATCCGCGACGATTTCGACCCGGCGCGTATTGCCGGTATTTACAAGCATCATGCGTCTGCCATTTCTGTGCTGACGGATGAGAAATATTTCCAGGGCAGCTTCGATTTTCTGCCCGTTGTCAGCGGCATCGCGCCGCAGCCGATTCTGTGCAAAGACTTTATTATCGACCCGTATCAGATCTGGCTGGCGCGCTTTTACCAGGCCGATGCCTGCCTGCTGATGCTCTCCGTGCTGGATGACGAGCAGTATCGCCAGCTCTCCGCCGTCGCGCACAGCCTGAATATGGGCGTGCTGACCGAAGTAAGCAACGAAGAGGAGCTGGAGCGCGCCATCGCGCTGGAAGCCAAAGTGGTCGGCATTAACAACCGCGACCTGCGCGACCTGTCGATTGACCTCAACCGTACGCGCCAGCTTGCGCCGCGTCTGGGCGCGGGCGTCACGGTGATCAGCGAATCCGGGATTAACAGCTACGCTCAGGTGCGCGAACTCAGCCACTTTGCCAACGGTTTCCTGATCGGTTCCGCAATGATGGAACACGAAGACCTTAACGCGGCCGTGCGCCGCGTGCTGTTGGGTGAGAACAAAGTCTGCGGCCTGACCCGTGAACAGGATGCGCAGGCCGCATATGAAGCGGGCGCAATCTATGGTGGTCTGATCTTTGTTGAGTCCTCTCCTCGCGCCGTTAATGAGGAAAAGGCGCACAAGGTGATCGCGGCTGCGCCACTGAGCTACGTGGGCGTGTTCCGCAATGCGGATATTAACGACGTTGCGGCAAAAGCGGACGCGTTATCCCTGAGCGCGGTTCAGCTGCACGGCGATGAAGATCAGGCGTACATCGATGCTCTGCGACATGTTCTGGCGCCTCAGGTTCAGATCTGGAAAGCGCAAAGCGTTGGCGCCACCCTGCCCGCGCGTAACCTGAAGCATGTTGATAAATACGTGCTCGACAACGGCCAGGGCGGCACCGGGCAGCGTTTCGACTGGTCACTGCTGCGTGGCGAAGTGCTGGACAATGTCCTGCTGGCGGGGGGATTAAGCCCCGATAACTGTGTGGAAGCGGCCAAAACCGGCTGCGCCGGCCTCGATTTCAATTCAGGCGTAGAGTCCCAACCGGGCATAAAAGACGCCAGCAAGCTGGCATCGGTATTTAAAACTCTGCGTGCATATTAAGGAAGAGAAGATGACGACATTACTTAACCCGTATTTTGGTGAGTTCGGTGGGATGTATGTCCCACAAATCCTGATGCCCGCGCTGCGCCAGCTGGAAGAAGCGTTTGTGAGCGCACAGAAAGATCCGGCGTTTCAGGCGGAGTTTACTGACCTGCTGAAAAACTACGCCGGTCGTCCGACGGCGCTGACCAAATGCCGCAACCTGACCGAAGGCACCAAAACCACGCTGTATCTTAAGCGTGAAGATCTGCTGCACGGTGGCGCGCATAAAACTAACCAGGTGCTTGGCCAGGCACTGCTCGCGAAGCGGATGGGTAAAACCGAAATCATCGCCGAAACCGGCGCGGGGCAGCACGGTGTGGCCTCAGCGCTCGCCAGCGCCCTGCTCGGTCTGAAATGCCGCATTTACATGGGGGCGAAGGACGTTGAGCGCCAGTCGCCAAACGTGTTCCGTATGCGTCTGATGGGGGCGGAAGTGATCCCTGTGCACAGCGGTTCTGCCACGCTGAAAGATGCCTGTAATGAAGCGCTTCGCGACTGGTCTGGCAGCTACGAAACCGCCCACTACATGCTCGGTACCGCGGCGGGCCCGCACCCGTTCCCGACCATCGTGCGGGAATTCCAGCGCATGATCGGCGAAGAGACTAAAGCGCAAATCCTCGAAAAAGAGGGTCGCCTGCCGGATGCGGTGATTGCCTGCGTTGGCGGCGGATCTAACGCCATCGGCATGTTTGCCGATTTTATCGACGAAACCAGCGTTGGGCTGATTGGCGTTGAGCCTGCCGGCCACGGCATTGAAACGGGCGAGCACGGAGCGCCGCTGAAGCATGGCCGCGTGGGCATCTACTTCGGCATGAAGGCCCCGATGATGCAGACTGATGAAGGGCAGATTGAGGAGTCTTACTCAATCTCTGCCGGGCTGGATTTCCCGTCCGTAGGGCCGCAGCACGCGTTCCTCAACAGCACCGGTCGCGCGGATTATGTCTCCATCACCGATGACGAAGCGCTGGAGGCCTTCAAAACGCTGTGCCGCAATGAAGGGATCATCCCGGCGCTGGAGTCTTCCCACGCGCTGGCGCACGCGCTGAAAATGATGAAGGAAAACCCGGAAAAAGAGCAGCTGCTGGTGGTAAACCTTTCCGGTCGCGGTGACAAAGATATCTTCACCGTTCACGATATTCTGAAAGCACGAGGGGAAATCTGATGGAACGCTACGACAACGCATTTGCACAACTAAAAGCTCGCCAGGAAGGCGCCTTCGTTCCCTTCGTGACGCTGGGCGACCCCGGCCCGGAGCAGTCGCTGAAGATTATCGACACCCTGATTGATGCCGGTGCCGACGCGCTGGAGCTCGGTATTCCGTTCTCCGATCCGCTGGCGGATGGCCCGACCATTCAGAACGCAACGCTACGCGCGTTTGCCGCGGGCGTGACGCCGAGCCAGTGCTTTGAAATGCTGGCGGCGATCCGTCAGAAGCATCCGACCATTCCGATCGGCCTGCTGATGTACGCCAACCTGGTGTTCAGCCGCGGTATTGATGCGTTTTACGCCGATTGCGCCCGCGTGGGCGTTGACTCCGTGCTGGTGGCTGACGTGCCTGTTGAAGAATCCGCGCCGTTCCGTCAGGCGGCGATGCGCCACAACGTCGCGCCGATTTTCATCTGTCCGCCGAATGCCGATGACGATCTGTTGCGCCAGATTGCCTCTTACGGACGAGGTTACACCTACCTGCTCTCCCGTGCGGGCGTCACCGGTGCGGAAAACAAAGCCGCGCTGCCGCTGCATCATCTGGTGGAGAAGCTGGCAGAATACCATGCTGCACCGCCGCTTCAGGGCTTTGGCATTTCCTCACCGGATCAGGTTACTGCGGCGATTGACGCGAAAGCCGCCGGAGCCATTTCGGGTTCGGCTATCGTGAAAATCATCGAGAAGAACGTGGATAAGCCAGAGCAGATGCTGACTGAGTTACACGCATTCGTCACATCCATGAAAGCGGCCACGCGCAAGGCGTAACCGTTAACACCGTCTGGCCCCGGCGTCAGGCGGTTTTCCCTTCTCTCTTCCTGAAAGAAGCAGGTCAAAATTGATCCTGTCGATATTTTCGGTGTGAATGACTTTCCAAACTTTCGCGTAAGCGTATGATCTGGGCTCTTTTTAGCGTTACCCTTCTGAGTTCAGAGGTTATTCATGTCATGGCATTCCTTCAAACAGACTTACCTGGTTAAGTTCTGGTCACCTGTTCCGGCCGTTATCGCGGCAGGCATTCTCTCTACTTATTATTTCGGTATTACCGGCACCTTCTGGGCTGTTACGGGCGAGTTTACCCGCTGGGGTGGGCAGCTATTACAGCTGGCAGGTGTCCATGCCGAAGAGTGGGGATACTTCAAACTGATCCATCTTGAGGGCACACCGCTGACCCGCATCGACGGGATGATGATCATTGGCATGTTCGGCGGCTGTTTTGCGGCCGCGCTGTGGGCCAATAACGTTAAGTTGCGCATGCCGAAAAGCCGCATTCGCATTGTGCAGGCCGTGGCGGGCGGTATCATTGCCGGGTTTGGCGCTCGTCTGGCGATGGGCTGTAACCTTGCCGCGTTCTTCACCGGTATTCCGCAGTTCTCGCTGCATGCCTGGTTCTTTGCCGTCGCCACCGCCATCGGCTCGTACTTCGGTGCTAAATTCACCCTGCTGCCGCTGTTCCGCATTCCGGTGAAAATGACGAAAGTTAGCGCTGCCTCTCCGTTAACGCAAAAACCCGATCAGGCGCGTCGTCGCTTCCGCCTCGGTATGCTGGTCTTTTTTGCCATGGTTGCCTGGGCGATTTGCACCGCAATGAATCAGCCCAAACTCGGTCTGGCCATGCTGTTCGGCGTCGGTTTTGGTCTGCTGATTGAACGCGCGCAGATCTGCTTTACCTCCGCGTTTCGCGATATGTGGATCACCGGACGCACCATGATGGCGAAAGCCATTATTGCCGGCATGGCCGTGAGCGCGATCGGCATCTTCAGCTATGTTCAGCTCGGCGTGGAACCGAAAATCATGTGGGCAGGCCCAAATGCCGTCATTGGCGGGCTGCTGTTTGGTTTTGGCATCGTGCTGGCGGGCGGGTGTGAAACCGGCTGGATGTATCGCGCTGTGGAAGGCCAGGTGCATTACTGGTGGGTGGGTCTGGGTAACGTGATTGGCTCTACCCTTCTGGCCTGCTACTGGGATGACGTCTCTCCGGTACTGGCAACAAACTGGGACAAGGTCAACCTGCTGAATACCTTTGGTCCACTCGGGGGACTCCTGGTGACCTATGCCCTGCTGCTTATCGCCTTCTTACTGGTTGTTGCACAAGAGAAGCGCTTCTTCCGACGCGCCACCGCCAAAACTGAAACTCAGGAGAATGCCGCATGAAAGAGATCGTGCCTGACTATCGTCTCGATATGGTGGGTGAACCTTGCCCTTACCCGGCCGTCGCCACGCTTGAAGCGCTACCGCAGCTAAAGAAAGGTGAAATTCTGGAAGTGGTGAGCGATTGCCCCCAGTCGATCAATAACATTCCGCTTGATGCCAAAAATCACGGCTATACCGTGCTGGATATCCAGCAGGACGGACCAACCATTCGTTATTTAATTCAGAAGTGATTGCACGATCGAAAAAGGCCTCTCAGAGGCCTTTTCTAGTTTACTGGCTTTGGCCACCGTCGTCGTCTGAGCTTCGGCAGGCATGAATGAATGGTGAGACGTGTTCCGCAAACGGAACAGATAGCACCGTGAGGTAGGCTATGTGCTGGGCTGAACGTCGTGAACTGAAACTGTTTACCTGCACAAACCGGACACTCAAATTTGATGTTGGGGATATCCCCTCCAGCCAGGTGTGTGGAACAACCACCATACAGCAATCACCGGCTGACAGGGGATATATCTTCTGTCAGAAACGATAGCCTGCTGAGAACATAAATACCCACGGATCCAGACGAGTATTGATACTTTGCTGCTGGCCGCCCGCTTTAAAGCGCACGTCCGTATCAATGTCCATATACCAGACCGAGGCGTTGATAAGCCAGTCACGGTTAATCAGATAATCCAGACCAACCTGTCCCGCCATGCCCCACGAGTCTTTCAGGCTGAGATCGGAGAGCCCGGCCTCTTTACCGGTATCGTTAAATTTCTCATCAAAAAAGGTGGTGTAGTTAACGCCTGCACCAATATAAGGGCGCACCTTGCTGCTGGAATCGCCGAAGTACCACTGCGCCATCAGCGTGGGTGGTAAATGGTGCACCGTGGCAATGTCCCCGGTCGGTCCTAAACCGACGCGGTGACGGAATGGCGTGGCGGCTAAAAGCTCGACGCCAATGTTATCCGTTGCCATATACGTAAACGTCAGGCCTAACTGGGTGTTATTGCTGACGTTAAACCCGCCCATACCCAGTACATTGTCTGACCCTTCTGTTGGACGCACCGTTGCCGAACCGGCACGAATAAAGAATTCGCCTGCTTCATGCGCGTACGCGCCGCCAGAGAGACTGCTTAAGATAAGGGCTGCCACCGCTAATTTTTTCATATCCGCTCCATCGTTGTGGTTTTAATTGCGGAGGAGAATATACTCACAAATGAGTAATAAGTGATCTAACACAGATCACATTAAAACCAGTAAGTTAACATTCATTGATCTAGGTTAATTTTTGGTGACGCCTCATAAAACAATAAGTTGTTACCGCGTCAATTTTTGGCATTGCATGGTAACAAAATTTTCTGTTTTCCCTCTCTTGCGCTTCCTGTAGCGGCTGGATAATTTATCGCTCTCACAATGTGATTTGATGCGTTCTACTTTTGCAGGTGTGCCATGAGTGATCATAACCCGTGCATGACGTGCGGAGCCTGTTGTGCGTATTTTCGAGTCTCTTTCTACTGGGCTGAAGCCAGCGATGGCGGCGGCACCGTTCCGGTTGATCTCACGGAACCCTTGACCCCTTTTCTGCGCTGTATGCGCGGCACCAACCAAAAACAGAGCCGCTGTGTGGCACTGGAAGGTGAACCTGGGGTATCCACACGCTGCTCCATTTACGCGGATCGCCCCAGCCCGTGTCGCACTTTCGCGATGTCGGGAGAGGATGGGCAGGTCAATGAGGCATGCAATCGCGCCCGCGCCCGCTATGGATTACCGCCGCTTTACAAAGATATGCTTTTCCATACAAGCCTTGATGCTGCCACCAGCGTGTTATCCGGTGTACAATTGCCGGCTAATTAACACCTGCAATACTCAAGGAGAGTGCATGTCTATCACGGCGAAGTCTGTCTACCGTGACACGGGAAATTTTTTCCGCAATCAGTTCATTACCTTTTTACTGATCGCGTTGTTGTGCGCCTTTATTACGGTGGTGCTGGGTCATGCGTTCTCACCCAGTGATGAACAGATTGCCACGCTGAGCCAGGGGGATCATCTTGCAGGCAGCGCAGGGTTGTTTGACCTTGTGCAGAATATGACGCCAGAGCAACAGCAAATCTTGCTGCGCGCATCTGCGGCATCGACCTTCTCGGGCCTGATTGGCAACGCCATTCTGGCGGGTGGCGTGTTGCTGATGATCCAGCTGGTGTCTGCCGGCCAACGCGTCAGCGCGTTACGTGCAATCGGGGCCAGCGCTCCGGTGCTGCCAAAACTGTTCATCCTCATCTTCCTGACCACGCTGCTGGTCCAGATGGGGATCATGTTGGTTGTCGTTCCGGGCGTGCTGCTGGCTATCGTGCTTTCATTCGCGCCAGTAATGGTTGTACAGGACAAACTGGGCATTTTCACCGCCATGCGCAGCAGCATCAGGCTCGCGTGGGCCAATATGCGACTGGTCGCCCCGGCCGTTATCAGCTGGTTGCTGGCCAAGACTCTGCTGCTGCTGTTTGCGCCGAATTTTGCGGTGTTAACGCCAAACGTCGGAGCGGTTGTAGCCAATACGCTGAGCAATCTGATTTCAGCCGTGCTGCTGGTCTATTTGTTCCGCCTGTACATGTTAATTCGTCAGTAACTGGGATCGCAGAATGAAGCAGTTTCTTGATTTTTTACCGCTGATCGTATTTTTCGCTTTTTATAAGCTGTACGACATTTATGCCGGCACGCTGGCGCTGATTGTGGCAACGGCTGTGGTGCTGATTTACAGCTGGGTTCGCTATCGCAAAGTTGAAAAGATGGCGCTCATCACCTTCCTGATGGTGGCGATGTTTGGTGGCCTGACGTTGTTCTTCCACAATGATGAATTTATCAAATGGAAGGTCACGGTGATTTACGGCCTGTTTGCGGGCGCGCTGCTCATCAGCCAGTGGGTGATGAAGAAGCCGCTGATCCAGCGCATGCTGGGGAAAGAACTGACCCTGCCGCAGGCTGTGTGGGGGCGTCTGAATATCGCCTGGGCGCTATTTTTTATTCTGTGTGGTCTGGCGAATATCTATATCGCATTCTGGCTGCCACAGAATATCTGGGTCAACTTCAAGGTGTTTGGCCTGACGGCGCTGACCCTTATCTTCACCCTGCTTAGCGGCGTTTATATTTATCGCCACATGCCGCAGGATGACAAGCACTGATCCTTCTGGCCAGATCGCCGCGCGGTCTGGCCTCTTTTCCCGCCTTCTCTTATCTCTACATCCTTCCTGCGAAAATGTCTGAATCATGAAGATTTTATGGAGATTGCTGTCATTTGATTGTAATGAGAATGACTATCATTAATATTCGTCATCGCATTTTTAACAAATGGAAATGAGTTGATGAATAACATAATAAGATTTGCCCCGGCTACACTTACGCTCGCCATTCTTTCAACGCTATACCAGAGCGCGCACGCAGCGGAAGATCCTCTCGCCGATGGTGAAACAATGGTTGTTCAGGCCACCGCTGAAGAGGCGCTGAAGCAACAGCCGGGGGTTTCCATCATCACGGCAAAGGACATAGAAAAGGATCCACCGGTTAACGATCTTTCAGAAATTATTCGCAAAATGCCCGGGGTTAACCTCACCGGAAACAGCGCGACAGGCAGCCGCGGCAACAACCGCCAGATCGACATCCGCGGTATGGGGCCGGAGAACACGCTGATTCTGATTGACGGTGTGCCGGTGACGTCACGTAACTCGGTGCGCTACAGCTGGCGCGGGGAGCGCGACACCCGCGGGGATACCAACTGGGTTCCGCCAGAGATGGTTGAGCGCATTGAAGTGCTCCGGGGACCTGCTGCCGCCCGCTATGGTTCGGGGGCGGCCGGCGGCGTCGTCAACATCATTACCAAACGCCCGACCAACGACTGGCACGGTTCGCTCTCCCTGTACACTAACCAGCCTGAAAATGATAAAGAGGGAGCGACGAAACGCGCTAATTTTGATCTGAGCGGCCCCCTCGCGGGCGATGCGTTAACGATGCGCCTGTACGGGAATATCAATAAAACCGACGCAGATGCTCAGGACATCAACACCGCGCAAAACGGTTCTTACGCCGCCGGACGTGAAGGCGTGCGCAACAAGGACATCAATGCCCTGCTCTCCTGGAAACTCACACCACAGCAGATTATCGATTTCGACTACAGCTACAGCCGCCAGGGCAATATCTACGCGGGTGATACTCAATACAGCAACAGCAACGTCAGCCCTGACGGTCTGGTGTCGTCCCTGTATGGACACGAAACGAACCGAATGTACCGCCAGTCTTATGGCATTACGCACAACGGCATCTGGGACTGGGGTCAGTCAAAGTTCGGTGTTTATTATGAAAAGACCAACAACACCCGCCTGGAAGAAGGCTCTACGGGCAAAGTTGAAGGGATGATCAATAGCGATAAATACGATACCAGCCGGCTGGAGTCATACCGTTCAACGGGTGAACTGAACATTCCTTTCTTCTGGCTGGTCGAACAGACGCTAACCGTTGGAGCAGAATGGAACCGTGATGAACTGAACGATCCGGCCTCAATGCAGGCGACAAATGTGTCGGGAGAAGTGATTAACGGCGTTCCCGGCACGGCTTCTGAGCGCAACAGCAAAAACAGCGCTGACCTCACTGGCATCTATCTTGAGGACAATATTGAAGCGCGTCAGGGCACCAACCTGATCCCAGGGCTCCGCTTTGATTATCACAATCAGTTTGGCAGCAACTGGAGCCCGAGCCTGAACCTCTCTCAGGATTTGGGTGACATGTTCAAGGTTAAAGCGGGTATCGCTCGGGTATTTAAAGCGCCAAACCTGTATCAATCCAGCGAAGGCTATCTGCTTTCCACCCGCGGCAATGGCTGCCCGAATAACGTTTCCGAAGGAAGCTGTTACCTGTTAGGTAACCCGGATCTGGATCCTGAAATCAGCGTGAACAAAGAGATTGGCCTGGCCTTTGCGCTGGAAGGCTACGAGGCTGGCATAACCTGGTTCCGCAACGATTACAAAAACAAGATCGTTTCAGGAACGGATGTGCTGGGCCAGACAAGCAGCGGCGCAAATATCCTTCAGTGGCAGAACGGAGGAAAGGCTGTTGTTGAGGGGCTGGAAGGCAACCTCACCGTCCCGGTTATCCGCGACACGCTCACCTGGCGTACCAATGCGACGTATATGATTCAGTCTGAAAGTAAGGACACCGGCAACCCTCTGTCGATTATCCCAAAATATACCGTCAACACGATGCTCGACTGGCAGGTAAGCAGCAAACTTTCAGCGAACCTTAGCTGGACAATGTATGGCCGCCAGAAGCCAAGAGAAAATGCTGAAATCCGCAAAGAGCAGAATGCGATGTCAGATAAAGAGATTGGCGCCTATTCCATCGTTGGGATCGGTAGTAACTATCAACTGACAAAAGACCTCCACCTGAATGCCGGGATCAGCAACCTCTTTGATAAGCAGATTTACCGAGAAAATGACGGTGCATCGACCTATAACGAACCAGGCCGTGCGTATTACGCTGGCGTGACCCTGTCCTTCTGACCCTAAGGCGCCTGCTCTGCGGGCGCTAACCCTATTCTCTCCAGCCAGAAATCATAGTAGCATCCCGCCTGAAGTCTTCAGTTACGAGTTTAAAAACAATGACAACAAATGACGCCCCTCAGGGCGAACTGGTTTTACGCACACTGGCAATGCCTGCGGATACGAATGCCAATGGCGATATTTTTGGCGGCTGGTTGATGTCGCAGATGGATATGGGCGGTGCAATCCTGGCAAAAGAGATTGCACACGGGCGCGTGGTAACCGTCCGGGTCGATGGCATGACCTTTCTGCGCCCTGTCGCGGTGGGGGACGTGGTGTGCTGTTATGCACGCTGCGTAAAACGCGGCAATACGTCTGTCTCCATCAACATTGAAGTATGGGTGAAAAAAGTCTCTTCTGAACCGATTGGTCAGCGCTATAAGGCGACGGAGGCATTATTCATCTACGTGGCGGTGGATAGCGACGGTAAGCCCCGCCAGCTCCCACGGAGCTGAACCTCAGGTAAAAAAAAGCCTCCTTGCGGAGGCTTCTTTTATTCCATCTGTGCCCCGCCGTTCAGGCGGAAGACAATGTTCACAATCAACCCATTGCCGGGTTTACCGGCTTCATAGCGCCACCTGCGCATGGCCGATTTAACTTCGCGTTCAAACATATTCGCCGGCTGTGCGGACAGGATTTCCACGTTATCCACACGTCCATCAGCCGTAACGTCGAATTTCACCCGTACACGCCCTTCAATACGTAACGCCTGAGCACGTGCCGGGTACTGCGGCTGGTTACGGCTCAGCGCGCGCGGGCCTGCTGGCGCCGTTACCGTCGGTTTTGTCGCGGTCGTGGTGTTATTCATCAGCGGACGTGACGGGGCGGCATTTTCAACCGGCTGCGTGGCGCGTGGCTCAACCGGACGCACTTCGCGTTTCGGACGCTCTTCCACCTTTTTGACCGGCTTGGGTTTTGGCTTCGGCTTAGGTTTCGGCTCCGGCTTATGGATCACCACCGGCGCTTCTTTCGGCGGTTCAGGAACCGGCTCGGGCTCTGGCTCCGGCTCGGGTTCAGCAACGGGCTGTGGCGGCGGCGGCGCAACCTGCGGCGGCTCAAGATCCGCAGGCGATACCATGGTCACAGAAATTGGCTGCGCAGGCGCTGGCATTTCAATAACCTGATGAACCGAGGTATAGAGCAGACCCGCCACGACAGCACCGTGAATAACGACGGAAAGCAACGTCGGCCATGGAAAGCGGCGAGGTAAATCAAGGGTCATCGAAGTCATAATCATCAACGTTAAAAAACCGAACCTCGATTTTAAATGCAAATAGCAATCATATTCAATAAGACACTTTGTCCTGGCGCAATTTAAGCGTACATGAGGGCAAAAAAGGGGCATCCAGATCAGGGTTTTAACATTGTTATTATCTTTACATTGCAGTCATTTGTGCTTTCACATAACGTAATTGTCACTTTTACCGGTTAAGGAGCTTTGCCGTGCTTTACGTGATTTACGCTGAAGATGTACCTGATTCTCTGGAAAAACGTCTTTCCGTTCGCCCTGCCCATCTGGCGCGTTTACAGTTGCTACAGGATGAAGGTCGGTTGCTGACCGCAGGCCCGATGCCTGCCGTTGACAGCAACGATCCGGGCGCGGCGGGTTTTACCGGCTCAACGGTGATTGCCGAGTTTGAATCTCTGGAAGCCGCACAGGCCTGGGCAGAAGCAGACCCGTACGTCGCAGCCGGCGTTTACGAGAAAGTCACGGTTCGCCCGTATAAAAAAGTGTTCTGAAACGAAAGGCTCCCTCGGGAGCCTTTTCTTCATTCAGTGCAGCGACGCCAGCCTCGCCGCAAATCCGACAAACAGCAGCCCTATCAACCCGTTCCCCAGCTTCGCCAGTTTCTTTTTGGTTTTCAGGTAACGCGTGACAAACGCGCCTGAGAAAATCAGGAAGCTCATGTACATGAAGCTGATCAGCTCAAGCGTTGTGGCGAGGATCAGGAACGACGTGCCGGTATTCTTCGCATTGACATCAATGAACTGCACGAAGAACGACACGTAAAAGAGAATCGCTTTCGGGTTCGTCAGGCTCAGCACCAGCGAACGCTTAAGGATTGCGCTTGCCGGTTCGGCGCTACTTTCGTGCGCATTTTTTTGACGCGTTATAACGGACCAAAGCATTTTCCCGCCCAGCCACAGCAGATAAAACGCGCCCAGATAGCGGACAATATTAAATAATACCGGAGTGGTCTGGATCAACGCGGCGACGCCCGCCCAGGCCAGAAACATCAGCACGGCATCACCAATAAACACACCGGTGGCTGCCAGATAGCCTTTCTTAACGCCGTGGCCAATCCCTGTTTTCAGCACAAACAAGGTGTTCGGTCCCGGAACCAGCACGATAAAAAATGCGCCGACAACATAGGTCCAGAAATTCAGTACACCAAACTCCGCAAACACGTCTTACTCCTTTCGCTCAAAAACAGTGGGGATACCGGTAATTACGGTATCCCCTGAATCAGTTGCGCTATTGTACGCCGTTATAGCCATCAAGATAAGTCGCGGCCAGTTCGTTACCAAATAACAGGGCGTCTTTACTGTCCATGTCCGAAGACCATTTATCCTTCGCGTTGCCTGCGAACAATTCCTGCGACTTCGCATTTTCTTTTAGCTGATCGCGAATGCTTTGCGCGTATTCACTGGCTTCAGCCTGAGTCCGCCCTTCCGCGCGGTCAGCTTTGCCCCGGGCATAAAGCTCGCGGAACTGCGCCACGTTCAGCTGATAATTTTTCTGCACGCTGGAGGTGTAATTGCCGCCAGTAAAGCTGGACTGATGCGACACGAAATAAAACGCGTGCCGCTCGGGTGAGGTTTTGCTGCTGGCACAACCGCTTAATATCGCAATCCCAAAGAGTGCTGCCATTACTTTTCCGTTCATCCTTTTTTCCTTTAATAAAGCCAATGTATTCCCCATGCGAAAACATAATCTGCCAATGAGGAAAATGACGAAAGTCCTAAATCTTCCCTGAGCGCATCCAGCGCCAAAAGTACAATAAAAATCCAGAGATAAGGATTCATCTTTTAATATCATGACGTTATGGGGACTTAGTATATCGCGGAAAGCAGATGGGAAGAGACTGCAAAAATTGATAGCCTGGATGTTTAATGGGCACCTTTACGGTGCCCTTCATGCTTTTCAGATGTCCTGGACCGCGAACAACAGCGCGTTACGGTGTCTGTTCAGGCCACATTTTCTGATGGCGTGGATACGCATATTGCGGCGGGATTGTGCTTCCAGCCAACGAGCCTTACGACGACTCACCTGTCGCAACATGCGCCAGCGCCCAACTTCAGTTCTACTGCGCTTCATGTCTACAACTCTTTCTCTAACAGAAATGCCATTATATGCCTAAGCAGGCGGCAAACCAGCGCTTTTATCTGCCGTTTTTATTTGCCAGATGAATCCTGATGCGTAAACTCATAACAATACGCTTTCAAAAGGATTTTTTATTTATGACAACCTTCTACACCGTGGTGAGTTGGCTGGTCATTTTAGGATACTGGCTGTTAATTGCCGGGGTGACGTTGCGCATTCTGATGAAACGCAGAGCGGTACCTTCCGCCATGGCCTGGCTTCTGATTATCTACATTCTGCCGCTGGTGGGCATCATCGCCTATCTCTCTTTCGGTGAACTTCATCTGGGTAAACGCCGCGCCGAACGCGCCCGCGCCATGTGGCCCTCCACGGCGAAATGGCTTGCCGACCTTAAAGCCTGCAAGCATATCTTCGCTGAAGAGAACAGTAGCGTGGCCGCATCTCTGTTCAAGCTGTGCGAACGCCGCCAGGGGATTGCTGGGGTAAAAGGCAATCAGCTGCAACTGATGACCTCTTCTGATGATGTGATGCAGGCGCTGATCCGTGATATCCAGCTCGCCCGGCATAATATCGAGATGGTGTTTTATATCTGGCAGCCGGGCGGCATGGCGGACCAGGTCGCCGAATCGCTAATGGCCGCTGCACGTCGCGGTATCCACTGCCGCCTGATGCTGGACTCCGCTGGCAGCGTGGCCTTTTTCCGTAGCCCGTGGGCAGGCATGATGCGCAACGCCGGTATCGAGGTGGTCGAGGCGCTAAAAGTGAATCTTTTCCGCGTCTTTCTGCGCCGCATGGATCTCCGCCAGCACCGGAAAATGGTTCTGATCGATAACTACATCGCCTACACCGGCAGCATGAACATGGTTGACCCCCGCTTCTTCAAGCAGGATTCCGGCGTGGGGCAATGGATCGATCTGATGGCGCGGATGGAGGGACCGATCGCGACCTCAATGGGCATCGTCTACTCCTGCGACTGGGAAATTGAAACCGGTAAACGCATTCTTCCCCCGCCGCCGGATGGCAATATCATGCCGTTTGAGGAAGCCAGCGGGCACACTATCCACACTATCGCCTCCGGTCCTGGCTTCCCGGAAGATCTGATCCATCAGGCACTGCTTACCGCCGCGTACTCCGCGCGGGAATATCTGATCATGACCACGCCCTATTTCGTTCCCAGCGACGACCTTCTGCATGCCATCTGTACAGCGGCACAGCGCGGAGTGGATGTGAGCATTATTATGCCGCGCAAGAACGATTCGCTGCTGGTGGGATGGGCAAGCCGCGCGTTCTTTAGTGAGCTGCTGGCCGCAGGCGTTAAAATTTATCAGTTCGAAGGCGGGCTGTTACACACCAAGAGCGTGCTGGTGGACGGAGAGCTGAGCCTGGTGGGTACCGTCAACCTCGATATGCGCAGCCTATGGCTGAATTTTGAAATTACGCTGGTCATTGATGACGCCGGGTTCGGTGGCGATCTGGCGGCGGTTCAGGACGATTATATCTCCCGCTCACGCCTGCTGGACGCCAGACTGTGGGCGAAACGTCCGCTGTGGCAGCGAATTGCCGAACGACTGTTTTACTTCTTTAGTCCGTTGCTGTAAAACGTGCCCAACGATGTTTAACAGGTAGTCATCATGGAAATGGATCTGAACAATCGCCTGACCGAAGACGAAACGCTCGAACAGGCCTACGATATTTTTCTCGAGCTGGCGGTCGATAATCTCGACCCTGCTGACGTCATTCTTTTCAACCTGCAATTTGAAGAGCGTGGCGGTGCTGAGCTGTTCGATCCGTCTGAAGACTGGGCCGAACATGTCGATTTTGATCTCAACCCGGACTTCTTCGCCGAGGTGGTGATTGGCCTGGCAGATGAAGACGGCGGAGAAATTAACGACATCTTTGCCCGCGTCCTGCTGTGCCGCGAGAAAGATCACAAACTGTGCCATATTCTCTGGCGCGAATAATAAAAAAGGCTGCCCACGCAGCCTTTTTTATTTAATCCGGTAAGGCATTTCCACAGCGGTGACAAAACCGCGCGCCGGGTTCATGATTCCCCTGCTGACAATTCGGACATTTGCGTTGCTGCTTGCTGTTCTGGAAGGCGCTGCTCATATGGGTGGTAATTAGGCCCGTCGGAATCGCTATCACCGAATAGCCGATCAGGATAAGAACCGATGCCACAATACGTCCGAGCGGCGTATGCGGGGTAATATCACCATAGCCCACGGTGGTCACCGTGACGATAGCCCAGTAAACAGACGCATTAAGCGTGGTAAACCCGTATTTCGGCCCTTCGATTAAATACATCAGGGAGCCAAAAACGATCATCACGATAGCAATAAACGAATAGAAGAGAATCAGCTGGTGGCGGGCGCTGACAATGGCAACCCAAAAAACCCGCAGCGACGGCATAAAGCGCAGCAGTTTGAGAATCCGTAACACACGAATCGCCCGCATTGCACGCCAGGCAAACACATAATTCAGGCTGATCTCAGGCCACAGCCACATGACATACAGCGGCAGGATGGTGGCTAAATCAATAAATCCCCAGAAGCTGAAAACGTATTTCGCCGGATTCGGCCAGCTAATGACCCTCAGCACATATTCCGCAGTAAACACCAGCGTGACAATCAATTCCAGCCAGACGAAAACGTGCCACTCCTCATACGTCATGTGGTACTGCGTTCCGGCGCCGGATTCGATAAAGATAATAATGACGCTAATCAGCGCAAATAAACCACACAGACCTTCGAAGCGGCGACCGGAAACCGTTTCAGGATCAAATAAAAGGTGATACAGCCGCTGACGGGCCGACGTGAATAATCGCGACACATTAACCTCGAAAAATAAGGGCTGACATCATGTCAGCCCTTGCGATTATAACGGGTCTACTTTCAGGCAGGAAACCGCATGTCGGAAACTGCCCTCCAGAACCGGCCGTGTTTTTGCACATTCCGGCCCGGCTATTGGGCATCGAGTACGGAATACGCAGCCTGAAGGCGGGTTGATTGGCGAAGGCAGTTCACCTTCCAGAAGCTGAATGGTTTTATTTTTTTCCAGATCGGGGTCCGGAACGGGAACCGCAGACATCAGCGCTTTGGTATAAGGGTGCAGCGGATTGTGGTACACCTCATCATACGTGCCCAGCTCCACGGCGTGGCCCAGATACATGACCAGCACACGGTCCGAAATGTGTTTTACCACCGCCAGATCGTGGGCAATGAAGATCAGCGACAGCCCCATTTCCCGTTGCAGTTTCTGTAGCAGGTTAACCACCTGGGCCTGGATGGAGACGTCCAGCGCTGAAACCGGCTCATCACAGATAATCAGCTTTGGTTCAAGGATCAACGCGCGTGCGATACCGATACGCTGGCACTGACCGCCGGAAAACTCATGTGGGTAGCGGTTGATGAGGTTAGGCAGCAGACCCACCTTCAGCATCATCGCTTTCACCCGGTCGCGAACTTCCTGGCGCGGCATCTTCGGATGATAGGTGCGCAGCGGCTCGGCAATGATTTCGCCAATGGTCATACGCGGATTCAGGGACGCCAGCGGATCCTGGAAAATCATCTGGATGTCGCTGCGCACGTCGCGCCATTCATCCGGCTTCATCCCCAGCAGATCTTTGCCAAGCCAGGCCACTTTTCCGTCGGTGGCTTTCACCAGGCCGATGATCGCCCGCGCAAATGTCGATTTGCCGCAGCCGGATTCGCCCACCACGCCCAGGGTCTCCCCTTCGTACAGGCGTAGCGTGACGCCATCCACCGCTTTCAGGGTTTTGGCAGGCTGCCAGAACCACTGTTTACCGTCTTTGATATCGAAATGGACCTTCAGGTCAGCGATTTCAAGCAGCACATTTCTTTTTTCGTCGATTGCGTTCATACCAGCTCCTCCAGCGGCTTAAAGCAGGCGCGCAGACGGCCTGGGGCAAACGCTTCCAGCGGCGGTGCGCTGTTACAGATTTCCATCGCATGCGGACAACGCGGCTGGAACGGGCAGCCTTTTGGCAGACGCAGCAGGTTTGGCGGGTTGCCCGGGATAGTCAGCAGCGACTCCCCTTCCGCATCAAGACGCGGTACGGCATTCAGCAGCCCGATAGAGTACGGATGGGCTGGCTGGTAAAACACATCGCGAGCATTACCGTATTCCATCGTGCGGCCTGCATACATGACTAACACTTTGTCGCAGATCCCGGCAACGACGCCTAAATCGTGGGTGATCATAATGATGGCGGTGTTGAACTCGCGCTTCAGCTCGTTCAGCAACGTCATGATCTGCGCCTGGACGGTTACATCCAGGGCGGTGGTCGGTTCATCAGCGATCAGCAGTTTTGGCCGACAAAGCAATGCCATCGCGATCATGACGCGCTGGCGCATACCGCCGGAGAACTCGTGCGGATACATGCGCATGCGCTTGCGTGCTTCAGGCATTTTCACCGCATCCAGCATTTTGACGGACTCTTCAAACGCTTCGGCTTTACCCAGCCCCTTGTGGAGCATCAGCACTTCCATCAGCTGTTCACCCACCCGCATATAGGGGTTCAGGGACGTCATCGGATCCTGGAAAATCATTGAAATCTGCTCGGCGCGCAGCTTGTTCAGCTCATGTTCCGGCAAATTCAGGATCTCTTTCCCGTTAAACGTCGCCGAACCACCGATCACGCCGTTTGACGCCAGCAGGCCCATCAGCGCGAATGCGGTCTGGGATTTACCGGAACCGGATTCGCCCACAATGCCCAGCGTTTCACCGGCACGCAGGTCGAAGTTGAGATCGTTAACGGCAGTAACATCACCGTCGGGGGTTTTAAACGTCACGCGGAGGTCTTTAACGTCCAGCAGTGCGCTGGTCCGCTGTTGCGCCTGTGGCGCGGTTGCCGTTTCAATAATGGTCATGACGGCGCTCCTTAACGGTCTTTCGGGTCGAGGGCATCACGCAGGCCATCGCCGATAAAGTTGAAACAGAACAGGGTGACGACCAGGAAGCCCGCCGGATACAGCAGTAACCACGGTGACACTTCCATGGAGTTTGCGCCATCACTTAACAGAGCGCCCCAGCTACTCAACGGCTCCTGCGTACCTAATCCCAGGAAGCTCAGGAAAGATTCAAACAGGATCATACTTGGCACCAGCAGGGAGGCGTATACCACCACCACGCCCAGCACGTTAGGAACGATATGACGCACCACAATATTGGCGGTAGAAACGCCCCCAACCTGTGCGGCTTCGATAAACTCCTTACGTTTGAGGCTCAGCGTCTGGCCGCGCACAATACGCGCCATATCCAGCCAGGACACCATCCCGATCGCCACGAAGATCAGCAGGATATTTTGACCAAAGAAGGTCACCAGCAGAATGACGAAGAACATGAACGGGAAGGAGTTCAGGATTTCAAGCATACGCATCATCACGGAGTCCACTTTCCCGCCGAGGTAACCGGAAAGCGAACCGTAAAGCGTGCCGACAATCACCGCCACCAGCGCCGCTGCGATGCCAACCATCAGGGAGATACGGCCGCCAATCGCCACACGCACCAGCAAATCACGCCCGGAAGAGTCGGTACCGAAATAGTGCCCGGATTCCATATCCGGCGCGCTGGACATCATGCCCCAGTCCGTATCGAAATAGGTGAACTGAGAGAGCATTGGCGCCAGGGTTACAAACAGCGCGATAAGCACCAGCACGACCAGGCTGGCAACGGCGGCACGGTTATGCATAAAACGACGGCGGGCGTCCTGCCAAAGGCTACGACCTTCGACCTCCAGCTTTTCACTGAAGTTTTCCAGCGCCTCGCTGTTTTTTCTTACTCAACATCATGGCGTGCTCCAGTTAGTAACGGATTTTCGGGTCGATAACGGCATACAGCACATCGACAACGGCATTAAACAGAATGGTCAGCGCGCCCACGAGGATCGTCAGGCTCAGCACCAGCGAATAGTCACGGTTAAGCGCCCCGTTAACAAACAGCTGCCCGATACCTGGCAGGCCATAAATGGTTTCAATCACCATTGAGCCGGTGATAATGCCGACGAAAGCCGGACCCATATAGGAGAGTACCGGTAACAGTGCAGGCTTGAGGGCATGACGGAAAATAATCCGGCGCATCGGCAGCCCTTTCGCACGGGCGGTACGGATGAAGTTCGAGTGCAGGACTTCAATCATTGAACCGCGGGTAATACGGGCGATGCTGGCGATGTAGGCCAGAGATAATGCCACCATCGGCAATATCATGAACTTCAGCGCCCCGCCGTTCCAGCCGCCCCCGGGAAGCCATTTCAGGGTTATGGCGAATATCATGACCAGCAACGGCGCGACAACGAAGCTGGGGATAACCACCCCGGTCATTGCGACCCCCATTACGGCGTAATCCCATCGGGTATTTTGTTTTAGCGCAGCGATAACGCCCGCAGTGACACCGAGAACAACGGCCAGGATAAATGCAGCAGCCCCTAATTTAGCCGATACCGGGAAGCTGGACGCCACCAGGTCGTTAACGGAGTAGTCTTTATATTTAAATGACGGACCAAAATCACCGTGGGCAAGTTGCTTCAGATAGTTGAAGTACTGCGTGGTGATAGGATCGTTTAAATGGTATTTCGCTTCGATGTTGGCCATAACTTCTGGCGGAAGCGTGCGTTCACCGGTAAAAGGACTGCCCGGCGCAAGACGCATCATGAAGAAGGAAATTGTAATTAGAATAAATAACGTTGGAATCGCTTCAAGACAGCGACGCAGGATAAATTTCAACATTGCCCGTACCTTCTGGCGTGTGCCTGATGAATGTTACAAAATAGACACAGTGGGGCAAGCTCGCTCGCCCCACGTATTGCCATTAATGCTTGATAATATAAAGATTCTTAACGGAAATATTATCCAACGGGTCTTTACCGGTATAACCCCCTACCCATGGTTTCACCAGGCGGGCATTAACGTAGTAGTAAACCGGAACGATCGCAGAGTCTTTATCGAGCTGTTGTTCTGATTTGGCGTACAGATCGGCGCGCTGGGCGTCATCTGCCACCTTCAGGGTTTCGCCAATCAGCTTATCAAACGCCGGGCTCTTATAGTGTGCGGTGTTGTTCGAACTGTCGCTCAGCATGGTGTTCAGGAATGAAGTCGGTTCGTTATAGTCCGCACACCATCCTGCACGTGCCACGTCAAAGGTTCCCTGATGGCGCGTATCGAGGAAGGTTTTCCATTCCTGGTTTTCCAGCTTCACGTTCACGCCGAGGTTTTTCTTCCAGATTGACGCGACGGCAATAGCCAGTTTTTTATGCAGATCGGAGGTGTTATACAGCAGGCTAAAGGTCAGCGGCTTGTCGGCGGTATAGCCAGCTTCTGCCAGCAGTTTTTTCGCTTCTTCGTTACGTTTTTCCTGGGACCATTTGAACCATTCAGGTTCAACCAGTTTCATACCGTCGGTGTAAGGCGGGGTGTAGCTGTAAGCCGGCAGGTCGCCCTGATTCTTCACTTTATTCACGATAATGTCGCGATCCAGCGCCAGCTTCAGTGCGGTACGAACACGTACGTCGGTGAACGGTGCTTTCTGGTTGTTAATTTCGTAATAGTAGGTGCACAGATACGGATCGACGTGAACTTCTTTCGGGATCTCTTTTTTCAGTTTCTGGAACAGTTCAATCGGCATGTTGTTATAGGTCATGTCGATTTCACCGCTGCGGTAGCGGTTTACGTCCGTCACTTCAGAAGAGATTGGCAGGTAGGTGACCTGATTGATAACGGTCTTCGCATTATCCCAATACTGCGGGTTACGCTCCAGCACCATACGTTCGTTAACGACCCAGTCCTTCAGCTTATATGCACCGTTGGTCACGATATTCGCAGGCTGCGTCCATTTTTCACCAAATTTTTCTACTGCGGATTTTGGTACCGGGGAGACGGACGGGTGAACCAGCAGCTTATAGAAGTACGGAACAGGTTCGCTCAACGTCACTTCAAAGGTGTTGGCATCGATGGCTTTTACGCCCAGGTCGGTTACGGGCTTTTTACCCGTGATGATGTCATCGATATTGGCAATATGGCCATACTGGAGGTAACTCGCATACGGGGAGGCGGTATTTGGATCCGCCAGACGCTGCCAGCTATAGACGAAATCTTCGGCGGTAACCGGCGTACCGTCGGACCATTTGGCATCTTTACGCAGATGGAAGGTCCAGACTTTAAAATCTTTGTTGTCCCATTTTTCCGCCACGCCCGGAGCCGGGTGGCCGTCTACGTCAGTCACCAGCAGACCTTCAAACAGATCGCGGTTGACGTTAGACTCTGGAACACCTTCAATTTTGTGCGGATCAAGAGACTGCACTTCCGCACCGTTATTACGTACCAGCGTTTGCTTCTCAGCCAGCTGAACACCAGCAGGAACGTCCGCAGCCATTGCAGCGTTGCCCGCGATTAGCGCAGTTAAAATCCCCGCCGCTACCAGACTTTTTTTTGTGATGATGGACATTGTGTTGATACTCCACTCATTATAATGACCAGCCTTCGCCAGTTGTGTAATCCCCTGTTGGGGCCTGTACAGCGCAGGAGTTTTTTTTGCTACTGTCAGGTTCTTTTTTTACTTCTTGCTATCACCGACTTCATTATTACTGACCGCTCGTTCGGCGGTCTTGCGTCGATTCTTTACACCTCTCCCCTGTCAGAGAGATGCGTTGGATATCTTATGTGAGGGCTATATGAAAATAGTTCTCATCAACTTGTTTAATGCTGCAAAATATAAGGCCGGAAAGTACCAAATGGTGCCAACTCTCGCCAATACATTTTGCAAATTTGTTAAGCATTTCTCTTTTACGATGACTGGCATAACTATGGCGCCAACCCTGGCTTACGCCGAAATCAACAAAAAGACATGTAATTCATACAGATAAGAAATTTTGTTGCTCCAAACGCGACGACATAGCTTAGCTGAACGATTTTTCACGATAATTTAACAATTGATTATTATTTAGCACATTCGTCTGAGTCAGCGTCGAAATTACTAATATCATTTCGGTTATCTGTCAGCAAGCCCCAGAGTATCATGTGAGTAAAATAACAGAGGGTTTGAGGAATTTATGCGCGGCAAGGGGAAATGAAAATAAACAACCTCTTGAAAAACAACAAAAGAGAGTTATTAGTAGAACTTATTATGACTGGCGCCTATTTCAACTTTATTTATATGATTTGCAGATAATCACGTAAAAAACGGAGCCGCTGGCTCCGCTCTTTCAAATGAAAGTCAGTGTACTAACCCGGGGAATATACTTTTTATACCGGTAACGATAAATTCGATGCCCAACGCCATTAACAACAGACCCATGATACGGGTAATCACGTTGATGCCCGTTTGTCCCAGCAAGCGAACCAGCCATGGCGCCATACGAAATACGCCCCAGCAGCACAGTGCGAACAGCGCAATAGCGACGGAAAAGCCAATCAGGTGCATCAGGCTGTGGTAGCGCGTTCCCCAGACGATTGTGGAACTGATCGCCCCCGGGCCCGCCATCAGCGGCAGTGCCAGTGGCACGACCCCGATGCTCTCGCGGATAGCTGTCTCTGATTTTTCCTGCTTGTTCTGTTTATCCTCCCCCAGCTTGCCGCTGATCATTGACATGGCAATCGTCACCACCAGGATCCCGCCTGCTATACGGAACGAATCAATCGAGATGCCGAAGACCTGAAGAATGGCGTCCCCGAGATAAAGAGAAGTAAGCAAGATGATGGCCACCGACAGGTTTGCCGTCAGGTTGGTTTTATTTCGTGCCGCAGCCGTCTGATAGCTGGTCATACTGATGAAGACAGGGATGATCCCTACCGGGTTAACCAGAGCAAACAAGCCGATAAAAAACTTGAAATATGTAGGGAAATCAAAGAGCGTTTGAATCACATTAAGCTCCGCAATTGAGCATGGCCAGGGAGAAACTGCGTGTCATGATAAATCCGCGCTGAAGATACGCTTTTTAGCCGCACACTTCACCAGAAATCTGTTCTTAAACGTTATCAATTCATGATGTTAAACATTTGTGTAATCAATGATATCGCCGCTTCCAATAGTTACTTAATTATTTAACAGTAGAATAATTAGCACAAAATAACCCTGCTGAAAGGTATCAGCTTAGGACAAAATTGATCTCGATCATAATTTTCGTACTCAGAAGTGAGTAATCTTGGTTACGCCGCCAGGGAGATCACCTATCAAAAAGGTATGATGCTAAGGTAAGGCTCTTTTAGTAAATTAGTGAGCTGGAGCAGTGAGTAATCCTTTGTTTTACTGTGTGTTACGCAAGTGGGATCGGCTCTGACTATACTGTCAGACGTATCGAGCGCTGGTTTACTAAAAGAGTTTAAACATTATCAGGAGAGCATTATGGCTGTTACCAATATCGCTGAACTGAACGCCCTCGTCGAGCGCGTGAAAAAAGCCCAGCGTGAATATGCCAATTTCACCCAAGAACAGGTTGATAAAATCTTCCGCGCGGCCGCTCTGGCTGCTGCTGATGCTCGAATCCCTCTCGCTAAAATGGCCGTTGCCGAATCCGGCATGGGTATCGTTGAAGATAAAGTGATCAAAAACCACTTTGCTTCAGAGTATATCTACAACGCCTATAAAGATGAGAAAACCTGCGGTGTGCTGTCAGAAGACGATACTTTCGGCACCATCACCATTGCAGAACCGATCGGCATCATTTGCGGTATCGTTCCAACCACTAACCCAACCTCTACCGCCATCTTCAAATCTCTCATCAGCCTGAAGACACGTAACGCAATCATTTTCTCCCCGCATCCACGTGCGAAGGACGCCACCAACAAAGCAGCAGATATCGTGCTTCAGGCTGCAATTGCGGCGGGTGCGCCAAAAGATCTCATCGGCTGGATCGACCAACCTTCCGTTGAACTGTCCAACGCCCTGATGCATCACCCGGACATTAACCTGATTCTGGCGACCGGTGGTCCTGGTATGGTTAAAGCAGCATACAGCTCCGGTAAACCAGCCATCGGCGTAGGCGCAGGTAATACCCCTGTTGTGATCGACGAAACGGCAGATATCAAGCGTGCAGTTGCTTCTGTGCTGATGTCTAAAACCTTCGATAACGGCGTTATCTGCGCATCTGAACAGTCAGTTGTCGTGGTTGATTCGGTATACGACGCCGTTCGTGAACGTTTCGCCAGCCACGGCGGCTACCTGTTGCAAGGTAAAGAACTGAAAGCTGTTCAGGACGTAATTCTGAAAAATGGCGCGTTGAACGCGGCTATCGTAGGTCAGCCAGCGTATAAAATCGCTGAACTCGCTGGCTTTAGCGTCCCTGCTACCACCAAGATTCTGATTGGTGAAGTGAAAGTCGTTGATGAAAGTGAGCCGTTTGCTCACGAGAAACTCTCCCCGACGCTGGCAATGTACCGTGCGAAAGATTTCGATGACGCGGTAGAAAAAGCAGAGAAACTGGTGGCGATGGGCGGTATCGGCCACACCTCTTGCCTGTACACCGACCAGGATAACCAGCCTGAGCGTGTTGCTTACTTCGGTCAGAAGATGAAGACAGCACGTATCCTGATCAACACCCCTGCTTCTCAGGGTGGTATCGGTGACCTGTACAACTTCAAACTCGCACCTTCCCTGACTCTGGGTTGTGGTTCCTGGGGTGGTAACTCCATCTCTGAAAACGTTGGTCCAAAACACCTGATCAACAAGAAAACCGTTGCTAAGCGAGCTGAAAACATGTTGTGGCACAAACTTCCGAAATCTATCTACTTCCGCCGCGGCTCTCTGCCAATCGCGCTGGATGAAGTGATTACTGATGGCCACAAACGTGCGCTCATCGTGACTGACCGTTTCCTGTTCAACAATGGCTATGCAGACCAGATCACCTCTGTTCTGAAAGCGGCTGGCGTCGAAACTGAAGTCTTCTTTGAAGTTGAAGCTGACCCAACCCTGAGCGTTGTACGTAAAGGCGCTGAACTGGCGAACTCCTTCAAACCTGATGTGATCATCGCGCTGGGTGGCGGTTCCCCAATGGACGCCGCGAAAATTATGTGGGTGATGTACGAGCATCCGGAAACTCACTTCGAAGAACTGGCGCTGCGCTTTATGGATATCCGTAAACGTATCTACAAGTTCCCGAAAATGGGCGTGAAAGCGAAAATGATCGCCGTCACCACCACTTCCGGTACTGGTTCAGAAGTGACGCCATTTGCCGTTGTGACTGATGACGCAACCGGTCAGAAATACCCGCTGGCTGACTACGCACTGACGCCAGATATGGCTATCGTTGACGCTAACCTGGTCATGGAAATGCCGAAATCACTGTGTGCGTTCGGTGGTCTGGATGCGGTAACTCACGCTCTGGAAGCTTACGTTTCCGTACTGGCTTCTGAGTTCTCTGACGGTCAGGCTTTGCAGGCACTGAAACTGCTGAAAGAAAACCTGCCAGCTTCTTACAACGAAGGTTCGAAAAACCCTGTAGCGCGTGAACGTGTACACAGTGCGGCAACCATCGCGGGCATCGCGTTTGCTAACGCCTTCCTGGGTGTTTGTCACTCCATGGCGCACAAGCTGGGTTCACAGTTCCACATTCCTCACGGTCTGGCGAACGCCCTGTTGATCAGCAACGTTATCCGCTATAACGCCAACGACAACCCAACCAAGCAGACTGCCTTCAGCCAGTACGACCGTCCACAGGCACGCCGTCGTTATGCTGAAATCGCAGATCACCTGGGTCTGAGCGCACCGGGCGACCGTACTGCCGCGAAGATCGAGAAATTGCTGGCATGGCTGGAAAGTCTGAAGGCTGAACTGGGTATTCCTAAATCTATCCGCGAAGCAGGCGTTCAGGAAGCTGACTTCCTCGCTCACGTAGATAAACTGTCTGAAGATGCATTCGATGACCAGTGTACTGGTGCTAACCCGCGCTACCCACTGATTTCCGAACTGAAACAGATCCTGCTGGATACTTATTACGGTCGTAACTTCACTGAAAGCGATGTCGCAGCCGTAAAAGTTGAAATCCCCGCAGTTGTAAAGGCTGACAAGAAAGCGAAAAAAAACGCTTGATTGACAGTGTGACAAAAAACCCCGCCGTTGGCGGGGTTTTTTATATCTGAGGATACGTGAAACATTCTTATTATTTTCGATTGTCGCCCTGTAACGCCGTCAGCGAGCCTACAGCCAGCGCCTCTTTATAATGCTTGCGGCAGACCGAGACATAACGTTCATTGCCTCCTATCACCACCTGCTCGCCATCAGCATAGGGTTTACCCGACTGGTCCAGGCGAAGAACCATACTTGCCTTGCGGCCACAAAAGCAGATCGTTTTCAGCTCAACCAGCTTATCCGACCAGGCGAGCAGATACTGACTGCCGGCAAATAACTCCCCACGAAAATCGGTACGTAATCCATAGCAAAGAACGGGAATATCCAGCTCATCAACGACCTCTGAAAGCGCATGGACCTGCTCGCGGGTCAGGAACTGGCTTTCATCTACCAGCACGCAATGGACAGGCTTAGAGGCATGCTCGGCACGAATGTCCTCCAGCAGGTCCGTTTCAGGGTTAAACAGCCTTGCAGGCGACGAGAGCCCTATTCTTGAGCTTACCTTCCCTGCCCCAAAGCGATCGTCGATTTCGGCGGTATAAACAACGGTACGCATCCCCCGCTCCTGATAATTGTATGAGGATTGCAGTAACGCCGTCGATTTCCCTGCATTCATTGCCGAATAGTAGAAATAAAGTTGTGCCATTGGCCGAAGAACCCTAATCAATGTGTAATATTCCCGATGGATCATTGTACCATATTTTGTACCGTCATCAGCGGCGCGGTGCACACTCCAGCCTGTCATGCCCCCGTAAACCCTTCGCAAATAGCGCAAAATAATGCGTTAAAACAGGCAGTAATGGCATTAAACACTGACAATAAGGTGAGCCCGCAACCAGAGATAACACTTCTTTTTATAGTGTCTTCTTCGTTCATTAAAATTCACTATTTATTAACTATTCCTGGCTTCGCTGCGCTTACTCGGGGTAATACAAAAGGCTGATATTTATCAACCGCAACTATAATTCCTGAGGTAAAAGTCACAAAACAAACATGCAAATGACGCGTTTTTGCCGTTTGAAACGATATCTCGCAGACCCAACAAACAATGAAATTTAAGTTAGCGTAATTAATAATAGCGTCGTTTATTTTGTATTTTTTGAATTCCTTACATTCCCACCTATTGCACAAGTGAAATTAAGGCTCTATTATTAGGACAACAAACCCACCCCCATTATAAGTTTGAGATTACTACAATGAGCGAAGCACTTAAAATTCTGAACAACATCCGTACTCTTCGTGCGCAGGCAAGAGAATGTACCCTTGAGACGCTTGAAGAAATGCTCGAAAAATTAGAAGTTGTAGTTAACGAACGTCGTGAAGAAGAAAGCGCAGCTGCGGCTGAAATCGAAGAACGTACACGTAAACTGCAACAGTATCGCGAAATGCTGATTGCCGATGGTATCGATCCAAACGAATTGCTGAACAGCATGGCTGCGGCTAAAACCGGTACCAAAGCAAAACGCGCGGCACGTCCTGCTAAATATAGCTACATCGATGAGAACGGCGAAGAGAAAACCTGGACCGGCCAGGGTCGTACTCCTGCTGTAATCAAGAAAGCAATGGACGAACAAGGTAAACAACTGGATGACTTCCTGATCAAGGATTAATCTGGAAAGATTCTGAAAAATCCCGCCCTGTGCGGGATTTTTTATGCCTGTAATATTTGCCCGAACATCTCCTTACATTCTGTCATATTGCGAGGCTTACTATTTAACGTCCTTGACAATCCCCCGCCAATTACAGAGTGACAGGCATAAAAAAACCGGTGGGCAACGCCACACCGGTCTTGTTCACAGGCTGGTGAGTTTATTACTTAATACCCACGCTACCTTTGAGCCAGGTTTTAAATTCTTCACCCAGGCTGTTATGGCGAATACCATATTCGACGAATGCCTGCATATAACCGAGCTTATTCCCGCAGTCATGGCTCTTACCTTTCATATGGTAGGCTTCCACGGTCTCTTTCTCGATCAGCATATCGATAGCATCTGTCAGCTGGATTTCATCGCCCGCACCCGGAGGCGTTTTCGCCAGCAGCGCCCAAATTTCAGCGCTCAGTACGTAACGGCCAACGACAGCAAGGTTAGACGGCGCGACGTCCGCTTTAGGTTTTTCAACCACGCCAACCATCGGTACGCTTTCGCCAGGTTGCAGGTCAACGCCTTTGCAGTCAACCACACCGTAAGCGGTCACGTCGTCGACTGGCTCAACCATAATCTGGCTGCTGCCGGTTTCGTCGAAGCGTTTAATCATTTCCGCCAGGTTTTCCTGGGAAAGATCGGACTCGTACTCATCAAGAATAACGTCAGGCAGAATAACCGCGACCGGCTCATCACCTACTACCGGATGTGCACACAATACTGCGTGTCCCAGGCCTTTCGCCAGGCCCTGACGAACCTGCATAATGGTAACGTGTGGAGGGCAAATAGACTGCACTTCCTCCAGCAGCTGGCGCTTAACGCGTTTTTCCAGCATTGCTTCCAGTTCGAAACTGGTATCGAAATGGTTTTCGATAGAGTTTTTAGATGAATGCGTCACCAGCACAATTTCGGTGATACCTGCTGCAATACATTCATTCACGACATACTGGATTAATGGCTTATCAACCAGAGGCAGCATCTCTTTTGGGATTGCCTTCGTCGCTGGCAACATCCTGGTACCCAATCCCGCCACCGGGATAACGGCCTTTCTGACTTTCGAATTAAGGGCAGCCATTGAAATTCTCCTGAACTGTTCAAGTTTTGAACTTTTATGCATTGAATAACGCGTTGAGTATACCGTCTCAGCCACTAATACGGGTCTGAAAAGAACGCGTTGCCGATCAATTAAGACAAATACGCATGAAACTTGCAGCGATAGTAGCACTGCCAGCAAAAACACAGGTAAAGCAATCTGAAAAATAAAATCTGACTGCTTACTCCGTGGACAACATTAAGCGTAACCGCCCTCCGGCACCCCAAATTTGGCACTGCCAGGAGGTGCAGCGATGGCTAATTTGATTAAGGTAAGTATTTCCCAGCGTACCCAACGGCACGCCATTACTCACCTGAATATGGTGTTCGCCAGTATTCAGTGTGGCATTTAAACCCGCAGATACCAGAATAAGGTTATTCAACCCGCTGTGATAATAGCCAACCAGAAGCGGGAACTGCCCCGGCAAATTGGCCTGGCGAAAAAGTTGGTTGACCTGTTTTAGTAAACTGCCTAACTCAGGAAGTCGTTGCCCCTGATGGGATAATTGTTCCTGTAGCAATCCATTAAACAGCGCCCGGAGTAATAAGGCCGCCAGAACGCCGTTATCTCCCGCTCGGGTAACATCCAGGCAATAAAAAGCGAGGTCGGAATCCGAGAGCGGCGCAATATCCAGCACCAGTCCTGGCTGGTCAGCCGCTACCAGCTGGCGATAATTTACTCTGCAATGAGAGATATTTTGCTGCACCGGCGGCTGAAGTTCCTGAAGCAGCTTCGCGGCCGCGAGCGGATTACTGACTAAAGCATCCCAGTCCTGGAAAAGACGTTCTTCTTCTTCCACCCGGGAATTAAACATATTGGGATACAGGCAGGCCAACACCGTTTCACGCAGTCGGTTCAAATCTTTAACCGGTTTGAGCAGGATATCCTGCACTCCTAAACGCAACGCCTTAGCAATATCCGCCATATTTTCGGTGGCCGAGATCACCAGTATCGGTGTCTGATAACCTTCATTACGCAGGTTTTCCACCAGCATTAATCCGTCCATGCGCGGCATCTCGAGATCGCAGATCATCAGATCCGGCGCCATGCTGGCCATTTTTTCCAGTGCCTCGACGCCATCTTCGGCGAGGGACGTGGTTGCACCCAGTGAGGATAACCACGAATCCAGTAGCGATCGGAAAACGGGCTCGTCTTCTACTATCAAAATATGTTTTCCGGCCAATGGCTGTGTCATGGTTCCTCCCCTGGCTGACAGTTACTCAATAGTGGCATGCTATTGGTACTATCGCCTGTCAGATTTTGCTGAAGTAATCAAAAAAGTGCTCAACGTGCTGTACGCACAAAAGGCAACAGTTCATCTATTTTCTTTTCGACGGCTAACGAGCCCGCTGCTATGGCGGCCTCAGCCCGGTGGAAATCAAGGGTAGAGATTTGTGGACAATAGGGTTGAATAAGAATATCCGGAGGATCGCCAGCCATACGGTTTCGCTTCAGGCGATTCTCAAGAATTTGAATAGAGGTCGTCATGATTTCAATGGCGTTCGGCGCGGTCACCGCGCGACGAGCGGTCAGGCGCCCTATTCTGCCGCGTAAACGCGCATGCCAGGCAAGTTTCTCTTCTTCCGCGTCATCGCTCTGAAGATTAACCGGCATCAAATCTTGCTGCATAAGGTGTGCATCGTGCTGTAAATCCACGGCAATAACGATATCCGCCCCCATGGCGCGCGTCAGAGAGACAGGGACAGGATTCACTACGCCCCCATCAACGAGCCATTAGCCGTTGTGAGGCACAGGCGCCATTAACCCCGGCATGCTACAGGATGCACGAACGGCGAGATGAATATCCCCTTCAGTGAGCCATAACTCCCTGCCCGTACTGAGGTTGGTTGCAACGGCCCCGAAAGGCATTTGGCAGTGGCTGAAGTCAGCGAGGGGCATTATCTTGCGAAACTGATTGAACACGCGTTCGCCGCGCAGCAGGCCGCCACGCTGCCAGGAGAGATCCATCAAGCGCAGCACATCCCAGTAACTGAAGGAGCGCACCCAGCTTTCAAGCTCAGGGAGCTTACCGCAGGCGTACGCGGATCCGACCAGCGACCCGATAGAACATCCTGCGACAATATCAACGTCAATCCCCATCTGGTTTAAGGTATTGATAACGCCAATATGTGACCAACCCCGGGCTGCACCTGAGCCCAACGCCAGTCCAATTTTTACCTTTCTCATTAGCCCTGTTTTACTTCCCCTGGATTCCCGACATAGCGTCAACGCACCTGCTCAGTTAACATATTGCTACCTTAAGCGTTTAACGCCTTATTTTTTGTTCCAGGAAGAGAATCGTGTCTCAACTCTGCCCCTGTGGTAGCGCTCTGGAGTATAGCCTATGTTGCCAGCGATATCTTTCTGGCGAGCAGGTTGCACCAGACCCGTCACACCTTATGCGCTCGCGGTATACTGCTTTTGTGATCAAAAACGCAGACTACCTGATTAAAACCTGGCATCCATCCTGCCATGCTGCCGATTTTCGGCAAGAGATTGAAGCCGGATTTGCCAACACCGTCTGGCTGGGCCTCACCGTCTTTGAAGCCGCTCCCGGCCGCGATGCCAACGAGGGCTATGTCAGTTTTGTCGCCCGCTTTAGCGAACAAAACAAACCCGGTGCCATCATTGAACGCTCACGGTTCTTAAAGGAGAGCGGGCAATGGTATTATATTGACGGCACACGTCCGCAATTCGGTCGTAACGATCCCTGCCCCTGTGGTTCAGGAAAAAAATTTAAAAAGTGTTGCGGCAGTAATGCCTGACAACTCAGACTTCGCAAATACATAAACAGGATTTCCCGGCGATGCAATCATTACAACGTAAAGTTCTGCGCACTATCTGTCCCGATCAAAAAGGGCTGATCGCACGAATTACCAACATTTGCTACAAGCATGAACTGAATATCGTGCAGAACAACGAGTTCGTTGACCACCGTACCGGTCGCTTCTTTATGCGTACCGAACTGGAAGGCATTTTCAACGACACAACCCTGCTTGCCGATCTGGACAGCGCCCTGCCGGAAGGCTCGGTGCGCGAGCTGAACCCGGCGGGCCGTCGCCGCATTGTCATTCTGGTCACCAAAGAGGCACACTGCCTGGGCGATCTGCTGATGAAAGCCAACTACGGTGGCCTGGACGTCGAAATTGCCGCCGTCATTGGCAACCACGAGACGCTGCGTACGCTGGTTGAACGTTTTGACATTCCGTTTGAACTGGTCAGTCACGAAGGCCATACCCGTGAAGAGCACGACAACCTGATGTCTGCTGCGATTGAAGCGCATAACCCGGACTACGTGGTGCTGGCGAAATATATGCGCGTGCTGACGCCATCCTTCGTGGCGCGTTTCCCGAACAAGATTATCAACATCCACCACTCCTTCCTGCCAGCCTTTATTGGCGCGCGTCCGTATCACCAGGCATACGAGCGTGGGGTGAAGATCATTGGCGCAACCGCGCACTACGTGAATGACAATCTGGACGAAGGTCCAATCATCATGCAGGACGTGATTCACGTGGATCACACCTACACGGCAGAAGATATGATGCGTGCTGGTCGTGACGTTGAGAAGAACGTACTGAGCCGTGCGCTGTATCAGGTACTTGCCCAGCGCGTCTTTGTGTACGGCAACAGAACGATTATTCTTTAATCCTTCGGAAAATGAATTGATTAGCTTTACGCCTTTACGGATAAAAAGCAGGCAAACAGCTTCATTTCCCTAAAGGAATGCTTTACAGGGGCGTCTCATTTGATATGATGCGCCCCGCTTCCAACAGGAAGCAGGCCAGTTAAAAGCATTACCCCGTGGTGGGGTTCCCGAGCGGCCAAAGGGAGCAGACTGTAAATCTGCCGTCATCGACTTCGAAGGTTCGAATCCTTCCCCCACCACCATCACTCCCAGATTCTTTAGCACTCTCCAAAAGCACAATGCCCCATGGTTCTCCCATGCTGGGAAGGATAAGAAGCTTCGACCAAGGTTCGATTCGAGCATAGTGAATTCTGTAGGCCGGGTAAGGCGCAGCCGCCACCCGGCATCCGCACGCCCCCTGGATCGGGGACAAAAAAAACCCCGCAAATGCGGGGTTGTATTAATACAGCGAATCAGCGACGAGCACGCACAATCTGATATTTGCGCGTCAGGTACTCCACCGGCGCACTCCAGATGTGCACCAGGCGAGAGAACGGGAACAGCACAAACAGGGTCATACCCAGCACCAGGTGAACGCGGAAGATGAACGCCACGCCGTCCAGATGCTCAGAAGCGCCTCCGCGGAAGGTCACGACAGACTGCGCCCATCCAACCAGCTTCATCATCTCGCTGCCGTCCATATGCTGCGCAGAGAATGGAATGGTCAGCAGACCAAGCGCACACTGCACCATCAGCAGGGAGAGGATCAGGATGTCCGCTCCGGTCGTGGTAGCCCGCACGCGTGGGCTGAACAGACGGCGTTTCAGCAGCAACAGACCACCCACCAGGGTCATCACGCCACAGGCGCCGCCGGCAATCATCGCCATCTTCTGCTTCACGTCAATCGGCAGCCACGCTTCGTACATCCAGTGCGGGGTCAGCATCCCCAGGAAGTGACCGGCGAAAATCCCCAAAATCCCGATGTGGAACAGGTTTGACGCCAGGTTCATCCCTTTACGATCCAGCATCTGGCTGGAGGCAGCACGCCAGGTGTACTGGCCATAGTCATAACGCAGCCAGCTTCCCACCAGGAACACGGTGCCCGCGATATACGGGTAAATGTCAAAGAAGAACATATTCAGGAAGTGCATTAGTGCTGTCCTCCGTTAGAGATATTCAAATATTGCGGAGCCACCGCTCCGGCAAAACGACGCTGATGCGCGGAGATTTCAGATTCGCCACAGCTCTGGTCAGCAAAGAATTTCACTTGCTCCTCTTCCCAGACGGCATCCAGTGCTTGTGGGGTATCGTCACGGGCTTCATCCGCGATTTTTTCCGCCACTTTTTGACTGTCAACCGAGGCGTTAGCCAGTTTCACCAGCAGATCGAACAGGACTGCATAGCTGCTCTCACGTTGCTGGAGACGCGCGCCGAGCAACGCCAGAATGGGAGCAATGTCCTGTAACCCGCCCAGCGCTTCCTCTTTCGGCAACTGTGCCAGATATTCCAGATACAGCGGCAGGTGATCCGGCAGCTCGCGGCTGTCGAGTTGCAAACCGTGCTGCTCGTACTGGGCCATCAGATCCACCATCGCCTGACCACGGTCGCGGGATTCACCGTGAACGTGTTCGAACAGCAGCAGAGACGTTGCACGGCCGCGATCAAACAGCTGGCTGTAGTCCGCCTGCGCATCAAGAAGATCGCGCGCCAGCAGGTCGCGGAGGAAAACGCCCAGCTTCTGGGCATCCTCTTTATCCAGGTTTTCAGATGACGCGAGTGCATCAAAGAGTTCCTGTTGATGCTGCACAAGCGCAGCATCAGGGTACTCGAGCAGACGCGAAACAATGACGAGTTCAATCATTGGTGCGGCTCCGTTTTGCTGGTCACATCCATCGCGTCAATGCGGCGGCTGTTGAACAGGTTGAATTTGCTGTCTGACCCGTGGCAACCGTCGCCAAAGGTAAAGCCACACCCACTTTTCTCCGGGAAGGCCTCGCGAGCCAGTTCACGGTGGCTGCTCGGCACCACGAAACGATCTTCGTAGTTAGCGATTGCCAGATAGCGGTACATCTCCTGCGCCTGCGCTTCGGTCAGACCAACCTCTTCCAGCGCGCGGGTATCGTTAACGCCGTCAACGGTTTCCGCACGTTTGAAGTGACGCATCGCCAGCATACGTTTCAGCGCCAGCAGTACCGGCTGGGTATCCCCAGCGGTGAGCAGGTTGGCCAGATACTGAACCGGGATGCGCAGGCTTTCCACATCCGGCAGAATGCCGTTGCTGCCAAGTTCACCCGCGTCCGCCGCAGACTGAATCGGAGACAGCGGCGGCACGTACCAGACCATCGGCAGCGTGCGGTATTCCGGGTGCAGCGGCAGGGCCAGCTTCCAGTCCATCGCCATCTTGTACACCGGAGACTGCTGTGCGGCGTCAATCACGCTCTGCGGAATACCGTCTTTCAGCGCCTGCTCGATAACCTTCGGATCGTTCGGATCGAGGAAGACGTCCAGCTGACGCTGATACAGATCTTTCTCGTGCTCGGTGCTGGCGGCATTTTCAATCGCGTCCGCGTCGTACAGCAGCACGCCGAGGTAGCGGATACGACCTACGCAGCTCTCTGAGCAGACGGTCGGCATACCGGCTTCGATACGCGGATAGCAGAAGATGCACTTCTCAGACTTACCGCTCTTCCAGTTGAAGTAGATTTTTTTGTACGGGCAGCCGGTGATGCACATACGCCAGCCGCGGCACTTGTCCTGGTCGATCAGCACAATGCCATCTTCTTCACGCTTGTAGATGGCGCCGCTTGGGCAGGTCGCCACGCACGCCGGGTTAAGGCAGTGTTCGCACAGGCGCGGCAGATACATCATGAAGGTGTTTTCGAACTGGCCGTACATCGCCTTCTGCATGTTCTCGAAGTTCTGGTCTTTGGCGCGTTTTTCGAATTCGCCGCCCAGAATTTCTTCCCAGTTTGGACCGCTGGTAATTTTGTCCATGCGCTGACCGGTGATCAGCGAGCGAGGACGGGCGATCGGCTGGTGTTTGCTTTCCGGCGCGTTGTGCAGGTTCTGATAGTCGTAATCAAACGGCTCGTAGTAATCATCAATGCCCGGCAGATGCGGGTTAGCGAAGATTTTACCCAGCAGCATGGCACGGTTACCCATGCGCGGTTGCAGTTTGCCGTTGATTTTACGGATCCAGCCGCCCTTCCACTTCTCCTGGTTTTCCCAGTCGGTCGGGAAGCCAGTGCCCGGCTTGCTTTCCACGTTGTTGAACCAGGCGTACTCCATACCTTCACGGCTGGTCCAGACGTTTTTACAGGTGACTGAGCAGGTATGACAGCCGATGCATTTATCCAGATTCAGCACCATGCCGACTTGTGAACGAATTTTCATTTTACGCTCTCCTGTACCTGGTCATTACCTTCACCATCTAACCAGTTAATATTCTTCATCTTACGTACCACCACGAACTCATCGCGGTTCGATCCTACGGTGCCGTAGTAGTTAAAGCCGTAGGCCAGCTGGGCATAACCACCGATCATGTGGGTCGGCTTCGGCGTAATACGGGTCACGGAGTTGTGAATGCCGCCGCGCTGCTCGGTGATCTCAGACCCCGGCAGGTTAACGATACGTTCCTGCGCGTGGTACATCATGGTCATCCCGGCAGGTACACGCTGGCTCACCACCGCACGTGCCGTCAGGGCGCCGTTGCTGTTGAACACTTCGATCCAGTCGTTATCTTCGATACCCAGATCTTTGGCGTCCGCTTCGCTCATCCAGACAATCGGACCACCGCGCGACAGCGTCAGCATCAGCAGGTTGTCGCTATAGGTGGAGTGGATACCCCACTTCTGGTGCGGCGTCAGGAAGTTCAGCGCCTTCTCAGGGTTACCGTTCGATTTCGCGCCCATCACCGCTTTCACGGAGCGGGTATCGATTGGCGGACGGTAAACCAGCAGGCTTTCACCGAAGTCACGCATCCACTGGTGATCCTGATAGAGCGACTGACGGCCAGAAAGCGTGCGCCATGGGATCAGCTCGTGAACGTTGGTGTATCCGGCGTTATAGGACACGTGTTCATCTTCAAGGCCTGACCAGGTCGGGCTGGAGATGATTTTGCGCGGCTGGGCCTGAATATCGCGGAAGCGGATTTTCTCTTCCTCTTTATTCTTCGCCAGGTGCGTGTGGTCACGACCGGTAAACTCGCTCAGGGCCGCCCACGCTTTCACCGCCACGTGGCCGTTGGTTTCCGGGGCCAGGGTCAGGATCATCTCTGCCGCATCAATTGCCGTGTTCAGCATCGGCTGGCCTTTCGCCGGGCCGTCTGCTTTGGTGTAATTGAGCTTGCGCAGCAGATCCATTTCGCTCTGGGTGTTCCAGGCGATGCCTTTACCGCCGTTACCGATCTTCTCCATCAGCGGGCCGATAGAGGTAAAGCGTTCGTAGGTTGCCGGGTAATCGCGTTCAACCGGAATAATGTGCGGCGCGGTCACGCCCGGGATCAGGTCGCACTCGCCTTTTTTCCAGTCCTTCACGTCCAGCGGCTGCGCCAGTTCGGCAGCGGAGTCGTGCTGGATGGGCAGCGTCACCACGTCGGTCTCTTTGCCCAGGTGCCCTACACAGACTTCGGAGAATTTCTTCGCGATGTCTTTGTAGATTTCCCAGTCGCTTTTTGATTCCCATGCCGGGTCAACGGCCGCAGATAGCGGATGAATAAACGGATGCATATCCGACGTATTCATGTCGTCTTTTTCGTACCAGGTGGCAGTAGGCAGCACGATGTCGGAGTACAGGCAGGTACTGGACAGACGGAAGTCCAGCGTTACCACCAGATCCAGCTTGCCGTCCAGACCGTTGTCTTTCCACTCCACCTCTTCCGGCTTCACGCCGCCCTGCTTGCCGAGATCTTTACCCTGAATACCGTTTTCGGTACCGAGCAGGTATTTCAGCATGTACTCGTGACCTTTACCGGACGAACCCAGCAGGTTAGAGCGCCAGATAAACAGGTTACGCGGATGGTTTTTACCGTTCTCCGGCTGTTCTGCCGCGAAGCGGATTGAGCCGTCTTTAAGGGATTTAACGGTGTAGTCCACCGGCGACATGCCCGCTTGCTTCGCCGCTTCCGCAATGCGCAGCGGGTTCGTGCCCAGCTGCGGCGCAGACGGCAGCCAGCCCATACGCTCAGCGCGGACGTTGAAGTCAATCAGGTGGCCGCTGTAGCGGGATTTATCCGCCATCGGCGACAGCAGCTCCTGGGCGGTGACCGTCTCGTAGCGCCACTGGCTGGAGTGGTTATAGAAGTAGGAGGTGCTGTTCATGTGACGAGCCGGACGCTGCCAGTCAAGAGCAAACGCCAGCGGTTGCCAGCCGGTCTGCGGACGCAGTTTTTCCTGGCCCACGTAGTGCGCCCAGCCGCCGCCGCTCTGCCCGACGCAGCCGCAGAAGATCAGCATGTTGATCAGGCCGCGATAGTTCATATCGAGGTGATACCAGTGGTTCAGACCGGCACCGACGATGATCATGGAGCGACCGTGGGTTTTGTCGGCGTTTTCCGCAAATTCGCGGGCGATACGGGTGATCTGGGCGCGTGGCACACCGGTGATCTGCTCCGCCCAGGCTGGGGTATAAGCCTTCACGTCGTCATAGCTGGTCGCGCAGTTTTCGTCGTTCAGGCCGCGCTCCAGACCGTAGTTCGCCATGGTCAGATCGTAGACGGTAGTGACCAGAGCAGTAGAACCGTCCGCCAGTTGCAGGCGCTTCACCGGCAGCTTGTGCATCAGAACGTTTTGCAACTCAACCTTGTTGAAGTGCTCGGAACCTTCACCACCAAAGTACGGGAAGCCGACATCGGCGATCTCATCCTGGCTGCCCAGCATGCTGAGACGCAGCTCCGTCTCTTCACCCGTGGTGCCGTTACGCTGCTCCAGGTTCCATTTGCCTTTTTCGCCCCAGCGGAAGCCGATAGAACCGTTTGGCGCCACCAGCTCGCCGTTGCTGTTGCAGGCGACCGTTTTCCACTCCGGGTTGTTTTCCTGACCCAGCGCATCCACCAGATCCGCGGCACGCAGCATACGGCCTGCGGCGTAATAGCCGTCACGCTCTTCGAGCATCACCAGCATTGGCATGTCGGTATAGCGACGCACGTAATCGGTGAAATACTGGCTTGGCTTGTCGAGGTGGAATTCACGCAGCATGACGTGGCCCATCGCCAGCGCCATTGCGGCATCGGTACCCTGTTTCGGCGCCAGCCACAGGTCGCACAGTTTGGCGATTTCGGCGTAGTCCGGGGTCACGGCGACGGTTTTGGTCCCTTTGTAACGTACTTCGGTAAAGAAGTGCGCATCCGGGGTACGGGTCTGCGGAACGTTAGAGCCCCAGGCGATGATGTAGCTGGAGTTGTACCAGTCAGCGGACTCCGGCACGTCGGTCTGCTCGCCCCAGGTCTGAGGCGACGCTGGCGGCAGGTCGCAGTACCAGTCATAGAAGCTCAGGCAGGTACCACCGATGAGTGACAGGTAGCGCGCGCCGGAGGCGTAAGAGACCATCGACATCGCCGGGATTGGCGAGAAGCCTGCCACACGGTCAGGACCGTAGGTTTTCACTGTGTAGACGTTGGAAGCCGCAATCAGCTCGTTCACCTCTTTCCAGGAAGAACGAACGAAACCACCGCGACCACGCGCCTGCTTGAAGCTTTTCGCTTTGTCGGCATCTTCAATGATGGAGGCCCAGGCATCAACCGGATCGCTGTGCTGCGCTTTCGCTTCACGCCACATTTTCATCAGGCGTTTACGCATCAGCGGGTATTTCAGACGGTTGGCGCTGTAGAGATACCAGGAGTAGCTGGCCCCACGCGGGCAGCCGCGCGGTTCGTGGTTCGGCATATCCGGACGGGTACGCGGATAGTCGGTCTGCTGCATTTCCCAGGTCACCAGACCGTTTTTAACGAAAATCTTCCAGCTACATGAGCCAGTGCAGTTTACGCCGTGGGTAGAACGGACAACTTTGTCATGCTGCCAGCGTTGACGGTAACCGTCTTCCCAGTCCCGGTTGGTATCCAGAACCTGGCCGTGCCCATCGGCAAAAGTTTCACCCTTCTGTTTGAAGTAGCGAAACCGGTCCAAAAATTTGCTCATCGGGTATCTCCTGTGTGGAGCCTGTGGCTCTCTAAATCGACATTGCTGATTTGCAGCGAAGGTAACGCTATGAAAGATGGTGAGAATTGATAACGATCAAGACGAAGGGGGACTCTGAAGGGGGGTATTAGATCAAATACCACCAAAGCGGTAGCCGTAAATGTTTTTTAACTTTATGATTTATATAGATATATTTTATTTATCGTACAATAGTCGAGGCAAAATTTAACATCTTAGGTATTAAGGGGTAGACACACCTGTAAAGCGATGGCGATCACAGCGTTACCTGCGTGTGACCACGGGTAACGTCTATAGTATGTTGTAACTATTCAGTGTTTAAAAAAAGCGCGGCACTCAGGCCGCGCAAACGGATAATCAAGCTTACTTGTTTTTCTTGGTATTACGGCCATATACCAGCCACGTGATGACCACGCAGGCGATATAGAAAACGAGGAATACCTTCATCGCACCCGCCGGAGAGCCGGTCAGATCCAGTGAGATACCGAACGCTTTTGGAATAAAGAAGCCGCCAATCGCGCCAATCGCAGAGATAAACCCAAGCGCCGCAGCGGTATCGGTGGCGGCTTCACGCATTGCCTGCTCGTCGCTCCCACCCTGCGCTTTCACGCGGTCCATGGTCAGCTTGCGGAAGATGACAGAGATCATCTGGAAAGTAGACGCACTGCCCAGCCCGGCGGTCAGGAACAGCACCATGAAGACGCCGAAGAAGGCAAAGAAGTTACCCCCCTCACCACCCGCAGGCAGCGTCAGGAACAGCAGCGCACAGAAGATGGCCATCACAACAAAGTTCACCAGCGTAACGCGCGTTCCGCCCAGACGGTCGGAGATCATCCCGCCCAGCGAACGTGCCAGCGCGCCAATAAACGGACCGAAGAAGGCAAACTGAAGGATCTGCACGTCCGGGAACTGGGTTTTAGACAGCATGGCAAAGCCTGCGGAGAAACCGATGAACGAGCCGAAGGTTGCCAGATACAGCAGCGCCATCACCCACAGGTGGCCACGCTTCAGCACCGGCAGCTGCTCGCTCAGTGACGCTTTGGACGCGGACAGATCGTTCATGAAGAACCACGCCGCCAGGGTAAAGACCACCAGGAACGGTACCCAAATCCAGGAGGCGTTTTGCAGGAACAGCACGGAACCGTCGGGCTGCGTCACACCGCCGCCGCCAAAGGCCGCAAAGATGGAGACAGAGATCGCCAGCGGGGCAATCAGCTGCATCACGCTCACGCCCATGTTACCCAGGCCGCCGTTAATGCCCAGCGCACCGCCCTGCTTCGCTTTCGGGAAGAAGAAGCTGATGTTTGCCATACTGGACGCAAAGTTCGCCCCCGCAAAACCGCACAGCAGAGAGATAATCACGAACACGCTAAACGGTGTGGAGGTATCCTGCACCGCAAAACCGAGCCACACGCACGGTACGATCATGATCCCGGTACTGAAAGCCGTCCAGCGACGACCACCAAAGACCGGCACCATAAACGCATAAGGAACGCGCAGCAGTGCGCCTGAAAGCGACGGCAACGCAGTCAACATAAACAGCTGATCGGTGGTAAAGGTAAAGCCCACTTTTGGCAGGTTAACCGCAACCGCACTGAACAACATCCAGACGCAAAACGCCAGTAACAGACATGGAACGGAAATCCACAGATTACGACTTGCTACACGGTGGCCGCGCTGTTGCCAGAACGCCGGATCCTCTGGACGCCAGTCTGTAATAACGGCACCAGTTTCCCTTTCGGGAGCGGAAGAGTGACTCATAGACACCTCTGATTCTCGAATGATGCTGCAAACATTAGGGCTTTAGGGCGGCGGTAAGTTGATATAAATCAAAGGAAAAGTGGGAGGTTTTGCGGCGAAAAAAAAGCCATCACTCTTAATGAGTAGGTGCAAAACGTAAAAAAGGTGTGGTTTTTCACGGTGCTGACGCATCCCTGCTTCGTCCACCCACTAACCGTTACCCCTCTGGCAATTTAGAGGTAATCCTTTATTGGTATGGGTATACTCCAGGGTATGCACCAGAATAGCGCCATTCCTGCAATCAGGACACGTCAGGAGCCCGGCAACTCTATGTTAAAAAGATGTTTATCTCCGCTGACGCTGGTTAACCAGCTGGCGCTTATTGTTCTGCTGTCCACCGCTATCGGCGTGACCGGCATGGCTATTTCTGGCTGGCTGGTACAGGGTGTACAGGGTAACGCGCATGCCATCAACGAGGCAGGCTCGCTACGTATGCAGAGTTACCGGCTGCTGGCGTCGGTGCCGCTGACGCAGGCTGACCAGCCGCTTATCGACGAAATGGAGCGTACCGCATTCAGCCCTGAACTGGAAAGAGCCGCCATCCGTGACGGTCAGCAATCTCAGCTTAAGGCGCTTCAGGGCTACTGGCATACCCAGCTGGAGCCAGGATTAAAGCGGGCGGAAGACCGGGAAACGGTCGCCCGGGATGTCGCCGGGTTTGTATCACGCATCGATCATCTTGTCTCCTCATTCGATCGCACCACGGAGTTACGCATTGACCGTGTGGTGATGGTTCACCGCGCAATGGCGCTGTTTATGGGTTTGCTGTTGATTTTCACGGTTATCTGGCTGCGCGCGCGGTTGCTAAACCCCTGGAAACAGCTCCTGGCGATGGCCCGCGCCGTCACACAGCGCGATTTTACCCAGCGCACGCACATCAGCGGGCGCAACGAAATGGCGATGCTCGGCGAGGCGCTCAACACCATGTCGGCAGAGTTATCAGAAAGCTACGCGGTACTGGAACAACGCGTCCAGGAGAAAACCGCCGGGCTTGAGCAAAAAAACGAGATCCTCTCTTTCCTCTGGCAGGCGAACCGTCGCCTGCATATGCAGGTCCCGCTTTGCGAACGTCTCTCGCCGGTACTGAACGGCCTGCAAAATCTGACTCTGCTCCGCGATCTTGAGCTTCGGGTTTACGACGTTGAAGATGAGGAAAACCATCAGGAATTTACCTGTCAGTCGGACATCTCCTGCGACGATAAAGGGTGTCATCTGTGCCCGCGCGGCTTGCCGCCGCTTACCACCAGCGGCACGACCCTCAAGTGGCGGCTGATGGACAGCCATACCCAGTACGGTATTTTGTTGGCCACCCTGCCCGCCGGACGTCACCTGAGCCACGACCAGCAGCAGCTGGTCGATACGCTTGTTGAGCAGCTCACGGCCACGCTGGCGCTCGACCGCCACCAGGAGAAACAGCAGCAGCTGATCGTGATGGAGGAGCGTGCCACCATCGCCCGCGAGCTGCACGACTCCATCGCCCAGTCCCTCTCCTGCATGAAGATGCAGGTGAGCTGCCTGCAAATGCAGGACGAAGGCATGCCCGAGAGCAGCAAACAGCTGCTCAGCCAGATCCGCAACGAGCTTAACACCTCGTGGGTTCAGCTTCGCGAGCTGCTGACCACCTTCCGTTTGCAGCTCACCGAGCCGGGGCTGCGCCCTGCGCTGGAGTCCAGCTGTCAGGAGTTTAGTGCCCGGCTGGGCTTCCCGGTGAAACTGGATTACCAGTTGCCACCGCGTTTTGTGCCCTCTCACCAGGCGATCCATTTGCTGCAAATTGCCCGTGAAGCCCTGAGCAATGTGCTCAAGCATGCCGAGGCGACGGCCGTTACGGTCACCGTCAGTTGCCAGGATAATCAGGTGAAGCTCAGGGTTCAGGATAACGGCCGCGGCGTGCCGGAAAATGCCGAACGAACGAACCATTATGGTTTAATTATCATGCGAGACCGCGCGCAAAGCCTGCGCGGTGATTGCCAGGTTCGCCGGGGAGAGTCAGGTGGCACCGAAGTAGTGGTCACCTTTATACCCGAAAAGCCCCTCATAACTGCTCAAGGAGAAAACCATGACTAATCAGGAACCGGCATCTATCCTGTTGATTGACGATCATCCGATGCTGCGCACTGGCGTTAAACAGCTTGTCAGCATGGCGCCAGATATCACCGTCGTCGGGGAAGCCAGCAACGGCGAACAGGGTATTGAACTTGCCGAATCGCTCGATCCTGATTTGATCTTGCTCGATCTCAACATGCCGGGCATGAATGGCCTGGAAACCCTCGACAAGCTGCGGGAGAAATCCCTCTCTGGCCGGGTGGTGGTCTTCAGCGTCTCAAACCATGAAGAAGACGTGGTCACCGCGCTTAAGCGAGGGGCAGACGGCTATCTGCTGAAAGATATGGAGCCGGAAGATCTGCTCAAGGCGCTGCAACAGGCTGCCGCAGGCGAGATGGTGCTGAGTGAAGCGTTAACGCCGGTACTGGCCGCCAGCCTGCGTGCGAACCGCGCCACGTCTGACCGCGACGTCAGTCAGTTGACCCCGCGCGAGCGTGACATTCTGAAGCTAATTGCCCAGGGGCTGCCGAACAAAATGATCGCCCGCCGTCTGGACATCACCGAGAGCACGGTCAAAGTGCATGTCAAACACATGCTGAAAAAAATGAAGTTAAAATCCCGCGTCGAAGCCGCCGTCTGGGTGCATCAGGAGCGCATTTTTTAACTTACTCATCCGGCAGCAACTTCCACCGTGGATCGTCGGCAGGCATTGCGACGAGCGGTTGCACCACGGAAAGCGTGATCTCATTGGAGGAGACACGCTGCCCATCCTTATCTTCCACCACGGCCGTAAGCCGCCATGCGTTTTTCGCCCCTTCCGAATCATCCCATGCAGGCATGATCACACTCCAGCCATCGCTGCTGTTGCCGTTTGCCGGTGAGGTCAGGCTGAGCGCCTGGGTATCACCCAGCCAGTGGATCTGCCGGATACCGTGCTTGCTGCGAATTTGCAGCTTAAGCATCACCGTTTCGCCTGGCTTAAGATCCCACGGCGGCGTAGCAAGATATACCGAGAGGGTTTTGCGCTGACGAAATTCCATCACGGGCAGATTATCGCGCTCAGGTGAATCATAGCGGCTGCCCCGCAGCGAGCGCGTCGCCGCCACCTCCCCGGCGGAAAGCTGTTTCGCCAGCGGCACGCCAAAACGATAGTTGAGCTTCAGCCCGAGGTTATTCTGGCTAACGCCGCTCTCCCCCTGCTTATGGGCAGCCGTCAGGGTAACCAGCGGAACGGGGGTATAGTTCAGCCCCAGGTTGACCGCAACCGGGTTGTGATACCCCGTACCGCTGTTGAACAGATCGACGTTATCGCCAAAATACTGTTCAAAGCTGACGCTGGTGTTCAGGTGATGAAACCAGGGAAGCCAGGCTTTGGCCGTTACGTCGTATCCGCGCGCCATGCGCTGCTCGCGGATGTCGGAACGCGGCTGCCAGCCAGCGAACGGCTGGTAGTAATTGGCCGACAGGCGCAGGTTTTCACCCCACGCCTCTGCGCCCAGCCCGGCACGTTGCAGGTTGTCTTCCAGCAGGTTGTCGTAAAAGGTGTTGTAGCCCAGCAGCCAGTTTCCGGCAACCCAGCGCTGCCCGATCCCGACGTTACTCACCAGCCCGTCTGTCTGCTGCGTCAGACCAAGCTGGCTCCAGCTCAGATAACGGGTGTTGTCGTTCCAGGGGATAAACCAGCTTCCGCTGCTGCCGTTAAAGTTGCCGTCGTCATCCACCAGCACATTGACGTTGGCGTTTCCCCAGGGTGAAAGCCAGGATTCAATCTGCTCGTTGACTTCCCCGCTGACGGCATCCCGCACCTTGCCAAACGCGAACTGTCGCGCCTGCTGCCCGGCCGTCAGGCCGTTATCGGTCATACTGGCTTCACCGAAGGCCTTTGCCATTTCAGCCAGATGCTTTTCGCCTTCGCTGGTCGGTTGCGCCATACCGAGGTCCGGCAGACTATCGCCGTTGTTATCAAACGGATTTTGCGCCTGCTGCACGAAGGATTTCGGCGCACCATGAACGGCTCCAGCCGTAAAAAGGGGGAGTAACAGCAAAAAACGGATGCGGGACGATACAGCCTTCAACGTCGTCAATCAGAACCTGTGTTTATGAACAAACACTTATTATGTTAACGCCATAAACCCTGAAAACCAGTCTTAACAGAAATTTCAGGAATATCCTGAAAAGCGCTGTCGGGTGGCGGCTTCCCCTTACCCGACCTACAAATTCGTACCGGTGCGAAGCCGCCACCCGACGCCCTTACACTATCCCAACAGCCCTTTCAGCTCCGGCACGCAGGAGCCGCAGTTCGTACCGCAACGCAGCTTCACGCCCAGCGCTGCGGCAGAATCACAGCCTCCGGCTATCGCCTTACGTATCGTATTTTCACCCACGCTGAAGCAGCTACAGATAATTCGCCCGTGATCGGCATCTTCGCCCGGCCGTTGTCCGTGCAGCAGTGCATGGCGTTCAGCGAGTTGTACGGGCGCAGCAGCAAAGGCTTCTTCAATAAACGCATGCGCCAGCGCTGGCAGCGTATGGCCCTCCCAGTAGCCCAGCATCAGCTCGCCGTGATGCCAGGCGAGCACGCTGCTGCGTTCTCCCGTCTGTGCCACCTGTAACTGCCAGCCCCGACCGCTGGCGTACGCCATGACCCACGACAGCAACGGCTGCTCCCCCGCCACCGTCAGACGTGAGGCTTTACGCCACCAGCAGACCGACGGCGGCAGCGCTGGCAACTCGCGGGCATACAGTTCCCCCTGCCAGGCCGGTAGCCAGGGCAGAATCCTCACCGCGGTTTGTTTACTCTCCGGCTGGCCGGAACCGGCATCAACCCGCCCTTCTACCAGCGCATTGACCTTACCCTGCCGGGCAAATTGCGCGTTCCAGTGCATCGGCGCAAACAGCTCGCCCGCACGCTGCGCGGTGGAGATACGTACTCTGGCAACCATCACTCCGCGCGGGGAGCTTACCCGCGCCAGCTGGCCGTCAGTCAGCCCGGCGCGCGCCGCATCGGTTGCGTTCATCTCAACAAAAGGCTCATCGATATGCTGCATCAGGCGCGGAACATACCCCGTGCGCGTCATGGTGTGCCACTGATCGCGGATCCGCCCGGTGTTCAGTATCAAGGGGTACAATTCGTCGACGCTGGCCCCATGCGGGGACGGGTCAACCGGAACAAGCGTTCGTTGCGGGAAATCACCGGCATGCCACTGATACGGCGCCAGCGCGTCCCACGCCTCTCGCGTCAGCGACGCCAGTTCGCGCAGGTTTAGCGCCCGTTGGCCGTTATTTTCAAACGCCGTCAGCGCCGCATGTTCACAAAATATCTCCTGAGGGTGTTCCCAGGCGAAGGCATCGCCATAACCGAGCTGGTCTGCGATCCGGGCGATGATCCACCAGTCCGGTCTGGCCTCGCCCGGCGCAGGCATAAAGGCGCGCTGGCGGGAGATACGGCGTTCAGAATTGGTCACCGTGCCGTTTTTCTCGCCCCAGCCCAGAGCGGGAAAACGGATATGGGCAAACCGGCTGGTGTCCGTCTCCTGCATCACTTCAGATACCATGACCAGCGGGCAGGCCGCCAGAGCCTGGCACACCGCGTGGCTGTCGGGAAGTGACACGGCAGGGTTGGTGCCCATGATCCACACCGCCTTCACCTCGCCGCGGGCAATGGCGTCAAACAGTTCCACCGCCATCAGGCCCGGGGTCTGCGCCAGCCGTTCCGTTCCCCAGAAACGCGCCACGCGCGAAAGATCGTCCGGCTCGAAGTTCATGTGCGCCGCCAGCTGGTTCGCCAGCCCGCCCACTTCCCGCCCGCCCATGGCATTTGGCTGTCCGGTCAGCGAAAACGGGCCGCAGCCAGGACGGTTGAACTTCCCGCTGGCAAGATGCACGTTAATGATGGCGTTGCACTTGTCGCTGCCGCTGGAGGACTGGTTGATCCCCATGGTGTAGAGCGTGATCGCGCGTGGCGCGGTGACAAACCAGTCGTAGAAGGTGCCAATCTCGTCTGAAGGCAGATCGCAAAACGCCGCCACGCGAGGGATCGGCCACTCGCCGCGCCCCTGGATCAGATTGAGCAACCCCACAAACAGCCCGGCGTCGCTGCCGGGTCTGAGCGCGAGGTGGAGATCGGCGATATCACAGGTGGCGGTTTTACGCGGATCGATCACGACCACTTTCATCTGCGGATTGTTGTGTTTTGCCTGCACCAGCCGCTGATACAGCACCGGATGCGTCCAGGCCGCGTTCGAGCCAACGAGTACCACCAGATCGCTGTTTTCCACGTCCTCGTAGCTGCACGGCACCACGTCTTCACCGAAGGCGCGTTTGTAGCCCACCACCGCCGATGACATGCACAGCCGCGAGTTGGTATCAATGTTCGCCGCCCCGATAAAGCCTTTCATCAGCTTGTTGGCGGCATAGTAATCCTCTGTCAACAGCTGGCCGGAGGCATAAAACGCCACCGCCTGCGGCCCCCATTCGTTGATGATGTTCCGCAGCCGCTCGCCCGCTTCGCCCAGCGCCTGCGGCCATGCCACCTCCCGGCCATCGACAACCGGGCGCAGCAGGCGTCCCTGTAGCCCCGTGGTTTCCCCAAGGGCAGATCCTTTTACGCACAGACGACCGAAATTCGCCGGATGAGTTTCATCCCCCCGAATGCTCACCTTTTCACCGTCTGGGCTGGCGACCACGCCGCAGCCCACCCCGCAGTAAGGGCACGTTGTCCGGGTTTCCGTCATGAGGCCTCCGCACGCATCACCAGCTCTTCATTTCCAACCCACACCTTGCCGTTTTCAATTTTTACCGGCCAGGCACGCACCGCAGGCGCCCCGCTCTCAGCCTGACACCCGTCGCGCAGACGAATACGTTGCTTGTAGAGCGGCGAGATCACCACCGGTTCCCCCGCCGCATCGCCGAGGATGCCGCGTGAAAGCACGTTCGCGCGGCTGCCCGGCTCCCGATCGTCGAGGGCATAAACGGTGTTGCCAAAGCGGAACAGCGCAATCGGTTTGCGCCCAAGATGCGCGCCAATGCCCGCCTGCTCCGGGATCTCGTCGATATTGCAAATTTCCTGCCAGCGCTTGTTCTCCTCCCCGGCGGGGACGTTCACCGCGGTGCGGAACAGCGCCAGGCGGTCAGGATCGTTAAGGGTGGTTTGCCATTCGCACTGGTAGGTCTCCACCACCCGGGCCATCTCCTGCTCCAGCTCGTGGACGATCCCCAGGCTGTCGTTGAGGATCACCTCGCGCAGATAGTCGAGGCCGCCTTCCAGGTTATCCATCCAGGTACTGGTGCGTTGCAGACGATCTGCCGTGCGAATGTAGAACATCAGGAAACGGTCAACGGTGCGGATCAGCGTTTCGTCGTCCAGATCGCTGGCGAAGAGATCCGCGTGGCGCGGCTTCATCCCGCCGTTGCCGCACAGATAGAGGTTCCAGCCTTTGTCCGTGGCAATCACCCCCACGTCTTTGCTCTGCGCCTCTGCGCACTCACGGGTACAGCCGGAGACCGCCATTTTGATTTTGTGCGGCGCGCGCAGGCCCTTGTAGCGGTGTTCCAGCCTGACCGCGAGGCCGGTGGAATCCTGCACGCCGTAGCGGCACCAGGTCGACCCGACGCAGGATTTCACCGTGCGCAGGGATTTCCCGTAAGCATGTCCGGTCTCAAACCCGGCCTCCACCAGCGCCTGCCAGATTTCCGGCAACTGTTCTAGCGTGGCGCCAAACAGGTCAATACGCTGCCCGCCGGTAATTTTGCTGTAAAGGCTATAGCGTTTCGCGATCTGGCCGATGGCGATCAGCCCGTCGGCGGTCACTTCACCCGCAGGCATCCGCGGGACGATGGAGTAGGTTCCGTCTTTCTGAATATTGGCGAAATAGCGGTCGTTGGTGTCCTGCAACGGCAGATGTGCCGGTTTCAGCAGATACTCGTTCCAGCAGGATGCCAATACCGATCCCACCAGCGGTTTACAGATCTCGCACCCGTGCCCCTGACCGTAGCGGCTGATAAGCTGGTCGAAGGTGCGGATATGGTTGACGCGCACCAGGTGGTAAATCTCCTGACGCGAGTACGGGAAGTGTTCGCAGATATCCTTTTTCACCTCCACGCCCTGCGCCGCAAGCTGGTACTCCATCACCTGCTTCACCAGCGCGCTACAGCCTCCGCAGCCGGTCGCGGCTTTGGTGCACTGCTTAATGGCGCCGATATCCGTCGCACCCGCGCTTACCGCCTGGCAGATATCCCCTTTGCTGACGTTATGACACGAACAGATCTGCGCGCTTTCCGGCAGCACCGCCACGCCCAGCGCTTTCGGCGCGCTGCCTGACGACGCGGGTAAGATCAGCGTTTCCGGCTCTTTTGGCAGGCTGATGCCGTTGAGCATCATCTGCACCAGCGTGGCGTATTCGCTGGCATCGCCCACCAGCACGCCACCCAGCAGGGTTTTGCTGTCGTGGCTGACCACAATTTTTTTGTAGATTTGCTGCGGCCCGTGCGTCCACTGGTAGCTCAGCGCCCCCGGCGTGCGCCCGTGGGCATCGCCAAACGACGCCACATCCACCCCCAGCAACTTGAGTTTGGTACTCATATCCGCGCCGGTGAAGCGCTTCGCCTCACCCGCCAGCACAGCGGCGGCCACACGCGCCATCTGGTAGCCCGGTGCCACCAGGCCAAAGATTTTCCCCTCCCACAGCGCGCATTCCCCGATGGCAAGCACGTCCTGATCGGAAGTCCGGCAGCCGTCGTCAATGCAGATCCCGCCGCGCTCGCCGACAGCCAGCCCGCTGCTGCGCGCCAGCGCGTCCTGCGGCCGAATACCGGCAGAGAAGACCACCATGTCCGTTCCCAGCTGTTCACCATCGGCAAAACGCAGCACCAGCCCGTCGTCTGCGGTGGCAATCTCCGTCGTCGATTTACTGGTGTGTACTCCTACGCCCAGCGCCTCAATTTTCTTGCGCAGCATTGCCGCGCCGTCGCTGTCGAGCTGCACCGCCATCAGGTTCGGCGCAAACTCCACCACGTGAGTTTCCAGCCCGAGCTGCTTAAGCGCATTCGCCGCCTCCAGCCCCAGCAGGCCGCCGCCAATCACCACACCGCGGCGAGAGCCTGCCGCATGGGCCGCAATGTTGTCCAGATCGTCAAGGGTGCGGTAGACAAAACACCCCGGCAGATCGTTGCCCGGAACGGGCGGTACGAACGGGTACGAGCCGGTCGCCAGCACCAGCTTGTCCCAGTGAGTCTCATGGCCACTGGCGGTACGCACTACGTGTGCATCACGATCGATAGCGACGATCTGCTGCGAGAGGCGCAGCTCAATGCCGTTATCGGCAAAGAACTCCCCCGCCACCAGCGAGAGCGAGTCCGCGCTGCGTCCGCCAAAATATTCCGACAGATGCACGCGGTCATAGGCGGCATAGCGCTCTTCGCCAAAAACAATAATCTGATACTGCTGATGCAAATTGCGGTTAACGCAGTCTTCGAGGAAATGATGGCCGACCATACCGTGCCCAACCACCACCAGAGTAGGTTTTGTCATAGCGTTCTGTCCTGCAACCTGCGGTTGCGTTGTGAAACGATCGAACAGCCAGTCCGCGTGGGCGGGCGCAGCCGTTGCCAGTAAATCGGTAAAGGTTGCCGCACTGCGGCAGTCACCCAGCAGCAGCACGCCAGCCAGCGCCCCCTGATGGATCAGTAAACGTCGATAGTGACGGGTCAGCGGATCCCATGAACTCCAGACCACATCGTCCGCCTGCGCCGTCGCGCGTCCAAGGCTGAACAGCTCCACGCCGGTCACCTTAAGGCGCACGCCGTTGTCGGTCAGGGTAAACGGCGCGGTGACCTCCCCGGCCAGCCGCGCGGCAAGAATATCCGCCTGCGCCAGACAGGGGGCGACCAGACCAAACGTCTGGCCGTCAATTTCGCAGCACTCGCCGATGGCGTAGATATCCGGCACGGAGGTTTGCATCTGCTGATCCACCACGATGCCGCGCGCGCAGCGAATGCCGCTGGCTTTTGCCAGCGCAACGTTGGGCTGCACGCCCGTGGCCAGCACTACGCGCGTGGCGGCGATGCGGCGTCCGTCGAGCAACGTCACGGCATCGTCAGCGATGGCGGTGATGCCGGAGGCGAGTTCACAGCTAACGCCCCGCGCCGCCAGCGCCTCTTCCAGCAACAGCCCTGCCTGCTGATCCAGCTGCTGTTCCATCAGCCACGGACCGCGATGCACGAGCGTGACGTTGTCACCGTGTCGCGCCAGCGCTGCCGCGTCCTCCACGCCGAGTACGCCGCCGCCCAGCACTACCGCCGGTCCGGAGATATTCTGGATGGCGCGGGTCTCTGCCAGGGTGCGAAAGGTAAACACATGCGGCGCATCGCCGCCGGGGATCGGCGGCACTACAGGGGTAGACCCGGTGGCAAACACCAGCGCATCCCAGCCCAGCGTGCGAGCAGAGGTATGCACTTCACGCGCGTTGACGTCTACTGCGAGCGCCTTTTCTCCTCGCAGCACCGTCACGCCTCGAGCCGTGTACCAGTCTTCATCGTGCAGACAGATGTGCTCCGCCTGCTTTTCGCCACCCAGCACCGGTGAAAGCTGGATGCGGTTGTACGCCTGCTCAGGCTCGTCACCGATGACGGTGATAGCGAAACGACCGGGAACACGCCCGGTGAGCGACGCAATCAGCCGGGTTGCCGCCATACCATTACCGATAATGACCAGTCGCATCGTGCCCCCTCATTACGCCGCTTTCGGCTGTTTTTCGTAGAGGAAATGGAGGATCTGCTGGCGCATGTGGTGATAGCGGCTGTCGTCCGCCAGCTGCACCCTGTTGCGCGGGCGCGGCAGATCTACGCGCAGGATCTCACCCACGGTGGCTGCCGGGCCATTGGTCATCATCAGTACGCGGTCAGAGAGCAGTACCGCCTCGTCCACGTCGTGGGTAATGAGCACGATGGTGGTGTTCAGCGCCTGCTGGATCTGCATCACCGAGTCCTGAAGATGGGCGCGCGTCAGCGCATCGAGCGCGCCAAACGGCTCATCCATCAGCAGCACTTTCGGCTTCATTGCCAGCGCCCGGGCAATCCCGACGCGCTGCTTCATGCCGCCGGAGATCTCCCCTGGGCGCTTATGCAGCGCGTGGCCCATCTGCACCCGGTCGAGGTTGTGTTCAATCCACGCTTTGCGCTCGGCCTTACTCATGGTGTGACGGAAGACCTGATCCACCGCCAGCGCCACGTTGTCGAAGCAGGTCAGCCACGGCAGCAGCGAATGGTTCTGGAACACCACCGCGCGCTCGGGCCCCGGCCCGGCGATTTCGCGGTTGTCGCAAATCAGCCCGCCTTCCGTCGGCAGCGTGATCCCGGCGATCAGGTTTAACAGCGTCGACTTGCCGCAGCCGGAGTGACCAATCAGGCTGACGGTTTCGCCCTCGTGGATATCAAAAGAGACGTTTTGCAGCGCCAGAAACTCGCCGCTGGCGGTGGAAAAACGCTGGCTCACGGCCTGGACCTGAATTAACGGTTTCATGTTCGCTCCTAATTTTCCTGCCAGCTAAAGCGACGGGCGATCAGCATCAGCCCCTGCTCCAGCAGCAACCCGACCACGCCAATGATGACGATGGCGATGAGAATGTTTTCGACATTGAGGTTGTTCCACTCATTCCAGATCCAGAAGCCAATGCCTAAACCTCCGGTGAGCATCTCGGCGGCGACAATCACCAGCCAGGCAATGCCAATGGAAAGACGTACCCCGGTCAGTACCGCAGGCAGCACGGCGGGGAAAAGAATGCGGCGCATGATGGTCCACTCGGAGAGTTGCAGCACGCGGGCCACGTTGAGGTAGTCCTGCGGAATACGGCGCACCCCTTCGGCGGTGTTTATGACCATTGGCCAGATGGAGCAGATAAAAATGGTCCAGCTCGATGCCGGCTCCGCCTTCTGGAACAGCAGCAGGCCGATGGGCAGCCAGGCCAGCGGGCTGACAGGACGCAGGAGCGCGATCAGCGGGTTGAACATGCGGGAGAAAAAGGTGAAGCGGCCAATCAAAAAGCCCAGCGGAATGCCCGCCAGCGCCGCCAGACCGAAGCCGATGGCGACGCGCTGCAACGACGCCAGCACGTTCCAGCCAATGCCCATATCGTTTGGCCCGTCGCGATAAAACGGATCGGCAAACAGGGTCATGGCCGAATCGAGCGTGCTGAGCGGCGTCGGAAAGCCTTTACTCTTTATCGCTGCCAGCTGCCAGAGCAGCACCAGCAGGCCGAGACCGAGCAGCGCCGGGATGACGCGCTGTAAAAAGTCATTCATCCGGCGCGTAAAGGCTGGCGCACGACGGCGAACCTGTAGCGGAGGCAGGACAATCACTTCCCCGCTCTCTGACGTCTCTTGTGGTTTTGTATTTTGCAGATGCTGCATACTCAGGCCCCTTTACGGTGAATGGCGAAGCGGTTGGCGTACCCTTCCGGATCGGTGCCGTTCCAGACGGTGCCGTCCATCAGGGTGCTGCTGCGATACGGTGATGACGGTGTGGACATACCGCCCACGGCGGTCGCGGCATCCTGCCAGACCGCGGTCTGGTTAATGCGCTGTGCAATGCCCGCGTAATCCGGCGCGGCGTTGAGCAAGCCCCAGCGGCGGAACTGGGTTAAGAACCACATCCCGTCGGAGAGATACGGGTAGCTCACGGCACCCTCGTTGAAGAAACGGATCGGGTGCGCATCCTGCCAGCGCTGACCGACCCCGTTGTCGTACTCGCCGAGCATGCGTCCGGTGAGATACTGTTCCTTGCAGTTGAGCCAGGCGCGGCGCGAGAGGATCTGCGCGGTTTCGCGTTTGTTTTCCGCTGACGCCTCGATCCAGCGCGCGGCTTCCATCACGGCGCTCACCAGCGCCCGTGCGGTGTGCGGGTTTTTCGCCACCCAGTCGCGTCGGGTGCCGAGGATCTTTTCCGGGTGATCGGCCCAGATGGACTGCGACGTGGCGGCGGTAAACCCGATGCGGTCGTTAATCGCCCGCGCGTTCCACGGCTCGCCAACGCAAAACCCGACCATGTTGCCAATGCGCATGTTCATCACCATCTGCGGCGGCGGCACCACCACGGTGCGCACGTCGTCAAACGGGTTAATCCCCGCGCTGGCCAGCCAGTAGTAGAGCCACATGGCGTGCGTTCCCGTCGGGAAGGTATGCGCGAAGGTGTAGGTTCCCGGCGCCTGCTGCGCAATCAGCTTTTTCAGCCCGTCGAGGTCACGAACGCCCTTCTCCGCCAGATCGCTGGAGAGCGTAATGGCCTGTCCGTTCTGATTGAGGGTCATCAGGTTCGCCATCTGCTGTGGCTTGCCCGCGATCCCCAGCTCCAGACCGTACAGCAGGCCGTAAAGAATGTGTGCGGCGTCCAGTTCGCCCGCCACCAGCTTGTCGCGCACCGCCGCCCAGCTCGCCTCTTTGGTCGGCACAATGGTAATACCGTGTTTTTTATCGAACCCCTTCAGGGCCGCGATAACCACGGGCGCGCAATCGGTCAGAGGTATAAACCCGATACGCACGGTATCCTGCTCCGGCTTATCTGACCCCGCCGCCCATGCGGCCTGCATGACACCCGGCAACAGCATCGCACCACTCGCCAGCATGCTGGCCTGCAATAACCGCCGTCTCGACAAATCCGCCATAATTGCTCCTGAAAAAAGGCAAAAAAAAGCGCCCGACGGTGCTGAAGCACCGCTGGACGCCTTTATCCCGAAGACGCATGCACCGCCGTTGGCGCATCGTCGAAAATGGTTAATCTGTTAATGCAAAGGTAATGCCAGCTTTTCATCCCCGGCGTTACGGGGTTTCTGCAAGAAGAGCGCTGTTTTACGCACCTCAATCAGGCACAAAATGCCCACTGACTGTGCAACTACTCCCCAGGGGGTATCTTCCACAGATTTTTCACCGTAAGCAGCGCACGGGCGATATCCACCATGCGTTGGTTTTTATCCATCGCCATTTTGCGCAGGGCGGTCCACGCCTGCTCCTCGCTCATGTTCTGGTGCGTCATCAGCACGCTTTTGGCTTTGTCGATGGTCTTACGCTCCTCCAGCGTGTCGCGCAGGGAAGCAAGCTGACGGGAGAGTTGCTCAATTTCACGCGCCTGCTGGCGCACCAGCGGCAGCAGCGGTCTGTCAGGAAATCGCGCCAGGATATCGTCGTGCTCATCGTCTGCGTGCAGGTTTTCGCTATAGCGACGCTCCTCAACTGCCGTCATCAGATCGGCAATTGCCACCTCTTCCAGCGTGCGCAGGTGCTCAAGGCGCGCGGTTTGCAGGGCAAACCATTTGAGGGCGGTATCACCGTTATCTGCCGGAGGCTGACGGGTGCACGCTTCACGCCTGAGTTTTTCAGTCTCCAGACCCGGCAGGCAGTTGAGGGTAAATGACTCCTGCACGTCTGGAGTGCAATGGGAGATAAAAACCTCGAAGCAGGCCTGCTGGCCATCAATGCGATCCACCAGCCGCTGGCGGGTTTCATCGTCAAAGAATCCCTGGGTGAAACCAATAGCCCCCAGCGCCCGCTCCTGTCCCACAAGTTCTTTGCCCTGCATCAGGCTGTAAAGGGCCACAAATCGGCCCGCGATGTGCGGATCGTCAATGCTGTCGCTGAGTTGAGGTACGATACTGAGCAGATGACGCAGTATGCGGCTGTAGTGTTCCATCGCCTGCGGCGCGGTGACGCGTTGACCTGTAACGCCATCACGCAGCACCGTCAGCGTCTCAAGGCCGTGCAGTGCGCTGGCAATGCGTTCGCAGAGGGCGCTGCCCGGCAGCGGTTCGTTAAACTGAAGGTGCAATACAGCAAGGTTTTCATCCACCAGGGCCCTGCTGGCCTTGCATTCAGGCGCGTACAATTTGCCCTGCGAGCAGAGCCAGACATTTGACGCACCGCGCTCGCACTGTAGCATATGCACCAGTCGACTGATGCCGTTCACCAGTGCGCCCAGCTGCGCCAGTCTGCCGAGCTGTTCCTCACGCAACATTTTCGCACGCTGGAACCATTCGGTTGCGCCAGGGGAACTGCCAGCCACTATCGTCATCGTTTCTCTCCCCGATACGTATTCTTCGGTACGAGAAGCAATATTCGTGCCTTTTCAAAGAACAGGAGTCAACATGCAGAAGATTGTGATCGTCGCCAACGGTGCGGCCTACGGCAGTGAATCCCTTTTTAACAGCCTGCGCCTGGCAATCGCGCTGCGCGATAAGGAGAGTGAGCTGGAGCTGCGCCTCTTTTTGATGTCCGACGCCGTCACGGCCGGGCTGAAGGGGCAGAAACCCGCAGAGGGCTACAACATTCAACAAATGCTGGAGATCCTGACCGCGCAAAACGTTCCGGTCAAACTGTGCAAAACCTGTACCGACGGGCGCGGCATTACCGGGCTGCCGCTAATTGATGGCGTGGAAATTGGCACGCTGGTCGAGCTGGCTGAATGGACGCTTTCCGCCGATAAAGTATTAACTTTTTAATAATAACCCGCCAAAAATATTATTTTCTTATGGACGCGGTTTCAGCATCAAGTTTACCTGCGCCGTTGCCGATAGGCATGGAAACAACACAGCAGGTATCACACTTATGTTCAGATCCATTCGCGCCCGCATCATTGCCGCGACGACAGGCTGTCTGGTCGTCGCCCTTCTTCTTAATACCATTATTAACTTTCAGGTCACGCGCCAGGATAACCAGCAGTCGCAGCGCGATATTCTGACCAGCACCAGCGCCAGCCACAACATGGCGATTGCCGACTGGGTGAACAGCAAAATGACCGTCATCACCTCGGCGCAGCCAGTCGCGCTCAGCGACGATCCGGTTCCGGTGTTTAAACAGCTTGCGCTGGCGGGTGGATTCACCAACGTCTACGTGGGTTATGCCAGCAAAACGGCTAAATTTTCTGACCCAACCGGGGTACCCGCTGATTACGATCCCACCCTTCGCCCGTGGTATCAGCAGGCTGTCAGCGCTGATGGTCCGGTAGTGACTGCACCCTATGTGGACGCGGGCACCGGGAAACTGGTGGTGACGTTCGCGGTACCCGTTAAAGAGCAAGGCGCCCTGAAAGCAGTGGTGGCGGGCGATGTGGCGATGGACAGCGTGGTGGCTAACGTGCGCGGTATTCACCCGACTCCGGCCAGCAGCGGACTGCTTCTGGACAGCAACGGCACCGTTATTGCCGGCAGCGATCCTGCGCTGACGCTTAAGCCTTTTACGGAGACGATCAAAGGGACCGATTTTGCCGCCCTGAAAAGCGGCAACCTGGTTGACGGAACGTTTAACGGACGTGAAAAAACGTTCCTGGCCACCGCCGTACCGGGGACGCACTGGCTGCTGGTTGTGGCGCTTGATAATGGCGATGCCACCGCCGGGATGCGGTCATTGCTTAAAGCATCTGCACTGTCTCTGGCGATCCTCGCCCTGCTGAGCGGTGCCCTCATGCATCTCCTGATTGCCCGCCTGCTTAAGCGGCTGTCCGGTATCCGTGACGCGATGAACAGCATTGCCAACGGTACTAACGATCTGTCGCAGCGTCTGCCGGATAAGGGGGGCGATGAAGTGGCGCAAATCGCGCAGGCATTTAACGCCTTCAGCGATAAGCTTTCTGTGGTGATGATCCAGCTGCGTGATGCCAGCGCCTCAGTGAAAAACGCCGCGCATGAGATTGCGGCAGGTAATCAGGATCTTTCCGGGCGTACCGAGCAGGCGGCATCAAGCCTTCGCGAAACCGCCAGCGCCGTGGAAGAGATCACGGCCTCCGTCACGCAGTCAAACGAGTCGGCAGCAGAAGCGAACGAACAGGCGAGCAAGGCCTCTGCCGCCGCATCCCGTGGAGGCGACGTCGTCGCTCAGGCCATCAGCACCATGCAGTCCATCGAACTGGCTTCCGCGAAAATCGGCGATATCACCAGCGTCATTGACGGCATCGCCTTCCAGACCAATATCCTGGCGCTTAACGCCTCGGTGGAAGCGGCGCGTGCCGGGGAACAAGGCCGTGGGTTCGCGGTCGTTGCGGGGGAAGTACGTAACCTGGCCAGCCGCAGCGCTCAGGCAGCGAAAGAGATCAAATCCCTTATTGACTCCACTACCGAAAGCGTTGCAACCGGCTCCCGGTTTGTGCACCTTGCGGGCGACAGCATGGATGAGATCCGCGCCAGCGTCGGGAGCGTGTCTGGCATTATGCGTGAAATGTCCATTGCCACCCGGGAGCAGATGAAAGGGATCCATGAGATTAACCACGCGGTGACGCATCTGGATCGCATGGTGCAGCAGAACGCCGAGCTTGTTGTACAGTCTGCTGCGGCAGCCAGCGCCCTGCAAAGCCAGGCGGGCGACCTTGCTGAGACCGCAGGCCATTTCCGCATATAATTTTTCCCGGACGCGCGTTAAGCAGGGAAAACGCGCGTCCGCTGAAAGGTTTCAGGGATTTTGTCATTTTTGTTTAATCGTTGCGCCATTTTTTGATCGAAATCAGCATCCCACCCCTGCCCCTTTGGTGTTATGAAACGAGTAAATTGTGAACAACATCACGCTCGGGATGGGCAAAAACGACGGGGTATAAAATGGCACGAGTTAAAACAAGTCTGAAACTGTTTGGCGGGGATACGGTAGTGGTGCGTTGCTCAGAGCGTTGCCGCATCCATCTGATGAGTACAAAAGGACAGAAGCAATCGCAGGCAGATATCCTTACCGTCCAGGACGATAAGGCCTGGCTGACGGTGCCTTACACCGGTACCTGGGATGTGCTGATCGACAGCCACAGTCAGTCGCTCGAACATTCCGTCAGTTACGTGGCGGCATAACAGTAAACGCCCGGTCGGCCGGGCGTATTATCAGGCAAAACCCGGTCGCAGCGTATTGCTGAGCGGGTTCCCTTCCAGCAGCGCTTTCACCTTCACCACCAGCTCACTCAGACAGTCGTCCTGCATACCGAGAAGCGTCAGCTCCTGATCGAGCGAGAAAAGGTACTGGGCGTTAGTGCCCAGCGGTCCACTGGCGGCGGCAATCAGCGGGGCAATCACCTGGGTTCGGGTGTCGGCTTCATACAGCGGATGGCGCGGATCCATAATGAACACCAGCGCGTTGACGGTGCGCCCGTCATCCAGTTCCAGCTTGCACCAGCTGGGCATATAGCAGCCGGTGATCATCTCGCGCTTCCACAGCAGCGTCAGCTCATCTTCCAGCGTGGTATCCGGCAGCCGGTATGCCACGCCCGTGGTGCGCCCGCCCTCTTTTAGTGCAAGCATGCGTCCAGGCTGGCACGCGCTGCCGCGTCCGGCGGTCAGGCGCAAACAGAAGGCGCGGTGCCAGCCAGGCAGCGTTCCGGTTGCCGATTCAACAAATTCTAGCGCCGGGTTCCACATCAGCGAGCCGTAACCAAAGATCCAGACCGGGCCATCATCCGGGCGGCAGGCCAGCGTTGCCGCAAGCGACGCCGCACGTTGTTCAGCCGACCACAGAAGCGATTCCTCAATAGCACCAAATGCCGTCTTACAATCTGCCTTCATCAAGAAATCACGCGTTAACACATTCCACCTCCGCCACTGCATGCTTCCTTGCGACATCTTTAATGCGCCTTCCCGGCATTCTGTGCTGTTCATTTTAACAGCAGTTGAGCAACGATAAGCAATTCGCGGGCCAGATGCAATACAGCGGCAGGTCAACCGCCTGAAATGTCAAAATGGAGGTAGCGTATTATTCGGCGGCTATTTCTTTTTGTGCCATTTATCATCGTCCCCTTTCTCATAGTCATTTTTCACGGCGGCCCAGGCCACCTTATGCGCCGTCTCTTCACGGCTGGCATCGTCCCGGCGATCTTCTTTATCTTTGTACTGATCCCAGGCGCTGTTAAAGGCTTCTTTGTAGATATCCTGGGCGTGAGCAGGCAATACGTTTTGCACGTTATCCGGTAATTCGCTTTTCGATTTGTATGGCATCGTTAACCTCTCTTTTGGCTAAAAGATAAGTGTGGACGACGATACGCCAGCGTGCCACCCGACAGGGATAAGTGAACAATTTAAAAATACAACGCATTGTTATTAAACAATTATTTTATGGAGATAAGTCATTATAAGCCTCAGGAATAAAAATTATCACAAATGGTAAAATTAAGTAAAAAATACAGGGTATTTAACAGATTTCTGTTAAATTAATACCCTCAAAATCTATCTATAATTACAAGCACCTGCACTGTTGGAGAAACACATGACAGCAACACACGAGGCGGTAAAAACCCGCCACAAGGAGACCTCTCTCATTTTCCCGGTTCTGGCACTGGCTGTGCTGCTCTTCTGGGGAAGCAGTCAGTCATTGCCAGTGGTTGTGGGGATCAATATTCTGGCTCTGGTGGGTATTTTAACCAGTGCATTTAGCGTGGTACGCCATGCGGATGTTTTAGCCCACCGTCTTGGCGAGCCGTATGGGTCATTAATTTTAAGCCTTTCGGTTGTGATTCTTGAGGTCAGTCTCATTTCCGCATTAATGGCCACCGGCGACGCCGCGCCAACGCTAATGCGCGATACGCTCTACTCCATCATTATGATTGTCACCGGCGGCCTGGTCGGTTTTTCACTTTTATTAGGTGGTCGCAAATTTGCCACCCAGTACATGAACCTCTTTGGCATTAAACAGTACCTCATCGCCCTGTTCCCGCTGGCGATTATTGTGCTGGTGTTCCCGATGGCGCTGCCGGGCGCCAATTTCACCACCGGCCAGGCGCTGCTGGTGGCGCTGATTTCCGCGGCGATGTACGGCGTGTTCTTGCTGATCCAGACCAAAACGCACCAGAGCCTGTTTGTTTACGAGCATGAAGACGACGGCGACGACGATGACCCGCATCACGGTAAGCCGTCGGCCCACAGCAGCGCGTGGCATACGGTTTGGCTGATCGTGCATCTGATTGCCGTTATTGCGGTCACCAAGATGAATGCGAACCCGCTGGAGGCGCTGTTAACTGAACTGAACGCGCCGGTCGCCTTTACCGGTTTCCTGGTGGCCCTGTTGATCCTGTCGCCAGAAGGCCTGGGAGCGCTGAAAGCGGTGCTCAATAATCAGGTGCAGCGGGCGATGAATCTGTTCTTCGGCTCCGTTCTGGCGACCATCTCTCTTACCGTTCCGGTGGTGACGCTGATTGCCTTTATGACGGGGAATGAATTGCAGTTTGCGCTGGGTGCGCCAGAGATGATTGTGATGGTGGCATCCTTGCTGCTGTGCCAGATTTCCTTCTCCACCGGCCGCACCAATGTGCTGAACGGCGCGGCGCATATGGCGCTGTTTATTGCGTATCTGATGACGATATTTGCGTAGCCTTTTTGCCCAGCGGCGCTTCGCTTGCAGGGCCTACGGGTTTTGTAGGCCGGGTAAGCGCAGCGCCACCCGGCAATATGCCCCATAAAAAAACCCGCCGAAGCGGGTTTTTTTATTAGTTGCTGGTATCCAGCTCGTCGAAGCTCTTCACCAGATCGTCAATCGCTTTGATCTGTTTCAGGAACGGCTCCAGCTTATCCAGCGGCAGCGCGGATGGACCGTCGCATTTCGCGTTAGCCGGATCCGGGTGCGCTTCAATGAACAGACCCGCCAGGCCGGTTGCCATACCGGCGCGGGCCAGTTCGGTCACCTGCGCACGACGCCCGCCAGATGCGGCGCCAAACGGGTCGCGGCATTGCAGGGAGTGGGTCACGTCGAAAATCACCGGAGACTGGTTAGAGACGTTCTTCATCACGGTGAAGCCCAGCATATCCACAACCAGGTTGTCATAACCGAAGTTTGAACCACGGTCGCACAGGATCACCTGGTCGTTACCGCCTTCGATAAACTTGTCAACGATGTTACCCATCTGGCCTGGGCTCACGAACTGCGGTTTTTTCACGTTAATCACGGCACCGGTTTTCGCCATCGCTTCTACCAGGTCAGTCTGGCGAGCGAGGAACGCCGGAAGCTGAATCACGTCTACCACATCAGCCACGGGCTGTGCCTGAGACGCTTCGTGCACGTCGGTGATCACTTTCACGCCAAACGTCTGTTTCAGCTCCTGGAAAATCTTCATCCCCTCTTCCAGGCCCGGGCCACGGTAGGAGTGAATGGAGGAGCGGTTGGCTTTGTCAAAAGAGGCTTTAAACACGTACGGGATGCCCAGCTTTTGGGTCACGGTCACGTAGTGTTCGCAGATGCGCATAGCGAGATCGCGGGATTCCAGCACGTTCATACCGCCAAACAGCACGAACGGCAGGTCGTTTGCCACGTTGATATCACCAATGCTAACCACTTTTTGTTTCATAGGATCGCCTTATTCAGGTGTGAATCGGAATTAAGATTAATGCAGTGTAATGTGTTTATGCGCGATCGCGTTGATCTGCGCGCGGATCATCTCGCTGATCGGGTCTTCCGGACATTGCTCGACGAAATAATTCAAATCATTCAGCGCCACGTGCTCGCAGTCGAGCTGCGCATAAATCAGGCCGCGGTCGCGGATTTCGTACGGATCTTCCGGATTGAACTGCAACAGCACTTCGCTTGCGCGCAGGGCCAGCTCCATCTGACGCTCTTCCATCAGCGCAGACTTCAGCGTATCCAGGAGCTTGCGGATCACTTCGGCGTTATCGGCTTCATCAAGATCTTCATTGAACAGCTCAGCTATCGGGCTGATGTTGCCTTTCAGCCAGACGTCCAGCGTATGCTCATCCAGCGTGTCGCCGTTAAACGGATTGATTAACCACATCTCACCGTCCAGCCACTCCGCCCGCAAAATCATCTGCGTCGGGAAAATGACCGGCACCAGTGGAATATCCAGCTCGTGCGCAACCCACAGTAAAATGGCGCCCAACGCGACGGCGCTGCCCTGACGATTTTTCAACACCTGGTCCAGCCACAGTGCGTCAGACAGGCGGTACACGCCTCGCGTGTCGCAGAAACCCCATTCGCCGTAGAAAAGCTCAATTAGCTTCTCTAATTGCCAGTCCTGCGGACGTGCCTGATTGATCTCTTCGCGCGCCAGGCTGACCAGATTCTCCAGTTCAGCGTAAACGTACTGTGACGTAAAATCGTCGCGGATCATCTCTGAAATCAGGATCATACCATCGCAGAGCGGCACTTTGTTAAATTCGAAATCGGCTAAGGACCTCATGACTTACCCCAGTAACGGTATTCTTGTGGTGGCGAGTTTAATGATGATGTACAGCACCACCAGACCCAGCAAAAAGGCGATAAACCCTGTCTGCTGGCTGCGCGGACGATGACGCCCAAGCGCGATAAAACCCAAAACGATGTAGATGATAACGCCAAACAGCTTTTCAGTCAGCCATGCGCCTTTATCAGTAAATGGCAGATAGCCGGTTTTCCACATTAACCCGGCTCCGGAAAGGAACAGCACCGTGTCGATACAGTGCGGGGCGATGCGTACCCAGCGGGCGTTAATCAGCGGATTGTTGCTGTAGCGCCACCAGTAGCGGGCAATGAAAAAGCCGATGGTCAGGGCAACGGAAACCAGGTGAACGGAGATCAGCAGCGTAAACAGGCTCATGACCACTGCCCCAGCGTCAGACGTTCATTGCCGCCGTAATCCCGGCAGGTTTCCACGGCAGCGTATCCGGCACGCGTAAACAGCGCTCGCACCGCCTCTCCCTGCGTCCAGCCATGTTCCACCAGCAGCCAGCCACCGGGAAGCAAATGTTGCCGTGACGTTGTCACAATGTGATCGAGATCCGCAAGTCCCTGATTCGCAGCGACCAGCGCGGTCAACGGTTCAAAACGCACGTCGCCCTGCGCGAGATGCGGATCGTCTTCGTCGATGTAGGGCGGATTGCTGACAATCATTTCGAACATGCGGCTTTCAAGCGCGGCAAACCAGCTGCTTTGCAGAACGGAAACATTGTTCAGCCCCAGCCGTTCAACGTTGCGCCGCGCGAGGGCGACCGCATCCGGCATCACGTCTACCGCCGTCACGGTGCAGTCTGGCCGCTCGCTGGCAAGCGCCAGCGCAATCGCGCCGGTACCGGTACCGAGATCGAGGATCTGACATGGTTTCACCGGTAACCGCGCCAGCGCCTGCTCCACCAGACACTCGGTGTCCGGGCGCGGGATCAGCGTGGCCGCTGAAACGTACAGCGGAAGTGACCAGAACTCGCGTTCGCCAACCAGATGCGCCACCGGCTCGCCGGTTTTACGGCGGGCAAGCAGCGCCTCCAGCTGCGATTGCTGTTCAGCGGTCAGCGCGGTTTCGCCGAAAGCCAGCAGATACGTGCGGGCTTTACCCGTCACATGCTCAAGCAGAATTTCGGCGTCGCGCTTCGGGCTTTCACTTGCAGAAAGCTCACTGGCGGCATGGCGTAACCAGCGCTGAAAATCCATTAATCCTGCTCGGACAGTGCCGCCAGCTGGTCGGCCTGGTATTCCTGCACGATAGGCTCAATCAGCATATCGAGCTTGCCTTCCATCGCCTCATCCAGACGGTAGAGCGTCAGGTTGATGCGATGGTCGGTTACGCGACCCTGCGGGAAGTTATAGGTCCGGTTACGGTCGCTACGATCGCCGCTGCCCAGCAGGTTACGGCGGGTAGAGGCTTCCGCCTGCTGGCGTTTCGCCATTTCCGCCGCGTGGATGCGGGCGCCCAGCACGGATAACGCTTTAGCCTTGTTCTTGTGCTGGGAACGTTCATCCTGACACTCAACCACAATCCCGGTGGGCAGGTGAGTAATACGGATAGCGGAGTCGGTGGTGTTAACGTGCTGACCACCTGCCCCTGAAGAGCGGAAGGTGTCGATGCGCAGATCCGCCGGGTTGATATCCGGCAGTTCCGCTTCCGGCAGCTCCGGCATCACCGCCACCGTACAGGCTGACGTATGAATGCGTCCCTGAGATTCTGTCGCAGGCACGCGCTGCACGCGGTGACCGCCGGATTCAAATTTCAGTCGACCGTACACGCCGTCACCGCTGATTTTGGCGATAACCTCTTTGTAGCCGCCATGCTCGCCTTCGTTGGCGCTCATGATCTCCACGCGCCAGCGACGGGATTCGGCATACCGGCTGTACATACGGAACAGATCCCCGGCGAACAGCGCCGCTTCGTCGCCGCCGGTACCGGCGCGGACTTCCACAAAGGCGTTACGCTCATCATCCGGATCTTTCGGCAGCAGAAGCACCTGAAGCTGCTGCTCCATCTCTTCTGAACGCGCTTTCGCGTCCTGCAACTCTTCCTGCGCCATCTCGCGCATCTCAGGATCGTCGAGCATCATCTGCGCGGTTTCGATATCTTCCTGGACCTGTCGCCAGTCGGTAAAGCATTTTGAAACATCACTTAACTGCGCGTATTCACGCGACAGCGCGCGAAAACGTTCCTGGTCGGCAATGATCCCGGCATCGCCGAGCAGCGCCTGGACTTCTTCATGGCGCTCGTGCAGAGCTTCCAGTTTAGCGACGATAGAAGGCTTCATAGGCGTAAATGCACCTTGTCTTAGAAAATGGGTATAGGGCGCTATTCCAGCCCGAGGCTGTTGCGCAGAATTGTCAGGCGTTCATCGTCCCCGTCACGGGCAGCCTGCTGAAGAGATTTGGTTGGGGCATGGATCAGGCGGTTGGTCAGTTTCCAGGCCAGATCCTGCATAATCGCCTGCGCGTCACCGCCCTGTTCAAGGGCCGCTAACGCTTTGGCCGTCAGGTCATCACGCACCTGCTCCGCCTGACCGCGGTATTCGCGGATGGTCTCGCTGACGCTTTGCGCGCGCAGCCAGGCCATAAATTCGCTGGTTTCCTGTTCAACGATGGTTTCCGCCTGCACAGCCGCCGCCTTACGCTGGGCAAGGTTGTGCGAAATGATGCTTTGCAGGTCATCCACGCTGTACAGGTAGGCGTTCGCCAGTTTGCCCACTTCCGGTTCGACATCACGCGGAACGGCGATATCCACCAGCAGCATCGGCTGATTGCGGCGGGATTTCAGCGCACGCTCGACCATCCCTTTCCCGATAATCGGCAGCGGGCTGGCGGTAGAACTGATAATAATGTCCGCCTCTTTCAGACGTTCATCGATGTCGCTCAGCGCAATCACCTCAGCGCCCACTTCATCTGCCAGCACCTGCGCACGTTCGCGGGTGCGGTTGGCGATGATCATCTTCTTCACCTTGTGTTCGCGAAGATGGCGCGCCACCAGCTCGATGGTTTCGCCCGCCCCCACCAGCAGTACGGTGACGGTCGACAGGGATTCAAAAATTTGACGGGCAAGAGTACAGGCCGCGAAAGCAACCGAAACCGCACTGGCGCCAATGTCGGTTTCGGTTCGCACACGCTTCGCCACGGAGAATGACTTCTGGAACATTCGCTCCAGTTCGCTGGCTTTCAGATGCCCTTTCTGGGAATCCGCGAAGGCTTTTTTCACCTGGCCGAGGATCTGCGGCTCGCCCAGCACCAGCGAATCCAGACCGCTGGCCACGCGCATCAGATGGCTGACCGCATCGTTATCCTGATGCCAGTACAGACTGTTGCGCAGCTCTTCTTCGTTGAGGTTGTGGTAGTCACATAGCCAGCGGATCAGCGCCTCGTGCAGGTTGTCCTGCTCTTCTACGCTCAAATACAGCTCGGTACGGTTGCACGTCGACAGCACCACGCCACCCTGCACCATCGGCTGTGCAAGCAGGCTGTCCAGCGCCAGGTCGAGCGTATCCGGCGAAAACGTAACGCGTTCTCGCAGTGAAACCGGGGCCGTTTTGTGGTTAATACCGAGTGCTAATAGGGTCATGTTGAGCGGGAGTAGTACCAGCGTTAATAAGGTTAGCAGGACGCATCATACAGGATGCGCGAGATCAATAAAAGAGACTGCCCCCTTTCGGAGTAATAGCTTACGCCACGCTTTGAGATAATTTGAACGTAGACGGTGGCACCCTTCAACGCTAGCATTAACAGTTATAACTGCAACGTATCTCAAGGATTTGTCATCATTATGACCCGAATGATTCGCCTGCTGCCTCTGGCGGCCCTGGTTCTGACCGCCTGTTCCGTTCATCAGCCGAAAGGCCCGGGCAAAAGCCCTGACTCACCGCAGTGGCGTCAGCACCAGCAGGACGTGCTGAAATTAAGCCAGTACCAGACCCGCGGTGCATTTGCTTATCTCTCTGACGAACAAAAAGTTTATGCTCGCTTCTTCTGGCAGCAAACGGGTCAGGACAACTATCGCCTGCTGCTGCTGAACCCGCTGGGCAGCACCGAGCTGGAGCTTAACGCGAAGCCTGGCGAAGCGCAGATCACCGATAACAAAGGCCAGCACTACACGGCAACCGACGCCGAAGAGATGATTGGCAAGCTGACCGGAATGCCGATTCCGCTCAATAGTCTGCGCCAGTGGATCCTCGGCCTGCCGGGTGACGCAACCGACTATACGCTCGACGATCAATACCGTCTGAGCCAGGTGAACTACACCCAGGGCGGTAAAACCTGGAAAGTGGTGTACAGCACGTATGACAGCAAGACGCAACCGGCGCTGCCGTCCAATATGGAGCTGACGCAGGGTAGCCAGCGTATCAAGCTGAAAATGGACAACTGGATCGTTAAATGATGACCCACTGGCCCTCTCCCGCAAAACTGAACCTGTTTCTCTACATTACCGGGCAGCGCGCTGACGGCTATCACACCCTGCAAACGCTGTTTCAGTTTGTCGATTACGGCGACACCATCTCCATCGAACCGCGTCAGGACGGGCAGATTTGCCTGCTGACGCCGGTCGACGGCGTGGCGCATGACGATAACCTGATCGTGCGCGCTGCCCGCCTGCTGATGAAAACGGCGTCGACGTCGGGTCGTCTGCCAGCGGGAAGCGGTGCGGATATCCGTATCGACAAACGCCTGCCGATGGGCGGCGGTCTTGGCGGCGGTTCATCAAACGCCGCGACTGTACTGGTGGCGCTTAACCACCTCTGGGGCTGCGGTCTGACGACGGACGAACTGGCAGCGTTAGGGTTGACGCTGGGCGCCGATGTACCGGTGTTTGTGCGCGGCCACGCGGCGTTCGCTGAAGGGGTGGGTGAAATCCTCACGCCGGTCAATCCGCCGGAAAAATGGTATCTGATCGTTCACCCTGGCGTGAGCATTCCTACCCCGGTCATCTTTAAAGATCCTGACCTGAAAAGAAATACCCCGGTACGGTCAATAAAAACGTTATTAAATTGTGAATTCAGCAACGATTGCGAGGATATCGCAAGAAAACGTTTTCGCGAGGTTGATGCGGTGCTTTCCTGGCTGTTAGAATACGCGCCGTCGCGCCTGACCGGTACAGGGGCCTGTGTCTTTGCTGAATTTGACACCGAAACCGCCGCCCGTCAGGTGCTTGAGCAAGCGCCGGTTTGGCTGCATGGTTTTGTAGCACGCGGGATGAACACCTCCCCCCTACAGCAGGCCATTCTGGCGCAGACTGAGTTTCGGTGACAACGTCACCCTGTTCCAGACGTTGCATCGCGCTCTTTAATACACCGCCTGGATAGCGTTTGCTTAGGCCCCGCAGTTTGCGGCGAACGCTATCCACCACTGGACGCATGCCTGAGGTTCTTCTCGTGCCTGATATGAAGCTTTTTGCTGGTAACGCCACCCCGGAACTAGCACAACGTATTGCCAACCGCCTGTACACTTCCCTCGGCGACGCCGCTGTAGGTCGCTTTAGCGACGGCGAAGTCAGCGTACAAATTAATGAAAATGTACGCGGTGGTGATATTTTCATCATCCAGTCCACCTGTGCTCCAACGAATGACAACCTGATGGAATTGGTTGTTATGGTCGACGCGCTGCGTCGTGCTTCTGCTGGCCGTATCACTGCTGTTATTCCTTACTTTGGCTATGCACGTCAGGACCGTCGCGTCCGTTCCGCGCGTGTGCCAATCACCGCTAAAGTTGTCGCTGACTTCCTGTCCAGCGTCGGCGTTGACCGCGTACTGACGGTTGACCTGCACGCAGAGCAGATCCAGGGCTTCTTCGACGTGCCGGTTGATAACGTATTCGGCAGCCCAATCCTGCTGGAAGACATGCTGCAACTGAATCTGGACAACCCGATTGTGGTTTCTCCGGATATCGGCGGCGTGGTACGTGCGCGTGCTATCGCGAAGCTGCTGAACGATACCGACATGGCGATCATCGACAAACGCCGTCCGCGCGCTAACGTTTCTCAGGTGATGCACATCATCGGTGACGTGGCTGGCCGCGACTGCGTATTGGTGGACGACATGATCGATACCGGCGGTACGCTGTGTAAAGCCGCTGAAGCGCTGAAAGAGCGTGGTGCGAAACGCGTATTCGCTTACGCCACTCACCCGATCTTCTCCGGCAATGCGGTAAACAACCTCCGTAACTCCGTCATTGACGAAGTTGTGGTCTGCGATACCATTCCACTGAGCGACGAGATCAAAGCGCTGCCAAACGTGCGTACGTTGACTCTGTCCGGGATGCTGGCCGAAGCGATTCGTCGTATCAGCAACGAAGAATCGATCTCTGCAATGTTCGAACACTGATCGAACACGGCCAAAAAACCCGCTACGGCGGGTTTTTTTGTTTATAGTATTTATTTGTATGACTTATGCCTCCTTCACCTGCCATTCATATGACAGATGATGCGCACACGGATGATAGATAATTGTGAAAAACGTAACCTCCTCACATGTTCTGCCCTTTCGCGCCCTCATCGACGCCTGCTGGAAAGAGAAATACACATCGTCACGCTTTGTTCGTGACCTGATAGCCGGGATCACCGTCGGGATTATTGCCATCCCGCTGGCGATGGCGCTGGCGATTGGTAGCGGCGTCGCGCCGCAGTACGGGCTGTACACCTCGGCCGTTGCGGGGATTGTGATTGCGCTGACGGGCGGGTCTCGCTTCAGCGTCTCCGGCCCGACTGCCGCCTTTGTGGTGATCCTCTACCCGGTTTCCCAACAGTTTGGTCTGGCAGGCCTGCTGGTTGCCACCCTGATGTCCGGCATTTTTTTAATTCTGTTTGGTCTGGCCCGCTTTGGTCGCCTGATTGAATATATCCCCCTTTCCGTAACGCTGGGGTTCACCTCGGGGATTGGGATTACCATCGGGACCATGCAGATTAAGGATTTCCTCGGCCTGCAAATGGCCCATGTTCCGGAGCACTATTTACAGAAAGTGGGCGCGCTGTTTATGGCGTTGCCGACGGCCAACCTGGGCGATGCGGCCATTGGCATCGTTACCCTCGGCACACTTATCGTCTGGCCTCGCTTAGGCATTCGTCTCCCGGGGCATCTGCCCGCTCTGCTGCTGGGCTGCGCGGTGATGGGCGTCGTCAATCTGCTCGGTGGACAGGTCGCCACCATTGGCTCCCAGTTCCACTATGTTCTGGCGGACGGTTCACAGGGCAGCGGCATTCCGCAGCTGCTGCCGCAGCTGGTTCTGCCTTGGGACATGCCGGGCTCCAGCTTTACCCTGAGCTGGGATTCCCTTCGCGCTCTGCTGCCCGCCGCATTCTCCATGGCAATGCTGGGCGCGATTGAATCCCTGCTCTGCGCCGTCGTGCTCGACGGCATGACCGGCACTAAGCACAAAGCCAACAGCGAGCTGGTCGGCCAGGGCTTGGGGAACATCGTTGCACCGTTCTTCGGCGGTATTACCGCTACGGCTGCGATTGCCCGCTCCGCCGCGAACGTACGTGCGGGCGCGACATCACCGGTTTCCGCGGTCATTCACTCCCTGCTGGTGATCATGGCGCTGCTGATCCTTGCCCCGCTGCTTTCATGGCTTCCGCTCTCTGCCATGGCTGCGCTGCTGCTGATGGTGGCCTGGAACATGAGTGAGGCGCATAAGGTGGTTAACCTGCTGCGCCGCGCGCCGAAAGACGACATTATCGTGATGCTGATCTGCATGTCGCTGACCGTGCTGTTCGATATGGTTATCGCCATCAGCGTCGGCATTGTGCTGGCCTCGCTGCTGTTTATGCGCCGCATCGCGCAGATGACGCGTCTCTCCCCGGTTAACGTTGAGGTGCCTGACGATGTGCTGGTGCTGCGCGTGATTGGCCCGCTGTTCTTCGCCGCGGCGGAAGGTTTGTTCAGCGATCTGGAATCCCGCATTGCGGGCAAACGGATTGTGGTGCTGAAATGGGATGCCGTCCCGGTGCTGGATGCCGGCGGTCTGGATGCCTTCCAGCGTTTTGTCGCCCGCCTGCCGGAAGGCTGTGAACTGCGGGTGAGTAACCTCGAATTCCAGCCCCTGCGCACCATGGCGCGCGCGGGCGTGCAGCCGATCCCTGGCCGATTGTCCTTCTACCCTAACCGTGAAGCTGCATTAGCGGATCTGTGAGTCATCTGATGCAGAGACGCGTCTTTGCATCATTACCCCGATCGCCTGCTGGAGCCATTCAAGCACGGCAGGCGTCATCCACGTGCCCTTCATCAGATGCGGCTCCTGCTGCATGGCGAGACGAAATTTTTGCTGGGTCTGCGGGTTTGTTCCCGCATAGGACTGGAATAAAACCAGCCAGTTTTCTGCCAGCTTTTGCGCATCGTCAGAAGCGGGACTGAGATTATCCCGCTGCGCCTGATGCAGCTTCGCCACCAGCGGCGGCCACTCCATCATCCGGTCAAAGTAGTGCGCCCGGGTAAAGGCCATCTCTTCGGCAGTGAGATATTTCTCCCAGATGCTGAGCTTTGATTCGGCAAACGCCCGCGTGATGTAATCAGTTATCTCCGGCGTAATGCCGGTTTGCTCCTGCATCTGCGGCTCCACGCTGTGCATCTCGTTCAGACGGGTCAAAAATTCCGGTTTGCCTGCGGTATCCTGCTCCAGGCGTTCCATCCACCGTGAAGCCAAATCGGTCGCCCGCACGTCCGTGACGCTGACGTTCTGTTCCAGCAAGTGTTTAACCTCCGTCACCAGCCCCGACCAGATATCCGCCAGCGCCTCTTTCTCTACCGCAAACGGCAGTTGCTGCAACTCTTCTTTGCTAAACCAGCGATCGTACATATTCATTAACTCCAGAGTCTGTAGCCAGGATTCCAGATCCGGCGTCGCATCGTCGGTCAGCCCGGTACGCAATTCCACCAGCCGGTTGCGCAGCGTATGGATGCTACGCAGTTGCTTGTCCAGCAGAGTGATTTGCCCGTCGAGTAATTCGGCTAATGACAGCGAACGCTGTTCCAGAAAATCCCTGATTTCGGCAAGCTCAAGCCCGGCTTTTGCCGCGTCTGGATCATATGCAGACGCTGCACATCCGCCAGGTTATAAAGCCGGTAGCCTGCCGCGCTTCTGGCAGAAGGTAACAACAGCCCTGTTTGCTCGTAGTGATGCAAAGTCCGCACGGTGATCCCGGCACGTTTCGCCAGTTCACCCACCTGTATCAACATAACGGCTCCTTTTATTCTGCCAGTTTCGTTACTCTGAAGCCTTACGTTACGTGAGGGTCAATGCGTCATGCAAAAAAAAACGACTTCAGATGAAGTCGTTTCGGTGTTCTTTATGGGGCACTAGCTATGCTTGCGCTGGTCGCGGCGGCATCGTTTATCGTAATGGCGCACCCACCAGTATTTATCGCAGACTTCCTCATGTCCGCTCACGCGCGCCCCGGCGAGCCACAATACCGCACCAAGGAAGATACTCAGCACCGCGCCATGCGCAAAGTATTGTGGGAGGTCAAGCTGCGGTAATTGGTTTAAGATTGAATAACCGACACCGGCGACCATCACGAACAGTCCCAACCCCATTAGCACGTTACCGAGCATTGAAGCGTTTTTGCGTTTCATATGTCACCTCCGGAACTTTGGGTTGTCAGGGGAAAAGCCCCTTCTCCTTGTGTGTAAAGTATAGACAACGCCTCTTATATGAGTTGCGTGAATGATCACATTTACTGATAACTCCCGGACAAAAATTTACAAATAAGACATTGAACAGCTTGAAATTCTAATTGTTCAAAGAGGAAATTATTCGCATTTCGGTGTACCGCAGGCAGAACTTTGTCAAGCGGCGCGCCAGACAGTAAACTACGCGCCAGATCTGGAACCCATTAGGAAGTAAATCGTGACGATTAAACTGATTGTCGGCCTCGCCAATCCGGGCGCAGAGTATGCCGCTACCCGCCATAACGCCGGCGCCTGGTATGTTGATCTGCTGGCGGAGCGTTTGCGCGCACCCCTGCGTGAAGAACCCAAGTTTTACGGGTATACCTCACGCATCAGTCTTGCGGGTGCTGACGTGCGGTTGCTGGTGCCAACCACCTTTATGAACCTGAGCGGCAAAGCCGTGGCGGCCATGGCAACGTTTTATCGCATCAACCCGGATGAGATCCTGGTGGCCCACGACGAACTGGACCTGCCGCCAGGCGTGGCGAAGTTCAAACTGGGCGGCGGTCATGGCGGCCACAATGGTCTGAAAGACATCATCAGCAAACTGGGTAATAACCCTAATTTCCACCGTTTGCGCGTGGGAATCGGCCATCCGGGCGATAAAAACAAAGTTGTTGGTTTCGTACTGGGTAAACCACCGGTTTCTGAGCAGAAGTTGATTGACGAAGCGGTGGACGAAGCGGCCCGCTGCACCGAGATTTGGCTTCAGGATGGCCTGACAAAAGCCACCAATCGACTGCACGCTTTCAAAGCGCAATAATCGGCGCCCCGGGGCTTTTTTACCGCGCGTCGCGCGGGTTACGTGTATAATAGGCGTAGTTATTTACTTTTCTTCAATCGGTTATCGTTAACGGATTGATTATCAAGATATTAAGGTGATTTAGAAATGGGATTCAAATGCGGTATCGTCGGTCTGCCAAACGTGGGCAAATCCACCCTGTTCAACGCGCTCACCAAAGCAGGTATTGAAGCGGCGAACTTCCCGTTCTGTACCATCGAGCCGAACACCGGTGTTGTTCCTATGCCCGATCCGCGTCTGGACCAGCTCGCGGAAATCGTGAAGCCGCAGCGCATTCTGCCAACTACCATGGAGTTCGTGGACATCGCGGGCCTGGTAAAAGGCGCATCCAAAGGTGAAGGCCTGGGCAACCAGTTCCTGACCAACATCCGTGAAACCGAAGCGATCGGCCACGTTGTGCGCTGCTTCGAGAACGACAACATTATCCACGTTAACAATAAAGTGGATCCAGCTGACGACATCGACGTCATCAACACCGAGCTGGCCCTCTCTGACCTCGACACCTGCGAACGCGCCATTCACCGCGTGCAGAAGAAAGCCAAAGGCGGCGACAAAGACGCGAAAGCGGAACTGGCTGCGCTGGAAAAATGTCTGCCACAGCTGGAAAACGCGGGCATGCTGCGCGCGCTGAAAAACCTGACTGACGAAGACAAAGCGGCGATCAAATACCTGAGCTTCCTGACCCTGAAGCCAACCATGTACATCGCCAACGTTAACGAAGACGGTTTCGAGAACAACCCGTATCTGGACAAAGTGCGTGAAATCGCTGCGGCTGAAGGTTCTGTAGTGGTAGCGGTTTGCGCTGCCGTTGAATCTGATATTGCAGAGCTGGACGACGCCGATCGTGAAGAGTTCATGGCCGAGCTGGGTCTGGAAGAGCCGGGCCTGAACCGCGTGATCCGCGCGGGCTATGAGCTGCTGAATCTGCAAACCTACTTCACCGCTGGCGTGAAAGAAGTGCGTGCGTGGACCATCCCTGTGGGAGCGACCGCGCCTCAGGCGGCTGGTAAGATCCACACCGACTTCGAGAAAGGCTTCATTCGTGCGCAGACTATCGCGTTTGAAGACTTTATCACCTACAAGGGTGAGCAAGGCGCGAAAGAAGCTGGCAAGATGCGTGCGGAAGGGAAAGACTACATCGTTAAAGATGGCGATGTGATGAACTTCTTGTTTAACGTTTGATTTGTTTTGAATGAAAAAAATCCACGCTTTGGCGTGGATTTTTTATTCCGAGATTAATTCCCCGATCAGTATTAAATTTAAAAAACCCCTTCTTTAAGAGGATGGTCTTTTATTCCTCCCCAAGGGTCATCTAGCAAAAACCTAGCATCAATAGCTTCTTTTGTCGGTACAAGAGTGAAATTATAGTAAATTTCTTCTCCTTCACAAATCTCATAAAAGAGTGAATAAACTTTATCGTTCACATCAATATTTAAATCGAATTTCTCAGTTGCAGAAGCGATTTGCAGCTTATGTTTATCCGTAATGAAAAATGGTACAACAATACAGCGCTGAGCATTTTCATCTAATATGAAATCATTCTCTATTTTGATATTGACGTCTGCTCCAAACGCGTCCTCTGGCAATGGATCGAATATAACATAATCTTTGTGACGTACAGCACTTTGCGAAACATTTCCTCTCCCCCACTGACTCAGTTTCTCATCATAGTCTCTGGATCGTAACAAAATTTGACTATGCGAAATCAGCAGATCAACTATTTGTATTTTTTTATCATTCATTACATTACCTCGACTTTTATTATCGTTCTAACTGAAAGTTCTGATAAAAGTTTACCAATACTTGAACCTGTACCACAGTTACTGCCCTTCGATATCCGTCATCGGTGCAGTCGAGTTGGCATTGGAACCAGAAAATGTACGGGGCATCGATACTCGCCAGCGAATCGTAGCTGTCTTGATCGTTGTAGAAATAGGTAAACAGAGCATGCCTATGCACTTCCTTCAGCAGACGGTTATGGATTATCTTCTCAGGAGATCCTCCGTTCGAATTCCCAGCAGCATCCCAACACCACTGCTCCGGTCCCTCAGCGTGCTATCCTGAACGAGTAGTTGCCGGCGCTATTGTCCTAGTTGAAAGGGTTTCCGCCCGCTTTTCCCGCACCAGGTTATCGCGGTAGCCGTAATCCGAGCGGAGAGATCAGCGGCGCAGCACTGGGTGCGAAAGGTAAAGATTACATCATTAAAAATTACGATGTGATGAACTTATTTTTTATGTTCGATTTGTTTGAAAGAAAAATCCACGATTTAACGTGGATTATCCCAATATACCGAACTAAGTTGTTTAATAAATAAAAATCATTATAGCATAAATATGCTATCACTTTCTTTATCCATGTCTAGGCTTCCTAACGCTCCAAGAACTAAAGAGTAAATCTCATCAGTACCTTTGCGCAAATTCAAAAAGTACCCAAGATCACCATCTTGACCAATCAATAAAACGTCAGGCTCAACCTCTTGAATTGTATATGTATTATTTCTTTCAAGTAAATCAAAACAATTGAAAACATATAGCTGGTCACCATTTGCTCGTTGAATTTCATAAGAGTCAGTGTCCTTGACGTTTTCAATCATAAAGCGCTTATATTCAGAAGGTAAAGACATGCGCATGATTTTTTCAATTTCATCTAGCTGATCAATTAAATCCTGTTTTTCCATATTGGCTTACCTGTAAATGAATAAGTTATATATCAAAATAAATGTTACTACTATTAGACTCTCTCAATTGGTCAAAATATTTATACGAGTCACTAATCGATTTCCTTGCCTGCTGCTTTGGAACACCTGCATCAATCATTTCTTTGTAACTGATATGAAACTCTTGTTTCAATGTTGTATCCCAACCTCCCGGTAAAGCTCTACGAGTTCTTTGAGCAGAACTTATATTAGCGTGTGGACTGCCTGATGCGGATTTAAGTAACGTAGCAGGTGCAGTATATCTCTGGTAACCGTTAATTCTTTTCTTAGCCCAAGCATCTTGTATTGGATGGTGACTTTGTACAAACCCATCATTTTTACTATTTGTGTGGCCCGACGCCCTGTTTACACCAGGAGAAAGATTACCATGTGGATCAACATCACCCGTTTTATATCCGTTCGGTGCTTTACATCTCGACAACCCCCACGGATCCACCCACCCCAGCGCGTTCGGCGCATACTGGTAAAGGTTTA